>Ga0075365_10000974_pt1 | contig 12194 bp, 13 predicted proteins | sample EndMetdeltDD1765_FD_71387 | JGI IMG/M metagenome (GOLD analysis project Ga0075365, IMG submission 71387) | Populus endosphere microbial communities from Tennessee, USA - Endosphere MetaG P. deltoides DD176-5 | ecosystem: Host-associated > Plants > Roots > Endosphere | place: USA: Tennessee... | reverse complement strand
GGGCGAGGCCGGGCGGCACTCGCGTTCGGCCATTGGCGCCGCGGAGCTTCCGTTCGACGTCCCGGTCGAGGTCGAGGCGATCGTCGAGATCGGCTAGTCGACGGGCGGCCGCCGGTGGCGGCGGTAGATCTCGGCCACCCACTGCCCGCCCGGACGCTCGGCCAGCGGCGCGCGCCAGCGCTCGAACGCCTCGGGCGGCTCGCCCAGCGGGGGGCCGTCGGGCGGCAGCGCCAGTGGGTAGAACAGCGAGGCGGCCGTCAGGTCCGCGACGCTGAACCGATCGCCGACGAGATACTCGCGCCCGTCGAGCTCGGCCTCCAGCCGATCAAGCGCATCGACGACCTTCTGGCGTGAGCGCTCGGCGGCCTCGTCGCTCTTGACGCCGTAGCGAACGCCCGTGAACGCCGCCGCGTATCGGGCGGCAGCGGCGGCGGCCCTCGGGTCATCTCGCACTCGCGGTGGCAGGAACCCGGCCGCGAGCTCGGCCAGCCGTTCCGGGTCGCGCGTCATCTCGTGCCAGCCGACGAGCCGGATCGCCGGCCCGAGCTCTTCATCGAAGTAGTCCTCGAGATCGAGGGCCCGCCGACGCTCCGCCGGATCCTCCGGATAGAGCGGCGGATCCGGCCAGCGGCGCTCGAGCTCGCCGATGATCGCGGTGGAGTCGCCCACCGCCGTCCCGTCGAGCACGAGGATCGGAAAGGTCGCGGTCTCGCCGCGGGTCAGAAGGAGCGCGGCGACCATGTGTGCGCCGCCGGGGAGCCCACGCCGGCGGTGAGGGATCCGCTTGTAGTCGAGGGCCCACCTCGCCTTCTCGTTGTAGTGCGAGACGGAGATGTGCCAGAGAACCGGCCGGGAGTCGGTCATCGGCGGTTCACTGTGCCGCGATCAGCCACCAGTAGTGCGGCTGGCCGCCGTGGTGGAGCTCCAGGTCGAGGTCGTCGGGCAGCTCGAGCGGCAGCTGGTTCAGCGGGATCGGCGCGGCATCGCCCTCGATGACGGTCACGATCTCGGCATCCTCGGCGACGCGCTGGATCGTCGCCGAGAGGGTCGACCCGGCGCCGCCCCACGCCACGACCTCCTCGCCGGCGAAGCCCACGGCGTCGCCTCGAACGAAGCGCCCCTGCGGATCGTCGCGAGCGGATGGGGCGACGGCGCCCGACCGGATCTCCTCCAGCGCCGTTTGGATTCGCTCGGCGTTCGCCCCGGCGTCCTCGTCGGACGCCAGCTCCACGAGCGCCGCCAGCGCGGCCTGCTGCGAGTGGCTCGAGATCACCCGCGCGGGCTTCTCGGAGAGCTTCGCCGCCTCCTGGGCGGCCATGATCACGTTGGGCGAGTTCGGAAGGACCAGCACCTCCTCGGCGGGCACCTCGTGGATCCCGGCGAGGATCTCGTACGTGGATGGATTGAGGGTGGGGCCACCGTCGACGACGTGCGCGCCGAGTCCCTCGAACAGCGTCCTCATCCCGTCGCCCGACGCGACCGCGACCGCTCCCGTCACCGCCGGCCGCAGGCGCGCCTCGCGCGCGGCGATCTGCTCGCGCATGTCGGCGACGTCGAGCCGCTGCACGTCGCCCGCCTCCTCGAAGACCGCGACGGCGACCTCGGGCTCGTCGGTGTGGACATGGACCTTGAGGGTGGCCTCGTCGCCCACCACGAGAACGGAGTCGCCGATCTCCTCCAAACGCGGCACGAACGAGCGCGCCTCGAGGCCGGATCCGGTGACGATGAAGTTCGTGCAGTAGCGGAACCGGCTGTCGAAGTGGTGCGGCCGGGTCGCGCGCGCCGGCTCGTGGTGCGGCAGCTCGGGGAGGGCCTCGCTGTCGTCGCGCAGCCCGGCGACGATCCCGGCCAGGATCACGACGAGGCCATGTGCGCCGGCGTCGACCACGCCCGCCTCGGCGAGGACATCGAGCTGGTCGGTCGTCCGCTGGACGGCGCGTTCGCCGGCCCGAGTGGCGACCTCGAGGACGTCGGCGAGGAGCTGATCCTGCTCGTCGTCGGAAACCGGCCCGCCGAGCCGCTGGCGGTCCATGTGGGCCAGGTGCGTCGAGACGGCGTGAGCCATCTCCCTGACCACCGTCAGCATCGTGCCCTCGGCCGGATCGCGAACGGACTCATAGGCCGCGTCGGCCGCCCGCGCGAACGCCGCGGCCACCAGGACGGGATCGACGAGCTCTCCGGGCCGGCTCGCGAGCTCCTCGGCCGCACCGCGGACGATCTGGCTGAGGATCACGCCCGAGTTGCCGCGCGCCCCCATGAGCGCCGCCCTGGCGACGGCCTGGACGAGCGCGTCGCGGTCGGCGGGGATCGGCTGGCCGTCCAGTTGATCGAGCTCCGTCATCACGGCCTGCATGGTCAGCGCCATGTTGTCCCCCGTATCGCCGTCGGCGACCGGGAAGACGTTGAGGTCGTTCACCTCCTGCCGGCGGGAGGCGAGTTCCGTATAGGCGGCCTGTACGACCCGGCGAAAGCGCTCGATGGAGGTGTCGACCATCGCTGGGCGGTGATTATCCCGCCGGCGGGACTACGCGGCTTTGACGACCTTCCCGGACTTGAGACAGCGCGTGCACACATAGACGCGGCGGGGCCGGCCCCCGTCGTCGATCCTCACCTTCTGAAGGTTCGGGTTGAAGCGCCGCCGCGTGGCGACCATCGAGTGGCTTCGGGAGTTCCCGAACGCGGGCGCCTTTCCGCAGCTGTGACACACCTTGGCCATTAGCGAGGTGGCATGGTAGCGGCGAGCAGGTCGAGGCAGGTCGACGACACCGACGCGGCTTTTCAGATCGAGTGGAGAGTTGGGTACCTATGCGGACCCCAATCCTCCACCCGATTGTCCCCCGCCCTTACTCGACTATCTGGTCCCGCAGCAGCGCCATGCGCATCACCGCGTTGGCCGCGCGCTTTCCCTGATCGCGATCGTCCCCCGCCGAGCGCGCGAGCGCCTGGTCCATGTTCTCGACCGTGAGCACCCCGAATGCGCACGGGACGCCGGTGTCCAGCTGCACCCGCTGAACTCCGCGCGCCGCCTCGCCGCATACGTAGTCGTAGTGGTTGGTCTCCCCGCGGATCACGGCCCCGAGGCAGACAACGCCGGCGAAGCGGCCGGACCGCGCGCACCATCTCGCGGCGAGCGGCAGCTCGAAGGCGCCCGGAACCTCGAACGTGTGGACCGACGCCGGACTGACGCCGCCCTCGTCGAACCCCAGGATCGCGCCGTTCGTGAGCCGCTCGGCGAGGTCCTCGTAGAAGGTCCCGACGCAGGCGGCGAACTCGAGTCCGCCCAGGACTTCCCGGTCGGCGGCGGAGAACGCCTCTGCCGTCTCCTCAGGCATCCTCGTCGGCCTCCGCCTCGCGTGCGCCGAGCGCGCCCCGCTCCGCCTGGCGCTGCTGCTCGTCGTGGATCAGCTCCTCGTCGAGGGGAAGCCCCTGATGGTGAAGCGTGTGGCCGAGGCGCTCCCGCTTGGTGCGCAGGTACTCCTCGTTGTGGGGGTTCGGGACCGCCTGGATCGGGATCTGGTCCGCCACGGAGAGGCCGTAGCCCTCGAGTCCGTGGATCTTCTTTGGATTGTTGGTGAGGATGCGGATGCTGGTGAGCCCAAGGTCCACGAGGATCTGCGCGCCGATGCCGTAGTCCCGCAGGTCCGCCGGGAGACCCAGCTTCAGGTTCGCGTCGACGGTGTCCAAGCCGTCCTCCTGGAGCCTGTAGGCGCGGAGCTTGTTGAGCAGGCCGATGCCGCGGCCCTCCTGCGACAGGTACAGCAGCACGCCGGCGCCTTCGCGCTCGATCATCGCCAGAGCGGCCTCGAGCTGCTCGCCGCAGTCGCATCGGAGCGAATGGAAGACGTCGCCGGTCAGGCACTCGGAGTGGACGCGGACGAGGACGTCCTCCATCCCACTCACGTTTCCCTTGACCATCGCCAGGTGGTGCTTGTCGTCGACCAGTGAGCGGTAACCCACGGCGGCGAACTCGCCGAACGCGGTGGGCAGGCGAGTCGAGACGACGCGCTCCACGAGCCGCTCGGTCCGCCGCCGGTACGCGATGAGGTCCGCGACGGTGATCATCTTCAGGCCGTGCCGCTCGCAGTACGGCACCAGGTCCGGCACCCGCGCCATCGTGCCGTCCTCGTTCATGATCTCGCAGATGACGCCCGCGGGGATGAGGCCGGCCAGCCGCGCGAGATCGACCGCGGCCTCGGTCTGACCCGCTCGCTCCAGGACGCCGCCGTCCTTCGCCTTCAACGGAAACACGTGCCCGGGCTGAACCAGGTCCTCGGGCGCCGAGTGGGGATCGATCGCGACCTGGACCGTGCGCGCCCTGTCCGCGGCGGAGATCCCGGTCGTCACGCCGTCGCGGGCCTCGATGGAGGTCGTGAAGGCGGTGTTGAACGGCGACTCGTTCTTCGCCGCCATCAGGTCGAGCCCGAGCTCGTCGCAGCGCTCCCCAGTGAGCGAGAGGCAGATGAGGCCGCGGCCGTGCATGGCCATGAAGTTGATCGCCTCCGGTGTCGCGAACTGCGCAGCCATGGTGAGGTCGCCCTCGTTCTCGCGGGTCTCGTCGTCGCACACCACGACCATGCGCCCGCGGCGGATCTCCTCGATCGCTTCCTCGATGGGCGAGAACACACGACTGTTGGTGGCTTGGCTACTCATCCGGTTCCTTCCTTTCATTTAAGCCTTGCATGAGCCGCTCCGCGTAGCGGGCGACGACGTCCACCTCCACGTTCACCCGGCTTCCCTCCTCGATCTCGCCCAGCGTCGTGCGCTCGAGCGTCTCCGGGATCAGCGATACCTCGAAGCCGTCGGGCGCCAGCGCGGCAACCGTAAGGCTGACGCCGTCGATCGCCACCGATCCGCGCTCGGCGACGTAGAGCCGGAGGTCCTCGGGGAGCCCGATGCGCACTCGGCGCGCGATTCCATCTTCCACAACCGCCTCGACCCGCCCAGGTCCGTCCACGTGGCCCTGCACCAGATGGCCCCCGAGCGGTTCGCCAGCGCGGAGCGCGGGCTCGACGTTCACCCGGCCGCCGGAGTCCAGGGCACCGAGGGTCGTGACCGAGAGCGTCTGATTCATCACGTCCGCCTCGAACGCACCGTCGGCGGCACTCGCGGCGGTGAGGCAGACGCCGTTCACCGACACCGAATCGCCGCCACGCAGCTCGCCGGCAACTTCAGCGCTGACCCGGATCCGCGCCCCGTCGGACGTCCGCTCGACGGCCTCGACGGTCCCGACCTCGCGGATGATTCCGGTGAACATCGCCTCACCACTCCCTCAGCCGCGCCCGTACCAGGAGGTCGTCGCCCGAGCCCTCCCAATCCATGGACTTCGCGGCGATCGCATCGGGAAGCATCATCGCCCCGTTACCCGCGATCAGCGGACGGGCGAGCATGCCGCCGACCACGATCGGCGCGATGAAGAGGCGCAGCTCATCGATCTCTCCCGCGTCGAAGAAGGATCCGGCGAGCGTCGGGCCGCCCTCGAGCAGCACGCTGGTGATCTCGCGGCGTCCGAGCTCCAGCAATCCGTCCCGGACGCGATCCGCGGGATCGCCGTCGCACATCACGACGGTGGCCCCGGCCGTCTCCAGCCCGCGCACGCGCTCCGGGGGAGCGGCGGGCGAGGCGATCACGACCACCGGCGCCTCGCCCACGGATGCGATCAGCCGGGAGGTCGGCGACAGGCGAGCCTCGGAGTCGAAGACGACCCGGGTGGGCTGGCGCAGCGTGCCGACCTCCCGGGCGGTCAGGAGCGGGTCGTCGGCCAGGGCGGTTCCGATGCCGACGCAGACGGCGTCCGTCTCGGCGCGCCACCTGTGCGCGAGCAGGCGACTTGCCTCGCTCGAGATCCACTGCGAGTCGCCGCCCGCCGTCGCGACCCGTCCGTCAAGCGTCGCCGCGGACTTCATCGCAACCAGCGGCCGCCCGGTGCGGGCGTGCTTCCGAAACGCCTGGTTCAGCAGGCGAGCGGCGTCGGCCTCCTGGCCGTCCGCGAAGTCGACCGGGATGCCGGCGGCACGCACGATCTCGGGCCCGCGCCCGCTGGCCTTCTCGGTCGGGTCGTCGGAGGCGATGACCATGCGGCCGAGCCTGGCCTCGACGATGGCCTCGGCGCAGGGTGGCTGGCGCCCCTCATGCGCGCACGGCTCGAGCGTCACGTACATAACCGCGCCGCTCGGGTCCACGCCGCGGGCGCGCGCGTCCTCGAGCGCAGCGGCCTCGGCATGAAGCCCGCCGAGCTCGGCGTGGAAGCCCTCGCCGATCACCTGGTCGTCGCGCACCAGGACCGCGCCCACCATCGGGTTGGGGCTCACCCTGCCGTGGCCGCCCGCGGCCAGGTCCAGCGCGCGGCGGAGGTGAAGGCGATCCTGGTCTGTGACCATCTTCGACGCTCCCGATTGACTGGTCAGTCAACCAATCATACGACCCCTGAGTCGGGCGCCGCCCGCCTCCGCCCGTTCCCGCGGGTACCGTCCCGGCGCAATGACGCGCCGCGCAGAGGCCGCTGAGACGAGGCGCTTCGGGCGCTCGGCGGCGATGCTGTCGATCGGCGTCGGGTCGGCCGGGCTTCTGACCTACGTCTACTTCTCCCTCGCCTCCCACAACCTCGACCGAACCTCCTATGGCGAGGTCGTCGTCCTGTGGTCGGCGGTCTTCGTGACGATCTCGGTCCTCTTCCGGCCGGTCGAGCAGCTCCTGTCGCGAACGATCGCGGCCCGGCAGGCCCGCGGCGAGGCGATCGGCGACGCGCTGCGGGTCGCCGCGACCATTCAGCTCGGGCTCGCGGTCGCCTTCGCGGCGGCCGCGCTCGCCCTCCGGGGGCCGCTCGAGGACGATCTGCTGTCCGGCAATTCCACCCTGTACTGGATCCTCGTGGCGGCCGTGCTCGCCTTCGGCGCGAGCTTCTTCGCCCGCGGCTTCCTGGCCGGGAGCCGGCGCTTCGTCCTCTACGGCAGCCTGCTGCTCGCCGAATCGACGGCCCGCATGTGCTTCGCTCTCGCGGTCGCCGTTGGGATCGCGAGCGGGCAAACCGCGGTCGCCCTGGGAATCGTCGCCGCCCCCGTCCTGAGCCTGACGGTCGTGCCGCTGGCCTTCGCCGGCCGCGCCGTGAGCCGCCGGGCCGCGCCGCCCCCGGCCCAGGCGGGCGGGACGCAGTTCACGCTGGCGCGCGGAGGCGGCTTCGCGGCTGCGGTGCTCCTGATCATGGTGAGCGAGCAGAGCCTCCTGAACGCCGGGCCGCTGATCGTCCGCGGGCTCGAGGGCGCCGCGGCCGCGGGATTCATCTTCAACGTGCTGATGATCGCGCGCGCCCCGCTCGTGCTCTTCCAGGCCGTCGCGACCAGCCTCCTGCCACACCTGACCCGGTTGCGGGCGAGCGGCGGGACGGGCGACGGCGGCGCCTTCCAGATGTCGATTCGCGTCACCCTGGCGGCGATCGCGGGATTCGCCGCGCTCGTGGCGCTGGTCGTCGCGATCGCCGGCCCGGAGCTGATGCAGCTCGCGTTCGGCGACAAGTTCACCTACGACCGAGCCGGGCTCCTGATCGTCACCGTGGGGATGGGCTTCTACCTGGCGTCCGGAACCCTGAACCAGGCCGCACTGGCACAGGGCCAGGCCCGCTCCGCGGCCGTCCGCTGGGTGGTTTGCGCGGCCGCCTTCGTCGTCTGGAACTTCGTGCCGGTGTTCGACGAGTTCCGGCGCGTGGAGGTGGGGTTCGCCGGTGCGGCCGCGCTGCTGTGTGCCCTCCTGTACGTGCTGTACCGGCGCCCGCCGCGGGTGCCGCGGCCCGAGGACATCGTCGCTCCCGGCTCCCCCGAGGAGATCGAAGCGCGCCTGGCCGCCGCCGACGAGGCGAGCTAGCCGGCGCCGTCCGTCGACGCGCGACCGCGCCCCTCGAACGTCTGCTCCAGGCGGTCCATCGCCTCGCGCGTTCCCATCGCGACGACCACGTCGCCGGCCCCCAGCTCGCGATCGCCTGCCGGCTGCGGTTCGATCGAGCCGTCGGTTCGGCGGAGCGCGAGGATCGCGGTCGTGCCTCGCACGTCGCGGATGCGCTTGCCGGCGCCGGCACAGTCGCTTGACACCTCGATCTCCTCCATCCGGTACTCGGGCGCGACGTCCACGACGCCGGCGACCTGCGGGTGAAGCGCGAGGCGGGCCATCTCCGCACCGCTCGCCTTGTACGGGGAGATGACCCGATCGGCGCCGGCCCGCTTGAGCTTCTTCTCGGAGTCCTCGACGCTGGCGCGGGCGACGATCGTGATGTCCGGGCGCAGCTCGCGCGCGGTCAGAGTCGTGAAGATGTTCTCGGCGTCGGAGTCCATGCACGCGAGGACCGAGCGCGCGCGATCGATCCCGGCCCGTCGCAGCACCTCATCGTCCGACGGTCGCCCGCCCAGAAGCGGCGCGTTCATCTCCTCCGCGATCTCGCGGTTCTCGGGGTTGTCGTCGATGACGACGAACGACTGGGCGCTGACCCGCAGATCGCGGGCGACCTGGCGTCCGACGCGGCCGAAGCCGCAGATCAGGTGATGGTCGTTGAGCGAGTCGATCATCCGCTGAATGCGCCGCTCGGCAAGGAGCCCGCTGAGCCGGCCCGCAACGAAGAACTCCGTGACCGTGACGAGCGCGTAGAAGAGCGTACCGACGCCGAAGATGATCAAGAACACGGTGAGGACCCGCCCGACCGTGTCCTCGGGCATCCCGATCGAGCCGATGGTCGCGATCGTGTCCAGCGTCCAGAGGAATGAGAAGCCGAGCGACGTGTCCTCCGTCGCGGCGAAGCCCACCGTGCCGACGGCGAGCAGCACCAGGATCAGGGCGCACAGCAGCGCCAGTCGCCGCAGGAAGAGCCGGATCTCCGCTGGGGCGTCGGCCAGGCGCCCGCGCGCGAGATCCCGGTCCGGCACCGCCCGCCGCTCCTAGGCGGCGGCCGCGGCCGCCGCGATCCGCCTGAACGCCTCGCCGGGCTCGGGGTCTCCGAACACGGCCGAGCCCGCCACGAACAGGCTCGCTCCCGCCTCTGCGACGCTGCCCACGGTGTCCGCGTCGATCCCACCGTCCATCTCGATCACCGGCGACGGCACGGCCTCGCGGATCCGCTGGACCTTGCCGGGCGAGGTGGCGATGAACGACTGGCCGCCCCACCCCGGGTTCACGGACATGCACAGCACGACGTCCGCGTGCCCGTCGAGCTCGCCCACGGCGGTCGCCGGCGTGCCGGGGTTGATCGCCACGCCGGCGAGGCATCCCGCCTCCCGGATGGCGCCGAGGGTGCGGTGGATATGCGGGTCGGCCTCGAAGTGAGCGGTGATGCAGTCGGCCCCGGCCTTCGCGAACTCGGCTACGTGCTCCGCCGGTCGGTCGATCATCAGGTGGACGTCGATCGCGCCACCCGCCTCATGCACCTGGTCCGCGATGGACGAGGCGATCAGCGGGCCCATCGTTATCGGCGGGACGAAGTGGCCATCCATGACGTCGACGTGGATCACTCGAGCGCCGGCCGCCATCACCTCCTCGATCTGCGCACCGAGCCGCGAGAAGTCGGCCGAGAGGATTGACGGCGCCACGTGGAGCTCGCCGAAGAGATCGCGCGGGGGCATTGCTACACCGGGCGGAGCATCGAGTTGCCGCAGTGCTGACAGCGGAGGTCCTCGTTGGTGCTCATCCGGACGATGGTCTGGTGCTCGCCGCAGTTGGGGCACTGCGAGACGAGCTCGTAGCGCCGCAGGCAGTAGACACAGCGGTAGCGACCCGGCAGCTGGGTCGGGCGAAGCCATGGCTCGCCGCAGCCCGGGCAGGCGGGGCGCTTGAGCGTGGTGTCCTTGGCTCCCACCTAGGCGCGCTCCAGCCCGGCGATGAAGAAGCCGTCGGTCCGGTCGCGGTCCGGCCGCACCTGCATTGATCGGGGGTGCAGTGGATCGACCTGATCAGGGCCCTCCCGGCGCGAGATGGTGCAGACCGAATAGACCAGCGTCCCCCCGGGCTTCAGCGTCTCGACGGCGTGGTCCAGGATGGCCGATTGGATGGCGGCCACCCGCTCGATGAGCTCAGGCGACTTTCGCCAGCGCGCGTCCGGGCGGGAGGCGAGCGTTCCGAGGTCGGAGCACGGCGGGTCCACGAGGACGCGATCGTAGCCGCCCCCGAGGTCGGTCTCCGCCGCATCCCCGACGACCACGCGGACGCAGGTCGCCCCGAGTCGCTTGCACAGCTCACCAAGCTGCCCCGCGCGCCCCCGGTCCCGATCGACGGCCACGACCTCTCCCCTGTCCCCCATCCGAGCGGCGAGCGCAGTCGTCTTGACTCCCGGGGCCGCGCAGAGGTCGAGGATCCGCTCGCCGGGCCGCGGGTCGAGCGTCGCGACCACGGCCTGGGAGCCTCGCGCCTGCGAAACGAGCTCACCGGCTGCGATCCGGTCTCGGATGGCCTCGCTCAGCGGCCCCTCGACCGCGATCGCCTCCGGCGGCCACAGGAGCCCCTCGCCGCCGGTCGCGATCGGCTCCCCGCTCGCCAGCAGCTCCTCGATCAGCGCCTGCGCGTCGGCCTTGAGCGTGTTCACGCGAAGCGCCGTCTCGGCCGGCCCGTTCATCGCGGCCATGAGCGACCGGGCATCGTCGGGGCCGAGCTCGGACCACCACATCCGCGCCAGCCAGTCCGGGTAGGAGTGGCGGGCCGCCGCCCCCTCCGGTGTCCCGTCGTCGAGCCCCGCGAGGAGGTCTCCCGCAGTCGCAGCGCGGCGAAGCACCGCGTTCACCAGCGATGCGCCCGCGCGCCGGCGCCTGCCGCCCTCGCCCTTGGCCAGCTCCACGGCCTGGTCCACCGCCGCGTGGGCCGGGGTGGCGTCGGAGAACAGGAGCTCGTACATCCCAAGGCGGAGGGCGGCGAGCACCGGCGGATCCAGCCGCGCAACGGGGCGCTCGGCCAGCTCGGCTACGAGGCGATCGGTGGTGCCTCGTCGCTGAACGGCCCCGTAGGCCAGGCGCTGCGCCTGGCCGCGTTCCCGCGAATCGAGCCCGTGGCGCTCCGCGGCGGCGGGGAAGGCGCGGTCAGCCCATGCGTCGTGTTCGAACACGCGGCGGAGGACCTCGTAGGCGGCCCGCCGCGCCGGCGCGACCTCGGAGCGGGTCATTCAGCCAGCGACGGCAACGCGTGGCCGCGGAGGTACGCCTCCGCGGGCATCGGCGTCTTCCCGGCGGGCTGAACGACCTCGAGGCGCAGCCGGCCGTCGGCGCAGCCGAGGACGAGCGAGCCCTCGTCGGCGGCGAGCCGGCCGGGCTCGAGGCCGTCGGCCGACTCGGCCCGCGCCGCTCGCACGCCCAGTCGCTCGCCGCCCTCGAGCTCCAGATGGGCCCCGATGTGGGGACTCAGCGCCCGGACCGTGCGCTCGAGCTCGTCCGCGGGACGCCCCGGGTCGAGCCGGCGCTCCTCCGGCTCGATCTTCTCCGCGTAGGTCGCCCCCGGGTCGTCCTGCTCGGTGAACACGAGCTTGCGGGCCTCGCGCAAGTCGAGGGCGCGCAGGACCACGTCGCCCGCGAGGCCGGCTAGACGCGCCGACAGGGTTCCGTAGTCGTCGCGCTCGCCGATCTCGAGCGGCTCCTGAAGCCCGATCGGCCCGGAGTCGAGGCCCGCGGTGACCCGGAGGATCGAGACGCCGGTCCGCTCGTCGCCCGCCATGATCGCCCGTTCGATCGGGGCGGCCCCCCGCCAGCGCGGCACGAGGGACGGGTGGACGTTCAGCATCTCGAGCTCGGAGAGCAGCGGGTCCTTGATCAGCTGGCCGAACGCGCACACCACTCCCAGCTCGGCGCCCGCGCCGCGAACCGCCTCGACGGTCGAGTCGAGATTGATGCTCTCGGTCTGGTGAAGCTCCAGGCCGAGCTCTGTGGCGGCCTCCGCCACGGGTGGTGGCATGACACGGCGGCCGCGGCCGCGCGGCCGGTCGGGGGGTGTCACCACTATGGCCGGCCGGTGCGGTGAGCCGGCGATGCGGCGCAGCACCGCGACGGCGAACGGCGTCGTACCGAGGTACGCGACCCTCAACTGGTAGCGGGCGCGGGAGCGTCCTCCTCCGCGGGCTCCTCGGCGCTCGGGCTGTACTCGCCACCCTCCCGCAGAGCGCGCAGCGCCGCCTTGCGCTGGTCGCGCGGCGCGCGATCCAGCATCAGCACGCCGTCCAGGTGGTCGATCTCGTGCTGGAGCAC
>Ga0075365_10000973_pt1 | contig 12196 bp, 10 predicted proteins | sample EndMetdeltDD1765_FD_71387 | JGI IMG/M metagenome (GOLD analysis project Ga0075365, IMG submission 71387) | Populus endosphere microbial communities from Tennessee, USA - Endosphere MetaG P. deltoides DD176-5 | ecosystem: Host-associated > Plants > Roots > Endosphere | place: USA: Tennessee... | reverse complement strand
ATCGTCACCGGCGCACTTACCGGCGCGGAAATATTCGCCGGTGCTGGTCCCGCGCCGCGGCCGACGCGGTGCCACCCGCCCTCAAAGGGAACGCCCCCGAACTGGCGCTGATAGTTAGCCCGGTTAGCGTCGGCCCCTTGGTCGTAAGTGCGCGGCGGAGGTTGAAGCGCTTCCCGGGTTTCGGCCGGACCTTGCTGTTTGTCACGACCGAACCAGGAACCAGGCGAACCGACATTTTCCGCTAACCATTGATTCCATCGCTCGCTCCGCTGGCGGTTGGCCTCCATGAATTTGTTGAGGTCATCACCGTCAGATGGGATACTGGTCGCGAGATCGACCGCGCCAAGCGCGCCGAAGGCCATGCTCCAGGTGCCAGGACGGCGAATACCTTGAGCCCTGGTCGCTGATGCGTTGACCTGGTCGAGAGCTGCTGCTGTCGCCCGCACTCCACCGGAGACTTTTGCAAGGCGAGCGATGAGCCCGACAAGGCTGCCTACCGGCCGTAGAACGGGCCGCAGAAGCGCAGCAGACGCAGCGATGGCACCAAGGCCCACCGCCACGGCTCCAAGCGTCTTGCCCCACCCAGCGCCCGCCGTCGAATCCAGCCATTGCCGAAGAGCGCCGCCTTCCGAGGAAATAGCGCGCAGTGCGGTGACGAGTTGCTGCGCTCCGCGTCCCATCGAGTCGAGAGCGCTGCCCGCACCTTCGAGGAAGTTTTTCACAAACTGCGTTCCGGCAAGGTCCGTTGCGAGTGCCTTCAAATCCGTCAGTGCAGCGCTGATCGAGTCGAAATTCTGGTAGGCCAGGAAGCCAAGACCAGCGAGCAACAGATTTGTCGGCCGCAGGAGAGCATACATGCCAGCACGCATTCCGGTCATCGCGAGGCGGGCGGCGACCATGCCAACGCCCACTTTCGCCACCTTGGCGACCAATTGCTCATTGCTCTCCGCGAACTTTCCGACTCGGTCTACCAGAGGCCCAAGGGCATCGGCTGTGTCTCGAATGGACGGCAGCAGCGCGTTTCCGAAGGCTATGCCGGCCGCCATCACCCGGTTGCGGAGTTGCTTGGCTTTGCCGCTTGTGGTGTTGATCCGCGTCTCAAACTCGCGCAGCACGCTGCCGCTGATCTTCCCCTCGTCAGCAAGCACCTTGAGAGAGCCAGCGAGCAAACCCGTGTTTTCGATCAGCGGCAGGAATGTCCGGCCTTCATCACCGAAGAGCTGATTGACCACCGAAGCGCGCTCCCAATCTGGCAGCGCCCGAATGCGCGCCAGCACGTCCTGCGTGGTGGCGAGAGCGTCCTTCGCCATGTTTTTGGCGACTTTCTTGGAAGTCAGGCCAAGGCGACTATATGCCTTTTCCTGCGTACTCGTTGCAGCATTTCCTTTGACCAAGGCACGACCGACCGCCTGGAAACCGGTCGAGGCCTGCTCGGCGGTAGCCCCTGCACTGATCATTGCAGATCCGATTGCGAGCGTCTGATCGATGGTGAAACCGTATTGCTCACCCATGGAGCCTACACGGCGGCTAAAATCGAGCAGATCCGGTGCCGAGCTCGCCGTCGCATCCGAGAGCGCGTTCACGACATCGGCATATCGCTCTGTCTGCGCTGTTGTGAGGCGGAGTGCAGCGCGGATCTTGCCGAGGTTCTCGCCGGCCTGCTGTCCAGTGATCCCGAATGCAGTGCCCGCACGTGCGACAAGCTTCGTCATGCCTTCAAGCTCCGCCTCCGGCACACCGGCCGCCGCGAGCTCGGCTGCCAAACCGGCAAGCTCATCAGCTGCCATTGGTGTTTCGCGGCTCAACTGGATGAGCGTGCTGCGAAGCCGCTGAAGCTGGCTATCCGATAGGTCGCTGACCTTACGGACGTCTGCCATGGCGTCCTCTAAGCGTGCGGCGGCCCGGATTGGCTGGAGCATTGCAGCCCCGACCGCTACGGCCTGAAATGCGTGACCCTGGAATGCGGCATTTGCGGCGGCCGCCCTGGCGTTGAACGCATTGATCGCGCCGCCGACAGTTTTCATCGCAAGAGCCGCGGCCTTTGCAGGACCGGATACCCCGTCGATCAGTTTCAGGCGGAGAACCGCATCTTTTATGGACATAAGAAAAACTTTCGGAAAATGAAAACCCCATAAGGAAAATCTATCACATCGCATCAATATTTGATATGTGTCGATGAGAACTCATTTCGGAGATTGATGAATGGATCAGGTAACAAGAGCTGCGACGGCCAAAGAAATCGCAGCGGTTGAGCAGGACAAGCATCAGTCTGGCGCTCGGCATGTTGCAACGCAGGTTCTGCCCGACGGCTTCGAAGCCTCAAAAACCCTCAGCCTCTCCGTGCCCGTTGAATTCGACGGAACCGTTTACAGCGAAGTCCGCATTCGCCGACTCAAGGGGCGCGACTTCCTGAAACTGCAGCAGATGACCGGCAACGAGGACGTGAGCTTGCTTGCGATCGTGACCGCCATTCCGGCAGCCGTCATCGAAGAGATGGACGGTGAGGATTTCGTGATCCTGTCCGAGGCGGCGCAAGATTTTTTGCCCCGCGCCTTGCGTCAGGCGGTCGCGCCGACTTCCGCCAGTGGCCAGGGTTCTGCCGAATGATCGCGAAGCACTTCCATTTCGGCCGTGACGATTTCCTCGCCATGGGCTTCGACGAACTCGTCGGAGTCTGGTTGCCGGAAGTCCTCGCCGCACAACAGGAGGAAGGCCCATGACAATCCGCCAATGCGACCTCGCTCGCCATATCGGTCTGAGTCCGATGACGATCAGCCGAGCGGTTCGTAGTCTGGGCCGCGACGGGGTCGAACTCACAAACCATGTGACCACGCTGATACTCGTTGCCGGAGAGATCAATCGGCTCGGTCTCGCGTGGCAGGTAGCGCTTGAGATCGTTCGCAAGTTCGAGAGCGAGATCAGATATCTGTTTCGCGATCCCGATCACAGGGCATGGGTTCTTTTTGTCGAACGCGCCGACACAGCCTTTCAGGTCTCATGCCTCAGCCCCACCCACTATGACAGCGTGAGCCGGGCACACCCGCTCTCCTTGACGTTGGCACTGCACGAGCCGGTTGCCACCGCTCTCGAGCAGTTTGACGCGCTCAAGACCGTGAAGGAGGCCGCGTAATGCCGCAGCAGATCGATGAGATGCAGACCCGAGCCGACCGTAAGATCTCGTCGTTCGATGCCGAAGCCCGCACCGTCGATATCGTGCTCGCCACGGAGTCGGAAGTTCGCCGCCGGTCATGGGAGGAAGGGCTCTATATCGAGATCCTGAACGTCAACAAGGCTGCGATCGACACCACTCGGCTCGATGCGCTTGCGCTTGTTGACCAGCACGACGTCTACACCGGGCTCTCTGCTCGCCTGGGCTCGGTCATGGCCGGGAGCCTTCGCTTCGAAGGTGGCAAGGCGATCGTCACTGCAAAGCTCTCACGCAATGCCGGAGGCGAGGCGCTATTCCGCGATCTCGAGGACGGTCATGTGCTGGGCGCCAGCGTCGGCTACCGGATCGACGCCTTTGAGAAAACCGAAGCGCCGGCCGGTGGCCTTCCTACCATCCGCGCGACCCGGTGGACTCCCCTGGAGTTGAGCATCGTCAGCATACCTGCTGACCCGGCTGCGACCACGCGCGCACTTAAACATGAAAAGGAAACCGAAATGCCGCAGACCATTGAAAACGAGCGCCAGGAGCAGCAGCAGCGGCAGGCGCCGACAAACGTCATCACCGAGCGCACCCGCATTTCCGAGCTGCGCAGCATCGCCCGCCTTGCCGCCGTAGGCGAGGATGAGCTTACCCGCGCGATCGACGACGGAACCACCGCCGCCAGTTTCCGCGCTACCGCTCTCGAGGCCATGGCGGCCCGTCAGGAGCAGGCGCCGACGTTTCCGCACACGGCGGTCCGCGATGGTGGCAACGCCTACCAGCAGGAGATTGAGCTTCGCCAGGAAGCTATTGCTGCCCGCATGATGGGCCGGACGCCGGAAGGCAATGCCCGCCAGTTCATGAGCGCATCGCTGCTGGATCACGCCCGCGGCCTTCTGGAGGCGCAGGGTATCGATACCCGCAGCCTCAACCGAGAGCAGATCCTCGGCTATCGTGGTCGATCGATGGGGATGCACACCACCTCCGATTTCCCGCTGCTGCTGCAGGGAGCCGGTGACCGGGTGCTGCAGGCCGCCTACCAGTTGGCGCAATCGCCCCTGAAGACCGTCCTCAGCCGCCGGAGCAGCGCAAACGACTTTCGGGCTAAGAGCAGCCTGAAAATCTCCGACGCCGGCCTGCTGACCAAGGTGAACGAAAGCGGTGAGATCAAAAGCACGACACGCGCGGAGACGGCGGAGTCGTATAAGATCGAAACCTACGGCCGCATCTTCGCTCTCAGCTTCCAGGCGATCGTCAACGATGATCTCGGCGCCTTCACCGACTGGAGCGTCCAGGCGGGCCGCATGGCGGCACTCACCGAGAACAAGATCTTGCTGGATCTTCTGATCGCGGGCAGCGGCGCCGGTCCCCTCATGGGGGAGGACAACAAGCGGCTGTTCCATGCCGACCACAAGAACTTGGCAGCCGTCGGCACCGCACTGGACGAGGCCAACCTGGGCAACGGAATCCTCGCTTTCCGCAAACAGACAACACTGGGTGGCCAGCGCACGAACCTCGCGCCACGCTACATCCTCACCGGCCCCGAGCTCGAGCTGACGGCACAGAAGCTCGTGGCGAGCATTTCGCCCACGTCCACACGGGACGCAGTGCCGGAAGCCATTAAAAACCTGGTGCCGGTTGTCGAGCCGAACCTCGACGGCAAGAGCTGGTACCTGTTCGGCGATCCCGCAGCGGCACCGGTTCTCGAATGGAGCTACCTCAGCGGCTATGAGGGCCCGCAGATCGATAGCCGTGACGGCTTCGAACGGCTCGGCACCGAGTTCCGCGCTGTGCTGCACTTTGGCGGCGGTGCCGTGGACTTTCGCGGCGCATATCGCAACCCGGGCGTCACCGAATAATCGAATGCGGGGCGGCAACGCCTCGCGCTTCCCTGCCGGGTAATGCCGGCGGGGCGTCGAGCCGGTGATCTTGGCGATTCAGAAACAATCACTCCGCAAGCCAACCCATGTCCTTCATGGGCGGAGGCGAGCCCGGAGGCCGGAAACCTCCGGGCATAATCTTTTCAGGAGATCACCATGTCAGTTTTCAACCGCCTAGACCGCCTCACGAGCCGCGCCGTCGACAAGGCCATGTCGATCCGGTTCGAGGTGCAGCCGGCAAAGATCACACCCAACGGCCGCCCTGGTCCTGATCCCGATCGCGAGGCGTGGGACGGCCGCGGCGTCCTGGACGAAAACGCGGGCTATTCGCCGGTCGAAGTCGGAAAGCGAGATCGCAGCGGCAACGATCTACAGTCGCTCGCTGCCGGCAACACCATCGAGTTGAGCGTCGACAAGAGTTGGTACACGCAAGCCAGCCAGACGAAGCAGGGCGATAGAATTCAGACCGATGATCTCCGTCGGTTCGAGGTCACCAGCGTCAGGCCGGATGGATTGAGCCGGGTGATGTTCGCGCTGGTGGAGTTGAAATAGCGGGTGGCCCAAAAGCGCTGCAAATCCAATGGGCCGCTCGCCTGGTAGATAAGGCTGCCGACTTGCACGCAGGCCGACCTATGAATATCGACAATCAATCCTTTTCGAAGAACTTTGCCTTCGAGTGAGCACAGCTGGGGCACAGCCCATCGCCATGCAGAGCTTCATATGCTGATTCGTAGGGTATCGTTTCCCCGCACTGTTCGCATTTCAACTCTAGAAATGGCCCTCTGACGTCACGATCGAAAACGAACCGCTGTTTGTCTGAGAGCGAACCTTCTCCTTCAGCAATAACCTGCTTGGATATTCCGGCCGCTGCGCCGGTGATGTCTTCGCCGTTCAGCAGCTGCTCGAGATAATTATTGAGATGCTTACGTTCTTGTTCGTTTTCGTATTGCTCAACCACACCGCTCATAGGTTTGTCCTCCAATTACTCTCTGAACAAAATTGCCATGTTCTTATATAGAGTCAACGACCGGAAGTTGTTGCGATGTGAAGAAAGATCGCTTCGGAAATGTGAGGATCAATGGGTGTGAAATTTCACCAAGATGGTCGGGTCAGTCGAGACGGTGCGATTGTTGGATGGTGGTCGCGCGTCACCAAACCCGGTTTGGAAGGTTATGAATACAAGAGCGCAATCGGCGGTTCGATCACGCGAAAGCTGAGGGCGGAACTGATCCCAATAATTGGACGAGACCGTCATGGCGCCGTCGGGATCACCAAGATGCATGTGCCCCGAAAGCCGCTTAACGAGCTCTAGGATGGTCGATACATTTCCGTGACATCACCGCTATGCCGGCTCAAAGAGATGAGAGTCTTCCCAGCTCCCTGGCTGCACGTCATCGAGCCGCTGCACCTTGATGCCCCAGCCCCAGCCTTCGATTCGTTCCGAGGCAACCACCACGCCTTCGACTTGAGCAAGCTTCAGCTCGGTACCGGGGCGCGGCTTTACCCGATCAACCACCGCGAATTGGGTTCTATCGATATTTTGCATTTTGCTGTTCCTTACGGCGTTATGCACGACGCGGGCGGGCCAGAGTCAGTCTGACTTGTCTAACTCATGTCATAAAGACGGTTGGCGCCACCAATCGACGGAGTTTCAATCGCAGGCGAAAATTGGAAACCCATTAGGAAAACGGACAGATTTCAAAATTTGCATCGTAGAATCAGTTGCTTATCGGAAACAATGGCGGAAGAGGTGGGATTCGAACCCACGGTACGGTCTCCCGCACGCCGGTTTTCAAGACCGGTTCCTTAAACCACTCGGACACTCTTCCTTCGACACCGGCTTTATAGCCTGCAGCGCTTAAGCGTCAACCGCGAGAGCGTCATGGAAATGAACAAATGGAGAGATCCGGCGTTTCCCGAATTGACACAGTCTCGCGGATCGGCGAGGCAGTCATGTGCCGGACTGGTTAAACTCAAGCCAGGCGCAAGGCAGCGGTCCTACGGTCACCCTCGTCCGGAATGATTCCGGGTTCAGCTTGAGGACTATGAAATGTCGAACGAAAACACGACCTTCGGTCAACCGTCCGAGCAGACGCTCGCCCTTTTCCTGCAGGAAAACGAGGCTGAAAAATTGACGGATATCCTGGTTGAGGCCCTTTACGAAGCTTTCCGCATTCTCGAGGACGAAATCCGTCCCGAAACATTCCACTGAGCAACGAATTGGCTAGGCGCCGCCGGGAATTTCGAGCGCCTGGCCATAATATGCCGCCAAGCTTGGCACTTTTTGCATGAGATCCGGAGCAAGCGATTGCTGCTCCGCAATATCCCCTCGATATCGCGCATCCAGGAACCGGGCATGGGCGGCCAGATGGTCCCCCTCGCCCTTCCGAAGAGCTGTAAAGACCGGCGACTGCTCTGTTTTGCCCTTCACCGTGATTCGATCGAGTTCGAAGACTGCAAAACCGTCAGCAGTGCGTGCTGCCGTATTTTCTCCGATCAGCAGCGGTACGCCGTAAGGTTTGGAGGCCCCCTCCAATCGCGCGGCCAAATTGACCGCATCGCCAAGCGCCGAATAGTCGAAGCGCTGCGTTGAGCCCATATTGCCGACGACACATTCGCCCGTATTGATTCCGACGCCGATTTTCAGTGGATAATAAGTCCGCCCTGCGGCTTCCGCTTCCGCCTTCAGTTCGTCATTCAAAGTCTGCATGGAATCGAGCATGTCGAGCGCTGCCGAGACCGCATGTACTGCGTGGTCGGCATCATCGAGCGGAGCGTTCCAGAACGCCATCAGGCAGTCGCCGATATATTTGTCGATCGTGCCGCCATGTGAAAGCACGATATCCGAGAGTGGTGTCAGCAGCCGGTTGATCAGTGTCGTTAGTTGCTGCGGATCATCCTTCAGCTGCTCGGAGATTGTGGTGAAACCGCGCACATCGCAGAACAGGATCGACAGTTCGCGCTTTTCTCCGCCGAGTTTCAGTTTCGACGGGTCGCGGGCGAGCTGCTCGACGAGCGCCGGCGCCAGATATTGCGAGAAAGCACGGGTGATCTGCCGGCGATTGCGCCGCTCTTGCGCGTAGTCGAATGTCGCCTGTGCTGCCGAAATACCGATAAAGGCCAGAGACGGCGCCATGGGCGAAACGAAGACGCGACCGAAGCGGAGCGTCAGATAACTTGCGACGAAAAAGACTGCGATGGCACAGGCGCCTGTCAAAATCGTGGCCCATCCCGTCCCTCTCCAGACAAGCGCTGCCGCAATTACCACCGCGGCCAGCAAAAGGCCCTGCTTCAACGGGGTAGCAGCCTCTTCGATGGAGCGTTTCACCCTGAGGTTATCGAGAATGGTGGCCTGAATTTCCGCGCCGGCCGTCAGTTTGCCGGTATGGGTCGTATAGGAAGTCGGGAAGGCATCAGCTCCGCCGCTTTCGATCGAAGGCGCATTTTGCAGGCTCAATCCGACGATGACGATCCGATCCTTGAAAAGACCCGCCGGCAGAAAGTTTTCCGGATCGAGGGCCTGATAATAGGAGACTGTCGGATAGGTCCGTGGACCGCCGAAGGACTGGATAAGGCTTCCGGGCGCCGGCAGTTCCGCATCCTCGCCGGCGGCGGTGGCGATCATCGCGGCCAGCCCGTCGTCATAGGCGGGCATTTGCCTGAGCACGCCGTCCCGATGCAGGCCAACGGAGGCAATACCGGTCAGGGCGAGCCTGTCGGAAAACATTTGCAGCGGCAGGACCCGGACGAACTGATCGGCCTGATCCGAGGTGACCAGCGTTTCATCCCCCGCAAGTACGACATCCGGACCAAGGGCTGCAGCCAGAGCCTCGTCTTCTCCGGGAGAAGACGGCTCCGAAAAGATGATGTCCAGCCCGATCACCTTTGCGCCTGCCGCACGAAGTGCGGAGACGAGCTTGGCATGCAGGCTGCGCGGCCAGGGCCACTGAACGTTGATCTCCGCCAGCGACGGCTCGTCGATCGCCACGATGATCGGCCCTTCCTTGGGCAAGGGCTCTGCGGCGGTCGTCGAGAGATAGTCGAAGGCGCGATAATCGATCAGCGGCCAGGCGGGAAAGCGGGTGATCAGGGTGACGGCTATCAAGGACAAGGCCGCCAGCAAGGCGACCTGCAGACGGCGCGACGAAAAGAAGCGCGAAACTCGTGGAGACAAGACCATTAAAAGCGAACTTTGAGTGTGCCCTTGAAGGAACGGCCCCAGCCTGAGATGCCCGTGTTCAGCTCAATGTCTTCATCCAGAAGATTGTAAGCTGCAAGATCAAGCTCAAAGCGTTTATCAAGCGGCTCCCAGGTAAGGCTCGCATCCAACGACCAATAGTCGTCCAGCTTGACGCCGGTCTCGTTGACGCGGTTGCCGACATAGTTTGCGGCGATCGTCGACTTGATATTCGCTTCGTTCACCCACGTCAGCGCAACTTGTCCAGCCCATTCCGGAATATAGGGAAGAGGGCCTCCGAAAGCGGCTGACGCGGGATCTTCATCTTTTGAATCCGTGTAGGCAATGGTCGAAGACAGGCCAAAACCGTATCCGAGGAGGAGGTTGGTGCTAAGGCTGCCTCGATCGACCCGCCCCTTTTCCGTCGTGAATGGCGCTGACGTCAACGGCACGGTTATGAGTGCATCCCTGACATCCTGGTGCTGAAATTCCACCGCAGTGAAGAAATCTGGCGTCCATTCCGCGTCCCAACGCAGGGCTAGCGTATCGAGCCTCCCATCGGTATCGATCGATATGCGGTTTGGCTGAAGGCCGACAACGCTGATCGGCGACAGTGTCGGCGTCGAAAAGTCGATGCTGTTTCGCATAAAGCCCGCGCGCAGCCACTGCCCGGTCACTGGAGACCACGCTATCCCCAGCCGCGGGTCGAGTCTCTGAGCGTCGGCCCCGTTACCCGCGATCAGATTTCCGAATAGCGCATATTCGGCTTTGAGATCTGCCGTAATTTCGTGCAGCAGATCGACATAGATGCGGCCGAGACCGGCGCGTGTCGATGAGGAATTCTCCACGATCGTGGACGGAACGACGGTGTCGTCCTGAAACCACTGATATTGGGAACTGGTCTGCAACCCACCTTCGACACCATAGCGCCAGGTCATGTCATCCGAGCCGACGGTATGGTTTAATGCCGCGACGTAACTCGTTTGCTTGAATTGACTTCTCCCTGAATCGACAGCCAGGGGAATACCAAAAAAGAAGTCTGTTGTGCGATTGAAGCTGGTACGGCTGTTCGTCTCGTTGAACAGGAGCGCGGCATTGACGACATCGCGATAGCCGACCGTGTGGCTCCATCCAAGACCCACATCGACACTTCTGCCTGACTGACTTTGTTCAAGGGTTACCGGAAGAACGCCGATAGCCGGCAGAAAATCGAGACTTTTTACGTCGAAATTCATCCTGCTATTGGAGTCGCTAATGTAAAATACGGTCCGGTCATAAGGTGTAGGGCTTGCCGTGAGGTAGCCGTTACCGCCAATGATGCGGTTCTCGCTATTCATATCGGTCAGCCCCAAAGTATCACGGCTGTCGGGGACCTTCTGCCACTGAATATTTCCATAAAAACTAATCGGGAAAGGTAGGTTGCTGAAGCCCTGAATGTCAGCCTCACCGGTATAGCCCACCTCACCCGCAGCTGCCGTTATGCCACCACCTATCGATCCTTCGATAAAGGGGCGACGCAACAGATTGGCCGATCGCGAACGGCCGGAGATCACATGCGGCTCCAGCATCAGACCTTGCAGGAATGCTGAAAAAGACTGACCACCCGATGTGTTGTTGAAGATGTCTTCGCCGTAAATGTAGCTGTTGGCAAAGATGTCGATGCTGCCGCGGATACTCTGGTCGATATAGGCTGTTCCCGCAAAGGGATCGAACACGGCATCGCTATAATATTCCGCCCAGGAATTCATACCCTGGAAGCGAAATGCGTCGTTCAAAGTCGAGCCGGCCTGCTGGTTGGCGCCCAGTGAACTGTAATGACCGCCACGTGCTTGTGACCGCTTTACATACTCCTGTGCGTTGCGTATCGCGCCGATGGAATCATAGTTGTCGATGGCTATTGCCGTTCGAACGGCCGCAATCACGGGGTCGTTCCTGTCAAGCCGGTCGGCATTGTCGAGCGCCTGCTGAGCCGGCAGACGATCGCCTTTTTCGTAATGATTGGAAGCAAGAAGCAACTGGCCTTGGGAGTGGCTTGGATTGGAAACTGTACCCGCAAGAAGGTCGTCCATTGCCTTATCCATCTCTCCCGTCTGCATGTAATACATGCCTCGTACGATGAGAGCCGGACCCAACGTCGGGTCGAGTTTTAGAGCCAGATCGATCTCTTTCTTGGCTTTCTCGACCTCATAAAATTCAAGATAAAAAACGGCCAGATTCGTATGCGCGACAGGATCTTCCGGATCGAGTTCGATCGCATGCTTGTAGTTTGCTTCGGCCTCTCGCGACGCTCCAAGATCGGACTGGATCGCCGCCATCATATTCCAAGCCGTGCTGGTTCCCGGCGCGATCTTCAGAACTTCGCGGATATCCGCAAGTGCACCTTTCAGATCTCCTTGAATGCCGGTCTTATAGTAGGCTCGAACTTCGAGCGCTGTCGGCTCCTGCGGATCAAGAGAAAGCGCCTTCTCCATCGCCTCCTGCACTTGAACCCTGTCGTTCAGGAGAAGCGCAAGCCATGCCCGATAGGCCGGCAATCCTGGGTCCTTCGGATATTGCTTTTCAGCTTCGGATAGCGAAGCCATAGCGGCGCGAAGATCCTTGAGGAACCCGATAGCGTAGGCACGCAAAAACGCTCCGTCGGGACCACCGGCCTGACGCGGCAGATTTTCCACTTTGCTTGGGTCTGCAAGCGAGCGCGCATAATAAGCACCGTAGAGAGCAATACCTCGTCGTTGCCGGTCAAGCCTTGGCTCAGCGGCCGAAAACAGCTTGGCGGCCTCCGCATAGCGCGTTTCCGAACCTGCGATAATTGCTTCTATCAACGTCACGCGCGCGCGCTGCGTCACAGACAACTTCATTTTCTGAAGAGTATCGAGCGTCTGCTTGACCGGGCCTCGTCCTTCCAGAGACAGCTGTGCCTCGGCAAAGGTAACCCAATCCTCGGGGCTGCGTCGTTCCGGCTGGATTGCGGAAATACGATCGGCATCTCTG
>Ga0075365_10000972_pt1 | contig 12207 bp, 11 predicted proteins | sample EndMetdeltDD1765_FD_71387 | JGI IMG/M metagenome (GOLD analysis project Ga0075365, IMG submission 71387) | Populus endosphere microbial communities from Tennessee, USA - Endosphere MetaG P. deltoides DD176-5 | ecosystem: Host-associated > Plants > Roots > Endosphere | place: USA: Tennessee... | reverse complement strand
TTCGCGAGCTTGGAGTCGCCGTACGACTTGTTCGCGGAGAAGCGCCGTTCGTTGCCCAGGTCATCGAGGTCGATGTTCCCGAACAGCCGCGCCGCGGCGCTCGAGGTGTTGATGACACTCGCGTCGCCGTCTACGAGCGCGGGCATCAGCAGGTTCGTCAGCAGGAACGGCGCGAGATGGTTGATCTGCAGCGTCTTCTCGAAGCCGTCGACCGTGGGCGTGCGGTCGCCGAAGATGCCCCCGGCGTTGTTGACCAGCACATCGATCGTCGGGCACTCGTCAGCGAGGCGGGCCGCGAGCGCGCGCACGTCGGCGAGATCGGCGAAGTCGGCGGTCAGATACGGCGAGTCGAGCTCTTCCCCGATGCGCCGGGTCTTCTCCGGTGACCGGCCGACGAGGACGAGGCTGTGGCCGACGGACTTCAGCCGGCGGGCCGCCGCAGCGCCGATGCCGTCGCTCGCGCCCGTGATCACGATCGTCTTGACTTCCCGCACGCTGCTCATCTCCTCGACTCTCGCACGACTTCGCGGGGTTGGGCTCAGCCCGCGCAATAGGACCTTCGGCCCTTCGGGCGGGGCCCGCCGCGCTCTACCGTGCGAAGTGGCGGCACGTTGGGGATCGCCGGCTAGTGAGGAGGCGCGCTGTGGAGACGATCGTGTTGGGATTCGACGGCAGCGAATCCTCCTCCGTCGCGCTGGAGTGGGTCGCGGAACGCGCCGCGAGCCGGCCGACGCAGGTGGAGATCGTCATGATCGGCGGGACTCTGCTGCAGGACGATTTCGGTCGGGATGCCGGACTCATCGAAGCCGAGCGGCGGTTGCGTGACCGCGCGCCGGACGTCGAGGTGGACTCGCACCGCTTCACCGGAAAGATGCCCGACTCGCTGCTCGAGCGCGCACGGGACGCCGATCTGCTCGTCGTGGGCGCACACCGCGGGCGTCCGGTGTGGTCGGCGCTGTCCCGGTGGATGCCGTTGCGGGTCGCCTCCCGCTCGACCACGCCCGTCGTGGTGGTACCCGAGGACTGGGAGGCTACGACAGGTCGGGTCGTGGTCGGACTGGACGACGACGACTCGTCGATCGCCGCGCTGGACTTCGCCGCCCGCGAGTCCGCCGCGTCGGGAGCGACGCTCGCCCTCGTCCACACCTGGACCATGCCGAGCCCGCAGATGGAGGGCTCCGTCGCCCTCCTCGCCTCGCCGATCGAAGCGAGGGCGGGCCAGCGCAAGATCCTTCGGGAGGCGGCCCTGCGCGCACAGGAGGCGCATCCCGATGTCACGATCGAGCAGATCCTCGAGCAGAGCAACCCGGTCTCGGCGCTGCTGCGGGCAGCGCGCGGCGGGTCCCTCCTCGTGCTCGGCACGCACCATCGCGGTCTGCTGAAGGGCAACTTGCTCGGGTCGATCGGGCAGGACGTGCTGGCGCAGTGCCGCATCCCTGTCTGCATCGTCCCCGGAGACGAGCCGGCCTGACCCGTGGTCAGCCCCGCCGCTTCACTAGACTCGCGTCGACGGGAGGCATCCATGCCCCGGGACCTCGATCCACGTGCCGCGGAAGCGGATGAGGCGGCGCGCGCGCAGCGGAGACTGCGCGATCTGCTCCGCGCCACCACGACGGTGGTGGAGCGACTGGACCTCGAAGTGGTCCTCCGTCGCATCGTCGAGGCCGCGATGGCACTCGTCGATGCGCGCTACGGCGCGCTCGGGGTCATCACGCCCGACGGCAGCGCCCTCGAGAGGTTCATCCACGTCGGGGTCGAGCCGTCCACGGTCGCGCACATCGGGCACCTGCCGACCGGGAAGGGGCTGCTGGGCGCCGTGATCGCCGACCACGCCCCGATCCGGCTCGAGCATCTGACCGCCGATCGCCGCTCGGTCGGATTCCCCGATCACCACCCCGACATGGATTCGTTCCTGGGTGTGCCGATCCGCGTCGGCGACCAGGTCTACGGCAACCTGTACCTCACTCAGGGCGCGCCGGGAGGTTTCACCGCCGACGACGAAGAGCTCGTCGTCGCTCTCGCCGCGACCGCCGGCATCGCGATCGAGAATGCGCGCCTGTACGACATCACCCGCGCCCGGGAGGCGTGGAGCGCGACCACGGCCGATGTGATGGCAGCGATGCTCGAGGCCACCGGCGAAGACGTGCTCGAAGTGATCGCCGAACACGTCGGCGCGCTGATCGACGTGGACCTCGTCGCCGTGATGGTCCCCCACGGCGAGGATGAGCTGCGCGTCTCGACAGTCCGCGGCAACAGCGCCGCGCAATGGCGCGGTCAGGTGATCCCGGCGGCGGGCACGCTCGCCTCCCGCGCGCTGGCCACACGTCGGGCGGCCAGCGTCGACGGCCGGGCCGGTGTCTTCGAGAACCAGCCCGAACTCGGGCCGACCGTCGCGATCCCGCTCTTCGCCGGAGACGAGCCGCTGGGCGTGCTGACCGTCTCGCGGCGCCCCCACAGCCCCGCGTTCACTGCTGTCGACCTCGACATGGCCTTCGCGTTCGCGGGCCAGGCCGGAGTCGCGATCGAGGTCGTGCGCGCACGAGAAGACCGCCGACGGCTCGACCTCGCCCGCGACCGGGCGCGGATCGCACGGGATCTGCACGATCACGTGATCCAGCGGCTGTTCGGAGCGGGCCTGTCGCTGCAGGCCGTTTCTGCGACGGTGGATGCCGAAGCCTCGGCCGCGATCGAGACCCAGGTGGATGCGGTCGACGCGGCCATCAAGGACATCCGCACTGTCATCTTCGCGCTGGGGTCGAGTGACCGCACCCAGAGCAGGCGTGCGCGCGACCGGATGCTGAACGTCGTGTCGGAGCTGTCCACGGGCATGCTGGTGACTCCGCGCGTCACGTTCGCCGGGCCTCTCGACTCCCTCGTGTCCGCACCGCTGGCCGACGAGCTCGCCGCCGTGCTGCGGGAATGCCTGACGAACGCGGCCAAGCACGCGGATGCGCAGAACGTGGAAGTCGATCTGAGTATCGATGCAGGCGTCGTGACGCTGCGGGTCGAAGACGACGGGAGCGGCATCCCCCCTGCCGTACCCCTGAGCGGGCTCGCCAACATCGCCGAGCGCGCGCAGCTGCTCGGCGGCTCGTGCACGATCGCGCCGCGAGCCGGTGGGGGCACGCGCATCGAGTGGGCGGCGCCGGCGGCGTTCGGCGCAGAAGGGCGGTCGTGATGATCCGTGTATTCCTGGTGGACGACCATGAGATCGTGCGACGCGGGATCGCGCAGCTCGTGGATGCCGAACCCGATCTGTCGGTCGTGGGGGAAGCGGGGTCGTTCCTCGAGGCGGGCCGGAGGATCGATGCCACCCTCCCCGATGTCGCCGTGCTCGATGTGCGTCTCCCCGACGGCAACGGCATCGACCTGTGCCGCGACGTCCGCTCGGCGCATCCCGAGATCGCCTGCCTGATCCTGACTGCGTACGACGACGACGATGCGCTGCGCTCGGCGGTGCTCGCCGGGGCGAGCGGCTACGTGCTCAAGGACATCCGCAGCCGTGCGCTCATCGACGCGATCCGTCGGGTGGCCTCGGGCCGCACGATCCAGTCGGCCGCAGTGATGCGCCAGGCCGCGACCACGCTGCACCCCGACCCGCGCAGCGAACCGTCCGGTCCGGAGCTCTCACTGCGTGAGAGCCAGGTCCTGGGCCTCATCGCCGAAGGGCTCACCAATCGCGAGATCGGCGCGCGCCTCGGACTGGCGGAGAAGACCGTGAAGAACTACGTGAGCGGGCTGCTGGCCAAGCTCGGCATGGAACGGCGCACCCAGGCTGCCGTCTACGGTGCTGAGCACAAGCACGATCAGTCCTGACGAACACGCACTGCGGGACTTTCGGCCCTGGGCGCGGGCATCTCGACGGATGAGACTGCCTGCAGCTGAATCTGCACATGGCAGCCGTCCGAAAGGAACCCGATCATGTCTGAGTCCCTCGTCAGCAGCATCGCCCGCGCGGCGCTGCTCGTCGTCACCGCGTTCGTCGCGCTCACCGCTCTTCTCGGGGGTCTCGCCCTCGTTCTCGGCGCCACGGTGCCGAGCCTCGCCACCGTGCTGAGCCCGCCGGTCGACTACCTCGCCGGCACGCCGTTCACGAGCTACCTGCTGCCCGGCCTCGTGCTCGGCATCGTCGTCGCGGGCACGCACGCCGTGGCGTTCGTGCTCGAGCTGAAGCGTCACCGATGGGCCGACCTGTCGGCAGCGGTCGCCGCGTTCGCAGTGCTGATCTGGATCTTCATCCAGATGATCTTCATCCCGTTCAGCTTCCTGCAGGCTGTGTACTTCGTCGCGGGCGTCGCCGAGGCCGGGCTCGTGATGGTCCGCCTCGACCTGTTCGGCCGGCTCGCGAAGACCGCCTGACCCATCGGGACTTTCGGCCCTGGCCCGGGCGGTCCGCACCGCGGTTCACTGTCATCATCCCCGCAGCGGATCGCCGGGGCCGAGCCGAGGAGTCATCATGCAGGATTTCGGAGACGACGTCGTCAGAGAACTCACCGCTGAGGAGAGCTGGAGCCTTCTGGAGCATGCGCAGCTCGGCCGGCTGGCGCTGAGCGTGCGCGACGATGTCGACATCTTCCCGATCAACTTCGCCGTCTTCGAGGGCGCTCTGTATTTCCGCACCTCGCCAGGATCCAAGCTCGCCGAACTGACGGCAAACCCGCGCGTCGCGCTCGAGGCGGACCGCTACGACGATGAGACTGCCGCGAGCGTCATCGTGAAGGGCGTCGCCGAGCGACTCGAGCTGCAGAGCGACATCGACATCGCCGATGCGCTGGAACTTCGGCCGTGGATTCCCACGCTGAAGTACCGGTGGGTCCGCATCGCCCCCACGCGCATCAGCGGGCGCCGGTTCCGCCGCGCGGCGGAGCCGGACCGCTACGACGTGGTCGACGGCGGCCCGACAAGCTGACGAGCAGTCGCCGGCTCAGTGCGTCGATCGAGGCGGGAAGTGCGGGATCGGGACCGGGCGCGTCGGTTCGGCACGAGCCGGTCCCGGCCACTGCTGGTCGGTCTCAGGCGGCCTCTCGGGCTCGTGGGCACCGGTTGATTTCTCTGCGGGCGCGCTCTGGGCGGACGGCGCGGCATCCTTGCGGAATCGGCGTCCCGTGACCGACGTCGGGGTGATGCGCACGAAGTCGTTCTTGACGGTGGGGCTCGCGGTCGCGAGCTCGTCGACGCCCGAGTCATGGATCTCGGCATCCGAGTCCAGGCGCTGCGCAGTGCCCTTGATCACCACGCTCCAGTGCGAGAGCGGATCCTGCCCGTCGATCTCGAAGGCCACGCCGGGATGTTCGGCGATGTCCATCAGCTTCGATCCCGGGGCGGATCGCAGGTAGAGCGATCCGCTGTGGACCGTGAAGTTGACGGGGAAGACATCCGGTACGCCTTCCGTGCCCTCCACCGCGAGACGGCCGAGAGTGCTGCTCTCCAGGAGGCGCCAGCACTCGGTGGTCGTGAGGTGCTCGATCTTGCTGCTCGACGTGCCTTTCGCGTCAGTCATGATGTTCCCTCTCTGTCCTCCGCCAGTTCACTCCTGTTCCGCGTCGGCGTCCAGAGCCCAAGGTCCCGTCCGCGCGACGAAGGCACGGCCCTCAGCGCAGGGTGTCGAGGATCTCGGTCAGCGTCTCGTACGTCGTCAGCGGGCTGATGATCGCGAAGCGCAGCACCGTCTCACCCGCGTGCGAACTGGGCACGACGAACGCCTTCTGCTCCTCGAGCAGCCGGTTCGACCACTCCTGATAGTCGGCGGGCGTCCACCCCTCGCGACGGAAGACGACCACGGACAGCTGCGGATCCCGCACGAGCGACAGGCCGTCGCGGGCCGTGATCTCATCCGCGATGCGCTGCGCGAGAAGGATGCCGCTGTCCACCGCCGCGCGGTAGTGCTCGGTGCCGTGGGTCGCGAGCGAGAACCACAGCGGCAGGCCCCGCGCGCGGCGCGTCAGCTGGATCGCCAGGTCGGACGGATTCCAGTCCGCGGACTCGGTCAGGGTGTCGAGGTACTCCGCCTTCTGCGTGTGCGCGGCCAGAGCGACCGACGGATCGCGGTAGATCAGTGCACACGCGTCGAACGGGGCGAAGAGCCACTTGTGCGGATCGACGATGACCGAGTCGGCCTCGCCGACCCCCTCGAAGACCGGCCGCATGCGCTCGACCAGCATCGCGGCCAGGCCGTAGGCGCCGTCGATGTGCAGCCACACGTCGCGGCCGCGGGTCGCGGCGGCGATCGAGGCGATGTCGTCCACGATGCCGAAGTTCGTCGTGCCTCCGGTCGCGACCACGGCGAAGACGGCCCCGCCGTGCTCGTCCAGCGCGGCGCTCACCGCGTCGCCGTGCAGCCGACCTCCGGCATCCGGCGCGGCGGTCACGACATCCACGTCCATGACCGCTGCCGCGGACGCGATCGACGAGTGGGCCTCGGCGCTGCACACGATGATCCAGCGCGCCGGATCGGGCGTGCCGGCCGCGCGGTTGCGCCGGCGTGCGACGTCCCGGGCCGCGACGAGCGCCGAGAGGTTGCCGATCGTGCCGCCCTGCACGAAGACGCCCCCGGCGCCCGCGGGCAGCCCGAATTCGGCGGCGAGCCAGTGCAGCACCTCGTTCTCGGCGTACACGGCGCCGGCACCTTCCATCCACGAGCCTGCGTAGATCGCCGACGCCGAGACCACGACGTCGAACGCGAGTGCGGCCTTCGTGGGTGCGGAGGGGATGAACGACAAGTAGCCGGGGTGGTCGGTCGAGATGCACGCGGGTGCGAGGACGTTCTCGAACAGGCCGATCGCTCGGCGGGCGCCGATGCCGTCGGCCGTGATCGAGCCGGACGCCAGCCGTGCGAGGTCGCGCGGCGACATCGCCTTGTCGAGGGGCACGTTCTCGAACAGCGCACGCCGCCGGGCGTAGTGCAGGACCTCGTCGACCGTGTCGCGGGTGTCGTCCGAGATCGCGTGCATGTGCTCGGGCTGGTACGCGTGGGTCATGGTGTGCTCCTGTTCCTGGTCGCGTGCTCGGGCCGCGCGATCGTCCCTGACAGTCTGGCCGTCCCGGGCCCCTTCGGCGAGTCCCGGATCAGGCGCCGTGATCAGCTCTCGAGGATCCGGGTGAGCCAGCCGTCGCGCGCCGCGGTCGCCGCGCGGGAGAGCGCGGCGGCGGGAGCGAAGTTCTCGAACCCGTGGAAGCCGCCCGGCCACACATGCAGCTCGGCGACGCCCCCGCACGCCCAGATCCGCGATGCGTAGGCGACAGTCTCGTCGCGGAAGACCTCGCCGCTGCCGACTGACAGGAACGCCGGCGCGAGGCCCCCGAGATCCAGGGCACGCCCGGGCGCCGAGGCGTCCGCGACCGCGTCGCCACCGCGCCGCGCTCCGAGCAGCGCCGTCCAGCCGGTCTCGTTGCTCGTACGGTCCCACACGCCGACGCCGTCGATCTGATGGGCCGAGACGGTGTCGTTGCGGTCGTCGAGCATCGGGCTGACCATCAGCTGAGCGGCGATGGCGGGGCCCCCGCGGTCGCGCGCGAGGAGCGCCACCCCGGCGGCCAGGCCCGCGCCGGCGCTCTGCCCTGCCACGATCAGCCGAGCGGGGTCCATCCCGAGGTCGCCGGCGTTCGCTGCCGCCCACGCGAGCGCGGCGAAGGAGTCCTCGAGCGGGATGGGGTCGGGGTGCTCGGGCGCCAGGCGGTACTCGACGGCGACGACGACCGCGCCGTGACTCGCGATGAAGGGCAGATACGCCCCGACCCCGCCGAACCTGTTGCCGAAGATCATCCCGCCGCCGTGCAGATACAGGATGCCGGGACCGGCGCCTCGCGCCTGGGCCGGGTGGAAGACCGACACGTCGATATCGGCATCCGCGAATCCACGGATGGTGACGCGATCATGCACCGCGCCGACCTGCGCGACGAGTCCGCCGACGGTCGGATCCGCCGGAATCGCGCGGAACCGCTCGATCATCGCGGGCGTGATCGACGGCGGGACATTCACCGCCAGGGCGGTGAGCACGTCGTCCAGTTCAGGGTCGAACGGCGGGACGGCGGACGGCATGACTACGGGCCGTCGGACTCCGCAGCCGCGGTGGCGTCCGTGGCGTTCGCGTCGGCGGTCGCGGTACTGGCGTTCGCGGTAGTGGCGGTCGCGGTGGTGGCGGTCGCGGTTTGGGCGTTCGCGTTCACGGCACCGGCGACACCCTTGGCTTCTGGGGCGCTGCTCGCATTCGCTTTCCCGTCTTCAGCGAGTTTCGCGCTCTCGCCGCCCTTCGCGGGCGCATCCGGGGCGCCGTTGGCATTCGCGTTGGCATTCGCGCTCCCGCTCGCCCCGTTGACATTCGCGTTGCCGTTCGCGTTCCCGTTCAGGGCCCCATTGCCGTTCGCATTGCTGTTCGCGTTGCCGTTCGCGTTGGCGTTCGCATTCCCGTTCGCCGCACCGTTCGGGTTGGCGTTGGGGTTGCCGTTCCCGCTCGCGTCGGGCTTGCCCGCCCCCTCCGACGCCTCCTCGTTCACCACGGTGGCCGCATCCGACATGCCGGCATCCGGACTGCTCGACTCCGACGTGTCGCTCTCCGAGTCGGCGACGACCGCGACGTGCGCGGGTGAGGTGTCGACCAGCAGCAGCGCACCCAGGTCGAGCGGCGGTTCGGCAGACGTCGTCGAATGGTGGTGGCTGACCGGAGCGTGGTGCTGCGCGGCGACGATCAGCATCTGCGTCGGCGGCACGATCATGGTCGCCACGATGGCGCACGCGGCGACCTTGCCCACGACCGAGAGCGCTGCCGCGCCGCTGGCGGCGCTGCCACCACCCACCGATGCAAGCACCGCGGTGGGCGGAGCCACCGCTGATGCCGATACGGCTGCGGCTGAGCCTCCGCCGAACTTCGCGGCGAACGCGGCGTAGCCGCCCCCGGTCAGGACCACCGGAAGCAGGATCAGCGCCAGGCGGCCCGGCGTCAGCAGCTCGGCCAGCTCGCCCACGATCGACGTGCAGTGTGCGCAGCCGTTCACGTGGTGCTCGACGCGGAGCCGGTCGCGACGCGAGAGGCCCTGACGCGAGTACGCGCCGAGCAGGGGGGTGATCGCCTCACACCCTCGATCGAGGTCGGACGGTGCAGTGATGTGCTCTTGGAGCCAGGCGGTGCGCAGTCCTTCGCGCGCGCGGAACGACAGAGCGGATACCGCATTGGCGTTCATCCCGAGCAGCGTCGCGGTGTGCTCGCGCGTGAAGCCCTCGACCTCGGTGTACCAGAGCACCTCCTGCCAGCGGGCGGGCAGCGAGAGGAACGCGCGTGCGGTGACGGAGCCGTCGAAGCTGCGCAGCGACGCGATATCGGCGCCGCGGTCGCCGACCACGTCCTCGATCGCATCGCCCGCCGGCGCCGTCCGGCGCGCACGGACCATGGAGACGTACGTGTTGCGCACGGCAGAACGGATGTAATAACGGAAGTCCTCTTCCGGGCCACGGCCGGCCTTGATGGCGGCGTAGACCTTGAGGAATGCTTCCGAGACCACGTCGTCGGCATCCGAACTGGTCAGCGTCTTGGCGTACTTGAGCGCGCTGAGGGAGTGTCGCGCGTACAGCGCGGCATACGCACGTCGAGAACCTTCTCGGGTCGCGCGAACCAAATCGGCGTCGCTCAATTCCCCAAAATCGGTGCGAACATGCGACGATCCCACATCGCCAGCCATGGAGCATGTGTATCACGCGCGGGGCCGCAACGGAAGCAAGCGAGACCGAACCGCAACGGGGAAAAGAGTAAGGGCCGACGCTGACTTCTGGGGATGAAACCAAGCAGCGACGGCCCAGGCACTGTTGGGGCAGCACCGTGAAGCACAGAGTTCTCTACTTCACACACCTAGGACGCCGCATGCGGCGATCCATTACGCGGTTTTCGAGAAAGTCTTCCGGCACAGCGCGCGGCTAGGGTTCGAGGATCCGCTCGAGCAGTTCGAGGCTCTTCGCGATGTCGACCGTCGGCTCGAGAAGCCACTGGGTCTGCAGGCCGTCGGATGCCGCGATGACGAGCGCGGCCATGGCTTCGGGCTCGATTCCCCGCCGGATGGTGCCCTCGGCCTGTCCGACACGGATGAGCTCGGCCAACCGCTCCCGGATGCGCGCGAAGCGGATCGAGAAGAATTCGCGCGAGTACTCCTTGTCAGGCTCGAGCGAACCCGCCACCAGCGAGGTGTACAGCGAGACGAAGCCCGGGATCGTGACGTTGCGCTCGGCCGCACGCACCATGCCGCCGACGACCTCGTCCCTCCCCCGTGAGTCGTCGTGCTCCTCCGTGCTGTGGCGGCGCTCGCCTTCGCGGATCACCTCGACCAGCAGTTCCTCGCGGGATCCGAAGTAGTGCAGCAGCGCGGCGTGCGAGACGCCGATCTTCTCGGCGATCGCCCGCAGCGACGTCCCGTCGGCGCCCTTGTCCGCGAACACCTCGATCGCGCGATCGAGGATCTCCTGGCGTCGCGCGACCCCCTTCGCGTACGACCGCGGCCTGCCCGGAGCGGGTGACCCGCCTGCGGCGCCAGGGGTCGATGAGGACATCTCCGGAGCCTAGCAATAAAAACCTCCACATGGTGGTTTCTTCTGGTACCGTTCCCGTGACGCACATGTGCCCGTGACGAAGTGGCCACGCAGAAAGCAGGAAACACCCATGACGACCCCGGCGATCTCCATCCAGCTCTGGACCGTGAGAGACGAACTGACAGCCGACTTGGACGGCACGCTCGCCAAGCTGAGCGCGATCGGCTTCACGAAGGTCGAGGCGTTCGGCTTCGTCACTCGGGCCGATGAGCTCGCGGCGGCGTTCGCCCGCCACGGCATCACCTCCCCGACCGGGCACGCCTCGCTCGCCTCGGGCACCGAGAACCCGTTCGACGCCTCGATCGCCGTCCCGACCCCCGATGAGGTCTTCGCCGCGGCGCAGAAGCTCGGCATGACGACGGTGTTCGACCCGTTCGTGGCGCCCGACCGGTGGGAGAGCGTCGAGGAGATCCGCAAGACCGCCGAGGCGCTCAACGCCGCAGCGGCGATCGGCGCGGGATACGGCATCTCGGTCGGTTACCACAACCACAACCAGGAGTTCCTGACCAAGATCGACGGGCGCTTCCCGCTCGAGATCTTCGCCGAGCTGCTGGATGAGGGTGTCTCGCTCGAGCTCGACCTGTACTGGGCATCGGCCGGCGGCGCGGACATCGTCGCGCTGCTCGAGCGCCTCGGCGACAGGGTGACCGCGCTGCACGTCAAAGACGGCACGCTCGAACCTCTGCCGACGCTCGGGGCCATCCCCACCGACCAGGTGCCCGCGGGCGAGGGCGTGGTCGCGCTGTCGGCTGCGCTGGATGCCGCGCAGAGCGCTCGGTACGCGATCGTCGAGTTCGACGCCTACCCCGGCGACATCTGGGCGGGCGTCCAGACCGGGTACGAGTTCCTCGCGGCTCGAGGGCTCGTCTGATGGCCGCGTTCGCACCGATGGGCTCCGGCCCGGTCGGCATCGGCTTCGTCGGCGTGGGCATGATCAGCGACACGTACCTCGAGAACCTGCAGAGCTTCCCGGACGTCGAGGTGCTGATCCTCGGCGACCTCGACGTCGACCGCGCACGCGCGCAGGCGGACAAGCACGGCGTTCCGGCGGCCGGCACCGTCGCCGACGTGCTCGCCCACCCCGGTGTCGAGCTCGTGATCAACCTGACGATCCCCGCCGCGCACGTCGAGGTCTCGTCCGCGGCGATCGCCGCCGGCAAGCACGTCTGGAGCGAGAAGCCGATCGGCATCGACCGCGAGAGCGCGCTCGCGCTGCTGGAGCAGGCGGATGCCGCGGGCCTTCGCGTCGGCATCGCGCCCGACACGGTGCTGGGCCCCGGCATCCAGTCGGCGAAGCGGGCGATCGAACGCGGCGACATCGGCCGGCCCCTGTTCGCCCAGACGAGCATGCAGTACCAGGGACCCGAGGTCTTCCACCCGAACCCGGCGTTCCTGTACGCGCACGGCGCGGGCCCGCTGTTCGACATGGGCCCGTACTACCTGACCAGCCTCGTGAGCATCCTCGGCCCGGTCGCGGCCGTCGCCGCCGTCGGACTCACGCCGTCCGAGGAGCGCGAGATCCTCGTCGGTCCCGACGCCGGGAAGACCTTCCCGGTCGAGGTGCCGTCCACGATCAACGTCCTGGCGACATTCGAGGGCGGCGCTCAGTCGCAGTCGCTGCTGAGCTTCGACTCGCC
>Ga0075365_10000971_pt1 | contig 12208 bp, 11 predicted proteins | sample EndMetdeltDD1765_FD_71387 | JGI IMG/M metagenome (GOLD analysis project Ga0075365, IMG submission 71387) | Populus endosphere microbial communities from Tennessee, USA - Endosphere MetaG P. deltoides DD176-5 | ecosystem: Host-associated > Plants > Roots > Endosphere | place: USA: Tennessee... | reverse complement strand
GCGGCCTCGACGGTCTCGGCCACCTTCCAGCGGGTGTTCACCGGGACCAGCTCGTCGCGCAGCTCGTCGTCGGGGGCGTGCAGGCTGAGCGCGAGAGTGACCGGGATGCCCTCCTCGGTCAGCTGCTTGATCCGCGGGACCAGGCCGACGGTGGAGACGGTGATGCCGCGCGCCGACATGCCGAGGCCGTCGGGTGAGGGGTCGGTCATCCGGCGCACGGCGCCGATGACGGCCTTGTAGTTGGCCAACGGCTCGCCCATGCCCATGAAGACGACGTTGGAGACGCGCCCGGGACCGCCCGGGACCTCGCCGCGAGCCATCGTGCGGTGCGCCGCGACGACCTGCTCGACGATCTCGGCGGTCGACATGTTGCGCTGCAGGCCACCCTGGCCGGTGGCGCAGAACGGGCAGGCCATGCCGCAGCCGGCCTGGCTGGAGACGCAGACCGTCGCACGGTCGGGGTAGCGCATCAGCACCGACTCCACCAGCGCGCCGTCGAAGAGCTTCCACAGCGTCTTGCGGGTGGTGCCCTTGTCGGCCTCGAGGGTGCGCAGCGGCGTCATCAGCGTCGGCAGCAGCGTGTCGACCAGGTCGGCTCGCTGGCCGGCCGGCAGGTCGGTCATCTCGGCCGGGTCGTCGACCAGCCGCGCGAAGTAGTGGGTCGAGAGCTGCTTGGCGCGGAAGCCCGGCAGGCCGTGCTCCTCGAGCAGCGCCTTGCGGCCGGCGGCGTCGAGGTCGGCGAGGTGCCGCGGGGGCTTCTTGCGCCCCCGCGGCTCGTCGAAGACCAGCGGCAGCGTGGTGGCGCCGGCGGGCTGGTCGGGAGAGGTCTCAGACATAACGGCTCCAGTCTCCCACCCGCCACCAGCCCCCGGCGAAACGCGAGACCCCGACGCCGGTCGAGGTGCGAGCGGAGCGAGCCTCGCAACCCGGATCGACGCTGGTTGAGGTGCGAGCGGAGCGAGCCTCGAAACCCGGTGCGCCGAGAGTCGGCCCCGACCGAGGCCGACTCGTGACTCACCGGGTTTCGAGGCTCGGCGCTGGCGCGCCTCACACCTCAACCAGCGTCAGGTGAGCAGAACGACCCGTACGACACACCTCAACCAGCGTCTGATGAGCAGAACGACCCGTACGACACACCTCAACCAGCGTCAGGACAGCAGAACGACCCGCACGACGCACCTCGACCGGCGTCAGGTGAGCGGGACGACGTCGGCCGCACCCAGGCGGGCGGCGTCGGCGGTGGCGTCGTCGGGCATCTGCTGGCTCTCCAGCTCGGCGGCGACGCGCTTGCGGTAGTGGTCGACCTCGAGCTCGGTCTGCTCCTGCGACCAGCCCAGCACCTCGCCCACCAGCGACGCCACCTCCTCGACCACCCCGACCCCGCGGTCGAAGGTCTCGATGGAGATCCGGGTGCGCCGGGTCAGCACGTCGTCGAGGTGCCGGGCCCCCTCGTGGGTGGCGGCGTAGACGACCTCGGCGCGCAGGTAGTCCGGCGCCCCGGCCAGCGGCGTGCCGAGGTCCGAGCGCTCGTCGACCAGCGCGAGCACCTCGTGGACCAGCGAGCCGTAGCGCTTGAGCAGGTGCTCGATCCACACCTCGTGCAGCCCGTGCCGGCGGGCCAGCACGTGCCGGCCGTTCCAGAGCGCCTGGTAGCCCTCGGCACCGAGCAGCGGCACGTCCTCGGTCGTCGACTCCGGGATCCGGCGGTCGAAGTGCGCGGCCAGCCCGAAGACGGCCTCGTCGACGGCGTCCTTGGCCATCACCCGGTACGTCGTGTACTTGCCGCCGGCGACGACCACCAGGCCGGGGGCCGGGTGGCTGACCGCGTGCTCGCGCGACAGCTTGGAGGTGGCCTCCGACTCGCCCTCGAGGAGCGGGCGCAGACCGGCGTACACGCCCTCGACGTCCTCGCGGGTCAAAGGGGTCTCCAGGACCGCGTTGACGTGCTCGAGGAGGTAGTCGATGTCGGCCTCGCTGGCGGCGGGGTGCGACTTGTCGAGCGTCCAGTCGGTGTCGGTGGTGCCGATGATCCAGTGCCGGCCCCACGGGATGACGAAGAGCACCGACTTCTCGGTGCGCAGGATCAGCCCGGTCTCGGAGCGGATCCGGTCCTTCGGCACCACCAGGTGGATGCCCTTGGACGCGCGCACGTGGAACTGGCCTCGCTGGCCACCGAGCGACTGGGTCTCGTCGGTCCAGACGCCGGTGGCGTTGAGGACCTGGCGGGCCCGGATGGTCAGCTCCTCGCCGGACTCCAGGTCGCGGACGACCGCGCCGGTCACCCGCTCCCCCTCCCGGACCAGGGAGACCACCCGGGCCCGCGAGGCCACGTCGGCGCCGTACGCCGCCGCGGTGCGCGCCAGGAACATCGTGTGCCGGGCGTCGTCGACCTGGGCGTCGTAGTACTGCAGCGCGCCGACCAGCGCGTCCTTGCGCAGCGACGGCGCCAGCCGGCGGGCCCCGCGGCGGGTCAGGTGCTTGTGCAGCGGCACGCCGGTCGGGCCGGCCGCGCGCGCCATGGCGTCGTACAGCGCGACGCCGGAGCCGGCGTAGATCCGCTCCCAGCCGCGGTGCTTGAGCGGGTAGAGGAACGGCACCGGGTGCACCAGGTGCGGCGCGAGCTTCAGCAGCATCAGGCCGCGCTCCTTCAGCGCCTCGGCGACCAGCGCGAAGTCGAGCATCTCGAGGTAGCGCAGGCCGCCGTGCATCAGCTTGCTGGAGCGGCTGGAGGTGCCGGAGGCGAAGTCGCGGGCCTCGACCAGGCCGACCCGCAGGCCACGGGTGGCGGCGTCGAGCGCGGAGCCGGTGCCGACCACGCCGCCGCCGATGACGAGGACGTCGAGCTCCTCCTCGCTCATCCGGCGCAACGACTCCTGGCGGAACTGCGGGGAGAGGGCGATGGCGCGCATCAGTCGACGTCCACCCAGTCGAGGGTGCGCTCGACGGCCTTCTTCCAGCCGGCGTACCCCTCCGCGCGCTGGTCGTCGTCCCACTGGGGCGACCAGCGCTTGCCCTCGTTCCAGTTCTTGCGCAGCTCGTCGGTGTCCTTCCAGAACCCGACGGCCAGGCCCGCGGCGTACGCCGCGCCGAGGCAGGTCGTCTCGGCGAGCACCGGACGGCTCACCTCGACCCCGAGCACGTCGGCCTGGATCTGCATGCACAGCTCGTTGGCGGTCACGCCGCCGTCGACCTTCAGCACCTCCAGCTTCACCCCGGAGTCCTGCTCCATGGCCACCGCGACGTCCTTGGACTGGTAGCAGATCGCCTCCAGGGTGGCCCGGGCGACGTGGGCGTTGGTGTTGAAGCGCGAGAGCCCGACGATCGCGCCCCGGGCGTCGGAGCGCCAGTACGGCGCGAACAGCCCGGAGAACGCCGGCACGAAGTAGACCCCACCGTTGTCGTCGACCTGCTTGGCCAGCGACTCGCTCTGCGAGGCACCGGAGATGATGCCGAGCTGGTCGCGCAGCCACTGCACGGCCGAGCCGGTGACCGCGATCGAGCCCTCGAGCGCGTAGACCGGCTGGTCGTCGCCGAAGCGGTAGCAGACCGTGGTCAGCAGGCCGGCCTTGGACCGGACCAGCTCGGTGCCGGTGTTGAGCAGCATGAAGTTGCCGGTGCCGTAGGTGTTCTTGGCCTCGCCGGGCGCGAAGCACACCTGCCCGACGGTGGCCGCCTGCTGGTCGCCGAGGATGCCGGTCAGCGGCACCTCCCCGCGGAACGGGCCGTGGGCGTCGGTCTTGCCGTAGCCCTCCGGGTCGCTGGAGGAGCGGATCTCCGGCAGCATCGCGCGCGGGATGTCGAAGAGCGCGAGCAGCTCGTCGTCCCACTCGCAGGTCTCGAGGTCCATCAGCATGGTGCGGCTGGCGTTCGTGACGTCGGTGACGTGCGAGCCGCCGTCGGTGCCGCCGGTGAGGTTCCAGATCAGCCAGGAGTCGGTCGTCCCGAAGATCGCGTCGCCCTTCTCGGCCGCCTCGCGGACGCCCTTCACGTTCTCCAGGATCCACTGGATCTTGCCGCCGGCGAAGTACGTCGCGGGCGGCAGCCCGGCCCGCTCGCGGATCAGGTCGCCGTGGCCGTCGCGCTCCAGCTTGGAGGCGATCTTGTCGGTGCGGGTGTCCTGCCACACGATCGCGTTGTAGTAGGGCCGGCCGGTGGTCCGGTCCCAGACCACGGTGGTCTCGCGCTGGTTGGTGATGCCGACGGCGGCCAGGTCCGCAGCCGTCAGGCCGGCCTTGCCGAGGGCGGTCTGGATGACCGATCGGGTGCGCTCCCAGATCTCGACGGGGTTGTGCTCGACCCAGCCCGCCTGCGGGAGGATCTGCTCGTGCTCGAGCTGGTGGCGGGCCACCTCGTCGCCGGAGTGGTCGAAGATCATGAAGCGGGTGCTGGTGGTGCCCTGGTCGACGGCACCTACGTAGGTCGTCACGTCACTGTCTCCTGTGCTGGATGGGTGCTGCTGCGGGAACGGTTGGTGGGTGCCGCGCTCAGCCGCGGCTGGGGACGGGCTCGCTGACCGCCTCGTCGTCGGCCGGGACCTCGGGATCGCTCAGGTGGTTCTCGATGAGCATCTTGAACAGGAAGCCGCCGATCAGGCCACCGACGATCGGCGCCACGATCGGCAGCCAGAAGTAGAGGTCGCCGTTCTGGTCGTTCATCGCGCCGCCGTACCCGGTGACCAGCGAGGCCAGCCGCGGGCCGAAGTCGCGCGCGGGGTTGATCGCGTAGCCGGCGTTCGCACCCCAGGCCATGCCGATCGCGACGACCAGCAGGCCGACGACGACGGGGCCGAGGTTGGCCATCGGCGGGTTGTTCCACGCCGTGGTGAGCGCGAAGATCACGAAGACCAGGATCGCGGTGCCGACCACCTGGTCGAGGAACGCGGTGGAGATGCTCACGTCGGCGGCGCCGTTGCCCGGCAGCGTCGAGAAGATGCCCTGGGTGGCGATGGTGTGCCCCGGGTCCACCGCGGCGATCAGGTCGGCGTACGTCGCCCGCACGATGAGGGCGGCGACGAAGGCACCGAGCACCTGGGCGCCGATGTAGGGGACGACCTTGCGCCACTCGAAGCCCTTGAAGGCCGCGAGCGCGATGGTGACGGCGGGGTTGAGGTGCGCGCCGGAGAGGCGGGCGGCGACGTACACGCCGAGCGTCACGCCGATGCCCCAGGCCCACGAGATGGAGTCGTGGTCGCCGAGGCTGCCGTCGCTGCTGGTGCTCACCTGGGCGACCACCCCGCAGCCGATGAGGATCAGGATCATCGTCCCGGCGAACTCCGCGCACATCTCTCCGATGAGCGGCCGATGCTTGGTCACGGTCTGGTTCCTTTCCCGAGTGACGTCGACGGTGACGTCGACCACACAGTGCCCCGATGCCGCCGCCTGCACCATCGCCGACGTTCGACATGATCGAACGACCACTCGACGATGTCGAACGGGCTCGTAGGGTGGACCCATGCCGGGCACCATCCAGTCGATCGAGCGCGCGGCCGCGGTGCTGCACCTGCTCGGCGCGGTCGGCGAGCCGGTGCCGCTCGGCGAGCTGGCCCGCACCCTCGACCTGCCGAAGCCCACCGTGCACGGCATCACCCGCACCCTGGTGACGGTGGGCTTCGTGGTCCAGGACCCCGAGAGCGGGCACTACGCCCTGGGTCGCGGGCTGCGCGACCTGGGCGCCCGCCTGGACCCGCACCTGCTGCGGGCCCGCTCGGTCAACTGGGCCGACGGGCTCGCGGCCCGCACCGGCCTGGAGGTGCAGCTCGGCGTGCTCAGCGGGACGATGCTCGAGCTGGTCCACCACGTCTTCCGTCCCGACGGCTCGCCCCAGCGGCTCCGGGTCGGCGAGATCCAGCCGCTGCACGCCAGCGCGCTGGGCCAGGTGCTGCTGGCCTTCTCCCCCACCGGCTCCCGGCTGCGCGACCTGGAGCTGCCGGCCCACACCGCCACCACCCTCACCAGCCGACTGGAGCTGACCCGCGTCGTGCAGTCGGTGCGCCGGCAGGGCTGGGCCCACGTCGACGGCGCCCTGCGCCCCGGCGTCGCCGCGGTGGCCGCGCCCGTGCGGCACCACCTCGGCATCGGGGTCGGCGCCCTCGGGGTCGTCGGGCCCCGCGAGCGGGTGCTGGGCCCCGACGGCCAGCCCCGTCCGGGCATCGCCGAGCAGGTCGTCAGCACCGCCGAGGCCGTCGCCGCCACCCTCCAGGAGCGCCTGTGACCACGCCTGCCACCGGGTCCCGCTCCTACGTCGCCGCCCTCGACCAGGGCACCACCTCGACCCGCTGCCTGGTCTTCGACCACGCCGGGCGGATGGTCGCGGCCGCCCAGCACGAGCACCGCCAGCACTACCCGCAGCCGGGCTGGGCCGAGCACGACGCCGGGGAGATCTGGCAGAACACCCTGCGGGTGCTGCCCGAGGCGCTGGCCTCCGCCGGCCTGGCCGTCGGCGACCTGGCCGCGCTCGGCATCGCCAACCAGCGCGAGACCACGCTCGTGTGGGACCGCACCACCGGACGGCCCGTCGCCCCCGCGATCACCTGGCAGGACACCCGCGGCGCCGAGATCGCCGCGCAGCTGGCCGACGGTCCGCACGGCGCGCTGTTCGAGGAGGTGTGCGGGATGCGGCCGGCCGGCTACTTCTCGGCGCCCCGGCTGCGCTGGCTGCTCGACCATGTCCCCGGGCTGCAGCGCCGGGCCCGGACCGGCGAGATCGCCTTCGGCACCATGGAGAGCTGGCTGATCTGGAACCTCACCGGCGGCCCCGACGGCGGCGTCCACGTCACCGACGTGACCAACGCCAGCCGGACCCTGCTGGCCGACGTCCGGACGCTGGAGTGGGACCAGCGCCTGCTCGACATCCTCGACATCCCCGCCGAGATGCTCCCCGAGATCCGGCCCAACGCCCAGGTGTACGGCGCGTGCCGGGTCGGCCTGCCCGGCGTCCCGATCGGCGGCGCGTTCGGCGACCAGCAGGCCGCCCTGTTCGGGCAGACCTGCTTCGCGACCGGCGAGGCCAAGTGCACCTACGGCACCGGCGCGTTCCTGCTGATGAACACCGGCGAGCAGATCACCCGGTCCAGTCACGGCCTGCTGTCGACGGTCGCCTACAAGCTGGAGGGACAGGCGCCGTCGTACGCCACGGAGGGCTCGATCGCCGTCGCCGGCTCCCTGGTCCAGTGGTTCCGCGACAGCCTGGAGATGATCGGCTCCGCCCCGGAGATCGAGAGCCTCGCGCGACGCGTCGAGGACAACGGCGGCTGCTACATCGTGCCGGCCTTCGCCGGGCTGTTCGCCCCGCACTGGGACCCGGAGGCCCGCGGGGTCGTGGTCGGGCTGACGTCGTACGTCACCCGCGCCCACCTGGCCCGGGCGGTGCTGGAGGCGACCGGCTGGCAGACCGCGGAGGTGGTCGAGGCGATGGCGGCCGACAGCGGCATCGCCTTCACCCGGCTGCGGGTCGACGGCGGGATGACCTCCAACCACCTGCTGATGCAGTTCGTGGCCGACGTCCTCGGCGTGCCGGTCGAGCGGCCGCTGGTCTCCGAGTCGGTCTCGCTGGGGGCGGCGTACGCCGCGGGGCTGGCCGTCGGCTACTGGCCCGACCTGGAGGTGCTGCGCAACAACTGGCACCGCGCGGCCACCTGGGAGCCGGCGATGAGCCCGGCGGTGCGGGCCCGGGAGCGAGCGGCCTGGGGACGGGCGGTGGAGCGGACGCGGGGCTGGGAGCGCGGCGACCGCGACGCTCAGGCGTCGGTGTTGTAGAGGATGAAGAGCACCAGCGCGGCGGTGGCGAGCACCACCACGGCGGTGGTGACGATCCCGATGAACATGTAGCGGCCGAAGCGCCGGGTGCGGCGGGCCACGGTCAGCCCGATCGGGACGCCGAGGGCGATCAGCACCAGCGGGAAGAGCTCCTCGGCGGTGTCACTGTCGACCAGCACGCTGAGCAGGCCGGCGTAGATGCCGGGCACCAGGATGATGAACAGCAGCCCCGTGAAGAAGCCCGCCAGCGACGTGAACGTCGGGTGGTCGCGGTGCCACCAGCTCGGCTGGCGGGCCGGCGACTCCTCGACCGGCGCTTCCTCGGTGCTCACCGGGCCGACCCTAGCGGCTCGTCGAGCGTCAGCACGCCCGGCGTGCCGAGGCGTCGTGCGGCTTCCCCGGCCAGCGCGACCCAGGCCTCGGCGTACCCGACCAGGACGACGTCGCGCCCCGCCTCCTGGGCCAGGAGCTCGCGCACCGTGCCGACCACCCGGTCGCCGACGACCGCGGCGGCCTCGTCGGTTCCGGGGGCGCGCAGTCCGGGCAGGATCCCCGCCTCGGACTCGGTGAGCAGCTGGCAGGTGGCCACCGCCGCCGGCTCCGGGGCGCTGAACCAGGCCGCGCCCTGCGGCAGCCGGTCGCGCAGCGCCCAGACGTCGTCGAACCCGGCCGGATCCAGCTCGTCCGCGGGCGGCGTGCCGAGGGTCCGGCCGTGCCGGACGAGGAACAGCGTCATGCGGGGGTCAGAACACCAGGTAGTGCAGCAGCAGCCAGATCGGCGCGACGGTCGCGAGCAGCGAGTCGAGCCGGTCCATCAGGCCGCCGTGGCCCGGGATCACCTGGCTCATGTCCTTGATGCCGAGGTCGCGCTTGATGACCGACTCGCACAGGTCGCCGAGGGTCGCCATCACCACGGTGACCAGCCCGAGCGCGATGCCGACCCACCAGTCGCCGTCGAGGAGGTAGACGACCAGCGCCCAGCCGGCGACCAGGCAGAAGACGAACGACCCGGCGAAGCCCTCCCAGGACTTCTTCGGGGAGATGACGGGCGCCATCGGGTGCTTGCCGAACAGCACGCCGGCGACGTACCCGCCGGTGTCGGAGGCGACCGTGATCGCGATGAAGGTGATGATGCCCTGGACGCCCGGGTCGTCGAGGCCGTGGGCGTTGGCGCCCCCGCCCTCGGCCAGCAGCAGGGCCACGAAGGACCCCAGGAAGGGGACGTAGACGAGGCTGAAGACCGACGCCGAGGCGTTCTGGACGTAGCCGTCGATGCCGCGCTGCAGCAGCCAGAGCATGGTGCCGAGCGCCGTCACGGCGGTGGCGGTCACCAGGGCCGGGGCGCCCCAGAAGTAGGCGACGACGACCATCACGACGCCGCCGACCATCAGCGGCTGCTCGGGCAGGTCGATGCCCTTGGCCGCGAACCCGCGGTGCAGCTCCCAGATGGCGACGACCACGGCGATCGCCACGATCACCATGAACGCCGTCTTCCAGAAGAACAGCGACAGCAGGATCGCGCCGACGAGCACCACGGCGGAGGTGATGGCGGCGGGCAGGTCGCGCCCGGCGCGGCCGTGGTCCTTCGGCGGCGCGGGGGTGGGAACGGTCATCGAAGCCGGTGCGAGCGGGAGGTCCTCAGACCTCGAGCAGCTCGGCCTCCTTGTTCTTCAGCATCTCGTCGATCGCGTCGGTGTGCTTCTTGGTCACGCCGTCGAGTCGCTTCTCCGCCCCGGTGACGTCGTCCTTGCCGACCTCGCCGTCCTTCTCCAGCTTCTCCAGGTTCTGCTTGGCGGTACGGCGCAGGTTGCGCACCGCGACACGACCGTCCTCCGCCTTGCCGCGGGCGACCTTGATGTACTCCTTGCGCCGCTCCTCGGTGAGCTCGGGGAACACGCAGCGCAGCACCTTGCCGTCGTTGGAGGGGTTCACGCCGAGGTCGGAGTCGCGGATGGCCCGCTCGACGTTGCCCATCGCCCCGATGTCGTAGGGCTGGATCAGGATGATCCGGGCCTCGGGCGAGGTGAAGGACGCCAGCTGCTGCAGCGGCGTCGGCGACCCGTAGTAGTCGACGACGATCTTGTTGAACATGCTGGGCTGGGCGCGCCCGGCCCGGATCGCCGCGAACTCCTCGCGGGTCGAGTCGACCGACTTGGCCATCTTGCCGTCGGCCTCGTTGAGGATGTCGCTGATCACGGCTGCTCCTGGTGCTCGTAGTAGTGCTGTGCGTCGTGCCTGGTCGCCGGGCGCGGGCCTCAGCCCGCGCTCACCAGCGTGCCGATCCTCTCACCCTGCACGACCCGCAGGATGTTGCCCTCGGGCTCCATGCCGAAGACCACCATGGGGAGCTTGTTCTCGCCGCACAGCGCGAAGGCGGTCTGGTCCATGATCCGCAGACCGCGCGAGATCGCCTCGTCGTAGGTGAGGTCGTCGAACTTGGTGGCGCTCGGGTCGAGCTTGGGGTCGGCGGTGTAGACGCCGTCGACGCCGCTCTTGGCGACCAGCACGACGTCGCAGCGCGACTCCAGCGCCCGCTGCACCGCGACGGTGTCGGTGGAGAAGAACGGCATCCCCATGCCGGCGCCGAAGATGACGACCCGGCCCTTCTCCATGTGCCGGATGGCCCGGCGCGGGACGTAGGGCTCAGCGACCTGACCCATGGTGATGGCCGTCTGGACCCGGGTCTCGACGCCCATCTTCTCCAGGAAGTCCTGGAGGGCCAGGCAGTTCATGACGATCCCGAGCATGCCCATGTAGTCGGCCCGCACGCGGTCCATGCCGCGTTGCTGGAGCTCCGCGCCGCGGAAGAAGTTGCCACCCCCGGTCACGACGGCGATCTGCACGCCGGCACGGGACACCTCCGCGATCTCCGCGGCGATCTTCTGGACCACGTCGGGGTCCACCCCGACGTTGCCGCCGCCGAACACCTCGCCCGAGAGCTTCAGGAGCACGCGCTTGTACCCGGTCACCGAGGACCTCCCTGGTCGACGTCGAAGGTCGGGCCGGTCACGCACCCGCGTCCGGCCACCGGGAGCAACCTATCGGATGGGAGGGGCCAACGCCGAAGCGCTGCTGGTGTCCCGCGTGGCCAGCACGATCGCGACGACCGCCGCGATCACGATCAGGGCCGCGATGATCGCCGCGGCGATCTTCACCGCGCTCCAGGGACGCTCCCCCACGACCTCGCCGGTGTTGGCGTTGACCATCACCTGCCAGGTCTTGCCGCCGTAGAGGTAGGTGGCGATCCACAGGGGCATCAGCACCAGCTTGAACATGGCCTGCGAGTAGGTGACGTCCATGTCGGAGACCCGCTGCTCGTCGCCGCCGATGTCGTCCTCGCAGTCGTCCTCGATGACGCCGCGCATCTGCTGGCGGGCCTGGTCGGAGCCGGCCTGCGGGTCGACGTCGTAGCGCAGCGCGGAGTAGCCGGTGAGGTACTCCTGCTGGAACGGGCGGGCGTCCTCGAGCCGCCAGGGCCCCATCTTGTCGAGCTTCTTGCGATCCAGCTGACCGGTCCCGACCACGAGCACGTCGTCGAAGGAGCGCGCGACGTGCCCCTCGGCGTGGCTCCAGCGGGTACGGCGCTCCTGGCGCGTCTCGGTGCGGGTGCCGCCCTTGCCGTCGGAGACCTGGTGGCTGACCGTCACGTAGTAGTAGTCGCCACGCTGGCCCTGGTAGTCGGTCTCGGTGTGCGCGTCGTAGGTCCAGTGCGGCACGTAGGTGCCCTGCAGGCCCTCGGTCGAGCCCACCTTCTTCAGCGCGGTGGGCGCGAACCGGCGCGAACCGACCCACGTCCTGAAGGCGTCACGGGCCGCCCGCTGGTCGACGTGGAACGGGACCACCGCCTCCGGGGCCACCATCCCCTCGGGGTGGTCGACCGCGATCAGCGCGCCGCCGCAGAACTGGCAGGCGCTGGCCAGGTCGGACGTCTCGGTGCTCGCGCCGCAGCCCTGGCAGCGCAGCACGTGGGCGCTCAACGAGGCGACCTGGACGTCGCCGTGCTTCGAGGTCCACTCGTCCAGCGAGTGCTCGCGGATGGTGGCCGCCGAGGCGGCGATCTCCAGCTCGGTGCCGCACGAGCCGCACCTGAGGGAGGTGGTGCCCGGCGCGTACGCCGTCTGGGCCCCGCAGTTGGGGCAGGTCGAGCTGAGCGGCGCGGTCGCCGCCGGGGTGTCCTCGGACATCGTGCTCTCGGTGCTCTCTGTCGTCGGGACCGGTCAGGCCTGGGGCGGCAGCGGCGGCGGGGTGGCGGCGAACAGGCCCTGGAGCTCGGGGAGCTCGGAGGCGGCGGTCCAGGCCGCCATGCCCTGCTGCCAGACCAGGGTGGTCGCGGTCAGCTCACCCGAGGCGACCCGGGCGGCCAGGTCGCCCTGGGCCAGCGGGCCGACCTGCGCTCCCCCGACGGCCAGGAACCACGGCTGCGCGGCGCCCGGGACCGGGGGCGGGCCACCGGG
>Ga0075365_10000969_pt1 | contig 12210 bp, 12 predicted proteins | sample EndMetdeltDD1765_FD_71387 | JGI IMG/M metagenome (GOLD analysis project Ga0075365, IMG submission 71387) | Populus endosphere microbial communities from Tennessee, USA - Endosphere MetaG P. deltoides DD176-5 | ecosystem: Host-associated > Plants > Roots > Endosphere | place: USA: Tennessee... | reverse complement strand
GAGGACGTAGGCGTACTCGCAGAAGTCGAGCGCGAGAGTGGTGTTCTGCTCGATGACGAGCAGGCTGGTGCTGCGGTCGATCTCGCGGAGTGCCGCGAAGACGGCGTCGACGACGATCGGCGCGAGCCCCAGGGAAGGTTCGTCGAGCACGAGCAGCCGCGGCGAGCCCAGCAGCGCCCGGCCGATCGCGACCATCTGCTGCTCCCCGCCCGACAGGGCCCAGCCGGGTCGGTTCCTGAGTGCTGGCAGGGCCGGGAAGAGCGAGTAGACGTCGTCGCGGGAGTACTGCCCACCGCCGCGACGGCCTCGGGCGACCCGGCCGGTGAGCAGGTTCTCGTCCACGGTCAGCGTCGGGAAGACGTGGCGTCCCTCGGGGACGTGCAGGAGCCCGCGCCGGGCGATGGCGTCGGCGGGCAGGCCGCGGATGTCCTCGCCGAGGAACCGGATGGTGCCGGTGGACGGGGCCAGCCCGCTGATGGCGTTGAGCACGGACGTCTTGCCCGCGCCGTTGGCACCCAACAGGGCGATCCGCTGGGACTCATGCACGGTCAGGTCGAGCCGGTCGACGGCGACCGTGGTGTCGTAGGTGACCCGGAGGTCGCTGATCTCAAGCATGTGCGTGCCCCAGGTAGGACTCGACGACGCGCGGGTCGGCCCACACCGCGGCCGGCTCCGCGAGTGCGATCCGCTCGCCCTGGTGCATGGCGAGCACGAGGTCGCACAGGGAGTTGAGGAAGTCGACCTTGTGGTCGACCACGACGAGCACGCGCCGGGTGTCGCTCAGCTCCTGGAGCAGCTGGGCCAGCCGAGCCGTCTCCGTCTGGTTGAGGCCCGCGCTCGGCTCGTCGAGCATGATCACCTGGGGGTCCGCAGCGAGAGCGCGGGCCAGGTCGAGCAGCCGCCGCTGGCCGTAGGTGAGCCGGCTGGCGTGCTGGTAGGCCAGGTGCTCGATGCCCACCGTCTGCAGGGCCGCCAACGCGGTCTCGCGCCGCGCGCGCTCGGCGGCCAGCATGCCGCGGCGGTCGAGCAGCGCGCCGACGAACCCGGTGCGTCGCCGCAGCGACGTGGAGAGCAGGACGTTCTCGACGACGGTGAGCTCCGCGATCGCCTGCGGCGCCTGGAAGAGGCGGAGCACGCCGAGCCGCCGGATCTGGGCCGGACGGCGCAGGTCCAGCTGGTCGTCGCCCAGCCAGGCCCGGCCCTGTGCGGGGACCAGGCCCGTGAGGGCGTTGAGGAGCGTGGTCTTCCCGCTGCCGTTGGGCCCGATGATCCCGAGGATCTGTCCGGGCTCCGCCTCGAAGGAGACGTCGGAGGTCGCGCGTACGCCGCCGAACGACACGGAGATCCCGGTCGCACCGAAGGTTGCCATGTCAGGACACCCCCGCACGCCGCTGGGTGCCCGGGATCCGGCGGGGCAACCGCCGCGCGACCGACCGGGCGATGCCGATCAGGCCCTCGGGGAAGGCGATGATGAGCACCAGGATCAGGCCGCCGTAGAAGACGTCGAGGTAGCCGCCCAGGAACTCGAACTTGACCGGGACCACGACGTAGAAGGCCGCGCCGATGACCGCGCCCCACATCGACGAGGTGCCCCCGAAGAGCACCATGATGAAGATGCCGATGCTCAGGTCGAGGCCGAACGCCTCGGTGGAGACGAAGCCCTGCCAGTGGGCGTAGAGGGCACCGCCAAACGCCGCCAGCATCGACCCTGCGGCGAAGACCGTGACCCTGAGGAGTGTGACGGGCACCCCGAGCGTGGCGGCCACCTCGGGAGTCCGGTGCACGGCGATGAGCTCGCGGCGCAGCGGTGACCGCTCGAAGGCGGCGGCCACGAGCAGGGCCAGGGTGAAGGCGGCGAGCAGGCCCCAGAACACCTCGTCCTGCATCCGCAGCTGGCGGCCCAGTGCCTCGAGCGGCTGGATGCCGATCCGGGTGCCGTCGACGCCCCCGACGTAGTCCCAGTTGCGGATGACGATGGTGCCGATCTCCGCCAGCCCCAAGGTCGCGATCGCGAAGTAGAACTCCGTGACCCGTCGCATCAGCAACGCGAAGGCGGCGGCGAGGACGCCCGCGGTGGTGATCCCGCACACGATGCCCAGCGGCACACCGGTGCTGGGCGACGCCACCGCGCTGACGTAGCCACCGACCATGGCCATGAAGGCCTGCGACAGGGCGAACTGGCCGGCGACCGCGAAGATGAAGTAGAACCCGATCGCGATGATGGAGTAGACCATCCAGAGGTTGACCATGCCGAGGTCGAGCGGCTCCAGCTCCAGGGCGCTGACCACGGTGCCGACCACGACCGCGGTCACGAGGACGACCAGGAACTGGTGTCCCGGGTAGAGCCGGCGCCGGGTGGTGCGGGCCTCGCCGGTCGGGGCGAGGGACGTGTCGACCACCGCGGTCTCAGAGTCGGGCATGGGCCCTCCTGGCGAAGAGGCCCTGGGGACGCACGGCGATGACCGCGACCATCAGGAGGAACGGGTACAGCTCGGCGTACTCGCGGAAGACGTAGGCGCCGAAGGTCTGCTCGACGACTCCGAGCAGGAGGCCAGCGACGACCACCCCGCCCAGGCTCTCGAACCCGCCGAGGATGGCCGCGGCGAACGCACCGAACATGATCGAGAACCCGAAGCCGAGCTCCACCGGGGCGAGCGGGGCGACGAGGACGCCCGCGATCGCGGCGAGCGCTCCCGAGAAGCCCCACGCGAACATCGAGATGCCGCGCACGCGGATTCCCGAGAGCCGGGCCATCGCGTGGTCGGTCGCCATCGCCCGCAGGCTCCGCCCGAGCTGGGTCCGGGCGAACATCCAGCCGAGAGTGGCGACGACCACCGCAGCGACGACGACGATCAGCACCCGCTGGCGGGCGATCACGACCCCCCCGATGTCGAAGGTGCCGAGGCCGATCGGGGTCGGCACCGTGATCGGGCTGGTGCCGAGCCAGAGGCCGAGGAGGGCGCGGACCATCAGCGCCGCCCCGAGCGTGCTGATGACGATGGTCAGGTGCGGCCGGTTCCGCAGGGGTGCGTACGCCACCCGCTCGAGCACGACGCCGAGCAGCCCGGTCAGCACCACGGCCAGCAGCGCTGCCTTCCACACACCCAGGTGCAGGCTCGTCGTCCCCCAGAAGGTCAGGTAGGCGCCCACGGTGACCAGGTCGCCCTGGGCGAAGTTGACGACCCCGGTGGCCTTGTAGAGCACGAGGAACCCGGCCGCGCCCAGGGCGTAGATCGCGCCGAGCGCGATGCCACTCGCCAGGAGGCTCAAGAACGTCGACAAGGGACGCTCCTCTCTCTCGTGGCGTCGGGTGTCAGGGGTGTGACTGCTCGCACAACGTAGGTGTGAGGCAGGTTACTGTCAAGCGCTTGACCGAGAACTGGTTATCTCGGCTGTTGCGCTCAATATGTGGCGGTTGACAAAGGGATGCGCGCCTTTCATTCTTCTCACCAAGCGCTTGACCGACACTGGTTGTCAGGCGAAGACGAGAAGGTGGGCGATGAGCGACAACCGCGGGATCGGGGTGATCGACACACTGATCGGGCTGCCGATGGAGGCTCCCGTTGCAGGGGAGGCGGACCGGCACGCGGAGATCGGCTACCTGTTCAAGGAGATGCCGACCGTCGAGCGGTCCGACGAGAGCATCGTCGAGCTGCTGGCCCAGATGGACCGGTACGGCATCGAGATCGGGCTGATCCCGATCGTCGCGGGCGACGAGCTGGCGGTCAGGGCGGTGACCGAGCACCCGGACCGCCTGCTCGGCTGCCTGGACGTCGACCCCAACCGGGGGATGGCGGCCCTCACCGAGCTGGAGCGAGCGGTGTCGGAGTGGGGTGTGGTCGCCGCGCAGTTCATGCCGTCCCTGCTCTCACCGCCGGTGCCGATCAACCACGCGAACGCCTACCCGCTCTACGCCAAGTGCGTGGAGCTCGACATCGCGGTCTTCGTCAACGGCGGCGTCCCCGGGCCGGCGCTCCCGTATGCGCCGCAGCACCCCGGTCTGGTCGACGACGTCTGCCGCCACTTCCCCGACCTGCGCTTCGTCTTCCGGCACTGCTGTGAACCCTGGGTGAGCCTGACGGTCAAGCTCCTGCTGAAGTACGAGAACCTCTTCTACTCCACGACCGGCTTCGCCCCGAAGTACTACCCGCGCGAGATCATCGAGTTCGCCAACGGCCGTGGCTCCGACAAGGTCATGTACGGCGGCTACTACCCCTACGGCCTCGAGCTGTCCCGGATCTTCGACGAGCTCGCGGACCTGCCGCTGCGCGACGAGGTGCGACCCAAGTTCCTGCGCACGAACGCCGCGCGGGTGCTGAAGGTCGGCGCCCGATGACCGAGTCGAGCCGGGCAGAGCCGACGGTCCGCTACGACGTCGAGGACGGCGTCTGCGTCATCACCCTCAACCGGCCGGAGCGCCTGAACGCGCTGACCGCCGCGATGGGTCGCTCCTACAACGAGGCACTCCTGCGTGCCGATGCCGACCCCGACGTCCGGGTCGTGGTGGTCACGGGTGCCGGCCGGGGATTCTGCGCCGGCGCCGAGCTCGACGTCGTGGACGCGATCAGCGACGGCCAGCAGGAGGCGGCGACCCCCGAGGCGGGTCTGCACCCCCAGCTGGCCCGATCGGTCCGCAAGCCCGTGATCGCGGCGGTGAACGGGTCGGCCGCCGGGTCGGGCCTGGCGATCCTCGCCTACGCCGACGTGCGGTTCGTCGCTGCGGAGGCGACCCTGACCACCAGCTTCGCCCACCTGGGTCTGGTCGCCGAGTACGGCCTGGCGTGGACGCTGGCCCGCCTCGTCGGGCCCGGGAACGCCGCCGACGTCCTGCTGAGCAGCCGTCGCTTCTCCGGCGCGGAGGCGGGCGAGATCGGGCTCGCGCAGCGGGTTCTTCCCGCGGCGGAGCTGCTGGACGGGACGCTGGAGTACGCCCGCGCCATGAGCGCCGGCTGCGCGCCGCGCTCGCTGGCGACGATCAAGCGGCAGCTCGTCGAGGGCATGGAGCAGCCGCACGACGTGGCACTGGCCGTCTCCCTGGACCTGATGCAGGAGTCCTTCTCCTCGTCCGACCTCGTCGAGGCGGTCGCCGCTCGCGGCGAGCGACGACGACCTGCGTTCCTGCCCCTGGAGTCCTGAATGCAGCTGGAGGACACCGCGGCCGAGGCCGACTTCCGCGAGAAGGTGCGGACCTGGGTGACGTCGACCCTGCCTGGCCTGGGGCCGGAGCCAGACCCGGAGGACTGGCCGGGGCGGCGGGAGTACGACACCCGCTGGCAGCGGCTTCAGCACGACGCCGGGTTCGCCGGCATCGACTGGCCGGCCCGGTACGGCGGGCGCGGGGGGACCGCCGTCGAGCAGCTGATCTATCTCGAGGAGTGTGCACGAGCGGGAGCGCCGTACGGCGCCGCCAACTTCGTGGGTCTCAAGCATGCGGGACCGACGGTCTTCACCCACGGCACCCCCGAACAGTGCGAGCGCTTCCTCCCGCCGATCCTGCGCGGCGACCAGGTCTGGTGCCAGGGCTTCTCGGAGCCAGGCGCCGGCTCGGACCTCGCGGCCGTGCGGACCAGGGCCGTCCGGGAGGGTGACGAGTACGTCGTCGACGGTCAGAAGATCTGGACCAGTCACGCGCCGGTCGCGGACCTGTGCGAGATGCTGGTGCGCACCGGCCCGACCGACCCGCCCCACCGTGGCCTGACGTTCCTGGTGGTGCCGATGGACGCGCCCGGCCTCGAGACGCGGCCGCTGCGCACGATCACCGGCAGCGCGGACTTCGCCGAGGTGTTCCTCGAGGGCGTGCGGGTCCCGGTCGCCAACCGGATCGGTGCCGAGAACGCGGGCTGGTCGGTCGCGATGGCGACGCTGGCCTTCGAGCGGGGCGCGACCTTCGTCGGTGAGCTCTTCAACGCGATGGGCGTCGCCGGCGAGCTGGCCGAGGTCCTCGGTCGGGCACGACCGGGGGTGTCCTCCTTCGAGGTCGCCGCCGCCCGGCACGAGCTCGGCTGGTTGTCGGCCGAGCTGGACGGCCTGTGGGCCTTGCTGCGCCACACCGTCTCCGGCGCCGGCGCCGGTGAGCCGCCCGGAACCGGCGCCTCGCTCTTCAAGCTCCGCTTCACCGAGCTCCAGACCGAGCTCACCGACCTGGTCGGCCGGACCCTGGGCCGCGCAGCACTCGCGACGGACGGCCTGGGTGACCCGCGCACGGCGCACCACGTCGAGGAGCGGCTGCGCGCGACCTCGCTGACCGTCGCCGGAGGCACCTCGCAGATCCAGCGCAACATCATCGCCGAGCGCATCCTCGGGCTTCCGAAGGGCTAGGGCGTGGACTTCCGACTCACCGCCGACCAGCTGGAGCTCCAGCAGGCCACCCGCGAGCTCTGTGCCAGGCTCGGCCCTCCGGATCCCGATGCGGACGTGCCTGCCGCCGGGCGGGTCTGGTGGCGCGCACTCGACGACCTGGGCGTCTTCTCCCTGCGGGTGCCGACGGCGGCGGACGGGATGGGGCTCGGCGCTGTGGAGACCGTCCTGGTCCTGGAGCAGCTGGGCCGCTTCTTGGTGCCAGGTCCGGTCGCGGAGACCCTCGTCTCGGCCGAGCACCTCGTCGGGCGCGTCCCCGAGCGCGGAGCCGGGGCCGGACCAGTGGTCGTGGCCCAGCTGGACCTCGGCCGGGAGCCGCTGGTCGTCGAGAACCTCGGCCTCGCCGACCTGGTGGCCACCCACCGTGACGACGTCGTGTCGTTCGTGACGCCCCGACGCGTGCCCGTCGTACGGGCCTCGGTGGCCGTGGACCCGCGCAACCCGGTGACCGCCGTGGGACCGCCGGACCTGGCCGAGCCCGTCGCCGCGCTGACCGGTGCTGCGGGACGTCGCTGGCTCCAGCACCACGCCGTCGCGGTCGCGGCCCAGCAGGTGGGGATCGCCCGCGCGGTGCTCGAGCTCTCGGTCGCGTACGTCGGGCAGCGCGAGCAGTTCGGGCGACCCGTCGGGGCGTTCCAGAGCGTGAAGCACCTTGCCGCGGACATGCTCGTGCGCAGCGAGGTGGCGTGGTCCGCCGTGCTCGTGGCCGCTGCCACGCTGGAGGGGGACGTGCCCGAACCCGACACCGAGCGAGCCGTGGCGGTCGCGAAGATGCTCGGCGACCGGGCCGCGACGAGGAACGCCCGCGACGCACACCAGCTCCACGGAGGCATGGGATATGCGTGGGAGACCGGTCTCCACCTCTACCTGAAGAGGTCCTGGGCGCTCGCGACCGTGCCCTTTCCCACGGAGGGATACGTCACCCGGCTGGTGGAGACGTGAGCGCCGCGCCCACCGTCGTCCAGGAGCTGCACGGGCGAGTGCTCGTCGTGCGGATCGATCGGGAGCACAAGCGCAACGCGATCGACGCCGAGACGGCGCGCGGTCTCGACGCAGCCCTCAACCGGCTCGAGGACGACCCGGACATCTGGGCCGGCGTGCTCACCGGCACCGGCACGGTGTTCTCTGCCGGGACCGACCTCCGTGCCGGGGCCGACGCGCGCACGGACCGCGGCGGCGCCTACGGGGTGGTCGGCCGGCGCCGGCTGACGCCGCTGGTCGCCGCCGTCGAGGGACCCGCGGTCGGGGGCGGGATGGAGATCGCCCTGGCGTGCGACCTGGTGGTGGCGTCGCGTTCCGCCTGGTTCGCCCTCCCGGAGACCCGCCGCGGGGTGGTCGCCACCTCCGGCGCCCTGTTCCGGGCGCCCCACGCGCTCCCACCGCACGTCGCGACGGAGCTGCTGGTGGCCGGCTCCTCGCTGGACGCCGAACGCGGCTACCACCTGGGCCTGGTCAACCGGCTCACCGAGCCGGGGCGGGCGCTGTCCACGGCGCGGGAGCTCGCCGACGACATCTGTCGCTCGTCGCCGGTGTCGGTACGAGCGACCATGGCCGCGCTGCACGAAGATCGGGCGGCCGCGGAGGACGCGGGCTGGTCGGCCACGGCCCGGGCGTCCGACACGGTCGCCGCGTCCGCGGACATGCACGAGGGGATCGCGGCCTTCTTCGAGCGCCGCGAGCCCCGCTGGTCTGGTCGCTGAGCAGAGAGAAGACCCGGATGTCCCCCCTTCCTCGTCCACAACGTCGCGGCCGCGCGATCGCCATGAGCCCCGACGAGCTCGACGTGTTCCTCGGCGCAGAGCGCACCTGCCGGATGGCCACGATCGGCCCCACCGGTGAGCCCCACGTCACCCCCTTGTGGTTCGTGTGGGACGGCAGCTCCCTCTGGCTGAACTCCCTCGTGCGCAGCCAGCGCTGGGCCGACGTGGGTCAGACGCCGGACGTGGCGGTGGTCGTCGACGCCGGCGTGGAGTTCGGGGACCTTCGGGGGGTGGAGCTGACCGGGAGGGTGGCCGTCGTCGGGGAGGTGCCACGAGGAGCGGATCCGGTGCCGGAGCTCGTGGAGGTCGAGCGCCGCTACGCCCTCAAGTACGCCTTCGCGGACGGGTTCGCGCCCGACGGCCGCCACGCCTGGCTACGACTCGACCCCGCCAGGGTCGTGAGCTGGGACTTCCGCAAGATGACGGCGGCCGGCTGACCGGTCAGGTCATCACGAAACCGCCGTCGACGTAGATGGTCTGTCCGGTGATCGCACGTGACCAGTCCGACAGGAAGAACACGACGGTGTGTGCGACGTCCTCATCGGTCGCGAAGTCGGGCAGCGCGAGCTCCTCCCGGTAGGTGGCGGCGACCTCGTCGGCGCTGGTGCCCAGCCGGACCGCCTCCGAGTCGAAGAAGCGCTGCACGACCGGCCCGTACTTGAATCCTGGAGCCACGTTGTTGACGCGCACGGCGTCCGGGCCGAGCTCCTCGGCGAGGTAGCGGACCGCCGCGCCCAGGGCGGCCTTGGACATCCCGTAGGCGAGCCGCAGGCTGCCGCGTCGCGGACGGACCGCGGCGACGGAGCCGATCACGACCACCGACCCGCCGGCCGAGGTCAGCAACGGCAGCGCCTCGCGCGTCAGCTGCAGGGTCCCCTCGACGTTGACCGACTGGACCAGCGGCCACTCGTCCAGGGCGGGGCCGTCGAGCCCGCCCAGGGAGTTGTCGACCGCGGCGACGTGGACGACACCGTCCAGTCGCCCGAACGTGTCGGAGGCTGCGGCGACCGCGCGCCGGCAGTCGTCCACGGAGCGGATGTCGCAGGCGACCGCGACCGTGCTGGACCCCGAGGCGTCCAGCTCGGAGCGGATCGAGGCGACCCGGTCGCCCACGGCGTCCGCCAGGACCGCGCGGCCGCCCGCGTCGAGGACGGCCCGCACGGTGCTGGTGCCCAGACCCGGACCCACCCCGGAGACCAGCACCACCTTGCCCTCCAGCAGCGTCATGCCAGGTCCTCGGCTTCCTTGCCGGCGTCCTGCTCGGCCGCGCCGCTGCCCAGCTCGCCGGGAGCATAGAACCGGCGCGCCCACCGCCGGACGTCGCGGAAACCGCGCGCCTCCGCCGTGGCGAGCCCCGGCGGGTGGGTGTAGCGCTGGTGCTCCCAGATGTTGATGTCGGCGAGCACCTGGCTGTTGCCGATGCTGACCCTGCGGGTGAGGGCTTCGGGGAGCTGAGGGGAGTCGTCGCCCGGGAGACGCTCGACCCAGGTGGTGGACCGGATGTCGGCGGTGAACTCGTCGACCGGGGTGACCGCCACGAGCGACCGGGTGTTGGCCGAGCCCCACGAGCGGGAGAAGCCCAGGCTGATCCCGCTGTTGAGGGCCTGGGTCCCCCCGTGGACGACGTCGGTGTCGCCCCGCGCGGCCGACGTCTTGCTCGGTCGCCAGCTCATCTCGAAGTCGCTGCGAAACGACCATTCGCCGAACTCCTGGCGCGTGAACCGCGGCACCTCGTCGGCACGGTGGACGAACTTGAAGTGCGCGAAGTCCACGCCGTTCTCGATGACGTACTGCGGGTGCAGCGACAGCGACTCGCGAATCAGCGTGCCGGAGGGGTACGCCGGGTAGTACTGGGTGGCGTCGACGTCGTCGTCGAAGCAGTCGAAGACGTCCGGGACGTCGTACAACGGGTCCCGGCCCTGGAGGTCGTGCCACACGAGCACGGCCTCGTTGCGCTCCACGACGGGCCAGGTGCGGATCCGCCGGGCCTTGTTCGGCTGGTCCTGGTAGGGGATGCAGACGTTCCTGCCGTCGGTGTCCCACTCCCAGCCGTGGAAGGGGCACACGATGGTCTCGTCCTTCACGCGACCGCCGTAGCCGAGGTGGGCGCCGAGGTGCTCGCAGTAGGCGTCGAACACGTGCAGCCTGCCGGACGCGGTGCGGAAGGCGACGAGCTCCTGGTCGAAGTAGTGCATCCGGTGGACGTCGCCGACCTCGATCTCGGCGGACCAGGCGACCTGGAACCAGCCGGTCGGCTTCATCGAGAGTGCCATCGGCCGCATCGCTCAGCCCAGCCGCTCGATGATCGTGACGTTGGCCTGGCCGCCGCCCTCGCACATGGTCTGGAGGCCGTAGCGCCCACCGGTGCGCTCCAGCTCATGGAGCATGGAGGTCATCAGGCGGGTGCCGGTCGCGCCGAGCGGATGGCCGAGGGCGATCGCACCGCCGTTGGGGTTGACCCGGGCCGGGTCGGCGTCGAGGTCCTTGATCCAGGCCAGGGCGACGCTGGCGAACGCCTCGTTGATCTCGACGACGTCGATGTCGCCGAGCGTGAGGCCGGCGCGCTCGAGCGCGATCCGGGTCGCCGAGATCGGCGCGGACAGCATCACCACCGGGTCGTCGCCACGCACCGTCATCTGGTGGACACGGGCCCGGGGCGTGAGCCCGAAGCGTTGTACGGCGGCCTCCGAGGCGACCAGGACGGCGCTGGCGCCGTCGGAGATCTGGCTCGCCACCGCTGCCGTGATCCGGCCACCGTCTCGCAGCGGCTTCAGCGCCGCCAGCTTCTCCGCGGACGTGTCCGCGCGCGGCCCCTCGTCGTCGACGATGCCCGCGAGCGGGGCGATCTCCGCGCGGAACCTGCCGTCGGCGATCGCGGCGAGGGCCCTGCGGTGGCTCTCGAGTGCGAAGGCCTCCATGTCGTCGCGGCTGATGTCCCACCTCTCGGCGATCAGCTCGGCGCCGCGGAACTGGGTGACCTCCTCCCGGCCGTAGCGGGCCTCCCAGCCCACCGAGCGGGAGTCGGTGCCGTAGGCGTGGGGGAACGGCGTCTCGAGCCCCGGCGCGCTCGCGGAGCCGATCGGGATCGCCGTCATGTTCTGCACGCCGCCGGCGACGACCAGGTCGACGGTGCCCGACATGACGCCCTGGGCCGCGAAGTGCACCGCCTGCTGGGAGGAGCCGCACTGACGGTCGATGGTCACGCCGGGGACCGTCTCGGGCAGCCCGGCCGCCAGCCACCCGGTGCGGGCGATGTCCCCGGCCTGGGCAGCGACGGTGTCGACGCAGCCCCAGATCACGTCGTCGACCTCCGCCGGGTCGATGCCCGCGCGTTCGACCAGCTCCCGCATCACGTGTGCGGACAGGTCGGCCGGGTGGACGGCTGCGAGGCCGCCCCTGCGCCGGCCGACCGGGGTGCGGACGGCCTCGACCAGATACGCCTCTGTCATGTGTGCTCCTCGGTTCGTCTTCGATGTCAGGGGTGTCAGGGGTGCCCGCCGTGCACCTGCACGACGGAGCCGGTGGTGAAGCTGGATGCGTCGCTCGCCAGGTAGAGCAGGGTCCCGGCGATCTCGTCGGGGTCCGCACCGCGCTGGAGGGCGTAGCCGTTGGCGAGCTCCTGCCACGCGTCCATGTCCCAGTGGGTCGAGATGTCGGTGAGGAAGGCGCCCGGCATGATGCAGTTGACCCGGACCCTGGGGCCGAGCTCGTGCGCGAGCTGGAGGGTCAGCGCGTTGATCCCGGCCTTGGCGGTCGCGTACGGCACGGCGCCGTGGCCCGGGCGGTTCGCGGACACCGAGCTGACGAACACGATGCTGCCGCCGCTCTCCGCGGCCATCCGGGTGCCGATGAGGCAGGACAGCCGGAACGGGCCCTTGAGGTTGACCGCCATCACCTTGTCGTAGAGGGCCTCGGTGATCTCCACGAGGCTCGGGTAGAGCGGCGACATGCCGGCGTTGTTGACGAGCACGTCGACGCTGCCCAGCCGGTCGTAGGCGGCCTCGGCCAGCCGGTCGGCCTCGTCCCAGCTGCCGATGTTCGCCGCCATGCTCAGGGCTCGGCCACCTCGGGCCTGGATCTCCTCGGCGACCGC
>Ga0075365_10000968_pt1 | contig 12210 bp, 14 predicted proteins | sample EndMetdeltDD1765_FD_71387 | JGI IMG/M metagenome (GOLD analysis project Ga0075365, IMG submission 71387) | Populus endosphere microbial communities from Tennessee, USA - Endosphere MetaG P. deltoides DD176-5 | ecosystem: Host-associated > Plants > Roots > Endosphere | place: USA: Tennessee... | reverse complement strand
CGACGAGACGTGCCGGTTCTGCCGCACGGATCGCGAGAACCTGTGCGTCAACGCGAAGTTCACTGGTTACGACATCGACGGCGGGTATGCCGAGGCCACGGTCGCCGATGAGCGCTTCTGCTTCCCGATTCCGGATGGGTTTCCCGATCTGCAGGCGGCGCCGCTGCTCTGCGCCGGGTTGATCGGCTACCGCTCGTATCGGCTCTGCGGCGAGCACGCCGAGCGGATCGGCCTCTACGGGTTCGGGGCCTCGGCGCACATCATCTGCCAGGTCGCCGTCCACCAGGGGCGCGAGGTCTACGCGCTCACGCGGCCCGGGGACGAGGAGGGCCAGCGCTTCGCGCTCGAGGTCGGAGCGAAGTGGGCCGGCGACACCGAGGGCGGATCTGAGGTCTGCGAGCCCGGCGACGGCGGACCGCCCGAGCCCCTGCACGCCGCGATCATCTTCGCCCCGATCGGCCCGCTGATCCCGACCGCGCTTCGCTCCGTCGAGCCCGGCGGCTCCGTCGTCTCCGCCGGGATCCACATGAGCGACATCCCGTCGTTCCCCTACGAGATCCTCTGGGGCGAGCGGATCGTGCGCTCCGTCGCCAACCTCACCCGCCGCGACGGCGAGGAGTTCATGCGGATCGCGCCGGAGGTCCCGGTGCGCAGCCAGGTGAACGGGTATCCGCTCGAGCGGGCGAATGAGGCGCTCGACGATCTTCGGGCGGGCAGGTTTCAGGGGGCGGCCGTCCTGACGGTCCGGCGGTAGGGTGGGGCGAAACCCGGTCAGATAGCGAACATCGGGGCAGAGAGGAATCCAGTGGCTGACGTGACGATCAAGCGGATCGAGGACTTCGAGGCGATCTTCGGGGGAGGCCTCCGCCGCGCGCGGTCCGGCCTCGGCGTGCGCTCGTTCGGGATGCAGGTCGAGGAGTTCCCGCCGGATGCGAGCCAATACCCCGAGCACGACCATTCCGAGGACGGGATGGAGGAGGTGTACACGGCGCTCGAAGGCAAGGCGTTCCTGCTCGTCGGCGGCGAGGAGCACGTTCTCGAGCCGGGCACCTTCGCGCGGGTGGGCCCCTCTGAGACGCGGAAGATCATCACCCGAGACGACGGTGCCCGGATCCTGGCCATCGGAGCCGTGCCGGGCAAGCTGTACGAGCCCCCGGAGTTCACCGAAGAGGGTCAGCCCGACCCCATGTCGCACTGATCCTCGAAGCGCGCGGTCCTATCTGAAGAGGTCCTCTTCCCCGGGGCGGCGCAGCACCGCCGCCCCCGGCCCGTCATCGGTCGTGACGAAGCGGCCGAGCCCGCGAACGATGACCGCCGGGACCCCATCGTCCTTGCCGCGCACCAGGTCGGCCGCCGCCGCGACCTCATCGGCCACCGCGATCGCCGTTGCGGCCAGCTCGTCCCCCTGCCGGTCCCTGCGGCCCCGCCAGTCGTCGATCGGCGCCAGTCCGGCGCAGCCGATCGCGACGTCTGCCTGACCGAGGCGCCACGGCCGCCCGAAGCTGTCGGCGATCACGACTGCGGGCCTCACCCCGGCCGTGCTCCGGAGCTCTGCGCGCAGGCGCCTGGCCGACGCGTCCGCATCCTCGGGCAGGAGCGTCACGCGCTCGGACCCCGGGACGTTCGAAGCATCGACGCCGGCGTTCGCGGAGATCCAGCCGGTGCGCCCCTCGACGATCAGGACGTCGCGCTCCGCGCGGACGACGTCGACGCTCTCGCGAAGGATGACCTCCACCAGGCGTGGGTCCTTTCCCAGCCGCCCCCCGAGCTCCGTGGCGCGCTCGCCCGGCTCGACGTCACCGAGGTCGACCACGCGCCCCTCGGCCTTCGACACGACCTTCTGCGAGACGACGACGACATCCTCGTCAGTCAGCCCGCCGGCGCCGGCGGCCGCCTCCGCGACGAGCTGCCCCAAGCGGTCACCCGCCCCGACCTCCGGCAGCCCTTCCACGGGGAGGAGCTCGATCGCGCCGCTCACTTCGAGCTCCGGCCGGCGATGCGCCCGAGTCGCTCGAGCTCGGCCGCGGTCGCAGGAGCGCGCACCGGATCCGCATTCAACACCGCCGCCATGGCGTCGAGGTCCTCGGGCGTATCCACGTCGAGCGAGAGCGAGTCGAGCTGCTCAACCGCGACCTCGTACCCGGCGCGCTCGGCGCGCTCGGCGTGGCGGTCGCGGCTCCCAGGTCCGAACGCGGGGCCGATCGCGTCGGGCGGCGCCATCAACAGCGCATTGGTCCCGGTGCCGTGACGATCGGGAATGACTGCAACCCGGCCCGGGTGAATCCGCTCGAGCGCGGCATCCAGCTCGCCGGCATCGAGCAGCGGGCAATCGCCGGGCAGGAGCGCCGCGCACTGGGCGCCGAGCGCCTTCGCCCGGATGATCCCGAGGGTTGCCGCCTCGGGGTGCCCGCGGTCCGCCGGCTCCTGGAGCACCTCGATGGGCGTCTGCACGCGCCGGGCATGGGCCAGGGCGATGCGCTCCGCCCGTCCCTCCGCCGTGACCACGATCACCCGCTCGACCGAATCGGTGTCGGTGACGGCGCGCAGCACGTCGGTCAGCATCGCCTTGACGAGCGCGGCGCGCTGCGGCCGGTCGAGGACGTCGAGCAGACGCCGTTTCGCGTCGCCGAAGCGCTTCACCGGGAGGATCGCGGCCGCTCGCATCTCAGGAAGGGCGACTCACACGAGCACGCTCGCGAACTCGAGGACTCGCTCCGCGAGCTCCCGGCGCCCCTCCGGGCCCTCCATCAGGGTGGGACACGAGAGGAGCTGCACGTCGCCGGGCCCGGGATCGGGGTCGTCGGCGTCCACGACCATCGCCTGGATGACGCCCTCGTACAGCGCGGCGACGGCAGCGGCCGTGGAGGGCTTCCCCAGCGCCGCCATGAACTTCTCGGTCGGCCCCTTCACCGCATGGCCGGCGACGAACGGGCTCACGGCGATGACGGGCGCCCCCGACGCCGCGATCGCGTCGCGCATGCCGGGGACGGCGAGGATCGGCCCGATCGAGATCACCGGGTTGGACGGGCCGACGATGATCACGTCGGCCGCTCCGAGAGCTTCGAGCACCTCCGGGGTCGCCCTGGCATCGGGCAGCCCCTGAACCTCGACGCCCTGGATCGGCGGCTCGGACCCGTCGACGATCAGGAACTCCTGAAGCCCGCGCCAGCCGCTTGGGGTCAACACCCGGGTGTGGACGGGCGCCTCCGACATGGGCAGGACGCGGGCGACGGCGCCGAGCGCTCTCGCGATCTGGCCTTGCGCCGCGGTCAGGGTGCCGCCCTCCGCGATGAACTGCGTGCGGTACAGGCATGCCGCGAGATCGCGGTCGGAGAGGCTGAACCATCCCGGCGCGCCGAGCCGCTCGAGGCGCTCGTGGACGACGAAGCCGTCGTCGCGGATGCCCCAGCCGCGCTCCTCGTCGATCTCGCCGGCGAGCCAGTAGGTGACGAGATCGGGATCGGGCGATACGTAGAGGCCGTGGATACGGGTGTCGTCGGCCGTGTTCGCGATCACGGCAAGATCGGCCCCGACCACCTCCTGCATGCCCGCCGCGAGCTTGGCCCCGCCGGTCCCGCCCGCGAGCAGCGCGACCCTCACCCGATCAGCCCCAGTGGTCGGCTTCGCCGAGTCCCGTCACCCGGATTCCGGCGTGCGTCTTGTAGCGGATGTTGACCGAGATCAGAAGCGAGGTCAGCTGCTCGGCGATGCGCGCCATCTCGAGGGCGCCGGCGTTCACCGTGCGGAGGCCCGGGACCAGCTCGACGATGCGCGCCACTCGCGCCTTGTCGGCCTTGCGGTCGCCGCAGACCAGGATGTCCTCGTCGAGCTGGGCATCGGGGTCGCCGAGCAGCTTGGCGCTCACGGTGTGGAGCGTGGCGATCACCGTCACGCCGTCCGGAACCATCTCCTGGGCCTGCTGCGCCGCGGAGCCCTGCCAGACCCCCAGGGTCCGGGTCGCCTTGCCGCCCACGGCAGCGGCGGTGGGAACGGTGCAATCGACCAGGATCTGCCCGGGCCGCAGAGCGTCCCGCAGGTTGTTCAGGTTCTCCGATTGCGCTCGGAACGGCACCGTGAGGAAGACGATCGCGCCCCGCTGAGCGGCCTCCTCGTTGACGAGGCCCTGGACGTCGGCATCCGGAACCACCTCCCGGACCCTGCCGGCGGCCTCATCGGCGCGCTCCTGGCTTCTCGAGCCGATCACGACCGGCTGGCCGGCCGCGGCGAGGCGCATCGCGAGGCCCCAGCCGAGGGCTCCGGTCGCGCCGATGATCGGGATGGGCTCAGGCACGACGCGCAGCTTATGTATCCCTGCGGGCCAGCGGGACCCGGCATCCCGGACGCGGAGGACAACGGCAACGCCGGAGCCGAAGGCGAGCGCAACGCATTCCTGCGCGAGCGGATGAGATGCCGGTGTTTATGCTGCCGTCCTCATGCGACTCGAAGGGCGCAAGGCGCTGGTCACGGGGGGAGCGAGCGGCATCGGCGCCGCAATCGCACGCCGGCTCGCCGCAGAGGGCGCCGACGTGGTGATCGGCGACGTCAACGAGGAGGGCGCCCGGGCCGTCGCCGCCGAGATCGACGCCGCTGCGGCGCTCCTGGACGTGACCGATCCCGATTCCGCGGCGGCGGCTGTCCGCGAGCACGGGCCTTTCCCGATCCTCGTCAACAACGCCGGGACGGACGACTTCGCTTTCTTCACCGACATGACCCCGGAGCGCTGGCGACGCCTGATCGCGATCAACCTGGAGGGCGTCTTCTCCTGCACTCTCGCCGTGCTTCCCGCGATGCAGCAGGCGGGTTATGGGCGAATCGTCAACATCGCCTCCGAGGCCGGCCGCGTGGGCTCGAAGGGATCGGCGGTCTATTCGGCGGCGAAGGGCGGTGTGATCGCGTTCACGAAGACGATCGCGCGCGAGAACGCGCGCTTCGGAGTCACTGCGAACGCGATCGCGCCGGGGCCGATCGATACGCCTCTGTTGAACGCGGCCAAGCAGCTCGGGGAGATCGGCGATCGCATCATCGAGACGATGAAGGGGCAGACGCAGATGCGGCGGCTCGGCCAGCCGGAGGAGGTCGCGGCCGGCGTCGCGTTCCTCGCCTCCGACGACGCCTCCTACGTCACCGGCGAGACGATAGGCGTCTCCGGCGGCCTCGGGATGGTGTGATGGCGGACGAGAAACCGGACGCCGCGCCACCGACTCCGCTGAGCGACGTCGCAGCGGACAGACCAGCCGAGGCGACGCTCGAGCCTGGCCTCGCGCGGTCGATGGACTTCGTGGTCGAGGACCGGCTCGTGACGGACGTCGGCGGCTCCATCGGCGTTCGGGTGCTCTCGACCCCCGGCATGATCGGGATGATGGAGCGCAACTCGGCGATCCTCGCCTACGAGCATCTCCCCGAAGGCAAGGCCACGGTCGGATTCGAGGTCTGCGTCAAGCACGTCGCCGCCGCGGCAGAGGGCACGGCCTGCTCGGTGAGCTCGAAGCTCAACGAGGTCGTCGACGGCCGCAAGCTGCGCTTCGACGTCGAGGTCCGCGAGGGCGACCGGACGATCGGCGTCGGCACCCACGAGCGCCGCGTGATCGACGTGGGCGTGGTCAAGTCGGAGTAGTAGCGGCCCCCCTTGTTCGCACCGGATAGGCGAACCGGCGGTCGCCCGTTCCCGAGATGCCCGCCTGGCGGCTCGCCGCAGTGTGCGTACGCGGGAGGCATTCGCGCCTGTGGGGACACCGAAGGCGCAGGCACGCTGGAAGTTCTCCGCCTCCCTTGGGTCAATCCGCTTACCTAACCTTCTGCTCGTGTCCGCGCTGCCCACCGCCGTGCGCATCCGCGAGGTCGGCCCTCGCGACGGGTTCCAGAACGAGCCCGAGGTGGTCGCGACCGCGGACAAGGTGCGGCTGATCGACATGCTCGCCGCGACCGGATTGCCGCGGCTCGAGGTCACCTCGTTCGTGCGCCCGGACGTCATCCCGCAGCTCGCGGATGCCGAGAAGGTCCTGGCCGCCGTCCAAAGGCCGAGCGACGTGAGCTACTCGGTCCTGATCCCCAACGAGCGCGGGCTGGAGCGCGCCCTCGAGCACCGTGACCGCTTCGACGAGGTCAACGTCTTCCTGTCGGCCACGGAGAGCCACAACAAGCGCAACAAGAACCGCACCGTCGCGGAGTCGCTCGAGGACCTCGGGCGCACGATCGCCCGGGCACGGGAGGAGCGGCTTCGCTGCGAGGGGGTCATCTCCGTCGTGTTCGGGTGTCCGTACGAGGGTGAGGTGCCGCCCGATCGGGTCCTCGGCATCGCCGAGCGCCTGGTGGAGGCGGGGTGCGAGGAGATCTCGTTCGGCGATACGACCGGAATGGCGAACCCACGTCAGGTGGGCGACTTCTTCGCGGCGGCGACCGAGCGCCTCGACGGCGTGGAAATGACCGCGCACTTCCACAACACTCGCGGCCAGGGTCTCGCCAACGTGCTCGCCGCTCTGGAGCGCGGCATCGACTCGTTCGAGTCGGCGTTCGGCGAGCTCGGCGGGAGCCCGCTGACACCCGGCGCCACCGGGAATCTCTCCACCGAGGACCTCGTCTCGATGCTCCACGAGATGGACATCGAGACGGGCGTCGACCTCGAGCTGCTGATCGAGGCCTCACGCGCCGCGCAGGAGACGCTCGGCAGGCCGCTGGGTGCGCACGTGCTGCGTGCCGGGCCGGTCGATTGGCGGCGCAGCTAGTCTCCCGCAGGTCGATGCAGAGCGATGTGTTCAAGATGGCCGTGGAGACGGAGGACCCGAACGCCCTCACCGACGCGCTCGCCGAGGACGTCGTCTTCCGCAGCCCGGCGGTCTTCAAGCCGTATCAGGGAAGGGAGATCGTCGCGGCGATCCTCACCCAGGGTGCGATGAAGGTCTTCGAGGACTTCCGCTACACGGATCGACTCGAGGACGCCGACACCGCGGTCCTGATCTTCTCCGCCCGGGTCGGCGACCGCGAGCTGGACGGTCTCGACCTGCTGCGGTTCGACGGCGACGGCAAGGTCCGGGAGCTGATGGTGATGGTGCGGCCGATGAGCGGCCTCAACGCCCTCGCGGAGGCCATGGCTCGCCGCTTCGAGGAAGCGGGCATCGCGCAGTCCGCCGGGTGACCATCGTCGTCCGCCCGGCCCGGCCCCGGGACGTGGACGACGTCGTCGACATCGGCCTGACGTCCTGGCGAGAGGGGTTTCGCGACGTCGTACCGGGCGACCTGATGCCCGACCCGAGCGCGTTCAGGACGAGGATCCGCGAGCGCGTGGACGAACCCGGGCCCCCAATCGCGGTCGCTGCGCTCGATGGACTGGTGCGGGGCTGGATCACGTTCGGCGCCACCCGGGACGAGGCTGCCGATCCGTCGATCGGCGAGATCTGGGCGCTCAACGTGCATCCCGACGTCTGGCGCCGGGGGCTCGGGCGTGAGCTGGTCGGCTACGCGCTGGACCGGCTGGCGCGGGACGGGTTCCACGAGGCAACCCTCTGGACCTTCAGGGACACGCCGCGGTCGCGCTCGTTCTACGAGGCTCTGGGATTCAAGCCCGATGGCGCCACGCAGCGCCGCCACGCGAGCGGCGGCGCGGTCGAGGTGCGCTATCGGCTGACGCTGTCCCCTTCCCTGTAGGCTGCCGCGGGCCTCGGAGCAATCGACCCGGCGAAGGAGGGGCATTCCGCATGGAGATCAGCAAGGTTGGCGTCGTCGGCTGCGGCCTGATGGGCCACGGCATCACGCAGATCTGCGCCCAGGCAGGCTGGGACGTCGTCGTCCGCGAGCTGAGCTCCGAGAAGCTGGATGCGGGCATCGGGAAGATCGAAAAGCAGCTCGCGCGGGCGGTTGAGAAGGGCAAGGCGTCCCAAGAGGACGCCGACGCGACACGCGCGCGCATCCAGTCCACGCTCGACTACGGCGACCTCGCCGACTGCGACCTCGTGATCGAGGCGATGACCGAGGACCTCGGCCTGAAGCTCGAGATGTGGAAGGAGGTCGACGCCGTGGTGAAGGAGGGCGCCACCTTCGCGACCAACACGTCCTCGCTTGCCGTCATCGACCAGGCGGCCTCGACCTCGCGCCCCGATCGGTTCTGCGGCCTGCACTTCTTCAACCCCGCGCAGGTCATGCCCCTGCTCGAGGTCGTGCAGACGGTGACGACGAGCGAGGAGACGATGAAGCTCGCGTTCGAGGTCGGCGAGCGCCTCGGAAAGACCACCGTTCACGCGAAGGACAAGACGGGGTTCATCGTCAACCGGCTGCTGGTGCCGTACATGCTCGACGCGATTCGCGCCTACGAGGAGGGCGTCGGGACCGTCGACCAGATAGACACGGCGATGAAGGCGGGGGCAAATCACCCGATGGGGCCGTTCACGCTGCTCGACTTCGTTGGCCTCGACACCACGAAGTCGATCGCGGACATCATGTTCGACGAATACCGCGAGCGTCGCTTCGCGGCGCCCCCGACGCTCCGCAAGATGGTTGCCGCGGGTTATTACGGGCGTAAGTCGGGCAAGGGTTTTTACGACTACTCGGGGGAGAAGCCGGTTCCCACCGAGCTCGGTCTATAGTCGCGAAAGGATTCGCGGCCACATAGGCCGCTTTTTGCTCCTTGCCGGCAACGACAGGAGGAGGCGTGGACCGAGACAGCATCGACCGCATCCGCAGCGCGACGTTCCCAGTCGTGCGACGCGGCTATGACAGCCGGGAGGTCGACAAGTTCCTGATCAGCCTGGCCGAATGGCTCGAGACGGGCGGGGCGGACCAGAGCCGAAGCGACGTGGTCCGGCGCGAGCTGGAGCGCGTGGGCGAGGAAGTGGGGAAGGTCCTCACGGAGGCCCACGACGTGGCGGAGCGGCTGCGCGTGCAGGCCGAGCGCGAGGTCGAGGGGTTGACCGAGGGCGCTCAGGCGCAGGCGGACCGCACCCGCGCGGAGGCCGACAAGATCCTGGCGGAGGCGCAGGGCGTCGCCGAGACGGCGGCGCAGAAGCTGAGGACGGACGCCGACGCCTACGCGACGCAGACCCGGACGGACGCCGATCGCGAAGCCGAGCAGACGCTGGCGAAGGCTCGCGCGGAGGCGAAGCGGATCGTCGAGGAGTCGAACGCGCGCAAGCAGGACATCGAATCGGTGATCGCCGACCTCGAGGCGCGCCGCGACGAGGTGCTCGGAAGCCTCGAGCGCCTGTCGACCGAGCTCGCCGGCACGGCTACCCAGCACGCCAAGGAGACCGCGGAGCGGGCGGCGAAGACCGCCGCCGAGGTCCGCGAGGAAGACGGCGACGGGTCCGGCGCGGAGGTCGAGGAGGAGACGACCAAGACGATGCCGACCGCCAAGGGCGCTCATTCGTAGACTTCCGCCCCATGGCTGAGACGCGGGCCGGCGCCCCCTCATCCAACTACCGTGGTGCGCTGGAAGCCGCGCTCTCGGGCGGGCCGGACCGCCATCACGAGAAGACCGAGGCGCAGGGCAAGCTGCCGGTGCGAGAGCGCCTGGCTCGCTTGGTCGATCCGGGCTCGTTCTCCGAGGAGGCCCTGCTCGCGAACTGGGAGAAGGAGGGCCTGGGCGCCGACGGCGTCGTGACCGGGATCGCCGCCATCGCCGGAAGGACCGTGGCGCTGATGGCGAACGACCCCACGGTCAAGGCGGGCTCGTGGGGACCGAAGACGGTGGAGAAGATCCTCCGGATCCAGGAACGCGCCCTGGGACTCGAGGTCCCGATGGTCTACCTGGTCGACTCGGCGGGCGCCAGGATCACCGACCAGGTCCAGATGTTTCCCGGCCGCCGGGGCGCCGGGCGGATCTTCTACAACGAGGTCGTCCTCTCGGGCCGGGTGCCGCAGGTCTGCCTGCTGTTCGGCCCATCGGCCGCCGGGGGCGCCTACATCCCGGCGTTCTGCGACGTCGTGATCATGCGCGACGGAAACGCCTCGATGTACTTGGGATCGCCGCGAATGGCCGAGATGGTCATCGGCGAGAAGGTGAGCCTGGAGGAGATGGGCGGGGCGCGGATGCACACCTCGGTCTCCGGGTGTGGCCACTTCCTGGTCAAGACCGACGAGGACGCGATCGACCTCGCCAAGCGGTACCTGTCGTACATGCCACAGAGCTGGCGCGGGGGGCCGCCCACCGCGCCGCCCGCGGAGCCCGGGTCGCAGACTCCGGTATCCGAGATCGTCCCCGCGGACGAGAACACGGCGTTCGACGTGGGCGACCTGATCGAGGCGCTCGTCGACGCCGACTCGTTTCTCGAGGTTCACGCCCGGTGGGCGAAGGAGCTCGTGGTGGGATTCGCCCGGCTCGATGGGCGGGCGATCGGCATCGTCGCCAACCAGCCCAAATTCAAGGGCGGCGTCCTGTTCGTGGACTCGGCGGACAAGGCCGCGCGGTTCATCTGGACGTGCAATGCGTTCAACCTCCCGCTGCTGTTCCTGGCGGACGTCCCGGGGTTCATGATCGGGACCCAGGTGGAACGCCAGGGCATCATCCGCCACGGAGCCAAGATGATCTCGGCCGTCTCCGAGGCGACCGTGCCCAAGCTCTCGGTCATCGTGCGGAAGGCCTACGGCGCCGGGCTCTACGCCATGGCGGGCCCCGCGTTCGAGCCTGACGCGTGCGTCGCGCTTCCGAGTGCATCGATCGCGGTGATGGGCCCGGAGGCGGCGATCAACGCCGTCTTCTACAACCAGATCCAGGAGATCGAGGATCCGGCCGAGCGCGCGGAGTTCGTGGAGCGAAAGCGCGCCGAGTACTCCGCGGACATCGACATCCTGCACCTGGCGTCGGAGCTGGTCGTCGACGCGGTGATCGAGCCGGACGACCTTCGCGACGAGCTGGTCAGGCGCTTCGCGGCGGCGGCCGGCAAGGACCGCCGCTTCAGCGAGCGGCGCAATCCGATCACGCCGGCCTAGGTGCTGGCCTCGAACGGCAGAGGTGGGATGAGGGGGCTTCAGCCCCCGAGACTGGCTGGTGCCGTTACTGGTTCTTGCGTCTGATGGGCCGCCTCGGGATCTCCGGCGGGGACTACGTCGACGGCCTCGAGGTCGGGAACGCGCTGCTCGTCCCGCGGCACGGAGACCCATACGTGCAGCCCCACCGAATCGACCACGCCGCGAACATGCGGCGGCTTCTGGACGCGGGCTGCGATCGCGTGCTCGCGCTCGGCTCCGTGGGTGGGCTCGAGCGCGATCTCGACGTGGGGACGTTTGTCTGCCCGGATGACTTCATCGCCCTGCATGCGGGCAAGTCGGCGTTCGACGACCGCCGCTCTCACCGCGTGCCTGGATTCGACGCCGCGTGGCGGGCGCGCGTGGTGGAGGCGTGGCAGGAGGGCGACAACCCTCCGCTTCGCGACGGCGGCACCTATTGGGAATCGATCGGACCTCGATTCGAGACCCGGGCAGAGATTGGGCTGATCGCGCGTCATGCCGAGGTGATCGGCATGACGATCGCATCCGAGTGCGTGATCGCCGGCGAGCTCGGCCTCCCATATGCCGCGGTTTGCATCGTCGACAACCTGGCGAACGGAGTGGGGGAGAGGGAGCTCACGGTCGAGGAGTTTCAGGCCGGCCGGGCCCGCAACCGCCGGCGCCTGGCGGCGGCGGTCGGGGCGATCGTCCCCGCGCTGTCGGGAGATGGCTCGTGAGCTTCCTGGTCCAAAACGCCGCGCTCGAAGGCCGGCCGACGCGGATGCGGGTCGAGGACGGCCGCATCGCGAAGCTCGCGCCCCGGATCCGGGCGCGCGAGGGCGAGGAGGTCGTCGACGCGGGCGGGATGGAGATCGTCCCCGGCCTCGTGAACGGGCACACCCACGCCGCCATGACGCTGTTCAGGGGCCACGGGGACGACCTTCCGCTGATGCGATGGCTCCAGGAGGTGATCTGGCCGGTCGAGGCGCGGCTCGACGACGAGGACGTCTACTGGGGAACCCGCCTCGCCTGCGTGGAGATGATCAGGACCGGGACGGTTCGCTTCTGGGACATGTACTGGCGTCCGGCGGCGAGCGCCAGGGCCGTCGAGGACGCCGGCGTGCGCGCGACGCTCAGTGCGCCGCTCCTCGACGTCGGCGATGCCGCTGGGAAGGATGGGATCCCGGCGATGGCCACCAGGGGCCTCGAGGACATCGGCGAGCCGCGCGAGCTGGTTACCCCCGCCCTGGGTCCGCACGCGATCTACACGGTGACCCCGGAGGGCCTTCGCTGGAT
>Ga0075365_10000967_pt1 | contig 12214 bp, 9 predicted proteins | sample EndMetdeltDD1765_FD_71387 | JGI IMG/M metagenome (GOLD analysis project Ga0075365, IMG submission 71387) | Populus endosphere microbial communities from Tennessee, USA - Endosphere MetaG P. deltoides DD176-5 | ecosystem: Host-associated > Plants > Roots > Endosphere | place: USA: Tennessee... | reverse complement strand
CGGCGAACCTCGTCGGCGCAAGCCTGCGCATCCCAGATCACCGGTAACGCCATCGGGATGAAGCGACCCGGATGAGCGCCGCACCACTCGTCGATGTGCCAGTCGTTGTAGGCGCGGACGAGGGCGAGGGAGAAGTCGTTGTCGTCGGTGGCGAAGAGGCGGGCGGCGAAGCCGGGGAACGACGGAAAGTTCATCGAGGCCAGCACGCCGCCGGCGTTCATGTCCTTGACGCGCTCGTTGACGTCGTAGCAGCCGGGGCGGATCTCGTCGAGGCCTTGGGGCTCGAGACCGAACTCGCTCTTTGGCCGGCCGGCGACAGCGTTGAGGGCCGAGTTCTCGATCGTGCGACCGCCGAAGTGCCATACGTCGGTGCCCTGCTCGGTGCGCACCAGTTGCGGAGCCCGCTCCAGGTACTCCTTGGAGATGTGGTGCACGAAGAGATCCGGCGGCTCGATGATGTGGTCGTCGACGCTGATCAGGGTGAGGTCTTCGGTCTTCATCCGTGTGTCTCCAATCGGGCCGGCGACCTCGATCCTAGCGAATGGCGTTCGCGCATTTCCAGAGGATGGTTCTGCTGCGTGGGACAGCACGCGATGTCTGCGGGCTACAGGTTCTCGTATTCGACGGTGACGTTGTGGCCGATGGGGTGGGCTTGGCAGGTGAGCACCCAGCCGTCGGCGACCTCGGCTTCGGTGAGCGCGTTGTTGGCCCGCATCGATGCGCCGCCTTCGCTGAGATGGGCCATGCAGCTGGCGCAGTTGCCCAATTCACACGAGAAGGGTGGCTTGAGCCCGGCCCGACGGGCAGCCTCGAGCACCGTGTCGCCGGCCACGTAGTCGACCGTCGTGGTCTTGCCCTTGAGCACGAGGGTCAGCGTCTTCGTGACGCCTCCCTCGGGTTCGGCGAAGTCACCCGACGTCGAAGCGCCACCCGCCGCGAAGCGCTCGACCTTGATCATCGCCGGATCCACACCGACGTCCAGCAGACCGCGCTCGACGAGGTCCATGAACGGCGTCGGACCGCAGACGAACACCTCGGCATCGGTGCGGCCAGCGGCGAACGAAGCGATGTCGGCCGCGTCGAGGTAGCCGCTCTCCGCGTCGACGTGGTGCCTCAGCTGGAGACGGGACGGATACGTCGCGTGCAGGCGCGCGAGCTGGGCGGCGAAGATCACCGACTCGCGGTCGCGGTTGGCTACGAGCAGCGTCACGCTCCGGCGCGTGGCCGCCAGGATGTGTTTCACGATCGAGAAGATCGGGGTCACACCACTACCGCCGCCGAAGGCCAGCACCGGCCCAGCCGAGTCGCCCGGGCAGAAGACGCCGGCAGGTCGTGTCAACTCGAGCGTGTCGCCGACCGCGACGTGGTCGTGCAACCAATTCGACATCACGCCGCCCGCCACCCGCTTGACGGTCACGGCGAGATCGGCGTCGATGCCAGGAGCACTCGACATCGAGTAGCAACGCAAGACCTCGTCGCCGTCGATCGCGGCCCGCACCGTGCAGAACTGGCCGGGGCGATAGCCGAACCGGTCGACGAGGGAGCCGGGGACGTCGAACACCAACGTGCGCGTATCGGCCGTCTCGTCCACGATCGCGGTGACGCGCAACGAGTGATATCCGTGGGCGCGAGCGATGCTCGTGTGATCGGCCAGCGATCGATGCTGCTCTGCCATCGGTCCTCCCACGCCCCGATCGCTGCCGGGATTCGAACATAGTACTATACGGAAATGGAAATGAGATTCTCGCGACCGCTCCGGGTCGCTCAATGGGCGACCGGCAACATCGGCACCCGGGCACTGCAACACGTGATCGACCACCCGGACCTCGACCTGGTGGCGCTCTACGTCCACAGCGCGGACAAGGCCGGGATCGATGCAGGGGTGGTCTGCGGGCGTGACGCGATCGGCGTCATCGCGACGCGGAGCATCGACGACGTGCTCGCCGCGGCCCCCGACTGCGTGCTGTACATGCCTCGCAGCACAGACGTCGAAGAGCTGTGCCGGCTGTTGTCAGCGGGCATCAACGTGGTGTCCACGTGTGGCGTCTTCCATCATCCACCGAGCATGGACGCTGACACGCGGGCCACGGTCGAGGCCGCGTGCGCCACGGGTTCGACCTCGATCCACAGCACAGGCAGCAGCCCGGGTTTCATCACCGAGGCCGTTCCACTGGTGTTGATGTCGATCCAGCGCCGGCTGGATCGGATCACGATCGACGAGTTCGCCGATCTGTCGCCGCGCAACTCCCCCGGACTGCTCTTCGACGTGATGGGTTTCGGCCGGCCGCCCGGCACGAGCGACCCGAACCGGGTGGGCCATCTCGTGGACAGCTTCGGACCGTCGCTGCGGCTCATCGCGGACGCGTTGTCGGTCCGGCTCGACTCCGTCGTGGGGACAGGGGCCGTTGCGGTCACGACGCGCGCCGTCGAGATCGCGGCCGGCACGCTCGAGGCAGGTACCGTCGCCGCCCAGCGCACAACGGTGTCGGGCATGCGCGCCGGCCGTGAGCTGATGCGATTCCGGGCCACGTGGTTCTGCACGACGGAGATCGATCAACCATGGGAACTGATGGAGACCGGGTGGAAGATCTTCGTCGAGGGCGACGCGCCGCTCGACATCGACCTTCGCTTCCCCCTCGACCTCGAGCAGATGGGAGCCGTCACCCCCGGCTACACCGCCAACCGTGCCGTCAACGCGATCCCCTACGTGTGCGCCGCCGAGCCCGGCATCCGCACGATCACCGACCTGCCCCAGATCATCGCCCACCTGTCGTAGCAGGCCGGCTCCACCCCCCGGCATCCGTGATGCATCCACCAGTCCACGGCCTGCACATGCAACACGGTTCCAGCCGCGCCCGGCTCAGCGAGGCAGACCGAGGATGCGTTCGGCGATGATGTTGCGCTGGATCTCGGACGTGCCGCCGGCGATGGTGCCGGCGAACGAGCGGCAGTAGCGATCGAACCAGCTCGACGACATGTGCTCGTTGTTCATGTGGTTGAACGGGGCGGTCGGCCTGTCGCGGTCGAGCGCCGCCGGGCCGAGTGCTTCGAGGGCGCTGTTGGCCGATTGCTGGGCCGCCTCGGAGCCGAACAGCTTCAGGATCGACAGCTCGGCCGGATCCTCGCCGCGTGCCATCTTGGCGACGCTGCGATACCCGAGGAGACGAAGTGCCGTCGCGTCGACGACAACGCGGCCATACCAGTCCTGCACGATCGGATCATCGGCGATGGGCGTGCCGCGAACATGCGCCGCGAAGTCGCGGACCGTGTCGTCGATCCGCTCGTAGTTCGTCAGCCACAGCAGCGCCCGCTCTTCGCCGAGCGTGCCAGTCGTGACCGCCCATCCGGCGTTCAGCTCGCCGACCAGGTTCTCCCGCGGCACGAACGCGTTGTCGAAGAACACCTCGTTGAAATCGAGATCGTCCTTGGCGCAGAACGATCCGAACGGCCGGCGAGTGACGCCCGGCGTGTCGGTCGGGATGATCAGCACGCTGATGCCCTTGTGCTTCGGCACGTCAGGATCGGTGCGAACGAACGTGAGGATGAAGTCGGCGTGATGCGCGCCCGACGTCCACACCTTCTGACCGTTGACGACGAACCCGTCGCCATCTGCGACGGCGCGAGTACGCAGCCCGGCGAGGTCGCTGCCCGCCCCGGGCTCGCTCATGCCCAGCGCGGCAGTGAGCTCGCCGCGCAGAACGGGAACGGCCCAGCGTTGCTTCTGCTCGGCGGTTCCGAACATCAGGATCGACGGCGCGATGATGCTCAGGCCCTGCGGGTTGAAGCTGCGGTAGATTCGCCGCCGGAGCAGCTCCTCCTGGATGACGAACTGCTCCAGCAACGGTGCGTTGCGGCCCCCGTGTTCCGGTGGTTGGCCGGGCATCAACCACCCGGCATCGAACATCGCCCGCTGGAAGCGGCGGGCCCACGGCGGTGAGTCCGCTGTCGAGCGGGCGCGGACGATCGCCTCCTGTTGCGGGGGTGTGTTGGCATCGAGCCACGCGGCGAATTCGGCGCGGACCGCTTCGGCCTCCGGCGGAAACTGCAGCTTCATCCGGCGAGGGCCTCCTGTGCGACACGGCGGCGATGGTCGCTCGTGCTGCCGAACATCGCCGCGCCCAACTTCGCCCGTCGCAGCGCGATCTGCAGGTCGTTCTCCCACGTGAAACCCATGCCGCCGAAGAGCTGCACGCCGTGTTGGAACGCGACCTCCTGGCACTCGCCGGCGGCCGCCTTGGCCATCGACACCGCAACCGATCGGCGGGGGTCATCCTCGACGATCGTGAGCGCGGCGTAGTACGCGATCGCTCGGGCGCGCTCGATGGCGACGTACATGTCGACCGCCTTGTGCTTCACCGCCTGGAACGACCCGATCGGCACACCGAACTGGTGCCGTTGCTTGACGTAGTCGACGACGAGATCGAGGATCCGCTGGCACGCCCCGACGGTGGCGATCGACCAGCCCAGCGTCGCTTCTTCCACCGCTACGGCAACCCCGGCAGCGATGTCGCCGCCAGCGAGCCGCCTCGACTCGCCGACGACAGTTGCGCCGAACGACAGGTCGGCGATGTGCACGGTGTGATCGAAGGCGGGGATCGGCGCGACGGTGAGCGAGCCTCCGGCGGCGGCGCGGTTGACGACGAACACGGCGACGTCGTCCGCCGCTGTCGCCACGACCGCGATCTCGCCGGCGCGGTCGCCGTCGACGACGTGCTCGACCCGTCCGTCGAGCTGCCATCCACCGTCGACCGACGTGGCCCGAATCGCGTGCCCGCCCAGTGCGAGGGTGCCGACGGTGCCGGCCGCCACGGCGCCGAGCCACGTGCGAACCTGATCGGCATCGCCGCAGCGGCGCACGATCGGCGCGAACTGCGTCGTCGTCGCGAGGTAAGGCGACGGATCCGCCGCGTACCCGAGCGCCTCCAACACGATCGCCAGCTCGATCCACGTCAGCCCCAGGCCACCGGCGTCTTCGGCGATCGCCAGCGCGGGCCAGTCAAGCTCCACCATCGTCGACCACCAGCCCGCCGGGTCGACACTGTCCTCGATGACCGAGCGCACGAAGGCCGGCGAGCATGCCTTGGCGACGACCGTCTGGACGGTCTCCTGCAGGGCGCGTTGATCGTCGTCGAGGTCGAGATCCATCGCTCAGCGTTTCCGCAGCGGCGTGCGTCGAGCGAGCTCGCCGGACTTTCGCGCGTAGCCGATCGCGACGTCGCCGAAGTACGCCATCTTCGGGTTGTCGGATTCGCCCTTGGCAACCCGCGCGTAGCCGCCCTCGAGCACGATCGCCATCTTGAAGTTGGCCAGCACGAGGTAGTAGTCGATCTCGTCGACGGCCCGCCCACTCGTCGCGGCGTAGTGCTGCAACAGGTCTTCGCGGTCGGGCATCCCGCCGTAGTCGACGTAGCTCGTCACGCTGCGGTCCTCGTCGGCATTGGGCCAGCTCATCAGCACCCACGCGAGGTCGAGCAGGGGGTCGCCGATTGTGCCCATCTCGAAGTCGACGATCGCGGCCAACCGGGCGGGCCCGCCGTGTCGGAACATGACGTTGGCGAACTGGTAGTCGCCGTGCATGATGCCGGGCCGGTACGAGCCAGGCGTGTACGAGCGCAGGAACTCGGCCGCTTCATCGAGACCGGGCAGTTCGCGGAACCGGTATCCGGCCAATTGCGACATCCAACGATCCACCTGCCGTTCGTGGAAGCCGTCCGGCTTGCCGAGCCCCTCCAGTCCTCGCGCCTGCCAATCGACGTTGCCGAGCCTCGCGATCCCGTCGATCAGCGCATACGCGAGTCCCGCGCGCGCCCCGAGGTCGTCCTCGAACGGATCGGGCCATCGCGGCAGCGCCATCGGCGTCCAACCGTCGACGAAGTCCATCAGGTAGAACGCGCACCCGAGCACCGACTCGTCAGCGCACAGCGCAACCGCTTCGGGGTGAGGCACATCGGTGCCGTTCAGCGCGTGCAGGATGCGGAACTCGCGCAACATCGTCTCGTTGCGACCCTTGGGAACGTTGCGCGGTGGCCTGCGCAAAGCCATCCTTCGCCCGCCGCGAACGACCTCGAAGATCTCGTTGGACGCACCACCGGAGATGTACCGAACCTCCGGATCAGCCTCGCCTGCCAGGCCCTGGCTGTCCATCCAAGCACCCAACATCGTTGGATCGGCGAGCCCGCTCGTGCGCGCGCTGTCGTCGACCGCATCGACCGTCTGATCGTTCGTCTGATCGTTCGTCTGATCATTCATCGGCCGGCCTCCTCAGACGTTGTTGGCGACGAGGTGCTCGATCCGCTCGGCGAGAACCCGCCGCGCCCATTCGCGGCGTTCGGGCAGGAACTGCGTCGGCCACTCCCCCGGGGCCGGCGAGTAGTCCTTGAGCACCTCCTTGGCAACCGTGACCTTGTGCACCTCGGTGGGTCCGTCGACGGCCGCCATCACAGCCGCCGACTTCCACAGCACGTCGAACGGCATCTCGTTCGAGACCCCGAGAGCACCATGCACGTGCATCGAGCGGTAGACGATGTCCTGCAGCACCTTCGGCATCAGGAACTTGATCGTCGAGATGTCCTTCTTCACGCGCGCGTAGTCGTGGTGCTGGTCGATCTCCCATGCGGTCTTGAGCACGAGCAGGCGGAACATCTCCAACTGCGCGTACGACTCGGCGATGTCGGACTGCACCATCTGCTTGTCGGCGAGCAAGGTGCCCTGCGTCGAACGAGACAGCACCCGCTCGCACATCATGTCGAGTGCCCGCTGGCATTGGCCGACCGACCGCATCGCATGGTGGACGCGGCCACCGCCGAGCCGGGTCTGTGCGATCTGGAACGCCATGCCCTCGCCGCCGAGCAGGTTGTCGGCGGGCACGCGCACGTTGTTGTAGTGGATGAGCGCATGCATGCCGTCGTCCTCGGCCTCGCCCATGATGCCGATGTGGCGCTCGATCTCGATGCCCGGAGTGTCGGACGGGACGAGGAACATCGACATCCCCTTGTACGGACTGACGTCGGGGTTGCTGACCGCCATGACGATGACGAACTGTGACGTCCGCGCGTTCGAGGAGAAGTACTTCCTGCCGTTGATCACCCATTCCTCGCCGTCGCGCACGGCGCGAGTGGTGAACAGCTTCGGATCGGCACCGGCATGGGGCTCGGTCATCGAGAAGCAGGAGAAGCACTCGCCCTCCAGCAAGGGCTGCAGGTACTTGGCCTTCTGGGCCGCGGTGCCGTAGTGGGCGATGATCTCGGCGTTGCCCGTATCGGGCGCCGCTGTCCCGAAGATGATCGGCGCCCAGTTCGAGCCGCCGAGGATCTCGTTGATCAGCCCCAGCTTCAGCTGCCCGAAGCCCGAGCCGCCGAGCTCTGGCCCGAGGTGCGCGGCCCACAGCCCACGATCTCGCACCTCTTGCTTCAACGACTCGATCAGGGGGCGCAGCTCGCCCTCGACGGGATGGTACGCGAGATGCGGATGGAGCAGATCGAGGGGCTCGATCTGCTCGGTGCGAAACACACGAATCCAATCGAGCTGCTCCTGAAATTCCGGTTCGGTGCTGAAGTCCCAGGCCATGTGTCGCAATCCCCCTATCAGAATTGGAAACGACATTACCACAATTGGATAGTGTTCTTCTAGTCGGTCGCGCCGTTTCCGCAGAGCGAACGTGCCCGAATACCGCCAACCACATTTCCGCCGGCGCTAGATTGACGGGATGCCGAGAACCGCCAAGTCCGCCTCCACCTCCGTGGCGACTGCCGAGCCTGCAGCTCCCGAGCCCGCGTGGAGGCAACGCGCGATCGATCGCTCGACGCAGTCAGCGCGCCTGCGCGCGGCGAAGCGCGTGCAGCGGTTCTTGAACTCGGCTCGCGAGATCATCGCGGAGAAGGAGTCGACCGAGTTCACGGTGCAAGAGGTGGTTGACCGCTCGAAGCAGTCGCTGCGGAGCTTCTACCAATACTTCGATGGCAAGCACGAGTTGCTCCTCTCGCTCTTCGAGGAGGAGATGGCCATCGCGGTCACGCGGATGCGGGAAACCACGAGCGAGGGCGACCCGCTCGACCGCTTGCGGCAAGCCGTGCTGCTGCTCTACGAGCTGTGCTCCCCCGGCCGAGTCTCCGTGCAGCCGCTGTTCTCCGACTTCGCCCAGCGACTCGTGGTCGACCACCCCGACGAGGTCGCCGCTGCCTACGCGCCGCAGATCGACTACATCGCATCCATCGCCGAAGACGCCGCTGCTGCCGGCTTGTTGCGGCCAGGCCGGCCACGCCGGATGGCCACGATCGTGCTGCAGACGGCCACCGTCACCGCCGGCCGAAGCGCGGGCGGCCATCACCCCATCACGGGCGACGAGGTGTGGGAGTTCTGCCTGCACGCGATCGCGCCCGACGATGTCGTAGCCGCGCGCACGGCGAAGACCAAGCCCGCCATCGCGCGAGCGAACGGGCGAGCCAAGCGCACCACCTGAGACACGGTTCGCTGCGGTGCCCGCGCCCAAGCGTCGTCGCGTCCGCTCCTGAGAACCAGATTCTCGAATTCCGGCAGGGCTCTTTCTTGACGACGCGCGTTGCGCTATCGTCGCGAACGCATGGAGGGGCCGAGATGAACGCTGAACCCGTGCCGATGATCGCGTTGCTCGATCACGCCGTGCTGGAGCATGGTGACCGGATCGCGCTGCGGATCGGGTCGACGGAGATGACGTACCGAGCGCTGGACGCGCTGGTCGACGACTGGGCCTGTCACCTCGCGAGCAGGGGGGTCGGCAAGCGTTCCCGCGTGGGGCTCAGCGCCGGCAACAGCGCTGATTTCGTGGCGATCGTGTTCGCCACGGTGCGCCTCGGTGGGGCGATCGTGATGATCAGCACCGCGTGGCGCGATCGCGAAGTGGCCCACGCGGTCGCGCTGACCGCGCCGACGCACGTCGTGCACGATGGCAGTGGTGCGGCGCAGCTCGACCAACTCGTCAGCGATCGACCCGTCCTGCACATCGGCGAGATGGAGCGGACGGGTGACACAGCACCGATGCCCCGTGCCGGCATCGACGTCGACGAGCTCGCGGTGATGGTGTTCAGCTCCGGCACGACCGGGTTGCCGAAGGCGGTCCGCCACTCGCATCGGACGATGCACGCGGCGACGATGCACTGGGTCGGATCGCTCGGCATGACAGGCAACGACCGGCTGCAGATCGCGACGCCGCCGTTCCACATCCTCGGCCTGCTCAACCTGCTCGCTGTCGTCGCCGCCGGAGCATCGGTACGACTGCACCGCCGGTTCGATCTCGAGGCCGTGCTCGCCGCGATCGGCGACGACCGGATCACAATCGAGATGGCGGTCGCACCAATCGCGCTGGCGATGGCCTCTCATCCCGACCTCGAACGGTTCGATCTCTCGTCGCTGCGCTACATCATGTGGGGCGCCACCCCGGTGACGGCGTCGGTCGCTGAGACCGTCACGCGTCGGTCGGGTGCGCGCTTCTTGCCGGCCTACGGGGCGAGCGAGTTACCGGTGCTCGCCGTCAACCCCGTCGATCGGCCCGATGAGTGGCGCCTCGACTCGGTGGGCCTGCCGCCAGGTGGTGTGGAGCTGCGCGTCGTCGACATCGAGTCCGGCGCGGTGCTGGCCCCGGGAGCCACCGGCGAGTTGCAGGCGCGCAGCCCGTCGCTGATGCTCGGCTACCTGCCGGACGTCGCCAACGACGAAGCATTCGCCGACGGCTGGTATCGCACCGGCGACGTCGGTGCGATCGACGCGCACGGTTGGGTGACCATCACCGATCGGGTCAAGGAGATGATCAAGGTCAACGGCCTCCAGGTCGCGCCGGCGGAGGTCGAAGGCGTCCTGCTCGGCCATCCTGAAGTCGTCGATTGCGCTGTGTTCGGCGTGCCCGACGACCGCACTGGCGAGGCCGTCATCGCGGCGGTGGTCCGCGCCGCAGGCGGCGGCGTCGACGCGGGATCGCTGTGCGACCTTGTTGCCGCCAACCTCGCCGGCTACAAGCGCATCCGGGAACTGCAGTTCGTCGACGAGATCCCACGGCTGCCGTCCGGCAAGGTGCTGCGCCGCGAGCTGCAGGCCAGCTACAGGAGCTGACGTGGACGCTCGACCGACGACGGAGCAACGCGAGCTCGCCGACGCCGTCGACCGTCTCGCGCACAAGCTTGGTCCCAGCTCGGTCGGCGACCTCGACGACCACGAGCGCCGTGACCGACTCGACGGCGCGCTGCAGCAAGCCGGCTGGCGCGAGCTGCGAACCGGCACCGCGACGGCGGCGATGGCATCAGGCGTCGAGGCGGCCGTCGTCGCGAGGGCCCTCGCCCGTTGCGCCTGCGACACAGCGTTCATCGCTCCCCTGCTCGCCCACGACCTCGTCCGACGCGCCGGCGCCGAAGGTGACGACGTCACTCGGGCGATCGCTGTCGAGTCCGATCTGAACGGCGTCCTGACGACCTCCGGCCGGGTGGTCGGCACCCCCGCGCTGGCAGTCGACGTGGCCGGCAGCACGACCGCGCTGCTGCTCGTCGAGAGCGATCGGTTCTATGCGGTCGCCGACGTCGCACTCGGCGAACCGATCGAAGGGGTCGACCTCACTCGTGCGGTCGCGCCGATCGCGGCCCGTACGGAAGTCCGCCCGCGTGACGGTCTGCAACCGATCTCGGCCGACGATGTCACTGCGTGGACTGCACTCGCGGTCACGCTCACCGCGGCCGACCTCGTCGGAGCGATGGAAGGCGCGGTATCGCTCGCGACCGAGTACGCCAAGGATCGTCGCCAGTACGGGGCGCCGATCGGCTCGTACCAGGCCGTGCAACACATGCTGGCCGAGGCCAAGACGCTCACCGAGGGCGCATCGAGCGCGATGATCCACGCTGCATGGGCTGTCGACGCGTTGCCGCCGGCGCAGGCCCGGGCCGCGGCCGCGGTGGCCAAGGCGTACGCATCGCGGGCCGCTCGCACCGTGTGCGAGACGGCGATCCAGGTGCACGGCGGCATCGGCAACACGTGGGAGTGCATGGCCCATGTGTTCCTCCGTCGCTGCCTGCTCGCGACGGAGCTCTTCGGCGGCGACGGCCCGCAGCTCGCGCTGCTCGGCCACCAGCGATGGGGAGCGGTGCATGAACTTCGATGACGCGCCCGACGAGGCCGAGTTCCGCCGTCGCATCCGTGACTGGTTGGGCGCGAGCGGCGACTCGGTGAAACGGTCGCACAGCGACGACACCTACTGGACCGCACTCGGCGACTGGCATCGCACGCTGTACGACGCCGGATTCTTCGCCCTGACGTGGCCGAAGCGGTACGGAGGCCACGAACTGTCACCGGTGCTGGAAGTGATCGTGGACGAGGAGCTGGCGCTCGCCGGCGCGCCACCGAAGCCGAGCCTCGGCTACCTCATCCAGGGAATCAGCCACCACGGCAGCGAGGCCATCAAGGACCGCTTCCTCCCGGGCTTGATCAATGGGCGAGATCGGTGGTGCCAGGGCTTCAGCGAGCCGGATGCGGGTTCCGACCTGGCGTCACTGCGCACGACGGCGTTGCGGGATGGTGACGAGTACGTCATCAGCGGTCACAAGATCTGGACCAGCTACTCCGATGTCGCCGATTGGTGCCTCGTGCTGGCCCGCACGGACCCGGACGTGCCCAAGCACAAGGGCCTGTCGGCATTCGCGGTGCCGATGCATCAGCCAGGCATCGAGCAGCGCCCGTTGCGGATGATCAACGGCATCACGACCGAGTTCGGGCAGGTCGAGTTCGACGATGCCCGCGTCCCGGCCGCGAACATGATCGGCATGCCCGGCGAGGGTTGGGCGCTGGCGATGACGATCGTCAGCCACGAACGTGAACCCGCCGAGCTCGGCTTCTGCGCCCGCTACGCCAAGACGGTCCGCGACCTGGAGGCGATCGCCCGCCGCGACCCGGCTGCCGTGTCGGCGCATCGGGCCGAAGAGCTGACGTGGGCCTACGTGCAGTCCGAGATGCTTCGCCTGCACACCGCCCGCCGGCTGTCCGAACGACTCGACGGCATCACCCACGGACCCGACGGATCGATCGACAAGCTGCTGATGACCTGGGTCGAGCAAAGCGTCGGCCACGCGGCGCTCGCGTTCGGCAGCGCGGACGCGATCAACGGCGGCTCCGGCGAGCTGCTCGACACGTACCTCTACAGCCGCTCGCAGAGCGTCATGGGTGGCACGTCGCAGATCCAGAAGAACATCATCGCCACGCGCAT
>Ga0075365_10000966_pt1 | contig 12216 bp, 14 predicted proteins | sample EndMetdeltDD1765_FD_71387 | JGI IMG/M metagenome (GOLD analysis project Ga0075365, IMG submission 71387) | Populus endosphere microbial communities from Tennessee, USA - Endosphere MetaG P. deltoides DD176-5 | ecosystem: Host-associated > Plants > Roots > Endosphere | place: USA: Tennessee... | reverse complement strand
CTGGGGCTGCTCGGCGCCCGCGCCTGGTGGCTGCCCGGCTGGCTGGAGCGGCGCCTCCCGCGCCTCGACGTCGAGGGCACGGCCGACCAGCCGGCCGACGAGCCGGCCGACGAGCAGGTGCGCGCCTGATGGCGCTCGCGCTCACGGCGACGGCCGTCGCCGTCCTGCTCGGTGCGGCCCTGGCCCTCGTGCTGGGGCTGCGCCGGCGCCGGCGTACGGCGGTCCTGGTCGCCGCCCTCACCCTGCTCGTGGCCGCGGGGCTGGAGACCGTGCCGCGCGCCGCCGGGTCCCGCGAGCTGCGACCCGCCTGCCTCGACGGCCCGGTGCGCGCCTCGGTGGCCGGCGGGTCGGTGACCTACCAGGTGCTGACCGGCGGGCTCCGCGTCCGGGCGGAGATCGGTGCCGAGCAGGTGCAGCAGCTCGTCGCGGCGCGCCTCGACAGCACGCAGCTCGCCGACGCCGAGGTCACCCTGGCGGAGGGCGAGATCGAGGTGACGAGCAGCCTGGCGACCCCGATGGGCGACCTGGCGCTGACGGTCCGGGTCAGCCCCGCGGTCGCCGACGGCCACGTCACCTTCGCGCCGGTCTCGGCCGAGGTCGCCGGGCGGACCCTCCCGCCCCGCGTGCTGGAGCAGCTGGCCGGCGCGGGCCGGGCCCCGGACGCGCCAGGGGCCTGCGCCGGGGGGCTCGGGGGTGGTGACCTGACCGTGCTCAGCGCCGAGGTCCACGCCGACGGGCTCGCGCTGAGCGCGCGGCTGTGAGGGCCCCACCCGAAGACCGCCCGATCGGTCGGTTGTTTGTCCCGGGGGGATCTTGGCAATATTTCCTCCGTGGACGGCACGTCGGTTCGTGTCGCGATCGTCACCCCGCAGGCGGTCGTGGCCTCAGGTCTCCGCTCGATCCTCGCCTCCTGCGGCGACCGGATCGAGGTGGTCGGCCTGCACGCCGACGGGCCCGACCCGGACGTCGTGCTCTACGACGTGCTGGGCCTGCTCGACGGCGACGGGACCGACCTCGACATCCTGATCGGGAAGACCGCCTCGACGGTGCTCGCGGTGACCCGCGAGCTGCGTCCCGACCTCGGCTCCCAGGCCCTGGGCCGGGGTGCGGCGGGCTTCTTCGCGCTGGGCGCCGACGAGGACGAGATCTGCGCGGCGGTGATGTCGACGCAGACCGGTTGGCAGCCGGGCGACACGGGCGAGAACCCGGTCGTCGGGGCCAGCGGCTCCGCGTCCTACCGCGACCAGGTCGGCGGCGACCGGGGCCTCACGGGCCGCGAGCGGGAGATCCTCGCGCTGATCGCGCAGGGCTACTCCAACGTCGAGATCGCCAGCGAGATCCACCTCGGCATCAACACCATCAAGACCCACATCCGCGGCGCCTACCGCAAGATCAACGCCACCAACCGCGCCGAGGCCGTCGCCTGGGCGATCCGGCACGGGCTGCCGTCGCAGTTCCGCTGAGCCGCACTGTCGGCGGGCCCCGCCATCCTGGCGGCGTGACGACGTACGCCGACGACGAGGCCCGGTTCGCCGCCTACGCCGACCTGGCCGAGCTGGCGCAGTGGTCGCCCTGGGCGCCGCTCGCCGAGGCGCTGCCGGAGGCCCCCCGCGCGCCGGGGGTCTTCCTGCTGCTCGAGCCCGGTCCCCGGGTGGTCCGCCACGCGGCCCACGCGGGGGAGCGGGCCGGCGGCGGCCACCCCCAGGGGCTGTACGGCGGGCTCCGCGCGACCCTCACCGGCCGGGCCGCGATCTCGGGGTTCGCCGAGGCCGCGCTGGACCGGGCGCTGGCCGACCCCGACTGGGTCCGGGCCCGCCTCGAGGCGGGTCCGGCCCGCAGCCGCGCCTGGGCGGCGGCCGCCGTACGACGCCTCGAGCTGGACGTCGCCTGGACCACCTGTGCCGACGGCGACGAGGCGCGCTGGCTGGCCGGCCGGGTGGCCGGGCTGCTGCGCCCGCACGGGCTGTGGGCGCGGTGACCGGGGACTGTCGGTGCGGGGGCCTAGGGTGCGTGGGGTGAAGCAGCGATGAGCAAGATGGACGCCCTGCGGGCGATGCGTGAGGCGCGTTACGCCGAGATGACCAGCCGGGCGGCCTCCGCCCCGACCCCGCGACCGAAGGCGGTGAAGGCGCCCGTCGCGCCCCCCGTGGCGCCGGCGGAGGCCGCCGCCGAGGGGCTCTGCGGCCACCGCAACATGAGCGGGCGCACCTGCACCCGCGAGCAGGGCCACGCGGCCAAGAGCCACCGCTACAGCTGAGGCTCCTGCGCCGCGGCGAGGAGAGGGCCGCCGGGTCGGACCGCCGCGGTCCGGCGTCTCGGGACCGGTCCGCCCGCTAGGACCCCAGCGCCGCCGAGACCACCGACCGCGCCTCGTCCTGCACCTGGGCCAGGTGCTCGGGGCCGCGGAAGGACTCGGCGTAGATCTTGTAGACGTCCTCGGTGCCGGACGGCCGGGCGGCGAACCAGGCCGACTCCGTCGTCACCTTCAGCCCGCCGATGGTGGCGCCGTTGCCGGGCGCCTCGGTGAGCTTGGCGGTGATCTCCTCGCCGGCCAGCGAGGTGGCGGACACATCCGACGGGGACAGCGCGGCCAGGGCGGCCTTCTCGGCGCGGGAGGCGGGCGCGTCGATGCGCGCGTACGCCGGCTCGCCGTGCGCGGCCACCAGCGCGGCGTACCGGTCCGAGGGCGAGGTGCCGGTCACCGCCAGGATCTCGGAGGCCAGCAGGCAGAGGATCAGCCCGTCCTTGTCGGTGGTCCAGGCCGAGCCGTCGCGGCGCAGGAACGACGCCCCGGCCGACTCCTCGCCGCCGAAGCCGAACGACCCGTCGATCAGCCCGGGCACGAACCATTTGAACCCGACCGGCACCTCGACCATCGGCTTCCCCACGGCGGCGGCGACCCGGTCGATCATCGAGGAGGAGACCAGCGTCTTGCCGATCCGGGCGCCGTCGGGCCAGTCGGGGCGGGCGCCGCCGAAGAGGTACTCGATCGCCACGGCCAGGAAGTGGTTGGGGTTCATCAGCCCGGCGCCGGGCGTGACGATGCCGTGCCGGTCGGCGTCGGCGTCGTTGCCCGTCGCGACGTCGTACGACGACCGCTGGGCGATCAGGGAGGCCATCGCGTTCGGCGAGGAGCAGTCCATCCGGATCTTGCCGTCCCAGTCGAGCGTCATGAACCGCCACGTGGGGTCGACGAGCGGGTTGACGACGGTCAGGTCGATCCCGTGCCGGTCGGCGATCTCGCCCCAGTAGTGCACCGACGCGCCGCCCATCGGGTCCGCACCGATCCGCACCCCGGCGGAGCGGATGGCGGCCAGGTCGACGACGGCGGGCAGGTCGTCGACGTAGGTCCCGAGGAAGTCGTACGACGACGCGGCCGCCCGGGCCCGCGTGAACGGCACCCGCCGCACCTCGCCCAGCCCGCCCGCGATGAGCTCGTTGGCCCGCGCCGCGATGACGGAGGTGGCGTCGCTGTCGGCGGGCCCGCCGTGCGGCGGGTTGTACTTGAAGCCGCCGTCGGTGGGCGGGTTGTGCGAGGGCGTGACGACGATGCCGTCGGCCAGTCCGGGACCACGGGTGCGGCCCGCGTTCGCGCGGAGGATCGCGTGGGACACCGCCGGCGTCGGCGTGTAGGCGTCGCGGGAGTCGACGAGCACGGTCACGTCGTTGGCGACCAGCACCTCGATCGCCGAGGCCCAGGCCGGCTCGGACAGCGCGTGGGTGTCGCGGCCCAGGAAGAGCGGTCCGTCGGTGCCCTGCGAGCGGCGGTAGTCGCAGATCGCCTGGGTCGTGGCGACGATGTGGGCCTCGTTGAACGACGTCTTCAGCGACGTGCCGCGGTGCCCGCTGGTGCCGAACGCGACCTGCTGGTCGACGTCGTCGGGATCGGGGACGCCGGTGTAGTACGCCGTCACCAGGTGGGCGACGTCGACCAGGTCGGCGGGCTCGGCGGGCTGTCCTGCGCGGGGGTCGGCCATGCCCGCCATCATGCCGCGCCCGGCCCGCGGACGGCAGACTCCTCCAGGTGAGCGTGCGGAGCTGGACCCGGACCTTCGCCGGCGGCCGACTGGCCACGGGCATGGCGGCGCTGAACGCGCGGCACCCGTGGAGCCACAACGACCACTTCCACGGCTGGGTGCTGGCGAACCTGCCCGAGCGCCGCCGCAGGGCCCTCGACGTGGGCTGCGGCCAGGGCGGGCTGCTGGCGGCGCTGGCGCCGTACGTGGAGGAGGTGCACGGCACCGACGTCGACCCGGCGATGGTGCGGCAGGCCGCCGACCGCTGCTCGGGCCTCGGCAACGTCACCGTCGAGGCCACCGCGTGGACCGAGCGCCCGGGCCCCTACGACGTGATCACGATGATCGCGGTGCTGCACCACCTGGACCCGGTCGAGGCCCTGCGGCAGGTCCGCCGGCTGCTGGCCCCCGGCGGGCGCCTCCTGGTCGTCGGCCTCGCCCCGCCCGAGGGCCTCGTCGACCACCTCTGGGACGCGGCCTCGATCGTCACCAACCCGCTGATCGGCTACGTCAAGCACCCGTGGCCGAACCGGCTGCCCCTCGCGCCCCCGCCGTACGCCGTGCGCGAGCCGACGCTGTCGCTGGGCGCGCTGCGGGCGCTGGTCGAGGAGGAGCTGCCGGGCGCCGAGCTGCGGCGCCGCCTGGGCTTCCGGCACACCCTCGCCTGGACCCGTCCGGCTGGTCCCGGCGGCTGAGCGCAGACGACGACCGCCGATGCGGACCGCTGCCGAAGTCGGGGGGAAAAGGCAGAGGCCCGTTGACCGGCGGCCGTCGCGGTGTGCAATATATTGCATGCCTATGCCCGCGAGCGAATCTCTGATCGAACGCTCGCTGCTGCGTGACGACGTCTTCCGCCGGCTCCGTGACGCCATCGTCGACGGCTCCCTGGAGCCCGGTGAGCAGCTGCGCGACCAGGAGCTGGCCCAGCGTCTCGGCGTCAGCCGCACCCCCGTGCGCGAGGCCCTGCTCCGGCTCGCCGACGTGGGCCTGGTAGTGGCCCGTCCGGGCCGGTCCACCGTGGTCAGCGACCTCGACCTGGAGACCGTCCGGGAGGCCCGCGACGTGGTCGCGGGCCTGCACTCCGTGGCGGTCCGGCAGGCCTGCGAGCGGCTGAGCGCGGCCGACCTCGACGAGATGCGCGCGGCCAACGAGCGCTTCGCCGCGGCGATCCGGGCCGGCGACCTGGACGCGGCGCACCGGGCCGACCAGGACCTGCACGGCGTCCCGCTCCGGGTGGCCGGCAACCGCGCGCTGGTGGCCGTCCTGGAGCAGTACACCCCGGTGCTGCGCCGCGCCGAGAACCTCCGCTACGCCACCGCCGCCGGCCTGCGGTCGGTCGACGTGCACGCCGCCCTCATCGACCGCTGCGCCGCCGGCGACGCCCTCCAGGCCGCCGTCGTCACCTACGACACCTGGCACACCCTGACCGACGATCCCCGAGAGGCCTGACATGTCGCTGTCCGATTTCCCCCGCCACCCGCTCACCTTCGGGCCCAGCCCCGTGCACCCGCTCGACCGGCTGAGCGCCCACCTGGCCACCGAGACCGCGGCCGGCGCCGGTCCCCGGATCTGGGCCAAGCGCGAGGACGTCAGCTCCGGGCTGGCCTACGGCGGCAACAAGGTGCGCAAGCTGGAGTACCTCGTGCCGGACGCGCTCGCCGCCGGCGCCGACACCCTGGTCTCGATCGGGGGCTACCAGTCCAACCACACCCGCCAGGTCGCGGCGACCGCCGCCCACCTCGGGATGGACTGCGTGCTGGTCCAGGAGAACTGGGTGGACTGGCCCGACGCCGTCAACGACCGGGTCGGCAACATCATGCTGAGCCGGATCATGGGCGCCGAGGTGCGGCTCGACCCGGCCGGCTTCGGCATCGGCTTCAAGGACTCCTGGAAGCAGGCGATCGCCGACGTCGAGGCCCGGGGCGGGACGCCGTACGCGATCCCGGCCGGCGCCTCCGACCACCGCCTCGGCGGCCTGGGCTTCGCCAACTGGGCGCACGAGGTGGCCCGGCAGGAGCAGGAGCTCGACGTCTTCTTCGACACCGTCGTGGTCTGCTCGGTGACCGGCTCCACCCACGCCGGGATGATCGCCGGGTTCGCCGACCTCGAGGCCGCGGGCGGCCGTCCGCGCCGGGTGATCGGCATCGACGCCAGCGCCAAGCTGCAGGAGACTCGCGACCAGGTGGCGCGGATCGCCCGGCGCACCGCGGAGCTGATCGGCGTCGGCCGCGACCTGCGCGACGACGAGATCACCGTGCTGGAGGGCTGGGCCGGCGACCTGTACGGCGTCCCCGTCGACTCGACCCTGGACGCGATCCGGCTCGTCGGCCGCCTCGAGGGCGTCATCCTCGACACCGTCTACGAGGGCAAGTCGATGGCGGGCCTGCTCGACCTGGTCCGCACCGGCGACATCGGTGCCGGGTCGAACGTGCTCTACGCCCACCTCGGCGGCCAGCCGGCGCTGAACGCGTACAGCGCGCTGTTCCGCTGAGGTCCGCGGCCGGGCGGTCCGGCGGTGAGAGGATGCCGGGCATGCCGCAGCGCCCGTCGTACGTCACCTGTGCTGTCACCGACGGCATCGCCCAGGTCCGGCTGGACCGGCCCGACAAGCTCAACGCGCTGACCCTGGACACCCTCGACGACCTGGTCGCGACCGCCCGCACCCTGCGCCGCGACCGGCACCTGCGGGCGGTGGTGATCGCCGGCGAGGGCGAGGCGTTCTGCGCCGGCCTCGACTTCGCGACGGTGCTGCGCCGGCCCGCCCGGATCGCCACCGCGTTCGTCCCGCGCCCCTGGCGCGGCACCAACACCTTCCAGGAGGCCTGCTGGGCGTGGCGGCGGCTGCCGGTCCCGGTGATCGCCGCGGTGCACGGTCACTGCCTCGGCGGCGGCCTGCAGATCGCCCTGGCCGCCGACTTCCGGATCGCCACGCCCGACTCGAGCTGGTCGGTGCTGGAGGGCAAGTGGGGGATCATCCCCGACATGTCGGGCATCCGCAGCCTGGCCCAGCTGGTCGGCATCGACACCGCGAAGCGGCTGACGATGACGGCCGAGGTGGTCTCCGGCCACCAGGCCCACGACCTGGGCCTGGTCACCGGCCTGGACGCCGACCCACTCGCCGCGGCGCTGGAGCTGGCCACCCGGCTCCGGAGCCGCTCGCCCGACCAGCTGGCCGCCGCGAAGCGGCTCTTCGAGCAGACCTGGAGCTCCGGGCCGCGGCACACCTTCGCGCGCGAGCGTCTCGAGCAGGCCTTCCTGCTCGCGGCCCGCAACACCCGGGTCGCCCGGGCGGCGGCCGCCAACGGCCTGGAGCCCGTCTTCGGGCCCCGGGGCCGCTGACTTGCGCTACCCACGCACGCTCGCGCTGGCCGGGACGGCGGTCCTCTACGTCCTGCTCGGCCCGGTCGTGGTGCTCGCGGTGGCGCTCGCCCTCGCCGTCCCCCGCTCGCGGCGCCGGCTCTGGGGCTGGCTGCGCCCGACCCGGCGGGTGGTGGCCGGCTGGGCCGGGGCGGTGGCGCTGCTGGTGGCGATCCCGGTGCTCGCGCCCGACGGGTGGTTCCCGATCCCGCTCGGCCCCGGCGCGCTGGTCACCCCGGCGTACGTCGGCCGCGCGGTGCGCGAGCAGCCGATCTCCCTCGAGGTGCCCCAGCATCCCGGCCTCGCGCCCAACGGCCGCAGCGCGATGCACAACGACGCCTGGTCGACCGACGCCTACGCCGGCCCCGGGCCCACCGGCGACTCCCCGGAGGTCGACACCGCCTGGTACGGCGTCGAGGAGTGCGCGACGCTCGCCGTCGACGAGCACGGCCGGCTGGTGGCGCTCTGCGGCGACCTCGGGGGCCCGACCCTGCACGTCATCGACCCCGACACGATGCGCCCACTGGCGACCAAGGAGCTGCCCGAGCGTGGCGACACCGGGAGCAGGCCGTGGGAGGACCTCTGCGGCGGCTCGTACTTCTACCTCGACGCCGAGGACCGCGCGGTGCTCGCGACCACCGACCGGCGGATCCTGGTCGTGGCCACCGACGACGGGGCCGGCGACCCGGACCTCACCGTCGAGGAGTCCTACGACCTGAGCGGCGCGGTGCCCGAGGACGACTGCCTGATCGCCCTGGTGCCCGACTGGGAGGGCCGCATCTGGTGGGTGACCCGCGACGGCCGGGTCGGCACCGTCACCGACCGCGGCGCGTCGAGTGACGAGCCGGTCGTGCGCAGCCTCGACCTCGACGAGGAGGTCGCCAACTCGCTCGCGACGGGCGAGGACGGCGGCGTCTACGTCGTGAGCGTCGAGGCGCTCTACAAGCTGGCCGCCGACGACCGCAGCCACGAGCCGGTGGTGCGGTGGCGCACGCCGTACGACCGGGGCACCGACCGGAAGCCCGGCCAGCTCAGCCGCGGCAGCGGCACCACGCCCACCCTGCTCCCCGACGGGCTGGTGGCGATCACCGACAACGCCGACGAGCGGATGCACGTGGTGTTCCTGCGCGTCGGCGACGGTCAGGAGGTCTGCCGCGCGGCCGTCTTCGACGAGGGCGCCGGCGCGACCGAGAGCTCCCTGGTCGCCGTCGGCGGCGGCGGCGTCGTGGTCGAGAACAACCACGGGTACGGCGGCCCGTGGTCGACGCTGCTGGGCCGCACCACCTCCGGCGGGTTCGCCCGGGTCGACGTCGCCGGCGGCGCGTGCGAGGTGGTGTGGACCTCCGAGGAGACCGCGCCGACGTCCGTGGCGAAGGTGTCGCTGCAGACGGGGCTGGTCTACGCCTACACCAAGCGGCACAGCTGGTGGGGCGTGAACGCGTGGTACCTCACCGCGATCGACGCGCGTACCGGCCGCACCGCGTTCGCGGTCCGCACCGGGCTCGGCACCATGTTCAACAACCACTACTCCGCGGTGACGCTGGCGCCCGACGGGTCGGCGTACGTCGCGACCCTGACCGGCCTGGTCCGGGTGCGCGACCGGCCCGCGGGCGACTGATCAGTCCTGGCGCTGCTGCCGGCGCCGCTCGTCCTGGGCCCGCCGGCGGCGGATCTCGGCGCGGGCGATCACGACCGCCAGCACCACCGGCCACACGTAGCCGAGCCAGCCCGGGAGGTCGGGCAGGTCGGGCAGGTCCGGGAGCGGGATGCTCGGCAGATCGGGCGAGGGGATGCTCGGGAGATCCGGGGTCGGGACGTCCCAGTCGGGCCACGGCAGCGAGAACGCGAACCGGGCCAGCAGCCCCGCCAGCAGCAGCGGCACGACGATCCCGGCGACCGCACCGGCGGCCGCGAGCAGCGACGTACGGGTGGGGTGCTCGCGCAGCCGGTCCTCGTAGGCCGCCGCCGGCGAGCCGGGCTCGGGCACCAGGTCGACGGCCTCCCCGCCGGGCGGGGTGAAGGTCGCCCGGCGGGGCTTGCCCAGCCCGCTGTGGCGCACCTCGAGCCGCCCCGCGTCGGCCGTCAGCACCAGCTTGTCCTCGCCCGACTTCCTGGCCGCGACCTCTGCGCCGTCGACGTACCAGACGGTCCGCCGGCTCCAGTCGCCGAACACCTCGACCAGGTGCGCCCGGCCGTCGACGACCAGCTCCCAGGTCTGCTTCGGCGCCTCGCTCACCACCCCGACGCTAGGCGCGAGGGTGGCGCACCGCATCGGCCGCACGTCCACGCCGGACCCGACTTTGGTCGCGGGCTAGGGGTAGCGGAGGCCGGTGACCTGCTCGCTGAGCTCCCAGAGACGGCGCTGGGCGACCTCGTCGTAGGACCGGCGGCTGCTGGTGACCACCCGGGGCGCCCCGGCCAGCTCGGCGAGTCCGCCGGGGCCGCAGTACGTCGCGCCGGGGAGGTCGGCGGTGGCCGCCATCAGCGTCGGGCCCGCGCCCGCGGCGGCGGACTGGGAGACCGCCCGGATGGCGGCGTCGAGGATGGTGGCGCGCCCGCCGCGGGCCCGGCCGTACTGCCCGTTGGCGGCCAGGTGGGTGCCGGCGAAGCCGGGGTGCGCGGCCAGCGCCTTGACCGGCAGCGACGCGTGGCGCAGCCGCCGGTCGAGCTCGTAGGTGAAGAGCAGGTTGGCCAGCTTGGTCTGCCCGTATGCCGGCCAGCGCGCGTAGCGGCCCTCGGCGCGCGGGTCGCCCAGCGGCGCGGAGCGCGCATAGCGGTGGAGCTGCGACGACACCGTCACCACCCGCCCCGCGCCGCTCGCGACCAGCTGCGGCAGCAGCAGCCCGGTGAGCAGGAACGGCCCGAAGTGGTTGGTGGCGAGCTGCAGCTCCAGGCCGTCGTCGGTCCGCGCGTACGGCGTCCCCATCACGCCGGCGTTGTTGACCAGGACGTCGATCGGCCCGAGGCCGGCCGCGGCGGCCGCGGCGGCGCGTACCGACGCGAGCGAGGACAGGTCGACCTCGAGGTGGTCCAGGAGCGCCGCAGGCACCTCGGTGCGGATCGCCGCGTCGGCCTCGTCGAGCTTGGCGCTCGAGCGACCGGCGAGCACCACCCGGCTGCCGGCGCGGGTCAGCTCGAGGGCGGTGTGATGGCCGAGCCCGCCGACGCTGGTGCCGGTGACCAGGACCGTCCGGCCCCGCGGGTCGGTCATGGCGTGGTCGCGAGCGAGTCGACGATCCGCTGCCCCAGCTCGGCGTCGCCCGCGATCTCCACCCGGCCGGGCGCCGCGCGGCGGCCGCCGGCCAGGCAGACGAACGACTCCCGGTCCATCCGCAGCGTCACCGTCGGCTCCCGGTCGACGACGGGCAGCGGCTCGCCCCGCCCGCCCGGGGTGACGGTGAAGGCGACCGGCTCGCTGCCCTCGACCTCCAGCACCACCACGGTGTGGGGTGCCGCACCGACCTTCTTGACCAGCACGTAGCCGAGCCCCTCGGCCAGGTAGTCGGCCGTGTGCCGCGCGGCCGCCGAGTCGAGTCCGCCGGGCCGCCCGACCGCGCGGCGCACGTCCTGCTCGTGCATCCACACGTCGAGCGGCCGGTTGCGCAGCAGGGTCTCCCAGGTCCACGGCACGCCGCCGAAGATCACCGGGGGCAGCTCGGTCGCGTCGGTCGGCGGGTCGGCCAGCAGGGCGGCGTACCGCGCGTCGGCCGCCGCCCGGATCTCCGCGACGATCTCCGCCCCGCTGCGCTCGCGGCGGTTGAGCACGCCGATCTCGGTGTAGAGCCCCATCAGGCCGGTGACGTGCGGCGGCTCGCCCACGTCGGCGGTCTCCTCGGGCGCGCCGGCCAGTCGCGACTCCAGGTGCGCGGTGTGCGAGGCGACCGCGCGCACGTCCCAGCCCGGCAGGTCGGTCGGCGTCGACCACTCCTCCTCGGGCAGGGAGCCGAGCAGGGCGACGAGGTCGTCCACCGCCTGCTTCCAGACCTCGACGTACGCCGCGAGCCGCTGCTGGTCGTCCATGGCGCGACCCTAACGGCTGCTTGGTTCAGCCGCGGGCCAGCGAGACCGCGATGGCCAGCATGGTCAGCCCGATGACCACGTCGAGCACCTGCCAGGCCCGCGGCCGGGCCAGCAGCGGCGAGGCCAGCCGGGCGCCGAACCCCAGGCCCGAGAACCACAGCAGGCTGGCCGCGCCCGCCCCGGCCGCGAACCACCAGCGCCCGCCGGTGCCGTGGGTGCTGGCGACCGAGCCGAGCAGCAGCACGGTGTCGAGGTAGACGTGCGGGTTGAGCCAGGTCAGGGCGACCGCCCGCCCGAGCGCGCCGCGCCGGGTGAGGACGCCGGCCCCGCCCGCCGCCAGTCCGGCCGCGTGCCGGGCGCCGAGCAGCGTGCGGACGCCGTACCAGGTGAGGAAGGCGACGCCGAGCCAGCGCACCACGTCGATCACCACCGGCGCCCGCTCGACGATCGTCCCGATCCCGGCGACCCCGGCGACGATCAGCACCAGGTCCGAGATCGCGCACACCGCGACCACCGGGGCGACGTGCTGGCGCGCGAGCCCCTGGCGCAGCACGAACGCGTTCTGCGCGCCGATGGCGACGATCAGGGAGAGGCCGGTCGCGAGACCGGCGGCGGTCGAGTGGAGCACGGGGACGACGCTAGGGCCGCGCCCCGATGTAGGCCAGCGAAAGAATCTGCTGAACCTTTAGCATCGCTTCATGAGGCCGCATCCCGACCAGCTCGCCGCCCTGGTCGCGATCGCCGACACCGGCACCTTCGACGCGGCGGCCCGCCGGCTGCACGTGACGCCCAGCGCCGTGAGCCAGCGGATCCGGGCGCTGGA
>Ga0075365_10000965_pt1 | contig 12222 bp, 10 predicted proteins | sample EndMetdeltDD1765_FD_71387 | JGI IMG/M metagenome (GOLD analysis project Ga0075365, IMG submission 71387) | Populus endosphere microbial communities from Tennessee, USA - Endosphere MetaG P. deltoides DD176-5 | ecosystem: Host-associated > Plants > Roots > Endosphere | place: USA: Tennessee... | reverse complement strand
GTCTTCGTCGAGTTCGGGCTGGTGCTGTGGGCCGCGCGCAAGATCGGACGGCCGGTCAAGTTCACCGCCACGCGGTCCGAATGCTTTCTCAGTGACTATCAGGGTCGCGACCTCGTCACCAAAGTCGAGCTGGCGCTCACCCGGCAAGGCCGTTTCCTCGCCATGCGCGCGACCAATATCAGCAATGTAGGCGCCCGCTGCGTCTCGCTCTCGCCCCTCTCCAAAGGCGCGGGCCTGATCCCGGGCTCGTACGCTATCCCCGCCGCCACGCTGGGCGCGATGGCGGTGTACACCAATACGATGCCGACGCAGGCCTATCGCAGCTCCGGCCGGCCGGAGGTGACGTTCGCGATCGAACGCCTCATCGATACCGCGGCGGCCCGGCTCGGCATCGATCGCATCGCGCTGCGACGCAAAAACCTGATCAGCCCGGAAGCGATGCCGTACCGCAACGCCGTCGGCATGTATTACGACAGCGGCCGATACGAGGAAAACATGGATCGGGCGATGGAAATCGCCGATTGGAAGGGATTCGACAAGCGCCGGCGCGCGGCCGCACGACAGGGCAAGCTGCTTGGCCGCGGGCTTGCCAACTATGTCGAATCCTCGATCGGGGCGCCCAACGAGCAGGCGCGGATCACCGTCCGTCCGGAAGGCCGCGTGGATGTCGTCATAGGTACGCAGCCGAGCGGCCAGGGGCACGAGACGAGCTTTGCGCAGGTCGTCTCCGACCTTCTGTATGTACCGGTCGAGAGCGTGAACATCATCCTCGGCGACACCGACGTTGTGAAGGTGGGCGGAGGTTCGCATTCCGGCCGCTCCATGCGCCACGCCGCGACGGTGTTCTCCAAGGCGGTGCCCCAGTTGATCGCCAAGGGAAAGAGCGTTGCGGCCGCTATCCTGGGATCGGCTCCCGACCGCGTTGAATTCAGCGACGGCAGGTTCAGTTCGCGCGACACGAATCGGACTTTCGATTTCCTCGAGCTCGCGAAGGAGGCCGCCCACCACAACTTTGCTCCCGAACTCGCACGCGAGCTCGCGCACGGCATCGCCGTGGTGACCGACAATGAGATGCATGATCCGGTGTTTCCCAATGGCTGCGCGACCTGCGAGGTCGAAATCGACCCCGATACCGGCGGGCTGCGGATCACTCGCTATGCGTCGGTCGACGACGTCGGGCGCTGCATCAATCCCCTGATCGTGCATGGCCAGACCCACGGTGCGATCGTCCAGGGCATCGGCCAGGCCTTGTCGGAGTGGTGCTACGTCGATCCCGATTCCGGCCAGCCGCTGATCGGCTCGCTCATGGACTACGGCATCCCGCGCGCGGACACTGTGCCGTCATTCGCCACGGAAATCGCCGAAGTGCTCTCCCCTACCAATCCGCTCGGCATCAAGGCCGGGGGCGAAGGCGGCACGACCGCGGCCCCGGCGGTCGTCGTCAGTGCTATTGTGGATGCGCTGCGCGACTACGACGTGCTCAATATCAAGATGCCGGCGACACCCTACAATATCTGGAAGACAATCCAGGAGGCCAAGGCGCGCACGAACGCGCATTCGACAACGAAGGGGAGGATATGATGTCGAGGGGTGTTTTGCTGGTGGCGCTCGCGCTCGCCTGCGGGCCCGCCCTCGCGCAGACGTCGCAGAAGCCGATTCAGATCATCGTGCCGTTCGCGCCCGGAGCGTCCGCTGACGGCGCCGCACGCATTGTCGCCAACGGGCTTGGGCCACGCCTTGGGCGCCAGGTCGTGGTCGAGAACAAGGCGGGCGCCGGCGGCACACTCGGCCTGCAAATGGTCGCCAAGTCAGCTCCCGATGGAGACACGCTGGGCGTCGGCGCGACCGGGGCGCTCCTGCTCAATCCCAACCTGCCGAACAATGCCGGGCCCGACCTGCTGCACGAGCTTGCGCCCGTGGCCAAACTGATCGACGTCGCGATCGTCCTGGTCGCAAATCCATCCACCGGTCCGAAATCCATTTCCGAGATGATCGAGCGGTCGAAAACGACGCCTGGCGGAATGACCTACGGCTCGACGGGTACCAACACCAGTCAGCATCTCTCCATCGAGCTCCTCAAGAAGATGACGGGCGCCAACCTCGTGCATGTTCCCTATCGCGGCAGCGCCCCGGCCGTGGTCGATCTCCTCGCTGGCCAGATTCCGCTTGCATCGGTCGATCTCACGTCCGCTTACCCGCACATTCAGGCCGGTCGCCTGATCGCGCTTGGCCTGAGTGACGGCAAGCGGTTTCCGGTGACCCCTGAAATTCCGACCATCGCCGAAGGCGGCGTGCCGGGTTTCGGCCGCGCCTCCGGCTTCATCGGCCTGTTTGCTCCTGCGGGGACACCCGCGCCGGTGATCAAGAGACTGTCGCAGGAGGTCGCTGCCATTCTCGCGACCCCCAACGCGCAGTCGACCGCGCGCGCCTTGACCGCGGCAACTGCCTATGCGGACGACGAAACGTTCGCGCGTTTCCTTGCGGGCGAATCAGCGAAATGGAAGCAGGCGCTCTCGTCCCTCAATCTGGTGAACTAGCCCGCGGGGTTGATGGCCGGCGTTGCGAAATGCCACTCTGCTGCCGAAAGCGAGACGGCGGCGCTAACTCGCTGCTTTCTCCCTGGCCGCCAGGGAGAGATGCCGGATGGAGACGAGCCTCGCGTCGATGGGAGAAATGAACGGAGAGCGTGATGAACCGGCGTGATGTGCTCGTCTTCGCTCTGCTCGCGACATCGGCCCTTGCCGTCACCATGGCGCCTGCGCAGGAGGCCTATCCCGTCCGTCCCATCCGCCTCGTCATCCCGTCGGTCCCAGCCGGAGTGCACGACGTCATCGGCCGGGTCTGGGCAGAACGGATCAAGCCGCATCTCGGCACCGTCGTTATCGACAATCGCGGCGGCGGCGGAGGGTTGATCGGCGCCAACGACGTGGCGCATGCGCAGCCTGATGGTTACAGCATCCTGCTCGGCAGCACGTCGACCCACGTGTTGCTCACGCCGGTCATGGCCAATCCGCCTTATCATCCGGTGAGGGATTTCTCCGCCATCGCAGTCTTCGCCTACAGCTCCACATCGATTGTCGTGCACCCAACCGTGCCGGCCCGGACGCTCAAGGATCTGATCGAGTACGCCAAAGCCCATCCGGGCAAGCTGTCCTATGGATCGGCGGGGAACGGCTCGATCACCAACCTCGCGGGCGAACTGTTCAAGCTGCGGGCGGGCGCCCTCGATATCGTACACGTGCCCTACAAGGGCATCGGCCAGGGCGTTACCGATCTCATCGCTGGACAGATCCCGATGTTTTCGGCAAACGCCACCGCGCAGATCCTCGACCTCCACCGTGCCGGAAAATTGCACATCCTGTCGGTGAACTCGCAGACCCGCATCAGGAGCGCCCCCGATATTCCCACTTCGATCGAAGCCGGATTGCCCGGCATGGTGGCGCAGACCACGTTTGGCATCTTCGCACCGGCCGGCACGCCCCGTCCGATCCTCGATCGCGTCAATGCCGTCACTCAGCAGGCGATGGCCGACCCGCAGTTTCAGAACGAGCTCGTCAGGATAGGTTTCGAGCCGGTGCTCGACATCGGGCCGGACCGGGCGGCGGCCGTCTTTCAGGATGAGCTTGCGCGCTGGACTCCGATCCTCACGGCACTCGGCAGCAAACCGGAATGATCGCGCGGCGTCTTGCGCACATCGAACAGCGAGGGAAGACAATGAACGTGATCCAGCCACCGCAGCCCATCCTGGACAAACGCGGCGAGCCGCACGTGCGCCGCTTCGAGGAGCAGCGCTGGCTGCTCGACAACATCATTCGCGCCAACGGTATCGATTGGGATCAACCGCGCTCGCTCTACCTCAATGGTCCGTGCGGCAACGAGGCCAATGCGGATTTCGCCGGCATCCGCGAGCGCGTGAAGAAGATGGCGGATATCGGCCCCGCTTTTGAAGCAGTGGCGCGCCGGCGCGAGGCCAAGGCGAAGGCCGCCCAGGACGCCGATCACAAAGTCACGGCGCGCGACAACTACTTCATGGCGGCGGTGCACTGGGGAGCGGCGCAGTGGCCCTACGACCAGAACGATGGAACCAACGTCGCCTACAACAATAAGAAGCGAGAATGCTACGGAAAATATGCGGCGCTGGCGGATCACCACATCGAGCCGGTCTGGGTACCGTTTCAGAACAAGGCCATCCCGGCCTGGTTCCATCTGCCGCCGGGCTACAAAGGCGGCCGCATCCCGGCCGTGATCGCGGTTCCGGGCATGGACAGCTTCAAGGAAATCCAGGTCGCGCTCTACGGCGACCGCTTCCTCAACCGCGGCGTGGCGGTGCTGTCGATCGACGGGCCCGGCCAATACGAAGCGCCCATGGTCGGCGTCTACTTTTCCGTCGAGAACTGGATGGCCGCCGGCAAACCGCTGGTGGACTGGCTCGGCAGCCGGCCGGAGATCGATCCGGAGCGGATCGGGTGCTCCGGCACAAGCTTCGGCACGTTTTTCGGGACCATTCTCACCGCCTACGAGTCGCGCATCCGCGCCTTTGCGGCCATGTCGGTCTGCCACGAACCCGGCTGCCATACGATTTTTCAGGAGGCGTCCCCGACCTTCAAGAAGCGGTTCATGTACATGTCGGGCATCACCGACGAGGACGAGTTCGACCGCTTCCGCAAAACCATTACCTGGGAAGGCCACGCCGACAAGATCCGAGCGTCCTACCTTGTCGTCGCCGGGGAGTGCGAGGAGCTCAGCCCGATCGAGCATTCCGAGCGGCTGCTGCAAGCGGTCAAAGGGCCGAAGCAAATGGTGATCTATCAGGAATCGCGTCACTCGGTTGGAAACGTACCGGCGGCCAATCTCGGACCGTTTCCGCCGATCCTGGTCGCGGACTGGATGGCGGACCGTCTCGCAGGCAAGCCGTTCCCGAGCGAGCACTGGTTCGTGCGATCCAGCGGCCAGATCGACAAGACGCCGATGTAGGCTGGCGCGCGAGGGGCGCTGATCCCGCAGATGCGCGCACCCTCTCCTTGAGATCTCAGATCATCGCAAGCGGCCTCAGCTTTGACGGCATCACGTCGTCGCGGAAGGTCTGCTCTTCATCAGTTGCGCCAATTCCTTTCAGTATTGGGAGATACCGGAAGCGCAAACGGGAAACCCTGCAGCCGAGGCGTACAAACGGTCTGAAATGCGCTAGGCTCCCTTGCCGACCGCCGGCCCAAATCAGAGCGGTCGCGAGCCCAACGGGAGGATCCAGATGTCTGTGGTGTTGTATCGCGTGGCCGGTATCGGCCTTATCTGTGCCTTGGCCACACCTGCCAGCGCGCAGCTCCTTGCGCGCAAGGACCTGTCGGCCAACACAGCGCTCGCGATCGCCCAAGCCGCGATCGAGACCTGCACAGCCAACGGTTATCGCGTATCGGCAACAGTGGTTGGCCGGAACGGTGAGGTCATTGTCCAGATCCGCGGCGATGGCACCGGACCGCACACCATGGAGAACAGCTTCAAGAAGGCCTTTACCTCGCGGACCTTCCGCATTCCCTCGGGCGAGATGGAAGACCGGCTGAAGAAGAATCCCCAGATGGGCGCGCAGTATCTCACCGGCTTCACCACGGGGCGGGGCGCGCTGCCGATCATGGTTGGCGAGGACGTTATCGGCGCGGCCGGCGTCTCCGGCGCTCCCGGGGGCGACAAGGACGAAGCCTGCGTCAAGGCCGCCATCGACAAGGTTGCCGACCAGCTCAAGTGACAAGCGGCGGTCAGCGTCCAATCTCGCAGGGCACACCAAAGCCATGACTGCTCCATCTCGCCCGCGGCTGGAGTTGGCCGCGCTCGCCGCAACCATTGCCCTGCTGATGGCCTGGGCGCTCCCGGTGCGCGCCCAGACCTATCCTGACCGGCCGATCCGCGTGATCGTGCCGATCGCGGCCGGCAGCGTGACCGACGTCATCATGCGCGCCACCGCCAGCGAGCTCTCGCCGCGCATCGGCCAGCCCTTCGTTATCGAGAATAAAGGGGGTGCGAGCGGCATCCCCGGCGCGCAAGCCTGCGCCCAGGCGGCGCCCGACGGCTACACGCTCTGTCTCGTCTATCACAACACGCTGTCGATCAACCCGCTGACGTTCAATAAGCTGCCATACGACGCCGACAATGACTTCACGCTCATCACCAATCTCTACCTCCTGGTCGAAGCGCTGTTCGTGAACAGCTCGCTCCACGTGGGCACCGCGGCCGAGCTCAAAGCCTACGCACAGGCGCATCCGGGCGCGCTGAACTACGGCACGCTCGGCCCGGGCTCCAATCCGGAAATGTTCCTGAAATGGATGAACCAGAACTGGAACGCGAACATCGTCGGCATCCCCTACCGTGGCGGCGGGCCGATCGCCCAGGCTCTCGTCGCCGGCGAGCTGCAGATTGCCAAGATGGGACTTGGCAACTTCCTTGGACTGCTGGGAACGGGAAAGATCACGCCGCTCGCGGTTGCGGCCGCACGGCGTTCGCCGCTGGTACCGGATGTGCCGACGCTCGCCCAGGCCGGGATCGAATTTCCTCCATTCGGCTGGTGGGGACTCGCCGCACCCAAAGGGGTGCCGCAGCCGATCGTGCAGAGGCTCAACGCCGAGTTCGTCAACCTCTATCGGGAGCCGAAATTCGTCGATTATCTTGAGAAGCAAGCGGTACTGCCTGCACCCGGAACGCCGGCGGAATTTGCGGCATTCGTCAGGAAAGACCGGCAGGATGCCGAGCTCCTGATCAAGATCGCCAACCAGCCACGCGAGGACTACAAGCCGCAATAAGGCAGACCCGGGTGAAGCGTCAGTGTTTTACGCCGGCGCGACCCGTCGCCCCGGTCGCATGAGCAGCCAGACCGCAATCGATATGTTCACCACGTTCCAGATCAGGCCGTTGGCGAAGGCGACCTGGTAGGAGCCGGTAAGATCGAAGATCACGCCGGACATCCAGCCGCCGAGCGCCATGCCGAACAGCGTCGCCATCAGGATGATGCCGAGCCGCGTGCCCGCCTCCTGCGGCGGAAAATATTGCCGCACGATGATCGCATACATCGGCACGATGCCGCCCTGGAACAGGCCGAACAGCGCGGAAATCACATAGAGCGACACCAAGCCGTCGAAGAAGAGGTAGAGCAGGAGCGCCAGTGCTTGCAGAACCGAACCCAGAAGCAGCGTCGCCACGCCGCCGATGCGGTCGGCGATGAAGCCCGACGCGATGCGGCTGAAAAGCCCGAAGCCAAGCATCAGGGAAAGCATTTCGGCGCCGCGCGCGACGCCGTAGCCGAGATCGCCGCAATAGGCGACGATGTGAACCTGCGGCATCGACATGGCCACGCAGCAAGAAAGGCCGGCCAGGCACAACAGCACCTGCAGCGCATTGGGCGAAAGGCCGGGGCCGCGCTGCGTTCCTTCAGCGAAGGTATCGAGTAGCTCGTCCCCCTGCGCCGGGGCGCGACGCCGCAACGCCAGCAGCAGCGGCAGCATGGTGAGCGCGCAGAACACGCCGACACCGACATGGGTTGCGCGCCAGCCCTCGGTCGCAATGAAATGGTGCAGAAGCGGGGGCCAGATGGTCCCGGCGAGATAGTTGCCGCAGGCGGCAACGGCCACCGCGATGCCACGGCGGCGCGTGAACCACTGCGAAATGTCCGCCATCAGCGGTCCGAATGTGGCCGAGGTCCCGAATCCGATCAGCGCATAGGTGAGTGCGAACATCGTGAGATTGGGGGCCGAGCCGGCGGCGACGAAACCAATGCCGAGCGCAGTTGCACCGCACAGGACGGGCGCCGCGATTCCGAGCCGATCCGCCAGCCGTCCCATGGCCACGCCGCCGAAGGCAAACCCGATCATGGCCAGGGTGTAAGGCAATGACGCGTCCGCCCGCGCCACGCCAAAGTCGGCCTGCACCGCTGGCAAGACGACCGGCACCGACCACATGCCCACGCTGCCGATGGTGCCGAGCACCACGACAGCGACGAGTCGCCGCCAGGCCATCGGGGTCTCGACCCCGGCGTGAACAGTCCCGGACATGAGCATGGTGCTGCGAGCGCTTCCTCCCGGCCCCCGGCGGCGCTTCTTATTCAGACGAGGCGCCGATTCGACTTCCTTGCCAAGCCGGCACACGGCAAGCAACACCAATCCGGCGTAAAGTCGGCGCGACCCTGCATGGCTGCTGCGCGCCCCGCAACCCGTGGTCCGCCAGTGCCGCAGTATGAGTTTGTTGCAAGGCAGACTTGTCGCCCTGCGCCCCGCCCGTGATAGGTTTCATAACGCGGCAATCGCACGTGGGATGTCACCAGGCCCAGCAGGGGTTGTTCACGCGGGGCGACGGCTGCGGGCCACCGCAGGCGCATTTGCCCTCATCCTCGTTGAGGAGAAAAGCTGCGGCGCCGTCATCGCGGCGCTGCGGAGAATGATCAAACCGGGGATTAAGGACCCGATGGCGACGAAGCCCACGACCGACCTGGCCTTCCAACTCTCCCTGTCCGGGCACCGAGCGCCCGTCGACTACGAGCGGGCGCCCAGCCATTCCGGCATGATCGTGGCGAAGGATCTGCTCGTACCGATGCGCGATGGCGTCAAGGTTGCGGTCGACGTCTACCGCCCGGAGACGACCGACAGGCTCCCTGCCCTTCTGGCGCTCTCTATCCACAACAAGGATCTGCAGGGTCCCGAGCTGGCGCAGGCATCACTGACACATCCCGCCTGGTCGATGTTGTGGACCGGCCCGGCGGAAGCCGGTGACACCCGCTTTTTCGTTGCACGCGGCTACGTGCACGTGATCGGAAATCCCCGCGGCATCGGCAAGTCGGAAGGCGGCGGCTCGCGCGTCTTCGACGGCTACGATCTCATCGAATGGATCGCCGCCCAACCCTGGTGCGATGGCAATGTCGGCATGGTCGGCATATCCGGCTTCGGCGCCGAACAATTGATGGCCGCGAAGCTGCAACCGCCCCATCTCAGGGTGATCTTCCCGTTCGACCCGCGTGGCGCCTACGGCGAAGCCGGCGGCTTTCGTGACGAATATCCTGGCGGGGTCATCCATCTCTTCCGGTTTCTGTTGCAGGTCTATGCCTCGGCCCATCAGCATAAGGGCCAGCCGAAGGCGCTCCCGGCTGAACGGGAGACGCTGTGGCGGGAGGCGATCGCCAATCCGGACTTCAAGATGTATCCGCACGTCTACAACGTGCTCGCGCTCAAGGGCCAACACTTTCCGGCTTATTTCGACATTCTCATCGATCCATACGACAAGCAGGAAGCAGTCAAGAAGAGCGAGGCCGAATTTTCCAGGATCAACATCCCGACCTACACCGGCTCCGGCTGGTACGGCTACACATACAAGACACATCTGATTGGGGCACAGAACTGGTTTCGCAACATCACGGCGCCGCACAAGAAGCTGCTGCTCGCCGGTCCCGCTCATCTCGACCGCCCGGTGAAGGCGTTCCACAACGAAATGCTGCGTTGGTACGACCAATGGCTCAAGGGGATCGATACAGGAATTCTCGACGACCCGCCGGTGCGGTTCTGGGTGATGGGCGCCAATGAATGGCGCAGTGGCAGCGACTGGCCCCTGCCGGAGACGCAATGGATCAAATTCTATCTGCGAGGCTGGGAGCGGCTCTCCACCGAACCTTATGTGCCCTCGAGCGCCGATGATGACCAGGCGCCCGATGCATTTGCGCAGATGCCGGCAAGCCAGACGAGCCGCATTCAGAGTCTGCGCTATCTGACCGAGCCGCTGGCCGCCGACGTGACCATTGCGGGGCCCAGCGTGCTCAATCTCTACGCCTCGATCGACCAGGACGACACCAACTGGATCGTGATCCTGAAAGACGTGGGGCCCGACGTGGGTGTGCAGACCGCCCGCGAAGGTGAGCGCGAGGTCACAGCCGGCCTGCACGAACGCGAGCTCACCCGCGGCTGGCTCAAGGCGTCCCATCGCGCGGTCGATCCGGCGCGATCGCTGCCGGGCCGTCCCTGGCATCCGCTCACGCGCGCCGCCCGCAAGCCAGTGGTCCCCGGCGAGATCAACGAATATGCCATCGAGATCATGGCGACGGCGAACCAGTTCAAGGCCGGCCACCGCATTTGCGTCGAGATCACAAGTCTCGACGTCGCCACCGGCGTCGGCAGCGCCACCAACGTGGAGTACATCCCCTACCACATCTGCAGCAGCAAGACGGTGCTGCACAGGGTCTATCACGACCCCCGGCACCCTTCGCACCTGCTGCTGCCCGTGATCCCGAATGCGTGACGCCGGCTTGCTGCAGGGGCCGTGGCCGGGCCGCGCAGGTTCGACCGATCGTCAACACTCGAGGAGGTATGCATGCCCGAGATCACGATTCAAAATCCTGACGCCCTGGGCAAGCCGCTCGGCCAATACTCGCAGGTCACGCGCGTCAAGGCGTCGGAGTTCCTGTTCATCGCCGGCCAGGTGGCGACGGACAAGGCTGGCAAGACAGTCGGCGCCGGCGACTTCGATGTCCAATGCCAGCAGGTCTTCGCCAATGTCGAAGCCGCGCTGAAGTCGCAAGGCGCGAGCTTCACCAACATTGTCGAGTTCACAACCTATCTCGTGCACTCGCAGGATATCCCGAAATTCATGCAGTTCAGGCTGCGCGAATTTCCGCGCATGTTTCCGAATGGCGTCTACCCGCCCAACACGCTTCTGATCGTCGACCGGCTGGTGCAGGAGCCGTTGCTGATCGAAGTTCAGACCGTGGCCGCGCTGTAGCCCCGCGCAGGCGCCGTCTCATCGACCCCGGTTGGAACACAGCCCAAAACATGCTGTGTTGGCGGCCTTGTTCGCAATGGATCACGCCACATGCCCACTCATCTGCAGCCCGGCCCGGACACGGTGCACTGGGGCTATTTCGATGCGCGCCTTTCCCCGCGGCTCACCATCGACAGCGGCGAGCGCGTAACGATCTCGAGCGTGTCGGGCGGACCCGAATTGATGCCCGGTCCGCCGCTGATCGTTCCTCCGGCGCTTCCCGCCATTCACGCCAAAGTCGTGCGCCAGCTCGGCCCCCACATCTGCACTGGCCCGGTTGCCGTCAAAGGCGCCAGGCCCGGGCAGGTGCTTCAGGTCGAGATCGAGGCGATCGACGTGTTCTACGACTGGGGCTACAACTCCGTGCGTCCGCTCGCCGGCGCGTTGCCCGACGACTTCGCCGACAACCGCCACATCCACATCGTGCTCGACCGCGCGCGCAAGAGCTGGCGACTCCCCTGGGGACAGCAGGTTCCGCTGGCGCCCTTCTTCGCGTGATGGGCACTGCGCCGCCGCCGGCCTGGGGCATGGTCTCGACCGCGCCACCGCGCAGGAACGGTGGCAACATGGACAACAAGGAGCTCGTCGCCGGCACCACGCTTTATCTGCCGATCTTCGTCGATGACGCCCTGTTCTCGGTCGGCGACGGCCACGGCGTGCAAGGCGACGGCGAGGTCTGCATCACGGCGGTAGAGACCGGATTGACCGGAACGTTTCGCCTGACCGTGCGTGACGACTTGCACCTCGAATGGCCGATGGCCGAGACGCCCACCCACGTGATCACCATGGCCTTCGATCCCGATCTCGACGACTGCGTCGTGATTGCGCTGCGGCAAATGCTCGATCTCATTTGCGCGCGCGTGGGGCTCGATCGTTATCAGGCCTACACGCTGGCAAGCCTCGCGGCCGACCTGCGCGTGACGCAGGTCGTCAACGGCAACAAGGGCATCCACGTGATGCTGGACAAACGGTATCTAAAACCGGGCACCGCTGCGGCCTCTTGAAGGCGCGCCGCGGCGCTTCGGCAATCACGAGGGGGCCAGGCTCAGTGCCATATGTTCGCCCAGCGCGGGAACCTGCGCTCGGGGGACGCCGGCACAGGCACGAAACCTTCCTGCAGGAAGAAGCCGCGAAGTGGCAACAGTCGCCCGGACCGGCGCACGGGTCGACCAGCCGGCTCGAACGCGAACGCGTGTGACCGAGCAAGAGAAGGACTCGGCGCAGAGGCGGCGCTCACTCAGTTTCGATTTTGATGACCTCGGACACCTTGTTGTCCTTGGGATCGACGATCACGATCTGCTGCGTCGTGAGGAAAAATCTATGGGCCTTCACCTGCGGGACCTTCTGAGCGACCTCGGCGGGCATGGGCTTGGGGCTGATCCCTTGCGGCACCGGCTCGCCGACCGCAGCCTGGACATTGGCGGAAGCGGCATCTGCCTTGTT
>Ga0075365_10000964_pt1 | contig 12223 bp, 10 predicted proteins | sample EndMetdeltDD1765_FD_71387 | JGI IMG/M metagenome (GOLD analysis project Ga0075365, IMG submission 71387) | Populus endosphere microbial communities from Tennessee, USA - Endosphere MetaG P. deltoides DD176-5 | ecosystem: Host-associated > Plants > Roots > Endosphere | place: USA: Tennessee... | reverse complement strand
CATCAAAAACGCCGCCGGCTGCCGCACAATCGCCCGCCCCATCGCCACCCGCTGCCGCTGACCACCCGACAACTGCGCCGGCTTCCGATCCAAATACTTCTCCAACTCCAACACCGACGCGGCCTTGCGCACCCGGGTGTCGATCTCGGCCTTGGGAACCTTGGCCAACTTCAACGCGAACCCGATGTTGTCGTACACGGTCATGTGCGGATACAGCGCATAGTTCTGGAACACCATCGCGATGTCGCGGTCCTTCGGTTCGATGTCATTGACAACGCGCTCGCCGATGCGCATCTCCCCACTCGAAATGCTCTCCAACCCCGCGACCATCCGCAACGCCGTCGACTTCCCACAACCCGACGGTCCGACGAGAACGAGGAACTCCTTGTCGGCGATCTCGATCGATAGGTCGTGAATCGCGTGGAAGCCATTCTCATAGATCTTGTTGATTCCATCGAGCACGACCGTTGCCATTGCTACCTCCCCAAAATTCCCCCAGGAATTTGGATCGAACGCTACCTCATCGAGAGCGCTCCTGTCCGCGGACGTGCTCATCGAGCGCTCCGACGCCCGTGTCACAATGCACGCATGACGCCCTCACCCGTTCGCTACGGCATCATCGGTTCCGGGATGATGGGCTGCGAGCACATCGACGACCTCGCCCACATCCCTGATGCGGTCGTGGTCGCGCTGGCTGATCCGGTGCCATCGTCGCTGGAAGAGGGAGCGCGCCGCGTCGGCCGCCAGGTCGACACCCACGTCGATCACCGCGACCTGCTGGCCCGCGACGACCTCGATGCGGTCGTGATCGCCTCACCGAACTTCACCCACGCTTCGATCCTCGCCGATGCGATGGCGACGGATCTCGCGATCCTGGTCGAGAAGCCGCTGTGCACGACGATCGCCGATTGCCTCGAGGTGCAGCGTCGAGACGCCGATCGCGATGCCATCACGTGGGTCGGGTTGGAGTACCGCTTCATCCCTGCCGTGTCGGCTTTGCTCGCTCAACTGCGGTCGGGCGCTGCCGGCGCGATCCACATGGTGTCGATCCGCGAGCACCGCTTCCCGTTCCTCGCCAAGGTCGGTGACTGGAACAGGTTCACGGCGAACACGGGCGGCACGCTTGTCGAGAAGTGCTGCCACTTCTTCGACCTCATGCGCCAGATCGTCGGCGCCGATCCCGTGCGCGTGTACGCCTCAGGAGGACAGGACGTCAACCATCTCGACGAGGTCTACGACGGACGTCGGGCCGACATGCTCGACAACGCCTACGTCATCGTCGACTTCGCCAACGGCGCCCGTGGGGCGCTCGACCTGTCGATGTTCGCCGAGGGCGGACGGTACGAGCAGGAGATCGCCGTCGTCGGCGATCGCGCCAAGGTGGAGACGACGTTCCCGGGCGACGTCGTCATCATCGGTCCACGCGATCGCTCGGGCCCGCGCGAGATACCGGCGCCCGCCGACGTGCCGTACCTCGGCTTCCACGGTGGATCGTCGTACATCGAGCACGTTCGCTTCATCGACTGCCTCCGCGGTGGTCGCCAACCGGAGGTGACCATCGACGACGGGCTGTGGTCGGTCGCGATGGGCGTCGGCGCCCACCGCTCGATCGAAGAAGGTCGGCCGGTGACGATGGAGGAACTGGGGCTCACGCCGTCTGCTGACTGATCCGGACGCGCTGACCCGACCGTCGGATTCCACCCGGCCCGCGGCGCCGATCAGCGATACGGTTTCGGCATGCCGTCTGCCTTCCTGCACCCGTTCTCCGCGCCGACTCGCGAGAAGTTCATCACCGTCGTTCGTGGCGAAGGCGCGTTGCTGTGGGACGCCGACGGCAACGAGCTGATCGACGGCATGGCCAGCCTCTGGTACTGCGCGATCGGACATGGGCGCAAGGAGATGGCCGAGGCCGTGGCGGCGCAGATGAGCACACTGGAGACGTACTCCTGCTTCGACCCGTTCACCAACGTTCCGGCCGATGCACTCGCCGAGAAGCTCGTCGCGCTCAGCCCGCTTCCCTCGTCACGCGTCTTCCTCTGTGGCAGCGGCAGCGAGTCGATCGACACGGCGATGAAACTTGCTCGCCTGGCCCACGTGCAGGCCGGCCACCCAGAGCGCACCGTGATCATCAGCCGCACGCGCGGGTACCACGGGGTCAACTACGGCGGCACCAGCGCCCAGGGCATCGCTCCGAACAAGGTCGGCTACGGGCCGCTCGTCCCCGACGTCGTGCAGGTGCCGAGCGACGACATCGAGGCCCTGGCCACCGTGATGAAGGACCGCAGCTCGGAGATCGCGGCGGTGCTCACCGAGCCGGTACAGGGGGCCGGCGGCGTCTACCCACCGAGCGAGGGCTACCTCGAGAGCGTGCGCCGCCTGTGCGACCAGCACGGCGCCTTCCTGATCTTCGACGAGGTGATCACCGGCTTCGGCCGCCTCGGCACGTGGTTCGGCGCCCAGCACTACGGCGTCACCCCCGACTTCCTCACATTCGCCAAAGCCGTGACGTCGGGCTATCAGCCGCTCGGTGGCGTGTTCGTCGGTCGCGCGCCACTCGACGCGCTCGAATCGGACGAGGCGTTCTTCATGCGCCACGGCTACACGTACAGCGGCCACGCCAGTGTGTGCGCGGCGGGCGTGAAGAACCTCGAGATCATGGAGCGCGAGGGCTTGGTCGAGCGGGCCAAGCACGTCGGTCAACGGCTCGGCGCCGGGCTGCAGGCTCTCGCCGCCGACGGCACGATCGACCACGCACGCGGCGACGGCGCGGTGTGGGCCGCCGGCCTGCGCCCCGATCAGAACGCCGCGGCCATCCGCGATCACATGCTCAAGGGAGGCGCCATCGTGCGCGCGCTCAACGCCGACGCCAACCTCTTCTGCCCGCCGCTCGTCATCACCGACGAGCAGATCGACCGGCTCCTCGACATCTTCGCGACAGCCGTCACAGCGGCGGGGTCAGCCTGACTCACTCCCGAACCAGGCGAGGATCATCGCCCGCACGCCGTCGGCGAGCATCCGCAGGAACTCGCCGTCGAGCGCAGGGTCGCCGTTGTCGAGCCACAGGCAAATGCTCTCGTAGAGGTGACTGACGACTGACTCGGCCGCCCAGCGGACGATGAGCGGGTTGGTCGAGATCTCCTTGATCAACCCGACCGCGTACTCCGTCGCCTCGCCTTTGAACAGCATGAACAGCTCATGGAACTCGGGCTGGTTGGAGGTGTGCCGCCACAGCAGCCGGAAGCCGTCCGGGTGACGACGGGCGATGCCGAGCAGCATCGCGGTGATCGACGAGCGTTCCTCGATCGGCAACGGCTTCGGACCTGGCTCGAACTGCTCGGCCAGGTCATCGAGGACCGCCGCGATCACGGCCAGATAGAGCGCCTCTTTCGACTCGAAGATCCGGTACACGATGAGGCGAGTGACGCCGGCGGCCTTGGCGACGTCGTCCATCGACGTCTTCTCGTACCCGCTGTTCAGGAAGGCTTCGGCCGCGGCGCGCAAGAGCTGCTCGCGCCGGGCAGCGCGCGGCATTCGTACCGCGGCATGGCTGCGCGTCGTGAGCATCTCCCTGTTATACACCGGCACCTTCGCGAAGGCGTTGACAGATGTATACACGAGTGTTTACATGAGCACATGAAGTTCGGCATCTTCTACGAGCACCAGATCGGCCGACCGTGGGACGACACGACCGAGCACACACTGATCAGCAACGCGCTGGATCAGGTCGAGCTGGCCGACAGCCTGGGCATCCAGTACGTGTGGGAGGTCGAGCACCACTTCCTCGAGGAGTACAGCCACTCCTCCGCGCCAGAGGTGTTCCTGGCCGCGGCGAGCCAGCGGACCAAGAACATCCGCCTCGGCCACGGGATCATGCTCACCGCACCGCACTTCAACCACCCGGCGCGCTGCGCGGAACGATTGGGGATGCTCGACCTCGTCTCCAACGGCCGCGTCGAGTTCGGCAGCGGAGAGTCGTCGAGCGAAGCCGAGCTCGGCGGGTTCGGCCTCGACCCGCTGAAGAAGCGCGAGGCCTGGCTGGAGGGCCTGGAGACGACGCTGCGGTGCATGGTCGAGACGCCGTTCACCGGCATCGACGGGCAGTTCGTGAAGATGCCGCCGCGCAACGTCGTGCCCAAGCCGATGCAGAAACCACACCCGCCGCTGTGGGTTGCTTGCAGCCGACGCGACACCATCCTGCTCGCGGCCGAGAAGGGCATCGGTGCGTTGACGTTCGCCTTCATCGATCCGGAAGAAGCACGGACGTGGGTCCACGAGTACGAGCAGACGATGGCCGACAAGTGCGTTCCCGTGGGGTACGCGGTCAATCCGCAGGTGGCCTGTGTCAGCCCGATGATGCTCAACCACAACGAGGACGAGGCGATCCGGCGCGGCGTCGAAGGTGCCAACTTCTTCGGCTACAGCCTCGGCCACTTCTACGTGTTCGGCAAGCATGCGCCCGGTGTCACCGACGTGTGGGCGGAGTACGTCGAACGGCGGGCCGCGCAGGGCTTCGATCCGGAAGCCATCGCGAGAGCAGTGCGGGAGGAACGCCTCAGCGCGAAGGTCGCGTCCGGCAACACCACCGGGCTGCGTGGCGCGATCGGCACCCCGGAGCAGGTGCGCGAGTACCTCCGTCGCTACGAGGAGGCCGGCGTCGATCAGGTGATCTTCGTGATGCAGGCCGGGCACAACGAACACGAGCACATCATGGAATCGATCGAGCTGTTCGGCCGCGAGGTGCTGCCCGAGTTCATCGAGCGCGATGCCGCGGCCGTCGCCGCCAAGGCGAAGCGGATGGAGCCGATCGTCGAGGCCGCGATGGCGAGGCGGGCCGCGATCACGACACCACACGACATCGGCGACTACACCTTCGGCGCGATCCCCCGCCAATGGGCAGAGGCAACACACGACCAGGACATCGAGAAGTGGCTGGAGAAGTTTGCCGACGACCGCGCCGCCGGCAAGCGCGACGAATCCGCTGGGATCGCCGGCTGATGAGCGTCGACACCCCCGAGCTGCTGTTCAACCCGTTCGACCCTGCGTTCCGGGCCAACCCGTACCCGTTCTACGACATCCTCCGCGAGAAGGCGCCCGTCTACCTCTCTCCACTGCAGACGATCGTCCTGTCCCGCTACGACGATGTCGCGGTCACCCTGCGCAGCAACGACTTCAGCCGCGACATCGAGAAGAACGCCAACGAGCCGACGTCGCCGCTGCAGACCCGCAAGCGCGAACGTCGCGCCGACGGCGACGTCAAGTCGATCCTCAACCTCGATCCGCCCGATCACACCCGTCTGCGCCGGCTGGCGAGCCAGGCGTTCACCCCGTCGGCGATCGAGCGGCTGCGGCCGCGGGTGCAACAGCTCGTCGACGACGTGCTCGATGTTGCCGCCGAGCGCGGCTCGATGGAACTGATCGACGAGCTCGCCTTCCCCGTACCGTTCCAGGTGATCAGCGACCTGCTGGCGATGCCGACCGAGCGGGCGACCGAGCTGCGCGAATGGTCGCAGCACCTCACCGCCTCACTCGAACCGACCGCCAACGACGACGACATGGATCGCGCCGACGAGGCGCTGCGGATGTTCATCCCCTACCTCATCGGAATCGTCGAGGATCGGCGCAAGAACCTGGGCGACGATCTGCTCTCGGCGCTGATCCAGGCCGAAGAGAGCGGCGACCGGATGAGCACGGACGAGCTGATCGCGTTCGTGCTCCTGCTCTACGTCGCCGGCCACGAGACGACGGTCAACCTGATCGGCAACGGCACGCTCGCGCTCCTGCGCAACCCCGACCAGCTCGCGCTGTGGCGCGAGACGCCGTCGCTCGACGCATCCGCCGTCGACGAGTTGCTTCGCTACGACGGGCCTGTGCAGTTGACGGTGCGGGTCCCCATCGTGCCGGTGCACTACTCGACGGCCGCCGGCACGGTCACGGTCGAGCCTGGCACTGTCGTGATGACGGTTCTCGGCGCGGCAAATCACGATCCGGCGATGTTCCCCGACCCTCACGCGCTGCGCTTCGATCGCCCGAACTCGAACCGTCACCTCGCCCTCGCCGCCGGGGTTCACTACTGCCTCGGCGCGTCGCTGGCCAAGCTCGAAGCGTCGGTCGCGATCAGCAGCGTGATTCGCCGATTCCCCGACATCGCCCTGGCCGGCGAACCCGGCTGGCGCGACCGCCTCACCATCCGCGGCGTCGACCGCCTCCCCCTGTCACTCCGCTGAAGCTCAGTCAGCGGCCGCGACGCCGGCGAGCCGGTCGTGTGGCACGGTCGTGCACGTGCGGACAGTCCCAGCTCGATGGCGCCGGTACCCTGAAGCGCATGGCGAGGTACTGGACGAGTGATCTGCATCTCGGCCACGCCAACATCATTCGCTATTGCCGGCGTCCGTTCGCCAACGTGGAGAAGATGAACGATGCCCTGATCGAGCGCTGGAACGACACCATCGCGGACAGCGACGAGGTGTGGGTGCTGGGCGACTTCGCGCTCGGGACGATCGCCCACACGCTTCCGCTGGCGCGCCGGCTTCGCGGCCACAAAGTGCTGGTCGCCGGCAACCACGACCGCTGCTGGGCCAAGGGCTGGCACTCGACCAGCAAGTGGGTCGAGCGCTATCGCGACGCGGGCTTCGCCGAGATCCTGCAGGGCACGGTCGAGGTCCGACTCGGCACGCACGAGGCCGTGGCGTGCCATCTGCCGTACAACGGCGACAGCCACGACGACGACCGGTTCGTCGACGAGCGTCCGGTCGATCAAGGTCGGGTGTTGCTGCACGGCCACGTGCACGACACGTGGAAGATCAACGGCCGCCAGATCAACGTCGGCACCGACGTCTGGGACTACCGTCCAGTGAGCGACGAGACGATCCTCGAGGAGTACGTTCGCAGTCAGTGACTGCGACAGAGACCGCTCCCGAAACCGTCACCACGGCGGCGACAACGACCCATCGCTACACGTGCCCGCTGTGCGAGTGCATGTGTGGCCTCGACATCACCGTCGCCGAGGCGACGACCGAATCCGGTCCCGTCGAGCAGCGCGTCACGCTCGTGCGCGGCGCCCGCGACGACGTGTGGTCGAAGGGTTACATCTGCCCCAAGGGCTCGGCGATCGGTCACCTCCACCACGATCCCGACCGACTGCGCGCGCCGATGGTGCGCGACGGCGACCAGTGGCGTGAGGTCTCGTGGGACGAGGCGTTCAAGCGATGCGAGGAGCTCGTCCATCCGATCCTCGATCGCGATGGCCCGACCGCGTTCACGGCCTTCGTGGGCAACCCGGCCGGGCACAGCTTCTCGCTGTCGCGCTACCTCAGCCAGATGATCATTCCCTCTGCCATGCCGCACATCTACTCGGCCGGCACCGTCGACCAGTGGCCGAAGAACGTCACCAGCATCCTGCTCTACGGCAACCAATGGGTGATTCCGGTACCCGACATCGCCCGCACCGACTACTGGCTGCTGATGGGTGGCAATCCGCACGCATCCGGCGGCAGCCTGATGGCCAAGCCCGACGTGCTCGCCGAGATCGAGGCCATCCGCCAGCGTGGCGGCAAGGTCGTCGTCGTCGATCCGCGCCGCACGCGGACAGCCGATCTCGCCGACGAATGGATCGGCATCCAACCCGGCACCGACGCGGCCTGGTTGCTGGCGATCGTCAACGAGTTCTTCGTCAACGAATGGATCGACCTCGGCCACCTCGCCGACCTCGTCGCCGACATCGACGAGCTGCGCGCCGCCTGCGCCGAGTACACACCGGAGAGCGTGGCCGCGCTGACGCGCGTGCCCGCCGACGTCACCCGCCGCATCGCGGCCGAGATCCACGACGCGACAGCGGCGTCGATCTACGGACGGATCGGGTTGTGCAACCAGGAGTTCGGCACGCTCGCGTCGTGGTTGATCGACGTGCTCGCGATCATCAGCGGCAACTTCGACCGCCCCGGCACCCTGATGTTCGCCAACCCCGTTCCGTTCCCGCTCAGCTGGATGCCGAGCACCAAGGTCAACGGGCTTCCTCAGTTCGGTCGCTGGAAGTCGCGCGTGCGCGGCGCACCGGAAGTGCTCGGCCAGGTTCCCGCATCGTGCCTCGCGGAGGAGATCGCGATGCCGGGTCCGGGACAGATCAAGGGACTGATCAACGTCGCCGCCAACCCGGTGCTCTCCGTTCCTGATTCCGCTCGGCTGGAAGCGGCACTCCCCCAGCTCGAGTGCATGATCGCGATCGACAACTACCTCAACGAGACCACCCGCCACGCGCATGTCATCCTCCCCGGGCCGTCCCCATTGGAGACACCACACTTCGACGAGCTGCTGTGGAGCTTCGCGGCCCACTCGGCCGGCAAGTGGAGCGACGCGATGTTCCCGCTCGACCGCCCGGACGAGTGGGAGATCCTCATCCGCCTCGGGCAGATCATGGCCGGCAAGCACGATGCCGACACCGACGTCGCCGCGATCGACGACGCCTGGTTCACCATGCTGTGCCACGCCAAGGGCCTCGACCCGGCGGAGATCCTGCCGCTCTACGAGCATGATGGGGCGAGGACCGGCGGGCCGGAGCGGATGATCGATTGGTCGATCCGCGTTGGTCCGTTCGGCGACATGTACGGCCGGCGCGAGGGCCTGACACTCGCCGACTTCAAAGCCAACCCGAACGGCATCGACTGCGGACCGGCGATCCCGCGGGCCCATGACGCGGTGTGCACACCGGACGGATTGATCCACCTTGCACCCGAGTACCTGCTCGGCGACCTGCCCAGGTTGCGGGAACGGATCACGGCGCCGGTCGACGGCCTGGTGCTGGTGAGCCGACGCCACCTGCGCTCGAAGAACTCGTGGCTGCACAACGTGCGCGTCCTGGTGAAGGGCAAGGAACGCTGCACGCTGATGATCAACCCCACCGACGCGGCGCGCCTCGGCGTCAGCGACGGGTCGCTGGCACGGATCAGCTCGACCGCGGGCTCGATCCTCGTCCAGGCCGAGGTGACCGACGAGATGCTGTCGGGCATCGTCTCGCTCCCCCACGGCTGGGGCCACGACAAGACCGGCACCCGGCTCTCGATCGCACGCGAGCATGCGGGCGTCAACAACAACCTCCTCGCACCCGGCGAGTTCGTCGACGCGCTCTCCGGCAACGCCGCCGTCAACGGCATCCCCGTCGAGGTCGTCCCCGCGTAACCGTGTCACCGCGCTTGGCGCCTCCGGCCGCTGCGCTCACACAAAGCCTCACTGCGCGCACAAACGGCAGACTTCAGACTTTTCGCGCGCACAGAAATCGAGAGCGGGCGGCGGTGGGTTCACGCACTGAGGCGGGCGACCAGCTTCTGCAGGGACTCGCGGAAGTCGGGCAGCAGCGGAAGGCCGGCGGCGCGGAGCACCGCGTTGTCGAGCACGCTGTTGGCCGGGCGCTTGGCCGGTCGGGGTGGTTGCAGCTCGGCGGTCGTGATCGGCGCGACCATCGACGGCGACTTGCCCATCGCCGACACGACCGCCTGGGCGAACTCGAACCAGCTGACCGCCCCCTGGTTCGTCACGTGGTGCACACCGGGACGGCGGTCGACGGCGAGCCGACGCAGCATCGGAGCGAGGTCGGCGCACAGCGACGGGTGGCCGATCTGATCGGCAACGAACGCCAATGAATCTCGCTCGGCGGCGAAGCGCATGATGGTCTTGACCATGTTGTTGCCGAACTCCCCGCACACCCAACTGGTGCGAGCGATCGCCGCCGATGCGCCGAGCGCGAGCGCCTCGTGCTCACCGGCCAGCTTCGACGCGCCGTACACCGACGTCGGGTTGGTGACGTCCCACTCGTGATATGGACCGACCTTCGATCCGTCGAAGACGTAGTCCGTGCTGATCGACACGAGATGGGCACCGACCCGGGCGCAACCCTCGGCGACCCAGCGCACCGCGAGCGCGTTGGCAGTGAAGGCGCGATCGACATCGCTCTCGCACGCGTCGACGGCGGTCCACGCCGCGCAGTGGATGACGGAGTCGGGCCGGATCGAGGTCACCGCGCCGAGCACGGCATCGCGATCGGTCACGTCGAGGCCGGCCCGATCGAAGCCGAACACATCGTCACCAGCGGCCTCGCAGGCAAGCACCGTGTCCCGCCCGAGCTGGCCACCCGCTCCCGTCACGAGGACCCGCATCAGAACCCTGACATCAGAAGCTGGCCGCAGCCTTGAGCGGTTCCCACCAGGCGCGGTTGTTGCGGTACCACTCGACCGTCGCGGCGAGGCCGTCGACGAGGTTGTGCGCGGTCTTCCAACCGAGCGCAGTGACCTTGTCGTGGGTGATCGAGTACCGGCGGTCGTGGCCGAGACGGTCGGCGACCGGCGTGATGAACGACTCGTCGCGGCCGCACAGCTCGAGCAGACGGTAGGTGAGCTCTTTGTTGGTGATCTCGTTGCCGGCGCCGATGTTGTAGATCTCGCCGACCACGCCCTTGCGCAGAACGAGCTCGGCGGCGGTGTTGTGGTCGTGGACGTGGATCCAGTCACGGATGTTGCCCCCGTCGCCGTACAGCGGCACGGGCAGGCCATCGAGCAGGTTCGTCGTGAACAGGGGGATCACCTTCTCCGGGAACTGGTAGGGCCCGAAGTTGTTGCTGCACCGGGTGACGACGACGGGCAGCCCGTGCGTCGTGTAGTAGCTCAGCGCGATCAGGTCGCTGCCGGCCTTGGCGGCGGAGTACGGCGAGCGCGGGCCGAGCGGATCGGTCTCGCTGAACGAGCCCTCCTCGATCGAGCCGTAGACCTCGTCGGTGGAGATGTGCAGGAAGCGCTCGACACCGACCTGGCGGGCGACATCGCACAACACGTTGGTGCCGAAGCAGTTCGTGCGCACGAAGGAGTAGCCGTCCTTGATCGACCGGTCGACGTGGGTCTCGGCCGCGAAGTGCACCACTGCGTCGTGGCCCTTCATCGCCTCCAGCACGTCGTCCTGATCGCAGATGTCGCCCTTGACGAAGTGGCAACGGCGATCATCGATGACATCGCGGATGCTCGCCATGTTGCCGGCGTACGTCAGCGCGTCGTAGACGGTGACGCTGTCGTCGGTGGTGGCGAGGATGTGGCGGATGTAGTTGCTGCCGATGAACCCGGCGGCACCGGTGACGAACTGCTTCACGTGCGCATCTTCCAGTACGGGCGGCGGCCGGCAGGAATGTCGGCACGCAGCGGGTTGGCTTGGTCGCGGTCGGACAGGATGGCTTCCTCGACGCCCCAATCGGCGGCGATCACCGGATCGTTCCACATCACGCCCAGCTCGTCCTGCGGGTTGTAGTAATTGTCGACGAGATACGTGATCGTCATCTCGGTGAGCGCCGCGAAGCCGTGGGCGATGCCCGGCGGGATGAACACGCCGAAGTGGTTCTCGCCGCTCAGGTCGAGGCAGTGCGTCTGCCCGTCGGTCGGGCCACCCTCGCGCAGGTCGTGCAACACGACTCGGGCCGTGCCGAACGGCACGTACCAGTAGTCGGCTTGATGCAGGTGGTAATGGAGCCCGACGACCGCTCCCTCGCGACGGTTGCCACGATTGGCCTGCACCATCTCGCGACCGTTGGGGAACCACTCGCGTCGGTAGGTCTCGATGAACATCCCGCGCTGGTCGCCGTGGATGGTCGGCTCGACGATCCACACGCCGGCGATCTTGTCGCTCTCGTAAATGTTGGGCATCGAATCCTCATTCGGGCGGGTGCTGTCACGCGAATCGCACAAGGTTACGGCGTGGCGGGCGGAGGCGTGTCGCTGGTACCACGGAAATAATCGATGTACGCCTGAAATCCGTCGGCCAGCACCAGCATCGCGTTGCCCTTCACCGTCTTGCCAGTCACTGGCACCGTGTACTTCTGCAGCCCGCCCCCGACGGCCTCACGCATCGCGCTCGCGGCGCCGATCACGTCGAGACCGGAGTCGATGGTGAGGGCACCGGTGATCGAGACCAGCACATCGCCGGCCTGCAACGGATTGCCCTTGACCTTGGCGACCGCTCCTTCGAGCACGGTGTTGATGAACTCCTGCTGCCGCTTGATCCGCCCGAAGTCCGACGCCGGATCCTCGTGCCAAGTGTCGGTGTCGACGTCGTAGATCTCGAGGTGCCGACTGCGTGCGTAGGCGAGACCCTGGAAGCCATCCAGCTTCCAGCACCCCGGTTCGGCGATGTAGAGGCCGGTGTGCGTGTCGCGCAGCGGTGTGTAGGTGCACACCTGCACACCCCCGATCGCGTT
>Ga0075365_10000963_pt1 | contig 12225 bp, 16 predicted proteins | sample EndMetdeltDD1765_FD_71387 | JGI IMG/M metagenome (GOLD analysis project Ga0075365, IMG submission 71387) | Populus endosphere microbial communities from Tennessee, USA - Endosphere MetaG P. deltoides DD176-5 | ecosystem: Host-associated > Plants > Roots > Endosphere | place: USA: Tennessee... | reverse complement strand
GCCTCGCGCCAGCGGACCGCCAACCGGCGCAGCCGCGCGAGCTTCAGCTCCGTCACCGCCTCGTGGGGTGTCCCGCACCGGTCGCTGCTGCGGGTCTTCACCTCGCAGACGACCAGCACGTCGCCGTCGCGCAGCACCAGGTCGATCTCACCCGCGTCGCACCGCCAGTTGCGGTCGAGCAGGACCATCCCCCGGCTGGTGAGGTGGCGTGCGGCGAGCGACTCGCCGTACGCCCCGAGGGCCTGCTTCGCTGTCGTGCTTCCCGTCATCGTGGACCTCCTGCGGGAAGCCTCGCCGCGGGCGGGGACGGTGACCGGGGTCGCCGACGCGGCTGGGGAGAACCCCTGCGGGAGGGGTGACTGTGGACCACTCGTGGCCCGCGGGAGGTCCTACTGGCGCAGTTGCGGGCCGCCGCAGGCCGGCTCGGGCAGCGCCCACACGTCGGCGCCGGCCAGCTGCAGGCCGAGCAGGTCGGACAGTGGCGCGACGAGCGCGGTCTGGACGGTGCGCAGCAGGGGGTTGACCAGGGTCTCCACGAGCCCGCTGACCGGGCCGAGGACGGCGGCGAACACGGGCCCGGCGTCGAGGGTGGTGACCGTCGGCGGCCCGAGGAGCTGGGGCACGGTCAGCCGGATGGTCGCGCCGACCCCGGGGGTGGCGTGCGCGTCGCCCAGGACCACGCCCGAGGCACGGCCCACCGGCGTGGTGTACGCCGCGGGCAGCGGCAGCCGCACCGGGGAGGAGTAGCTGCTCGCCAGCGTGCCCGCCGAGACGCCGATCGACACGTCGAGGTCGATGCTCGGCGGGGCCGCGAGCAACCGGGTGAGTCCCAGCAGCCCCAGGACCGGGCCGAGCAGGTCCGAGACCGCCGTGACCTGCAGGTGCGCCGTGGCGCGGGTCGACCCCGTGACCGCGACCGCGCCCACGATCGAGGAGGCCAGCCGGAGGCCGAGCTCCTCGGCGCCCAGCGGCCCGCACCGCACGTCGAGCAGCTCGGCGACCGCCCGGCCGAGGTCGAGGGTGACCGCGAGGCTCGTCGCGCCGAGCGTGACCGAGCCGAACCCGGGGAGCGTGAGGGTGCTCGCCGGCACCGAGACCGGGACGGTGAGCCGCACCTGGGCGGTGGCCGCCCGGGTGCCCGGTCCCCCGCAGCCGACCTGCGGCGCCTCGGTGACCACCAGGGTCGCCCCCAGCAGGCCCGGGATCCCGAGGTCGTCCACGACCAGGCTGTGCCCGGCCCCCGCCGCGTACGCCGCGCCGGTGACCAGGTCGAGGACGTTCAGCCCGGCCTCGAGGGCGGCGCGGTCGGTGGGGGCGGCCGTGACCAGGTCGGCCAGCGCGATCGTCGGGGTGGCGGCCGCGACGCCGATCCGCTCGAGGACGGACGCGGCGACCAGCTGGCCGCGGTCGGTCAGCACTCGCGCGAGCGCGACGTACAGCTCGCCCACCGACAGCTGCTCCAGCTCGAGGAGCTCCTGGACGCTGCCGACGCCGAGCCCGCCGACCTCGACCAGCTCCAGCAGGGTCACCTCGGCCCCGGCGACGCCGTTGTAGTCGACCGCGCTCAGGCTCACGTCCGAGCCGAGCAGGGTGCCGAGCAGCACGTTCAGCAGCGGGCTGGTCGTGCTGTCGAGGCGCGCGACGAAGGATCCGACCCGGAAGCAGGCCCCCAGCTCGGCGACCCCGACGGCCGAGCGACTCGCCGCGCCGTCGTCGACGCCGGTGACCCCCGCGAAGGCGAAGTCGACCTCGGTGCGGGCGGTGACCCGCACGGCGGTCGGCACCGCCCCGCCCGTGAGTGGCACGAAGGACCCCTGCGGGTCGAGCTCGCCGAGCTGCACGGACATGGTCGCGTCGTCGCCCACCGCGCCGTCGCTGCGGTCGCGGCTGGCGGTGGCCAGCGGCCCGATCAGCGGCTGCAGGGTGGTCACGTCGCGACCGTCGAGCTCGCGGGCGAGGTCGAGCGCGACGGTGTCGGCGAGCGCCTGCATGTCGCTGCGCGCGACCCGCTGCAGACCGATGTCGGTGGCCAGGGCGGCGCAGAGCAGCAGCACCACGAGCACGACCGCGACGAAGGGGACGACCGCCCCCTCCTCGCCGCGGGCCGAGCGCCTCAACTGACCCTCACGGTCGCCGCGTAGCTCAGCTCCTCGGGCATCATCGAGCCGACCAGCGGGAACGACGGGACCCGCGGGTGGTCCGCGTAGCGGTAGGTCAGCGTGACGGTGACGCAGTCCTGGCTCGGCGCGCTCGCGCAGCCCACCGCCGGTCCGACGACGCAGGTCCCGGCGTTCGTCGTACCGTCGCGCAGCACGCCGCCGGCGCAGGTGATGCCGGCGCCGGCGAGCGCGTCGTTGACCGCGGTGGTGGCGTCCGTCGTCCGCGCCGACGCGTCCAGCTGGACGGCGGCGGCCCGGGCCCCCTCGGCGGCGGCCTGGCTCAGCGCCTGGCGGAAGCTGAGCATGAAGGCGAACGAGATGATCGCGAAGACCAGCACGAGCAGCAGCGGCACGACGAGGGCGAACTCCACCGCCGCCGCCCCGCGGTCCTCACGCAGCCGTCTGGTCACCCCAGCACGCTAGGACGGCGTACGGCGGCCCGCCCCCGACTCCGCGGCGATATGGCCCGTTCGGACTACGGTTTCGGCGGATCGATGTCCGAAGGGTTGAGCTCCTCGACGTTGACGTCCTTGAAGGTCAGCACCTTGACGTTCTTGGCGAAGCGCGCCGGGCGGTACATGTCCCAGACCCAGGCGTCGCTCATCGACACCTCGAAGAACACCTCGCCGGCCTCGGTGCGGGCCTTCACGTCGACCTGGTTGCACAGGTAGAACCGGCGATCGGTCTCGACGACGTACTTGAAGATGCCGACGACGTCGCGGTACTCGCGATAGAGCGTCAGCTCCATCTCGGTCTCGTACTTCTCGAGGTCCTCGGCGCTCACCCGGGCGACTCTAGACGACCGTGACCGGTGCGCTGTCATGGTTGGGGAGGTGAACCCCGAGGGACCGCCGCTGCCCACCCGCCAGGTGATGGGCCAGTGGTGGCGCGACATCTCGTTCCTGCACTGGCCGGTCGACCCGGACCTGGTGGCGCCGCTGCTGCCCCGCGGGGTGCGCCCCGACGTGCACGACCACAGCAGCTGGATCGGCCTGATCCCGTTCCGGATGGTCGACGCGGGCCTGGGCGAGCGCGGTCCGGTCCCCTGGCTGGGCACCTTCCTGGAGACCAACGTCCGGCTCTACTCCATCGACGCCGCCGGTCGCCGCGGCGTGGTCTTCCGCTCCCTGGAGGCCGACCGGCTGCCCGTGGTGGCCGCCGCCCGGCTCGGCCTCGGCGTGCCCTACCAGTGGGCGCGGCTCGCGGTCGAGCCCACCGACCTGGGCCCCGAGCCGCAGGGCCGGACGGTGTCCTACCGCTCCCGGCGCCGCGGCCGATCCGGCGTCGGCGGGCGCATCGACGTCGAGGTGGGCGCCCCCCTCGACGTCCCCGGGCCGCTGGAGGTCTTCCTCACCGCCCGCTTCGGGTTGCACACGAGCGTGGCCGGACGGACCCTGTGGGTGCCCAACACCCACGCGCCGTGGCCGCTGCGGAGCGCACGCGCCGTCCACGTCGAGGACAGCCTGGTGGCCGCGGCCGGGTTCCCCGGCGTGAGCGACTCACCGCCCGCGTCGGTGCTCTTCTCCAGCGGCGTGCGGACCGTCTTCGGGCTCCCGCAACGGCTCTGAGTCGATCTGCGGCTCCAGCCCCGCCGCACGCCGGACGTTCACGAACCGCATCCGGTGCACCGGCGACGGCCCGTGCTCCTGCAGGGCCGCGGTGTGCACCTCGGTGATGTAGCCCTTGTGGGTCTTGAAGTCGTACGCCGGCCAGTCGTGGTCGAGCTCGGTCATGATCCGGTCCCGCGTGACCTTGGCCAGCACCGACGCGGCGCTGATGCAGGCCGCGACCCGGTCGCCCTTCCAGACCGCCAGCCCGGGCACCCCGAGCCCGTCGACGGGGAACCCGTCGGTCAGGACGTACGCCGGCGGCAGGTCCAGCAGGGCCACGGCCCGCCGCAGCGCCTCGACGTTCGCGACGTGCATGCCGAGCCGGTCGCACTCCTCGTGGCTGATCACCACCACCGACCAGGCCACGGCCCGGCGCACGACCTGCTCGTAGCACCGCTCGCGCGCCGCGGCGCTCAGCAGCTTGGAGTCGGCCAGCCCGGGGACGACGCCCGCCCGGCCCTCGGGCAGGATCGCCGCGCCCGCGACCAGCGGACCGGCGCAGGCCCCGCGACCGGCCTCGTCGACGCCGGCGACCGGCGCGATGCCGTGCCGGCGCAGGGCGCGCTCGTAGCCGTAGAGGCCGGCGTCGCGACGGACCGTCGCGCCGCGGGGCAGGACGCTCACGGCTAGGACGGCGCGGGCACGTCGTCGAACGCGTCGACCCCGTCGGTGACGTCGAACCGCTTGGCGGGCCACACCCGCGCGAAGAGGCGGCCGACGACGAGGTCGGTGTCGACGTACGGCGCGCCGCAGTCGGGGTTCCTGGGCCGGCACAGCCGGGCGGAGGAGTCGCCGGAGTGGGAGCGGTTGTCGCCCATCACGAACAGGTGCCCCTCCGGGACCGGCCCGGCGGTCCAGCCGTCGCTGCACTGGTCGGGCATCGGTCCGTAGCAGTCGGCACCGTCGAGCACGGCGTACTCGGACTCGTCGACGGGCTGGCCGTTGACCATCAGCCGGCCCTGGTCGTCACAGCACTCGATGACGTCGCCGGCGACGCCGATCACCCGCTTCACCAGGTGCCCGCCGGTCGGGTAGAGCCCGACGGCGGCGAGTCCCTTGGCGACCGGGCTGGTCGGGCCGGCGCTCTCGGTGGCGGGCAGCCACCCGCCCGGGTCCTCGAAGACGATGACGTCGCCGCGCTGCGGCTCGCCCCCGAACCAGTACGACGGCTTCTGCACCAGGATCCGGTCGTTGATGACCAGGCCGGGCTCCATCGACTCCGAGGGGATGTAGAAGGACTGCACGAAGAAGGACTTCACCACCAGGGCGAGCGCGACGGCGACGACCAGCAGCAGGACCGTCTCCTGCCAGCCCGACAGCTTGCGCCTCTCGGCCTTCGTGCCGGCCTTCTCCCCCGTCGGCGGCTCGGCCCCCGGGGGAACGGACGAGGACCGCGGGTCCCCGGCTCCGTCGTCATCGACGGTCGGGGTCCCGCGGTCCTCGGAGGTCACGCGCAGATCCTAGGCGGCCCCCGGAAGGGCCGGGTCCTCAGGCCTCGCGGCGCTCCTTGATCTTGGCCTTCTTGCCCCGCAGGTTGCGCAGGTAGTAGAGCTTCGCGCGGCGGACGTCACCGCGGGTGACGATCTCGACCTGCTCGAAGATCGGGGAGTTGATCGGGAAGGTCCGCTCGACGCCCACGCCGAAGGAGACCTTGCGGACGGTGAAGGTGCGGCCGACGCCGGAGCCCTGCACGCGGATCACGACGCCCTGGAAGATCTGGACGCGGGAGCGGTTGCCCTCGACGACCTTCACGTGGACCTTGATGGTGTCGCCCGCGCGGAAGGCGGGGACGTCGTCGCGCTTGCTGGCAGCGGCGAGCTCGGTGATGACGTTGGTCATGTTCTCTCCTCACGGGTGCCACAGGTCAGCCGCGGTATCGGATGGTGGAGCGTGTTCAGGTGTGGGACCAGACGAGGTGGCCGGCGGCGCGGGGCTCCCCCTGTGGCAGGGGCCCGACGCAGACCCTCCGCATGAGCTCTCGGAGCGGTCCTTCGGCCCGGCTGGACCAAGGGCAGAGTCTGCCACAGGCCGCTCAGCGAGAAGAAATCCGCTTGGTGAGCACCACCGCGCCCGGCGGCGGCTCGATGTCGGGCCGCAGCCGGAAGCCGGCCTTCTTGTACATCCGCAGGTTGTCGAGGCTGCCCGCTCCCGTGAAGAGGACGTACGACGTGGCCGCCGCGGGCGCGACCGCCTGCACGTGCTCCAGCAGCGCCCGCCCGAGCCCGCGGCCCTGCAGGTCCGGCGCGACCATGACCCGGCCGATGTCCCAGGCGTCGCCCTCCAGGCGGCCGCGGACCGCGCCCACGAGCCGGCCGGCGGCGCGCACGGCGTACCAGTGCCACACCTCGAAGGACGCGACGACCTGCTCCAGCGACTCGTGGAGGGCGGGGATCTCCAGTGACTCGTTGGCCAGTGCCTCCTGCACCCAGCAGGCGCGCTGGAGCACCAGCAGCTCCGGGGCGTCGGCGCGGGTGGCGGGCACGATCTCCCACTCCCCGTGGACGGCGCTGGCGTGCAGCAGGTCGGGGCGCCGGGCGGCGGTGCGGGCGAGCTGCTGGTCGTGGCGCCAGGCGGCGATCGCGCCGTGGTTCCCGCCGAGCAGCACGTCGGGGACGTCGAGCCCGCGCCAGGAGGCGGGCCTGGTGTAGACGGGGTACTCCAGGAGGCCGTCCTCGTGCGACTCCTCCACCAGCGAGTCGGCGTTGCCCATGAACCCGGGCAGCAGCCGGACCACCGCCTCGGTGATCGCGAGGGCGGCGACCTCGCCGCCGTTGAGGACGTAGTCGCCGATGGAGATCTCCCGGACCTCGGCCCGGGTCGCGGCGTGGTCGAGCACCCGCTGGTCGATGCCCTCGTAGCGACCGCAGGCGAAGACCAGCCGCTCGCGGGTCGCGAGCTCGCGGGCCAGCGCCTGGCTGAACGGCTCGCCCGACGGGGTCGGCACGACCAGGGTCGCGCCGTCGAGGCCGAGCTCGTCGAAGGCCTCGCCGAACGGCTCGGGCTTGAGCACCATGCCGGCGCCGCCGCCGGCCGGGGTGTCGTCGACCGTGCGGTGCTTGTCGCGGGTCCAGCCGCGCAGGTCGTGGACGTGCACCTCGATCAGCCCCGAGGCGACCGCCCTGCCGGGCAGCGAGAGCTGCAGCGGGCTCAGGTAGTCGGGGAAGATCGTGAGGTAGTCGAGCCTCACTCGTCCTCCAGCGGGGTCACCAGACCCGGCCGGTCGGCCACGACCACGCGGCCGCCGGCCACGTCGACCTCCGGCACCAGCGCCTTCACGAACGGCACCAGCGCGTCGCGACCCTCGGGGGTCCGGATCGTCAGCAGGTCCTGCGCGCCGTGCACCAGGGCGGTGACCTCGCCGAGCGGGCGGCCGTCGACGTCGTACGCCGCCAGGCCGACCAGCTGGTGGTCGTAGAACTCGTCGGGGTCCTCGGGGGACTCGCCGGCCGGGACCTCGGCGAGCAGCAGCAGGCCGCGGGCGGCCTCGGCCGCGGTGCGGTCCGGGATCTCCTCGAAGACGGCGAGCAGCCGGGAGGAGTGCCAGCGGGTCCGGTCGACCCTCAGCGTGCGCAGCGCGCTGGTCGAGCCGCGCGGCGCCTCGACCTTCAGCACGGCGCCGGGCGCGAAGCGGCGCTCCGGCTCGTCGGTGCGCACGTCGATGGTGACGTCGCCCCGGATGCCGTGCGCCTTGCCGATGCGGCCGACGACGACGTCGATGGTCTCCACGCTGGATCTTCCTCCCAGAAGCCGACTGGGTGCCGCCCCGAGGGGGCGACACCCAGTCATGCGGTACGAGTGGTGCTGAGGCTCAACGACGCCGGTCGACGTCCACGAAGTCGACCCGCGCGCCGCTCTTGCCGGCGAGCGCGGAGACGACCGTGCGGAACGCCGAGGCGGTGCGACCGCCCCGGCCGATCACCTTGCCGAGGTCGTCGGGGTGCACCCGGACCTCGAGCACGGAGCCGCGACGCAGCTGCTTGTCGCGGACCGAGACGTCGTCGGGATTGTCGACGACCCCCCGGACGAGGTGCTCGAGAGCCTCGGCGAGCATGCCGCTCAGGCCTCGTCCTTGGTCTCGGCCGCCTCGGCCTCGACGGTGGCGTCCTCAGGCGTCTGGCCGGCGGTGACCTCGGCGGCCGGCTCCTCGGCGGGGGCCTCCTCCGCCTTCGGCTCCTCGGCCTTGGGCTCGGCCTTCTTCGCGGCGGCCTTCTTGGTCACGGCCTCGGACGAACCGGAGCCGTGGGCCTCCTTGAGCGCCTCGTTGAAGATCTCGAGCTTGTCGCGCTTCGGCTCCTTGACCTTCAGGGTGCCCTCGGTGCCCGGGAGACCCTTGAAGGTCTGCCAGTCGCCGGTCACCTTGAGGATGGCCTCGACGGCCTCGGTCGGCTGCGCGCCGACGCCCAGCCAGTACTGCGCCCGCTCGGAGACGACGTCGATGTACGACGGGTCCTCCTTGGGGTGGTACTTGCCGATCTCCTCGATGACCTTGCCGTCGCGCTTCTTGCGCGAGTCGACGATGACGATGCGGTACTGCGGCACCCGGACCTTGCCCAGGCGCTTCAAACGGATCTTGACGGCCACGGTTGTGGTGTCTCCTCAGGAATGTGGTGTGGGTGGCGGCCCCGCGACCAGGTGGGGAAACACCGGGGTGGGACCTCCGAAGGGCACTGCCCGCCGGGTGAGAGGGACCGGACGCGCAGGACTCAGCGCACGATTCTGCCAGACGCGGGGCGACCCGAGGAAATCGGGCACCATGACGGCCATGAGCGCTCCGGTCCCCGAGAAGGTACGCCCGTCGTGGTGGTGGTTCGTGCTCGGCGGTGGGCTGCTCGTGGCGGCCGCCGCCAGCGGCGTCGGCCTGTTCGTCTGGACCCTCAGCGGCTTCCTCTCGACCGAGGCGACGGTCGCGGCCGACGGCGGCGCGCAGGTCGTCGAGGTCGGCACGGACGGCGAGCGGATGCTCTGGGTCGACGAGCGGTACGCCGAGCCGGACTGCTCGCTGGTCGACACCGCGACCGGGGAGCCGGTCTCGGACCTGCGCGAGACCACCGGCGACTTCCGGCGCTCCTCGGGCGCGGCCGAGTGGTACGGCGCGTACGTCTTCGAGCCCGGGTCGGGCCGGATCGAGGTGACCTGCGTCGGCGCCGGCGAGGTCGAGGTGCAGATCGGGCCCGCCCCCAGCCTGGGCGGCTTCGGGCTCGGCGTGCTGCTCACCATCGCCGTGCCCCTGGTGCTCGGCGGGCTCGGACTGGTGGTGCTCCTGGTGACCGGGATCCTGTGGTCCACCCGGGCGACCACGCGCCGCTGATTTTCGTCGCGAGTCCTCACGTCGGCGCCCGGGCCGCCGAATGAGCACGCATGTCCACCGGCCCTGCTCCCTCGTCCGCGCCCGTCGCGCTGGTCATCGAGGACGACGAGGACACCGCCGACCTGCTCGACCTGGTCCTCTCCCAGGCGGGGTTCTCCGTCATCACCGCCGTCAACGGCGTCGAGGGCACCGAGCTGGCTCGCATCCACCAGCCCGCGCTGACCACCATCGACGTCTCCATGCCCGGCATGGACGGCCTGGAGACCACCCGCCGGATCCGCGAGTTCAGCGGCACCTACATCATCATCATCAGCACCCGCTCGGCCGAGCACGACATCCTCGCCGGCTTCGAGGCGGGCGCCGACGACTACGTCCCCAAGCCGATCCGTCCGCGCGAGCTGCAGGCGCGGCTCGCGGCCGTGGCCCGGCGCCCGGTCACCACCTTCGCGCCCCAGCCGGTCGCCACGACCTGGGTCGCGGCCGCCGTCGACCCCGAGCGCTCGGCGTACCACCGCGAGGTCGTGGCGGGCGGTCGACCCGCTCCGATCCCGGTCGCGGAGGCGCCCGCCGTACCGGAGCCGCTGGACCTCGCCGAGGACCTCGCCGAGGACGAGGGCGAGGACGGCCGGGACGGGATGCTGCGCCTCGGCATGCGCTTCGTCGGCAGCTGGATCGAGTTCTACGGCCTGCGGATCAACCCGGCCCGGTCCCTGGTCGTCGTGGACGACCGCCTGGTCGACCTCAACCCACGCCAGTTCGACCTGCTCCAGCTGATGCTCTACTCGGGCACCCGGTCCCGCTCGGCGCGCTACCTCGCGCTGCGGCTGCGCGGCGAGACCGAGGAGACCACCCACACCCAGGCCTACCAGGACCGGGACTGGATCGAGTCGCTGATGGAGAGCCTGCTGAACCGGCTCGGCGAGCGGCACCTCTCGCCGCGCTGGATCGAGCCGCGTCCCGGCTCGCGCTTCCGGCTGGTCCGGCCGGAGTAGCCCCGCCGGCACCGGAGCCGGTGGGAGACTGCCCGTCGTGATCCTCCCGGCCGTGCGCGACCCCCGGCTCGTGACCGTGCGGCGCGGCGGGAGCCTGAGCGATGCCGACCACCGGCTGCTGGCCGCGTGGGCCGCGGACTGCGCCGAGCACGTCCTCCCGCTCTTCGAGACCGAGGTACCCCTGGACCCCCGTCCCCGGCAGGCCCTCGAGGCCCTGCGGGCCTGGATCCGCGGGGACCGCCCGATGATGGCGACCCGCGCGGCCGGCGGGCACGCGATGGGCGCGGCGCGGCCGCTGGCCGGAGCGGCCCGGTTCGCGGCGTACGCCGCCGGGCAGGCTGCGTGCGTCGCCCACGTCCCCGAGCACGACCTCGGCGCCGCCGCCTACGCGATCAAGGCGCGCTGGGCGGCCTCCGCGCCCGGCGAGCGGGTGGCGGCCGGGCGCCGCGAGCGGGACCGGCAGCGCGAGCGCCTCCCCGCGCAGGTCCGGGCCCTCGTGCTCGAGGACCAGGAGCGCCGTGACGCGATCTGCTGGTCGGTGTTCTCGACCTGACCCGGACGGGCCCTCAGGCCACGACCCGTCCGCGCAGCACCACCCGGCGGGGGGCGTAGAGCACCGACGGGTCCAGGACCGGGTCACGGTCGAGGACCACGAAGTCGGCCTCGACGCCCTCCGCCAGGGTCGCGTCGAAGCCCAGCCACTCCCGGGCCCGCCACGAGGCCGCGGCGACGACGTCCGCCGCGGGCAGGCCGAGCTCGACCATGGCCAGCACCTCGCCGGCCAGGTGGCCGTGGCGAGCCGGACCGCCGCCGTCGCTGCCGACGTAGAGCGGGACGCCGGCCTCGTGGGCGCTCAGCAGCACCTCGCGGCGCTGGGCGTAGAGCTCCTCCATGGTGGCGGCGTACGCCGGGAACCTGCCGCGCCCGTCGGCCGCGAAGCCGGGGAACTTCGCCGTCTGCATGACCGTGGGGACCAGCGCCACCCCGCTCGCCGCCATCCGCTCGACCTGGTCCAGGCCGAGGCCGGTGCCGTGCTCGATGCAGTCGATGCCGGCCTCGAGCAGCCCCGGCAGCACGTCGCGCCCGAAGCAGTGCGCCGTCACGCGGGCGCCCTCGGCGTGCGCGGCCGCGATCGCCGCCGCGAAGCTCTGCGCCGGGAACGACGGCGCGAGGTCGCCCTCCTCGCGGGAGATCCAGTCGCCCACCAGCTTGATCCAGCCGTCACCGGCCCGCGCCTGCTCCGCGGCGTACGCCGGCAGGTCGTCGGGCTCGACCTCGTGGCCGAAGTTGCGGATGTAGCGCCGGGTGCGGGCGAGGTGGCGCCCGGCCCGCACCAGCCGCGGCAGGTCGTCGCGCTCCTGGACCCAGCGGGTGTCCGCCGGGGAGCCGCAGTCGCGCAGCAGCAGCGCGCCGGCGTCGCGGTCGGCCAGCGCCTGCCGCTCGACCTCCGCGTCGTCGACCGCTCCCCCGTCGTCCAGCCCGAGATGGTTGTGGGCGTCGACCAGGCCCGGCACGATCCAGCCCTCGGCGGCCAGCTCCGCCCCCGGCCGGCGCTCGTAGGTGATGCGGCCGTCGGCGACGTACAGGTCGCGGACCTCGCCGTCGGGCAGCACCGGGCCGTGGAAGCGCAGGACGGTCATGGCCCGGACGCTACAGCTGGTCGAGCAGCCAGGCCGGCCCGAGCGCCAGGGCACCGAGGCCCTGCACGCGCGCCTGCAGCATCCGGTCGGCGGTGACCACCGTGACCCGGTCGCCGCGCTCCGCGGCCGCCCGGGCCTCGGCGACGATCGTGGCGTCGCCGTCCTTCGGCGCGTGCACCGTGCGGACGTGCGCGTCGCGGCCGGGGCTGACCCCGCCCTTCGCGGCCCCCTCCAGCACCAGCACCACCACGTCGTACGGCGTGTCAGCGAGCATCAGGGCCTCGTGCAGCCGGCGCGCGGCCCCAGCGCGGTCCTTCCACCACCCGTCCGGGCGGCTGCCGACGACGTTCGCGCCGTCGACGACCAGGGTGGTGGTCATCGCGGGCGCGCGCGTCTCGTCGTTCGGCCGAGTGAGCTCATCGCGGCCTCACTTCAGGAACTTCGAGAAGTCCTTCGGCAGGTTCAGCTCGGAGGCGGCCTTCTCGTAGTCGATGGCCTCGCCGCCGGGGTTGCCGA
>Ga0075365_10000962_pt1 | contig 12225 bp, 12 predicted proteins | sample EndMetdeltDD1765_FD_71387 | JGI IMG/M metagenome (GOLD analysis project Ga0075365, IMG submission 71387) | Populus endosphere microbial communities from Tennessee, USA - Endosphere MetaG P. deltoides DD176-5 | ecosystem: Host-associated > Plants > Roots > Endosphere | place: USA: Tennessee... | reverse complement strand
GCGCGGGTTGAGCGGGTGCAACGGCCGTCTGCGCCGGGGCCTGCGGGCTCGCGGGGGCAACGGGCTGCTGCGCCGTGGCGGGCGCCGCCGGCGCCGCCGCCGTGGGCTGGGCGGGTGGGGCAGCCTGTGCGGGCTGCGCCGAACCGCCCCGCTTGGCGCGTCGCGCTTGGCGCTGTGCCTCGCGAGCGCGCTTTCGCTCCTCGATCAAAGCCTTGCGTTGTGCCTTCTTCTGTTCCCGCTCCTCGATCTTGCGCCGTCGCTGCTCCTCGCGGGCCCGCTTTCGCTGCTCGCGCTTGCTCTCCGCCGGAGGTGCCGGCGGAGTGGCGGCGCCCGGGACGGCCGGCTGACCGGTCGGCGGCGGGTAGGACGGAGGAGCGACCGACTGCGGTGGCTGCTCGCCCGGCGGGGCCGATGGGGCGGCAGGCGCGGGACCGGCACCGCCCTGCGGAGCGGCATCCGGAGGCGCCTGCCCCGGCACGGGCTGCGGCGGGGTGGGCGGCTGGGCGCTCGCGCCCGCCGGGGGCGCCGTCCCCTCCTGCTTGTCTTTGTCCTTGGAATCGCCGCGGCGACTCAGCCTGAACGAGGGCATCCGCCTAATCCTCCCATGAGCGGCGCAAGCTTTCAGCGCGGGACGACCATTGAAAGCGCGCGTTCAGCCGGATACGTCTCACCTATCGCCTCGCTCAGCGCAGCCGCTGGCGGTAGTCGCGCTCGATCTCACGCTGGACATCGCGGTCGCGAATCTCCCGCCGGCGGTCTCGCTGGTCCTTGCCCCGCGCCAGGGCGAGCTCCACCTTCGCGTACGGGCCCTTGAAATAGATCCTCGTCGGCACCAACGTCAGGCCCTTGCGCTCGCTGCGCCCGACCAGGCGATCGATCTCATAGCGGTGCAGCAGCAGACGGCGCGGCCGCTCGGGATCGTGGTTCTGGTCGGCCGCCGGCGGGTACGGCGGGATGTACGCGTTGCGCAGCCATACCTCCCCCCGGTCGATCACCGCGTACGCGTCCCCAAGCTGGGCCTTCCCCTCTCGAAGCGCCTTCACCTCCGTGCCGAGGAGCTCGATCCCGGCCTCGACGCGATCCAGCAGCTCGAACTTGTGCCCGGCGCGCCGGTTGGTGGCGACGTCGCCGGAGGCCGGCTTTCTGGCCTTCTTCGCCATCGCTCAGCGCCGCTCCCGGCGCCGAGCGCCTCGGCCCCTGCCGCCCGGCTCCTCGCGGCCCGCCGCCACGAGGTCGACGCGCCCGCGCGTGGCCTCGACCTTGTCCACCCGGACCGACACCGGGTCGCCCAGCCTGATCTCGCGGCCACTCCGCCGTCCGACCAGGGCCGTCTCGGTCTCGTTGAGGTCGAAATGGTCGTCGCGCATGCGACGCACCGGCAGGAGTCCCTCGTAGACGTCGCCGAGCTCGCCGCCGAAGCGAACGAAGGCCCCCGCCCCGATGACGCCGGAGACCTCGCCCGCAAACTCCCGCTTCCAGCCCCCCTCGAACAGCTCGCGGCCGAGCAGGAACGCCGCAGAGATCCGGTCGGCATGGCGTTCGATCGACGTCGCCTCACGCTCCCGCTCGGAGGTTCGCGACGCCGCCTCGCGGACGATGTCCGGCGCGGGCCCCTCCTCCCCGGCGCCCACCGCCGAGAGCAGGGCCCGGTGGGCGACCAGATCCGGGTAGCGGCGGATCGGGGACGTGAAGTGGGCGTACGCGGTGCTGCCGAGGCCGGCGTGGCCGAGGTTTCGCTCGCTGTAGATGGCCGGCTTCAGGGATCGGAGCACGAGAGATGTATACGCGTCGCGGCCGTGTCCGCGACGCGCCGCCTCCTTGGCGACCACCCGGCTGACCTCGCCCGCGAGCTCACCCGCGGCGCTCGGCGACAGTTGCTTCGGAAGCGGCGGGGTCGGGACGTCGAGGGAGGCGAGCTGTTCGATCAGCCGCTCGATCCGCTGGGGGTCGGGCTGCTCGTGGACGCGGTACACGGTGGGTATGTGCCGGCGCTCGCAGAGCTCGGCGACGCGCTCGTTGGTGAGGATCATCAGGTACTCGATCAGCTTGTGCGCCTCGGTCTGCTGGACGGACTGCGCGCCGATCACCATCCCGTCGTCGTCGAACTCGAACTCCGGCTCGAACGACTCGATCTCGAGCGACCCCACGGGTCGCCGCCCCGCGAGCGTGGCTGCCGCTCGTCGCGCCAGCTTGAGCGGGTCGGCCACGGCCGCCGGCGCCTGCGACCGGCCGGCGAAGATCTCGTCGAGCTGGTCGTAGTCCAGGCGCGCGTCGGAGCGGATGCGGCTGCGAAAGAAGTTGGCGGAGCGCGGCTCCCCGTTGCCGCTCAGCACGATCTCCGACGTCACCGCGAGCCGCTCGACTCCCGGCGAGAGGCTGCACGCGTCGTCGCTCAGAACCCTCGGCAGCATCGGCTCCACGGCGCCGGGCACGTAGGTGCTGGTGCCGCGCCGAAGCGCCTCGGCGTCCAGCCGGCTGCCGGGCCGCACGTGCGCGGAGACATCGGCGATGTGGATCCAGAGCCGCACGCCGTCGCCCTCGACGTCCGCCGACACCGCGTCGTCGAAGTCGCGCGCGGTCGCCGGGTCGACGGTGAACGTCGGCAGGTCGGTGAGGTCGCGGCGCTCCACCGAGAGCTCGCGCGCCATCCCCACCGCCTCCTCGGCCTCCTCCTCGATCGCCCGCGCGAAGCCGCGGCGGTCACCCGTGTCCCACAGAAGCGCCTCGACGACGTCGCGAGCGCGCTCGGCGGAGCCCAGCACCCGCAGCGCTCGGGCCCCGCGCGGCCCGAAATCCACCAGGGCGATGTCCCCGGACCGCACCTTCGCCGAGCCGCGATCGAGCGTGGCCTGCGGCCCGCGCTCGAACAGCGGTGAGGCGACGGTGAACCGCCCGCGCCGCTCGATGCTTGCGACCCGTGGCCCGAGCCCACCACCGCCCCGGCGAGGGGTCAACGGTTCTCGACCGCGATCTTCTCGGCCAGGACGGACAGCGCCTTCTCGAGCGCGTCGTCCCCGGGCGTCCCCGGCTCGTCCCGGGCGGGCACCTCCGGCTTGATCCCCTTGCCGAGAAGCGAGCTGCCGTTCGCGGTGAAGTAGCGCCCGATCGTCAGGTCGAGTGCACCGCCCCCGGCCAGGTGAATCACCTCCTGGAAGGTCCCCTTCCCGAAGGACCGGGCGCCCACCGTGGTCGCCACGTGGTGCTCGGAGAGCGCCGAGGCGAGGATCTCGGCGGCCGATGCCGTGTTGTGGTCGATCAGCACGACGATCGGCTGGGAGGGCAGCGGCTGCCCGACCGCCTCGTAGACCTTCGATCCCTGGGTTCGGCTGCGGGTTGAGACGACGCGCTGACCCTGCTTCAGGAACAGGCTCGCGGCGAGCACGGATTCGTTCAGCTGGCCGCCGCCGTTGCCTCGAAGGTCCAGCACGAGGCCGTCCGCACCCTTGGAGTCGAGCCGCTCGATCTCCGACGAGAGAGCACCGTGCGATCCCGAGCTGAAGGTCGCGAAGTGAACGTAGGCCACCTTCGTGGGGCCCGCGTGCTCGATCCGGCCGGTGGCAACCGGCAGCTCGACCGACGCCCGCTTCAGGTCGATCTCCCGCCGCGTGCCCTCGCCCGAGCGGACGGTCAGCTTCACCGGGGTCCCGGGCGGTCCCTTGATTCTCGATACGGCTATGTCCTCGGACACGCCGGCGATCGAACGCCCGTTCACGGCGACGATCACGTCGTTCACCTTGATGCCCGCACGCTTGGCGGGGCTGTCCGGGAGGACGCTCGCGACCCGCAGCCCGTCCTTCACCCCGTGAACGGTCAGGCCGACCCCCGAGAAGCGGCCCGAGTTCGCCATCTCGAACTGGCGCAGCTCCCGGGGGTTGAAGTAGTGGGAGAACTTGTCGTCGTAGCGCCGCTTGAGGGCCGAGATCATCCCGTCGACGGAGGCTTCGTCGAGAAACGACCCCTTGACGGAGCGGAAGTAGTTCTGCTCGATCACGTCCTGGGCATCCGTCGCCACGCGGTCGCCGTCGGAGAAGCCGCGGGTGAGGGCGACGATCGCGACGGCGGCGGCCGCGGCGAGCAGGGCGCCCACCACGAGGCCCAGGATGAATCGGTCGCCGCCGTGCGCGCGCGGGTCGCTCAAACGCGGAGGAACCGGCGCAGCGTGATCCCGCTCCCGAGTGCGGAAACGAGGACCGACGCGCCCAGCAAGACGGCGACCAGCGGCACGAACCCAACAGTAGAGAACTTGTCGATCAGGAGGAAGTTGTCAGCCAGCGGATCGATGATCGTCACCTTGCCGACCCACAGCATGCCCACGGCGATGGCCGCACCCGTGACGCCGACGAGGAGGCCCTCGATCACGAACGGCCAGCGGATGAACCAGTTGGTCGCTCCGACGAGGCGCATGACCTCGACGTCGCGCCGCCGCGCGTAGATCGACAACCGAATCGTGTTCGCTACGAGTAGCAGCGAGGCGATCAAGAGCAGGACGGCGATCACCGACAGGACGACCTTCACCGCGTTCGTCACCGTCCGGATCGCGTCCGCGGCTCCCTGCCCGCTGCTCACGCTCTCGATTCCCGGGCTGATCGCCTTCGGCTTGCCGTTCGGACCGGGCGGCGTGATGTCGTGCTGGATCGATCGAAGGTTGTTGGCGTTGTCGGGATGGACCACGATCGAGAGTGGCAGCGGGTTCTGGCCCTGAAGCTGCGTGATCCCTTCCCCGATCGGCCCCTGCCCGATGTCCTTGCGCAGGGTCTCGAGACCCTCCTTCTTGGACACGTACTTCGTGCTCTCCACGTGCGGGATCTTGTCGATCTTCCTCTGGGCGGCCTTGGTCTGCTTCTTGGTCGCGTCGGCGAACATGAACACCCGCAGCGACAGCTGCTCCTGGACGTTCTCGGTGGTCGTCGAGCTCGCCTTGATCACCGGGATGAACACGCCGAGCAGCAGCGTCGTCATCACGATCGTCACGATCGCCGCGAGACTCGGCGCGGAGCTGCGCCGCAGCGCCCGTAGGGCCTCGGCGATGAAGAAGAAGATTCGTCCCACGATCAGGCTCCCGGCGGGGTGGTGGCGGCGGGCTCACCGTTCGTGTGCCCCTCGCCGACTCCCATCTCGGCGCGGACGCGCACGCCGAACTCGCTGGTGGACTCCTCGTGGTACGTCGCGCCCGCCTGGTCGCGGACCAACCGTCCCTCGTCGAGGGCGAGCACGCGGCGGCGCATCTTGTCGACCATCTCGCGGTCGTGGGTGACGACGAGCACGGTCGTGCCGGTGCGGTTGATCCGGTAGAGCAGCTGCATGATGCCGATCGAGGTCTCCGGGTCGAGGTTCCCCGTGGGCTCGTCGGCGAGGAGCAGCGGCGGGTGGTTCACGAACGCCCTCGCGATGGAGACGCGCTGCTGCTCGCCCCCGGAGAGCTGGTCCGGATAGTTGTGGACCTTGCCCTGAAGCCCGACGAGGCGGAGGATCTCCGGGACCTTGCGGCGGACCTCCCCGCGGCCGGCCCCGGTGACCTTCAGGGTGTAGGCGACGTTGTCGTAGACGGTCCGGTTGGGCAGCAGCTTGAAGTCCTGGAACACGGTCCCGATCCGGCGCCTGAGGTATGGGATCCGGCGCTTCGGCAGGCGGTCGATGTCCTGGCCGGCGATCAAGACCTCGCCGCTGGCGGGCGTGACCTCGCCGATCAGCGTCCTGATGAGCGTGGACTTGCCGCAGCCGGTCGGCCCGACGACGAACACGAAGTCGCCGCGGTCGATTCCGAACGAGACCCGCTCGAGCGCCACGTGGCCGCCCGGGTAGACGACCGTCGCGTCGCGCAACTCGACGATCGGCGGACGGCGACGCACGACGGGTGCCTCCCCCTCCCGTCCCGATGGGGATGTGGAGGCTTCGGCGGCGCGCTTGCGCCGTCTACGTGTCGGGAGTAGCGCCATGCGAGCGTGTTTCTTCGATGCCCCCGGCAATCCTGCGCACCCTTCCCCCTGCAGCCGGGCTTGCCTTGCGGAGCGTCGCGCAAGGGTAGCGAAGTTCGTTAGCGGTCACTCACAGTTGCGCCGGCCGCACGGAAATTTGCGCCGGCGGCTAACCCAGCCAGCGGCGGGACTCACGGTACGTGATCCGGGGCTGGCCGCACCCGTGTGAGCCGGGGGAGCCGGGGAGCCCGATGCCGTCGACTCGCATGCTCGTCCGGGTGCAGGCCGCGACGGCGAATCGATAGGCATTCGGCAGATGAACCCGGTGGGCGATCCTCACCCGAGTGCGGTGGTGAGTCAGCCGCCGTTGCCGGACGGTCTCCGCGAGCTGCAGGTGGTCGGGTGGTCGCGAGGAGCCGTCTCGCTGCCCGTAGTAGAAGAACACCCGCTTCGGCGCCTCGGTCGGGTAGGCATCGCTCGGATAGAGGATGCGGAACGAGATCCGCACCGTCCTCGCGCCTCGACCGCTCGACGAGGCGCCGCAGAGGTTGCATCGCCTCCGGGTGATCCTGGGCTCCACGTAGACCGTGGCAGCCCGGCTTTGGCCGGCATCGCCGCGGACGACCCGGTACCGCACCGCATGGCCCGGCTTCCGGTGGAAGGCGTACGCGCCGTGACGCTCGGTCCGCTGCCGCGCGACCCGCACGAACCCGTCCTCGAAGGGAAACCGGTTCGCCTCGAGAGCCACCACTGCGCCCCGCCGGTGGCCGGCATGACCGCGAACGGTCACCGAGCGCTGATACTCGATCACCCGCGGTTTGGCGCCCACCGTGACCGCTCCCCCGGAGGCGCCGAGCGCCGGCAGGGGGGCCAGCGCGAATGCCAGAAGCGCCATGAAGCCGGTGGTTCGTCGCACGCCGCAGTCGTATCCTAGGCCGGTGCGAAGGCAGCTCGCCCTTGCGCTCGCTGTACCTGTCTGCTGCGGAGCGCTCGTGGTTCCGGCGCTCGGCGGCGCGCCCTCGCCCGCCGGCGCAGCCAGCGGGCCGTGGACGTGGGGCGGAGCCGGATGGAGGCCGCACATGCGCAGCGCCCAGCGGTACGCCCACCGCCGCTCCGGCGCAGTCAGCTTCGCGGTGATCGACCTCGACGGGCGCATGCGCTCGTTCCATGGCGCGGGAACGGCGCCCGCGGCGAGTGTCTTCAAGGTGATGCTGCTGGCGACCTACCTCCGCCAGGGCTCGGTCCGGCACCGCCGGCTCCACGACTCGGACCGCAGGCTCCTCGGCCCGATGATCCGCCGCTCGGACAACGCCGCCGCCACCCGTGTGCGGGACATCGTCGGACGCGGAGCGATCGAGGGGCTCGCCCATGACGCCCACATGCGCGACTTCCGCTACGACCAGGTCTGGGGCCTCAGCAGGACGAGCGCCCGCGACCAGGCGCGCTTCATGTATCGCCTGGGCCGCTACATCCCGAAGCGCCACTGGCGCTACGCGAAGCGCCTGCTGTCGAGCATCGTCGGCCCGCAGCGCTGGGGGATCGGGCACGTGCGGCCGAAGGGCTGGCATCTCTACTTCAAGGGCGGCTGGGGCAGCGGCACGGGCCGCGTGGACCACCAGGTCGCCTTCCTCACGCGGAACCGCTACCGAATCGCGGTGGCGATCCTCACCGAGTTCGACCCGAGCCACTCCTACGGCAAACGGACCCTGAAGGGCGTTGCCAAACGGCTGCTACGCGGCCTGCCGCGTTTGCCTGCCCGCTTCTAAAGCGATCCACCGTCGACTTAGGCATCCATAGGCGCACAAAGTCGACGGTCGGCAAGTGGGGGCGCTGAGCGGGAAGGGTGCGCGGCTAGGTCCACTCGGGGCCGAACAGCGGCGGGCGCGAGACGATCGGCTTCAGCACGAGAGCCTCGCGCGCCCGGTCGGCGATGCCTCGTGCGGTCAGGCCGAAGTGCTCCATGCAGGCCTCGCCCGTGCCCGAGATCCCGAACTCGTCACCCATGCCGACCGCGAAGATCGGGACGGGATGCTGTTCGGCCGCAACCTGGCGGACCGCATCGGCGAGCCCGCCGACAACGCGGTGCTCCTCGGCCGTGACGCCGACGCCGGTCTTGCCGAGGGACTCGAGGATGCTCTCGGAGTTCAGCGGCTTGATGATCGAGACGTTGAGGACCTCGGCCTCCACCCCGTCCTCCGCCTCGAGCGACTCGGCCGCCTCCATCGCGCGCCAGACCATGTGGCCCGTGGCGATCAGGGAGATGTCCTTGCCCTCGCGCATGACGTCGACGCCCGCGCCGAGGGTCTCGGGAATGTCCTCGTAGACGATCGGGGTCGCGGGCCGGCCGAACCGCATGTACATGGGCTCGTCGCGCTCGTAGGACTCGGCCGTCGCGCGGTAGGCCTGGTTGTAGTCGGCGGGCACGACGACGGTCATCTTCGGCATCGCCCGCATCAGCGCGATGTCCTCGATCATCTGGTGAGAGGCGCCGTCCTCCCCGAGGGAGACGCCTCCGTGCGAGGCGCCGATCCGCACCTTCAGCTCGTTGTGGGCGATCCCCAGCCGCACCTGGTCGTAGGCCCGCCCGGCGGCGAAGATGGCGAAGGTCGAGCAGTAGGGGACCTTGCCGGTCGCGGCGAGGCCGCAGGCCATCGACATCATGTTCGCCTCGGCGGCGCCGACGTTGAAGAACCGCTCCGGGAAGCGCTTGCCGAACTTGATCGCCTGGGTCGAGACGGCGAGATCCGCGTCGAGGGCGACGACGTCGTCGTGGTGCTCGCCCAGGTCGGTGAGGGCGTCACCGTATCCCTGGCGCGTCGCGGTCGGCTCGCTCTTGGCCGCGGCGGGCATCGTTACGAATCTCCTCCGGCTGCGTCCTGAAGGCCCTTCGTCTGCTCCTCGAGCGTCGCCATCAACTCCTCGAGCGCCTCGGCGGCGAGCTCCGGGGTCGGCGGCTTGCCGTGGAAGCCGAACCGGCCCTCCATGGACGAGACGCCCTTGCCCTTCTTCGTCTGGGCGACGATCGCCGCGGGCTTTCGCACCGTGCGGCTGCGCTCCAGCGCCTCCGTGACCTGCTCCATGTCGTGGCCGTCGATCTCGACGGTGTCCCAGCCGAAGGCCTCGAACTTCGCGCGGACGTCGCGGATGTCCATGACCTCCTCGGTCGTACCGTCGGTCTGGAGGTGGTTGTAGTCGACGATCGCGGTGATGTTGGGGATCCCGAAGTGAACGGCGGCCGTCGCGGCCTCCCAGGTCTGACCCTCCTGACAGTCTCCGTCCGAGAGCACACCGAAGACCTGCGCGGTGTCGTCCAGGCCGTCGAGGCGCAGCGCGAGCGCGATGCCCGCGCACATTGAGAGCCCCTGCCCGAGCGACCCCGTGGAGACCTCGACCCCGGGCGTGCGCTGCATGTCGGGATGACCCTGTAGCTGGGCCCCGATCTGCCGCACGCCCATCAGCTCCTCGACCGGGAAATAGCCATGCTGGGCGAGGGCGGCGTACTGGATCGGCGCCGCATGCCCCTTGCACAGGACGAACCGGTCTCGCGCCGGCCAGTCCGGATTCTCCGGATCGTGCCGCAGCACGCGGTAATACAGCGCGGTGATGATGTCGGCGGCCGACAGCGAGGAGTCGAGGTGGCCCGACTTCGCCACCGCGAGCATCCGCACGCAATCGATCCGCAGCACCGTCGCCCAGCGCTCGAGCTCGGCGATCGTGGGCTCGGCGTCGCCGCGCTCGGCGAGCCGCGGCGGCGGCTTCGGGTCCGGGACGGGCCTCAGGTGCGTCACGGCGGCGAGGTTAGCGTTACTTGCCACGAGCCTGGCCAGCGTATGCGCGCTGATGGACGGAACCGTTCGCTCCAATCACCGCAAATTGCGACCCGGCATCAGACGATGACGACGGTTCTCAGCACCTCACTGATCGCGGCTGCGCCGCGCGCCGCGGCGTCGCGGGAGCCGATCACGGCGTAGAGACAGAACGGTCGTACTCCGGCGGTGAAGAAGCGCTGCAGGCCGACCTGCCCGGGGCGCGGCACCATGAGCGTCTCCGGCCGGAAGTCCCCTGGTGCCAGGGCCCGCGGCACCTCCCGGGAGGCGAACAACCCCTCGCCCGGGACGAGCTTCTCATCGGGCTGGTACTCGACCAGGGCGATGAACTCCCCGCCGGCGGGCATCCTCGTCGTGGCATCGGCGGCAAACTCCCCCTCCGCGCCCGACAACGGGAAGCTCGCCGCGTGGAGGGTCGCCAGGTGGCCCCGCTCGATGCCGTCGAAGCCCGGAACGAGAGGGCTTGCGGCAGGGTTCGCGACCAGGCGGGGGCGCCCGTAGATGCGGCCGTCCCACGCGTTCGGAAGGCTCAGCGTGATCCCGTGTGCGCTCAGGCTCACTTCAGCTCCCCAGCGCCGCCCCAACCGCGGCGAATGCCAGAAGGAGCTCGCAGGCCAACGTCGCGCGCCTCGCGCGAGGCGCCCAGCGCCGCAGTCGTCGCCCGAGCTCCTGGAGGGCGCTTGGGTCGCGAACGCTTCGCGCGCCGAACAGGGTGGCCGCTCGCGTGGCTCCGAAGACGGCGCCGATCGCGAGAGCCGGCAGTGCCCCGCCGGCTAGCCAGCAGGCCACGAAGGTGACGTAGACCGACGCGGTCGAGACGATCGTGACGACACCCGCGCCGAGCTGGGCGCCGAAGCCGAATCCGTAGACCCAGCCGCGATACGCGTTCAGCCAGCGCTCGTCGACCTGACGCCTGATCGTCGGTACGGAGAGGCCCGCGACGCCTGCCTCGATCGCGAATGCGGCGGCGAGGACCGCCGCGAGGAGGTAGAGCCGCCATTCGGCGCCCGCTCCGCCGATCGTTGCGTCTCCCAGGAGCCCGAGCAGCAAGCCGACAGCGGCACCGCCGAGTGTGGATCCGAGCAGCATGAAGCTGAGGGTGACGCCCCACCTGAAGCCGCGGCCCCGCTCGCCGAGCGGAGTGATGCTCGTAAGCATCGACTCGCCTCACGGCGACCAGGTGGAGCGAAGGCCGGCCAGCACCGCGGTCGCCACCGCGAGGACGAGGAAGGCCGCTCCTGCGCTCACCGGCCTTCCCTGCTTCCGCCCTCCGCGGGATAGAGACTGGGGTGGCCCGGACCGATACCCGCGGAGGCGAGCTCATCGTCGACCCGGCGCGCGCGCTCGGACCCGCCGGCTCGCGACACCGTCAGGCTCTGCGCCTCCGCGTCGCCGATCGCGTCGCGCAAGAGCGACGCCACCTGCGGCCACGAAGCCGCGGCGCCTTCACCGACGATCATGCCGTCGCGCCCCACGTAGACGAAGTACGGCGACGTCGGCACGTCGAATTGCCGCCAGGCATCGGAGGACATCACCACCTCGAGCGCATCCCCTGCGAGCTCGCGCAGCCGGGACGGGCTCTCGTGACTGGCGTCCTTCGTCACCGCCACAACCCGCGCTCCCCCGGGAACCTCCGGAGCCTCGGCCGTGCTGAAGGCCTCCCAGAATCCCTCGCAGGTGAGGCACCCGCTCGAGAGGAATGCGAGCAGCATCGGCCGCCCGCTTCCGGAACCCACCTGGACGCCGTCGCCACCGAGGGTCATGCCGCTGACCTCGGGGGCGCGGCGCAGCCCCTCACGCGACGGTGGATCCGGCAATCCCGGCGCGAGGACGTCCGAATCCCGCTCGTCGGCCTCCGGCGGGCCGATGCGTCGGAGGATCTCCGCATGGCTTCGCAAGAGCCCCACGACCACGAGCGACAGGAGCACGAGCAGCAGCGTCTCGATCGCGACGAGAATGGTCATGCTGCTGGATTCTTGCCGAGCACCCGCACGTGCTTGTCGTCCAGACAGCCCGCCTCCTGCCGGCAGACGGCGTTTTCCTGCATGTAGGTCCGATTGCAGTTGAAGCTCGGGATGTCAGCCGGGTTGGTGCAGGTGACGACACGACAGCCGACGGCGGTCGTGCCGGGCACCTGCGTGTTGCATTGGCCGTAGCGAAACACGTTGCAGGCGACGCGCCGCTCACCACACGTCCCCTTTGCGCAGTGGCATCCGCCGGGGGCGTGCTTTCCAGGCTTCACGTTGCAGTCCACGTAGTAGCGGACGTTCTGCTCGCCGCAGAGCTTGCTGCCGGAGTAGTTGGTGCATTTCCACCAGCCGGCCATGTACGACCAGCTCGGGCACGCGTTCCGGCCGTCGTTGATCGAGCAGCAAAACTCGGTCCAGCCGTCCGCGCAGCGACTGGAGGGCGGGCACTTCCCCGGTTTGATCACGGCCCACGCGCTCTCGGGCCGAAGCAGGTAGCGAAGCGGCGCCACCGAC
>Ga0075365_10000961_pt1 | contig 12244 bp, 11 predicted proteins | sample EndMetdeltDD1765_FD_71387 | JGI IMG/M metagenome (GOLD analysis project Ga0075365, IMG submission 71387) | Populus endosphere microbial communities from Tennessee, USA - Endosphere MetaG P. deltoides DD176-5 | ecosystem: Host-associated > Plants > Roots > Endosphere | place: USA: Tennessee... | reverse complement strand
CGACTCAGCACCGCCACGGTAGCCCCCAGGTGCGATTCAGGAGCGTCGTGGAAGGCCGCGACCAGGGGATGTCTCTCCAGCACCGCCTGCACGATGCCGCGTTGCACGCCCGTGCCGCGCCCGTGGATCAGGCGCACCTCCCGCAGACCCGCCGCGTGCGCCGCCTGCACGTACTCCTCGATCACCGACGGAATGTCGCGCGGCTGGAAGGTGTGCAGGTCGAGAACGTCCTCGATCGGTACGTGGTGCGGCCCTTCGTTCGGCATCGGAGGCCGGCGTTCAGCGTTTCTGATGGCTCGCGGTCACGGTCGTGGAGATGCCGCCGCGCGCCGTGAAGTCGCCGACCACTGTCATCCGCCGCGGGGCGCAGGCCGCCACCAGGTCGTCGAGGATCTGATTGGTGACCGCTTCGTAGAAGATGCCCTTGTTCCTGAAGTCGACCAGGTAGTACTTGAGCGCCTTCAACTCGATGCAGCGGTCGTCGGGCACGTAGGTGATGCGGATCTCGCCGAAGTCGGGCAGTCCCGTCTTGGGGCACACCGAGGTGAACTCGGGGCAGCGGATGGCGATCTCGTAGTCACGGCCGGGCTGCGGGTTCGGGAAAGTCTCCAGCGACATGCAAAAAAGTGTAGCATTCATAAGGGTTTTTCGCGGGTCTGCGTTTGACAGCGAAAAACCCCGGCTATAGGATACGAGTCCGTTTTCATTGATTTCCTCCGCTGCCTCCGCACGCGCGCGCGGCACATGCGGGACTTTCAGGAGCGCGCCCAAGCAAGGGGAATAGCCGATGGCAGAGGCCCGCAGGATGGGCAAATCCGAACTCTTCTCGCACTTCGCGGATCGCTTCGAGGTGAAGCGGACGCAGGCGCGTGAGTTCTTCGACGAGCTGAACATTCTCGCCGAGAAGGAGCTCAAGCGCTCGGGCGAGTTCGTGCTGCCGGGAATGGTCAAGCTGGTGGTCCAGAAGCGCAAGGCGCGGATGGGCCGCAACCCGGCGACGGGCGAGGCGATCAAGATCCCGGCGAAGACCGTCGTCAAGGCGCGGATCGCCAAGCAGCTGAAGGACGCGGTCCTTCCGAAGAAGTAATCCGGACCTCAGCGGTCCGGCAGATGGGGATGGGTGACAGGCCGGGCCCGGCGGTCCGGCCGTTCTTACGTACGGTGTTTTATGCGGCGACGGACGTGCGCTTCGAGGCGAGCGCCCGGCTGTAGATCGTGGCCGGGGCGAGGCGGGCGATTTTCGCCTGCAGGCTCGTCACCGAATCGTCGTCCAGGATGATGCGGTCGCCGGCGTCGAGCACCACCTCGCAACTGAAGCGCCGCCCGCCGCGCGCCGTTTTCTGCTCGAAGTAGTGCGCCACGAACACGCGGCCGTCCACGTCGATCTGACCCGTGTACAGAAGCTTCCGGAACATGACTCTCCCCCCTGACTAACCCGCTGCCTGCGCCATCGGCCGCGCGCTGGTGCGCGGGAAGTCGATGACGAACGTCGTGCCTTTGCCGACTTCGCTGGCCACGGTGATCCGCCCGCCCAGCTGTTCGACGATCTTGCGTGTGATGGCGAGGCCCAGGCCCAGGCCGCGCCGTTTGGTCGTGACGAAGTCCTCGAAGACCGCCTGGAGCCGGTCCGCCGGGATGCCGCAGCCCGTGTCGAGGATGCGGATCTGCACGCGATCGCCGTGCCCTTCGACCGCGGCGACGACCAGCCCGCCGGGCGCCGTGGCCTGGATCGCGTTCACCACCAGGTTGCGGTAGACGCGGCCCAGGGCGAACACGTCCCCTTCGACGTAGAGCTCTTCGCTCGCCAGCTGCGCCTGGAGGGTGATGCCGGCGGTCTCCGCCAGCGCCTGCATCGACTCGATCGTCTCGCCGACCGAGCGGTTCAATTCGACGGGGAAGCGCTCGAGCGGGATCGGCTTGGCGATGTTCTGCAGGTCTTCGAGCACGCGCTTCACCAGCTGCAGCTCGCGCTCGAACATGCGGCGGAACGTCTCGCGGTAGTCCGCGTCGTCCCACATCTTGACGATCAGCTTGCACCCGTTCCCGATGTTCATGATCGGGTGGGAGAGATCGTGGACCAGGCCGGCGGCGATGCGGCCGAACATGACCTGGCGTTCCTGTTTCCTGATGTCGTCCTGCAGCTCGACCAGGCGATCGGCCATCGAGTTGAACGCCTCGCCGAGCTCGTGGATCTCGTCCTGTCCGCCGAGGGCGACGCGCGTATCGAGCTTGCCCTCCGCGATCGAGCGGGTCACCTTGGTCAGCGCGAAGATGCGGCGGATGAACGTGCGCGCCCACAGGTAGCCGAGCACGATCGTCACCAGCAGCGCCAGGAAGATGGCGGCGAGCAGCTGCGTCTCGATGGTGCGCGCCGACGCCATCGCCTCGGCCCTGGTCTGCTCGACGATGACCGTCCACGGCGGCTCCGCCATGGCCGCCCCGACGGCCAGCATCGCCTGCCCGTTCTCCTCGTACTCGCCCGATTCGTACGGCCTGGTGCGGAAGCGGGCGGCGAAGGCCAGCTCCGCCGCCGCGCGGGTCTGGTCGGCGTCGGCGATGTGGCGCTTCTCGTCGGGATTGCCGTGCGCGATCAGGCGGTTGTCGTCGCCGACGATCAGCGCGTAGCCGCTGCTGCCGACGCGGATGGTATCGACCATCTTCCAGAGCTCCTCGAGGGAGATCTCGCCGACGATCCAGCTCACGTCCTGCTGGGAGTTCGGCAGGCGCACGGCGATCGTCGTCGTCGGGAGGAGGTCGTCGTCAACCTTCGAGGGGGCGATGTAGGGCTGCTGCTGGCGGCGCGCCTCCTCGGGCACGTTCAGGCGGTTCTTCCCGACGGCGCTGGTCGCGAGCGGGTGGCCGCCGCTGTCGAAGATGGTGATCTCCCGGAACTCCGGAAAATCCAGCAGGAAGTTCTTCAGCGCCCGTTCCTGCTGCCAGTGCGTCTGCGCCGTCGATCCCAGGCCCGAGCCGACCGCCTGAAGCACGCGAATGTTGTGCCTCATGTACATGCTGACCTGTTCGGCGATCTGCTTGGCGACGTTCTTGTTGCCTTCCTGCACGGACAGGTGCGTGCCGTCGCGCAGGGAGCGGATCGAGACGAAACCATAGACCACGAGCGGCAGGACCGCGGCGGTCGCAATGAGGAGCACGAACCGCGACGTGATGCGTTTCACCGCGCTGCCTGCCTGGTCGGCTTGACCGCGGCCGCCGGCCGCCACTGCCAGAGGTTGGCGACGATGTCACGGTCGCTCTCGGCCGCCACATCGAACTTCCGGGAGACGGCGCGCGCCGTCGCCTGCCACGCGAGGAACACCGCCGGGGGATCGCGGTGGAGGATGGTCGTCAGCTGCGCGACGGCGGCGCGGACTTCGTCTTCCTCCCGCGCGCCGCGAATCGTGTCGAGGATCGCGTCGGCCGATCGATAGCCGCTGTCGAAACGGCCGTCAGGATTGTGATGCCACCACTCGTAGGCCCAGCTCAAGGAAGACCCGGCGAGCTCGAACAGGAAGGCGTCGAAGTCCCCCTTGCCGAGTCGTCCGACGAGCTCGCGCTGCGAGAGCGGCTCGAGGACCATGTCGACGCCGACATCGGCGAGCTGCTTCTGCACCAGCACGGCCAGGCGCTCGAACCGCGTATCGCCGGAATAGACCAGACACTTGAACGAGAATCGGGCCGACGCGGGGCGATCCGCGCTGAACGCACGGGCCTTGAAGCCGGCTCCGTCGAGGCGTTCGCGCGCCGCCGCCGGGTTGAACACGAACGGCTGCGCCGGGGGCGAGTAGGCCCAGTGCCCGGGCGCCACCGGACCGTCCGCCGGCCGGCCGCGTCCGTTCATGCCGTCGCGGACGAGCGCCTCTTTGTCGATCGCCTCGTTGAGCGCCTTGCGGACTTCGGCGCTCTTCAGGATCGGATGGCGGACGTTGAAGACCAACGGGATGTAGTACGCGCGGGGAAACTTGTAGCTGGTGACCGTGGTTTCCGCTTCGACGAACTCCGCCGCTTCGCGGCTGACTTCATGGAGCATGTCGACCTCGTCGCGCATCATCGACGCCCACGCCTTCCGCTGCGTCGGGTAGTAGACGATGTCGATTTCGTTGAGACCCGGCTGGCCGCGAAAGTACCGCGGGAACGCGCTCAGTTTCGTGCCGTTGTCATCCTGGCTGACGATCTGAAACGGCCCGGTCCCGATTTCCGGGTGATCGGGCTTGGACATCACGACCGACGCGAGATCCGGTATGACGAGGAAGTTGCGCTCCTTCATCTTGATCTCGACGACGTCCTCTCCGCGCGGTGTCACGGAGGCGACGCTGGCAAAACTCAGGGGCTCTTCCTGGTTCTCGTTCTTGACCGCCTTGCGAAGGATCTGCGCCGCCATCTCCGGCGTGAGCAGCGTTCCGTCGTGAAAGTGGACGTCACGCCGGAGCGTGAGCGTCAGCGTGGTACCCGCGTCGTCCCACTTCCAGCCCGTGGCGATGCGCTCCGATTGCCGGCTGTCGCGACGGTTGGTCAGCAGGGGCTCGCTGGTGATGAGCCTCACGAACATCTCGGCGCCGGAGCCCGGCGCACCCGACGCTTTGGGAGGCAACCCGATGCCGATCCGCATCTTCATCGGCGGCGGCGGATCGCTGGGCGCGCGGCAGCCGGACGTGAAGCCACCCACCACGCCCGCGGCAGCAATCAACGCGATGGCACGGCGGTGACGGATGAGCACAAGAATGGCCCCCGGATTATCGACCGGATTGGTTCACGGCGCCAGACGTCATTATAGCGGACAGTTTTGTCGCCGCTTGCTCGGCGACACGCCGTATTTCGGCCCCCCGGCGTCCATCACGATCGCCGACGACGGGCGGCATGAGGCCGCGCCGAGCCGGAACGGATTCGCACCCGTCCCTGCGCTCGTCCCTGCGCCTCATGTCCACTTCCCGCCGACCCGCAGGTCGGGGCCGAACCTCGTGGAGCGCTCGCCGGCCGGGCTCGCGAACGAACGGGCGCGGAGCGGCCGCCCTGAAGGGGCCAGAGTCCGGCCCGGTTGCCGGCACCCGTTTCCGCGTTCGTCACGCATCGCGTGCACCAAACCGTCGACTAGTTCTTGGCAACCGGCGGTACATCGACCAGCCAGGGGCAGGCCGTGATTGTCTTGATCTTGCCGTTGCTCTTGTTGATGACCGTGACCTTCATGAGTGACTCCTGATGCGCGCTCATCGGCGCGCCGATTGGTTTCTGAAAAAAACTGTTACCGGACGTTGTCGACGACGACGTCCACGAGCCAGGGGCGCAGGGTGCCGTTCTTCTTCGGGTTGTTGGTCTTCTTGCCCTTCATCTGCTCTCTCCTTGATGTCCAGAATTGACGTTGTCCAGCTGCAGGCCGCGGCCGGCAGCCGGCGAACTCGTTATGCGGCCACGTGGCGCGCCGCCGCTTCGTGCGCGAGAGTGATCAAGCCGGCCTCGAAACTCGGCTTGTGACAGTTGGGCGCGTGCAGGTCGCCCAGTTCGTTGTGCGACGCCACCGCGCATCCGCCGGCGCACACGGGGATGAAGGCGCAGTCGTGGCACATCTCCCAGGCGGCCAGCTTTTCGAAATTCCGCAGGGCCCGGGTGCGGTACTCGTCCTGCCGTGCGTCGATGTGGCCGGTGGACTGCCCCGCCTCGCCGGCGAAGCCCGGGCAGGCGAAGAGCGAGCCGTCGGGCCCGATGGTGTGCGCGTGTCCCGCGTGGATCTCGCACGGGCCGTTGTGGACCCCGTCCGAGGTCTTGAAGCCGCGCTTCTTGGTCTCCTCGCGGAGGTACGACATCTTGTCGTCCACGAAGTTGCAGGAGTCGCACACGCGGGCGACGCCGGTCCCGGCCGACGTCATGCACGCGCCGTTCAACGGCTTGTCGAGCGGCGTGCCTTCCGCGCCGACCACCGTCAGCGGGATCATCCCCTTGCCCTTGGCGACGGCTTTCTTCTCGCGGATGACCGGCTTGAAGTTGACCTTGCTGAGCCTGGGCGCGAAGTCCTGCGCGGCGAGGAAGTCGAGGAGCGCGGGGTAGGAGTCGGCCGTGTCCATCTCGAAGTTGCCGCCGACGGCGATCTGCGTCAGGTCGGCGACGGCGCGGACGTTGGCGATGATCCGGTCGAACGTGCCCTGGCCGCCGCGCAAGGGGCGCGACTGGTTGTGCGCCTCGCGATCGCCGTCGAGCGTGATCTTGATGCCGTTCAGCCCGAGCGGGTTGAGCCGCTCGACCATCTCGCGCGTCAGGAGCAGGCCGTTGGTGATGATGTTGATCAGCATCTGCACGCCGCGCGCGCCGCACGCCGCGTGCATCCGCTCGGAGAGGTAGTAGAGGACCGGCATGTTCAGCGTCGGCTCGCCGCCGAAGAAGGTGAGGATCAACCGCCGCGGCGCGATCGCGTCGAGTCGCTGCTCCATCCACGTGGCGAGGCGCTCCGCCATCTCCATCGACATCTTCGCCGCGGTCTTGTTGTAGTCGCCGTGGTCCCCCTGGATGCAGTAGTCGCAGGCGAAGTTGCACTGCAGCGTGGTGAGCACCGTGACCCGGAGCGTGTCGGTCCCTTCGCGGACCTCGCGGAAGAAGGTCTTGAGGTCCTCGCGCTCCGTCGCGCGGTCGGCCACGACGAAGCCGTTCTCGACGAGCTGGCCGAGCGTCTCGCGCTCGATCGCGGTCGCCGGTTCGTAGCCCTCCACCCGATCCAGCAACTCCACGACGTCGCGGCTGACGATCAGCTGCGCGTCTGTAAACGTGTTCATCAGGAACACTTCGTTGCGATCGTCGAGCGGCACTCGAACGTTGAACATCGACGCTTGCATGCGTACTCCCGCGACGGAGGCTCGTCCGTCGAACCTCCACCTGACCCGATGGGAAAGTTCCTGGCTGTGTTGAGAAGTGACCGCGCCGAACGCGCGCACATATAGAATTGCAACGGATGTTCCGTCGCGCGTCAGGCTGTCGAAAGAGTCCTATGCCGAGGCGGGCATGTGAACTTTGGCCCCATATTGCTGGCCATTCATCTGACTCTTTGGGTCAGTCCCTAATGCGCGTCGCGGGCGTGGCAGCGCCAAACGGGTGGGTTTAGACGGCTAAAAAACTGGCCGGTTCGGCCAATGGGTTGCCCGAATATTTGGCGAAAACCCTCAGGCTCCGCGGAGTTTCCGCGCCAGGTCGCGCAGGTCGAGGCGGGCCATCTTGTGCTTGAGGGTGCTCAGGGGAATCCCCAAATAGCGGGCGGTCGCGGTCACGTTCCAGTCCGACTTCTCCAGCGCCCGCAGGATGAAGTTCCGCTCGAAGGTGTCGCACGCCTCCTGGAAGCGCGTCTCGCTCGCCGTCGCCGCCGGGCCGTCGAGCTTCGCGAAGTGATACTCGAGGGGCAGATCCTCGTCGGTGATCCACTCCTTGTCGCTGACCGCGACGAGACGTTCGATCAGGTTCTCGAGCTCGCGGATGTTCCCCGGCCACCAGTACGACGCCAGGATCTTCAGCGCCGAGTCGGCGACGCCCTTGACCGGCTTGCGGAACTTCGACTTGTAGCGATCCAGGAACAGCCGCGCCAGCTCCGGCAGGTCCTCGATGCGATCGCGCAGCGGCGGCATCCGGATCGGGATGACGTTGATGCGGTAGTAGAGATCCTCGCGGAAGCGTCCTTCCTTGACCGCGCGCTCGAGATCGATGTTTGTCGCGGCGATCAGGCGGAAGTCGGTCTTGATCGGCTTGGTGCCGCCGACGCGCTCGATCTCCCCTTCCTGGATCGCGCGCAGCAGCTTGGCCTGCAGGTCGAAGCGCAGGTCGCCGATTTCGTCGAGGAACAGCGTGCCCCCCGCCGCCAGCTCGAACTTGCCGAGCTGCTGCTTGACCGCGCCCGTGAACGAGCCGCGCTCGTGGCCGAAGAGCGTGCTCTCCACCAGCTCGTGCGGAATCGCCGACATGTTGACCGCGATGAACGGCGCGTCGCCGCGTCCCGACTCCTTGTGCAGCAGCCGCGCCAGCAGTTCCTTGCCGGTGCCGCTTTCCCCGAGGATCAGCACCGTCGCCGACAGCTTGGCCACGCGCTGCACCAGGTCGACGATGTCGCGGATGAGGCGCGACGGTCCGATGATGAACTCGCGCTCGCTCTGTTCGGCGACCTGCGCGCTCAGCGTGATGACCTGGCGGTTCAGATCCTGGCGTTCGCAGGCGTTGCGCACCAGCGACCGCAGCTCGTCGTAGTCGAAGTCCTTGGTGATGTAGTGGTAGGCGCCGTGCTTCATCGCCTGCACCGCGGTCTCGACCTCGTTGATCGCCGAGATCATGATGCACTCGATCAGGCTGTAGTTCTCCTTGACGATCCGCAGCACGTCGAACCCGCTGATCCCGGGCAGCCGGATGTCCTGGAGGATCAGGTCGACGTCTTCGTTCTTCAGGAGTCCGAGCGCGGCCTCGCCGCTCGACACGGTCAGGACCCGGTAGTCCCGCTTGAGGATCGCGGTGAGCGTATCGCGCATGCCCTGATCGTCGTCACAGATCAAGATCGTCTTGGTGGCGCGGCTCATGGGCTCTGGTCGCATTGTAGCGACTTCCGGCCGATGAGAGAACCCGTAGCGTCGGGGCGTGAGCCGGAAGTAATATTGGACGGTTATGGTCCTGTGGGCGGTCGCCGTCGTGGGTGTGCTCGTCGCGTGTGCGGCTTGGGCACGGGCCGGTCGGACGGCCCGGAAGCTGGAAGCGCTCAACCAGTCGTACTGGGAGCTTCGCTACGACTTCACGCGCCTGCGATCGCAGGTGACCCGTCTGGATCCGGAAAGCGAGCAGGCGGTGGCCGAGGCCTCGCCCGCCCAGCCCACCGGCCAGGTCGCCTTCGTGTCGCTCTCTTCGATGAAAAAGAAACCCAATGGCTAACCACTACGACGTCGTCGTCATCGGCTCCGGCACTGGCGGCTACGTCGCCGCGATTCGCGCCGCGCAGCTCGGCCTGAAGACCGCCGTCGTCGAGCGCGCGCCCGTGCTCGGCGGCACCTGCCTGAACTGGGGCTGCATCCCGACCAAGGCGCTGCTCGAGCACGCCCACGCCCTCAAGGTCGCGCAGGACTGGAAGGAATGGGGCCTCACCATCGGCCAGGCCGCCGTCGGCATCGACATGAACCAGGTCCAGGCGCGCAAGGACAAGATCGTCAAGGGCCTGACCAGCGGGATCGAGTTCCTGTTCAAGAAGAACAAGATCGACTGGATCAAGGGGTCGGGCCGCCTCGCCGGCAAGGGCACCGTCGAGATCACCGACGGCGACCAGCAGTCGCTCGCGGTGAACAAGGAGATCGTCGTCGCCACCGGCTCGCAGCCGCGCAGCGTTCCCGGCATCGTGATCGATCGCCAGCGCATCATCACCAGCGACGAAGCGATCAACCTCAAGACCATCCCCAAGTCGATCGTCATCCTGGGCAGCGGCGCGGTCGGGGTCGAGTTCGCCTCGATCTTCCGCCGCTTCGGCAGCGAGGTGACCGTCATCGAACTGCTGCCGCGGATCGTGCCGGTCGAGGACGAAGCGGTCTCCACCGAGCTCGAGCGCTCCTTCCGCAAGCAGGGGATCAAGGTCCTGACCGGGACCAAGGTGACCAGCGCCACCTCCGGCGCCGCCGGCGTCGACATCGAGGCCCAGCTCGCCGACGGCAAGTCGGGCAAGATCAGCGCGGAATACCTGCTCGTCGCCACCGGCCGCGGGCCGGTGACCAGCGGTCTCGGCGCCGAAGAGGCGGGGCTCGTCCTGGAGCGCGGCTACATCAAGGTCGACGCGGAGTACCGCACCAGCGTGCCCGGTATTTCCGCGATCGGGGACGTCATCACCTTCGACAAGCCCGGTCACCCGCAGCTCGCGCACCTGTCCTCGGCCGAGGGCGTCGTCCTCGCCGAGCGCATCGCCGGCCACGAGTTCCGGCCGATCAACTACGACCACGTTCCCGGCTGCACCTACTGCGATCCGGAGATCGGGAGCGTCGGCCTCACCGAGGCCGAGGCGAACCAGCGCGGCTTCGACGTCCGGGTCGGCACCTTCAAGTTCGGCGTGCTGGGCCGCGCCCGGATCGCCGGGGAGACCGAGGGCTTCGTCAAGATCGTCGCCGAGAAGAAATACGACGAAGTGCTCGGCGTCCACATGATCGGCCCGCGCTCGACCGAGCTCGTCGCCGAGGCGACGCTGGCCCTCCGCCTCGAGTGCACGGTCGAGGAACTGATCCGCACCATCCACGCGCATCCGACGATGGCGGAAGCTGTCGGAGAAGCCGCTCACGCCACTCACGGCGCGGCGATTCACAGCTAGACGACCACCGCCACATGTCGAACAACGCCAGGCCGTCTGACTGGCTGACCGAGAATCAGCTGCTCGAGATGTACTACTTCGCGCGGCTGGCGCGCGACGTCGAGGAACGGCTCGTCATCCTGTTCCGCCAGAGCCAGGTCATCGGCGGGTTGTATCGCAGCCTCGGCCAGGAAGGGGAGTCGGTCGCGACGGCCTACGCGCTCGAACGGCGCGACGCGGTGCTGCCCCTCATCCGCAACATGGGTGCGCTGATGACCGCCGGCGTCCGGCCGCTCGAGATCTTCCGCCAGTACATGGCCAAGGGCACCTCCAACTCGCGCGGCCGCGATCTCAACATCCACATCGTCCATCTCCCCGATCCCGACGCCGACGAGCCGGTGATCGTCGGCCCGATCAGCATGCTCGGCGACTCGATCCCGGTCGCCGCCGGCATCGCGATGGGCGCGGGCATGCGGGGACAGCCGCGCGTCGCGATGGCCTGGATCGGCGACGGCGCGACGAGCACCGGCGCCTTCCACGAAGGCATGAACTTCGCCGCGGTGCAGAAGATCCCGCTGGTGGTCGTCGCCGAGGACAACAAGTACGCCTACTCGACGCCGATCGCGAAGCAGATGGCGATCACGCGGATCGACGAGCGGGCGAGCGCCTACGGCATCCCGCACGAGCTCGTCGACGGCAACGACATGCTGGCGGTCTACGACGTCGCCAAGCGGATGGTCGACGCCGCCCGCGCCGGCGGCGGCGCGCAGCTCATCGGCATCGACACGATGCGGATGCAGGGCCACGCGCAGCACGACGATGCGCGGTACGTGCCGAAGGCGACGATCGACGCGTGGGCGGCGAAGGACCCGCTGGATCGGTTCAGGAAGGTGCTGATCGAAGACCGCAAAGCCGCCACCGCGCGGGACATCGCGGACATCGACCGGATCACGAAGGACTACGCGGCGGCGGAAGCGGACCTCGCGATCGGCGAGCCGATGCCCGACCCCGCCACCGTCGCGCGCGGGGTCTACGCCGGCGACGACTACGCCATTCCGCGGGTGGAGCTGGTGACCTCGCCGTTTGCCGGCAGGGGAGCGTCCGCAAAGGGATCGTCCGCTTGAAGACGGAAGCTGCATGAGGTCCAGGAAACGATGGCGGTAATCACCTACCTCGAGGCGATTCGCCAGGCGCTGTTCGACGAGATGGGGCGCGACGAGCGCGTGTTCGTCATGGGCGAGGACGTCGGCCAGTACGGCGGCGCCTTCAAGGTCACCGAAGGGCTGATCGAGAAGTTCGGCGAGGCGCGCGTGATCGACACGCCGATCTCCGAGGCGGCGATCGTCGGATCCGCGATCGGCGCGTCCTACATGGGGATGCGCCCGGTGTGCGAGATCCAGTTCATCGACTTCATCGCCTGCTGCTTCGACATGCTGACGAACTTCGCCGCGACGAGCCGCTACCGCAACGGCGCCGGCGTGCCGATCGTCGTCCGCGGCCCGGCCGGCGGCGGGGTCGGCGGCGGCCCGTTCCATTCGCTCAACCCCGAGTCGTTCTTCCTCAACACGCCGGGGCTGAAGATGGTCGAGCCTTCGACGGCCTACGACGCCAAGGGGCTGCTCAAGGCGGCGATCCGCGACGACGACCCGGTGCTCTACTTCGAGCACAAGTTTCTCTACCGCCGGATCAAGGACGAGGTGCCCGACGCGGACTACATCGTCCCGATCGGCAAGGCGGCGGTCCGGCGCGAGGGCTCGGACCTGTCGATCATCACGTTCGGCGCGATGGTGCACACCGCGCTCGACGCGGCGGCGCGGCTCGAGGCGGACGGCGTGCGGGCGGAAGTGATCGATCTGCGCAGCCTGGCGCCGCTCGATCGCGAGACGATCCTGGCGTCGGTCGCGAAGACCAGCCGCGCGCTGCTGCTGTACGAGGCGCGGCGGACCGGCGGCATCGGCGGCGAGCTGGCGGCCATCA
>Ga0075365_10000960_pt1 | contig 12245 bp, 12 predicted proteins | sample EndMetdeltDD1765_FD_71387 | JGI IMG/M metagenome (GOLD analysis project Ga0075365, IMG submission 71387) | Populus endosphere microbial communities from Tennessee, USA - Endosphere MetaG P. deltoides DD176-5 | ecosystem: Host-associated > Plants > Roots > Endosphere | place: USA: Tennessee... | reverse complement strand
CTTTATCAGAAGCTAATGGAATTTGATCTGCTAATGGATGACCTACGAAACGAACGGGGATGTTATTTTCTTTATAAATTTCCGTCTCAAAAGGAAATAATGTCAGCATTAGATCAACGGCTTTTGCGATTTTAAAAATACGCTTTTTGCGCCAAGCCCAAACTGAAGGACTGACGTAATGCACAACTGGGATATTTGCTTGGCGTAATTTAAGTTCTAATCCTAGATTAAAATCAGGAGAGTCAATACCAATAAAAACATCGGGACGTTCTTGTAAGAAATGCTGATATAAGCCACGGCGTATTTTAAGTAATTCAGAAAGATGTAACAGAGGTTCCACAATACCCATCATAGATAGGCTTTCTATATCGTAAAGGCTTTTACAACCCGCAGCAATCAGTGCTGGGCCACCGATACCAGATACAGTTAGATCGGGATAATGTTCGCGTAATGCGTTAATGAGGCTTGCGCCGAGGAGATCGCCGGATAGTTCACCTGTTACTATGCCGATTTTCATGCTGTTTATACTCCTTGAAATTCGTATCTTTCCCTCACCCAACCCTCTCCCACAAGTGGGAGAGGGCTATACTCAGTTCTTTATACTTTCCTTAAAGCCCTCTCCCACTTGTGGGAGAGGGTTGGGGTGAGGGAACAGCATTCCTAGCGAATAATACCCCGCTCAGAGCTCTTCATAAAATCAATAAACATTTGCACTTCAGGACACTCAACAAGCATTGCCTCTAACTGCTCAACCGCACGTTTAACAGTTAAACCTTTGCGATAAATAATTTTATACGCCCGACGTAAATTTAAAACAGTATCTTCCATAAACCCCCGGCGCTTCATACCCACGGTATTCAACCCAAACGGTTTTGCATAATAACCCGATACTTTTACAAAAGGCGGCACGTCCTTATCCACAACAGCACCCATACAAGCAAAGCTATGTGTACCTACTCTACATCCCTGAAACACACCAGAAAATCCACTTAAAATAGCATAATCTTCAATAATGACATGCCCTGCTAACGTTGCTGCATTAGCAAAAATAGTATTATTTCCCACGATGCAATCATGAGCGATATGAACATACGCCATAAATAAATTGTCATTACCAATACGAGTCACTGACTGATCTTGAACAGTCCCACGATTGAATGAACAAAACTCACGAATTGTATTGCGATCACCTATTTCTAATAAGGTATTTTCACCACGAAATTTTTTATCCTGAGGTTCTTCACCCAATGATGCAAATTGAAAGATTTTATTATCTTTACCAATTTTTGTGGGTCCACGAATAATCACGTGAGGGCCAATCCATGTGCCTTCGTCAATTTCAACATTAGCCCCAATCATAGTCCAAGGACCAATTTCTACATTATCAGCAATACGCGCCGAAGGATCGATAATAGCAGTTGGATGGATCACAGTCTTAACCTCTTCTCGCGCTCATCAATTCTGCAGCACATACAAGCTCGCCGTCTACGTAGGCTGCAGCATCTAATTTCCAAATATCTCTCTTTGAACGAAGCATTTTCACTTCTATACGTAATTGATCTCCCGGCTCAACAACTCGACGGAATCTAGCATTGTCGATACCAGCAAATAAATATAACACACCATCACTAGGTAACGTATTCGTTGACTTATACGCTAAAACACCGGCAGCTTGAGCCATTGCTTCCAAAATCAAAACGCCTGGCATAACAGGTCTGACAGGAAAATGGCCTACAAAAAATGGTTCATTGATAGTTACATTTTTTAAGGCAACGATGGACTCACCCTCTTTAATTTCAAGAATACGATCAATTAATAAAAAAGGCTGTCTGTGAGGTAAGTATTTTAAAATTTCATGGATATCCATTACATAATTCATTTCTCATCTCTCTCTGTTAACTCTCTTAGAGTCAATTCTAACGTTTTTACACGTTCCATTAACTGATCCAGCCTGTGTAAACGTGCGCTATTTTTCCGCCACTCAGTATTCGTTGTTAAACCACCAACGCCAGAGGAATAGATACCAGGTTCACGAATAGATTTACTTACTACCGTTGCACCTGTCACCATTACGTTATCAGCAATATTAATATGCCCTACTAAACCAGCACCGCCCGCAATTAAACAATTCTTTCCAATAACAGTACTACCTGAAATTCCAACACAACCAGCAATGGCTGTATTTTCACCAATTCTAACGTTATGGCCAACCTGAATTAAATTATCCAGCTTTGCACCTTTAGCAATCACTGTATCGCCAATAGCGCCTCTATCAATCGAACAGTTTGCGCCTATTTCTACATCATCTTCAATAACGACACGACCTAATTGAGGTACTTTTTGCCAGCCTTTAGCATGCTTTGCAATGCCAAAACCATCACTGCCTACTACTGTACCACTTGCAATTTGTATGCGTTGACCAAGAACAATACGATCGTAGAGGGTCACATTCGCATCAAGACGTGAACCTTCACCTATTACAGAATTTTCACCTATTACACAGCCTGGACCAATAATACTTCCAGCCGCTATCTTAACCCCTGATCCTATGACGCAGTGTGCAGCAATGCTTGCAGAAGGATCAATTTCGCATTGATCACCTATGACCACCGAAGGATGAATCCCGGGTTGAGGAATTGATCTAAGGCTGAAAAACGCCGCAATTTTAGCATAAGTGTAGTACGGATTGCGCGTAATAATTGCATTCACTGGGCAAATATCAGCATCATCTGCTGACAAAATAACCGCCGCAGATTGGGTTGTTTGTAAGTACTTCTTATATAAGGGATTTACTAAAAAGGTAATATGTCCAGGCTGTGCATCTTGAATCGTACATACACCGCTAATAAGACAATTAGGATCCCCTTTAATACTAGAATCCAACTCTGCTGGAAGATTTTTTATAAGCTCAGCTAAAGTATATTGCGCTTTTTGCTGATTTGATTTCATTGATATACTCGGAAACAGCTAAATTAGGAGAAACTATCCCAGTTATAAGAAACTGGGATAGTAAAATAAAATTACTTCTTATCAAATTCTTTTGATACTTGCTTGGTTAAATCGGTGCTGTCATTAGCATAAATTACAGCTTGTGAATCTAACACTAAAGAATAACCATTCTTTTTAGCAATAGATGAAATAATGTCATTCAATTGGCCTAAAACACTCTTCATGATTTTGCCTTGTTCTTTAGCAAGATCTTGTTGGAATGCAGAAGCTTCTTTCGCTAAATTAGATTGATCATCTACGATTTTCTTTTGCAAAGTATCTTTGTTCTTTTGGCTCATTGTTGGTGCTTCTTTTTTGAACCGGTCTAACTCACCTTGTAGCGTTTTTTGAGCCGCTACTAATTTTTCTTGGCGTGCTTTGAATTGATCTTGGAGTTTTTTATTAAGATCAGTAATTCGTGGAGATTGCTGAAATACTTGTTGAACATTGACAACCGCAATATTTGGAGCTGCCGCTGGTACTGCATCTGCAGCAAAAGCTGATGAACCACTTACTAATAAAATAGAACTTGCTAAAGCCAACACTTTTTTCATAACTTTCTCCAATAATTAATAAAATCCCTACTTTCTTTAAAGAAAGGCTAAAGATAGCCCATTAACTTTACAACTCTATAACCCCAGATCTTGCGTAAAATAAGCTTTTTATTATGTCATGCTTAACCAAAATTAGCACCTAATGAGAATTGGAATGGCTCAGTATAATCATTCAAGCTGCCATAAGGTGTTCTGGAACCTTTCTTCGCATTTAACGGCTTTGCGAATGCCACATCAATCATACCAAACATTGTTAACCAAGCTGCATCTACACCCACTGAAGCACGAACTGGGCCTGAGCCAGTGCCACCCGTAGAATGAACATTATAAGTATTATAAACATTCCCGGCATCGGCAAAAATGCTTGTGCGAAGGTTATCTGATATGTGATTAGGAACGATCAGTGCAACTGTACCGGTTACTGAAGCATTACCCCCAGTAGGCTTATATTTAGAGTCACGTGGACCTAATGTGTTACCTACATAACCACGAACAGAATCTATACCACCTGCATAAAAATATTTAAAGAATGGGAAATCTTTTGCACCACCCTTAATACCAGAACCAAAACCTGCTTGGGCTTTACCCATCAAGATGAAGCCGGAAGTTGATAAAGGATAATAAATCTTTCCAGAATAAGAACTAATAAAGTAGCTCAACCCCCCTCGAACAGGAGCAAACATATTTAATCCTATCGTCTGCAATGAGCCACGGGTAGGAAATATCGCTTTATCTCGACTATCACGAGAGAAACCACTAATAAAATCAACTTGCGTAAAACGTCGACCGTGATTACGAACAAAGCTTCGTACTTCTCTTGAAACAGGGTCAAATATAGGGTTTAAAAATTCGAATGGAAACTCGAATTCAGTGCCATCCGTTAAATTGATAAGACTGTCTTCTGCACCAAATCCGAATTGGAACCGGTTAAAAGCACCTTTTTCTTGTCCTATAGGAATACTGTATAGAACAGACGCACCATATTGATTCATGGTATAACTCGCGGAGGTGTTCGTTTTCCCTGGGTTCACTTTCATCGCAGACATACCAATAGTACGACTTACACCATCTGGCGTGTAGTATGGATTGGTGTAATTCACACTATAGAACTGCTCAAAGCGGTTTTTGGTAAAATTAAATCCGAGTGTTTTACCGGTACCTAAAAAGTTCTTTTGGTTAAGCCCTGCTCCAAACTGTATACCATTCTGTTGGGAATAACCCATCGTAACGTTTGCTTGAGCCGCACTTTCTTCTGTGACTTTATAATTCACATCAACTTGATCATCTTGTCCTTCAATCGGTTTAACAGACATTTGCACATCTTTGATGTAAGGCATGAGACTCAATCTTTGCTTCGACACTTCTAGCTTACTTGTGGAAACAGGAGCTGACTCCATTTGTTGAATTTCACGGCGTAAAACAACATCATTTGTTTTTGCATTATCTGAAAAATATATATGACGAACATAAGCTCGCTTGCCTGGTTTAACGACAAACGTTAAAAAGACTTCTTTTTTTGTTTCATCTATTTTTGGATCAAGGGATATTGTGGAAAAAATATAGCCTTTGTCACCGAGCTTATCATTAACGGATTTTTCACCCGCCATAATGGCTTTACGAGAAAAGACATCGCCCTCTTTTACGTTAAGACTTTTGATAACGTCTTCACGTGTGATAATCGTGTCACCCTTAACATCAATGCCTTTAATTCTATACTGGTCGCCTTCTTCCACTACTATCGTTAAGTAAATGGATTTTCTATCTGGTGTAATAGCAACCTGGGAAGATTTAATAGCAAATTTAATGTAACCATTATCTAAATAAAAGTTACGCAAATTCTCAATACTTTCATCTAATTTTTCTTGAGAGTAACGATCTTTTTGGTTGATAACGGTAAAAATACTGGAAGGTGAAACGGTTAATTGTTTTTGAAGTGTTTTTTCACTGAAAGCTTTGTTACCAATGATATTGATATTTCGAATCTTAGCGACTAGACCTTCGGAGATATCGATTTTAACCAACATTCGATTACGTTCCATCGGTGTAGCTGCAACATCAACACGAGCATTATAACGTCCGAGCTCGTAATATTGATTTAATAAACTTTGTCTAATTCTTTCGACCATTAGTCGATTGTAAACACGCCCTTCAGCAATATCTAAACTCTTCATCACGTTTGTTAATTTATCGGTTGGAATGACAGAGTTGCCCGAAATTTTTAACAAACCAATTGTAGAGCGTTCTGTTACATTAATAACGAGTGTATTGCCACTACGGCCTATTGTAATGTTCTCAAAGAATCCGGTCTTATAAAGTGCTCTTATCACTTCTGCACTTTTTTCAGCATTAAACTGTTGACCACGTTTAATGGGTAAATAGCTATAGACAGTAGCAGATGAAATACGCTGCAGTCCTTGGACTTCAATGTTTTGTACAATAAAAGTTTCTGCCCATGCCGCGGTCATCAGCACATTGAAGGATACTATTAAAGCTAAGATTATTTTTTTCATGATTTTTAATTGTTTTGTTTTTTGCTCTATTAAACAATGTAAGTCAGATTAAATAAACATCCTCTCATTTAATCTACGTACCTCTTACACACCAAAAACTGACCGCAGATTATGTAAGGTTTCTCAATTTAAATCCAGACTTATTGAAAATAATTCCCTATCAATATTGCTCCTACAGAAAACGTTGGAGCTGCAGCTGTTAAACTATCTATTCGATCTAATACACCGCCATGACCAGGTAATAAACGACCTGAATCCTTTAGTCCAACATTTCGCTTCAACATGCTCTCAAATAGATCACCTAATACGGAAAACAAAACTGTAATCACGGATAATAAAATAGCAGCTGGCCAAAAATATAAAGGAAGATGCTGAATTGCTATTGCACCAAAAGCAATAATCAATGTTATAGCCAACGCCCCAGCAAGACCTTCCCACGTTTTTCCTGGGCTAACAGATGGTGCAAGCTTATGCTTACCCCAATAACGACCAGCAAAATACGCACCTATATCTGCTCCCCAAATCAAAACAAAGAGGAATAATAAAATATACGTACCATTTTCAGCATTACGAATAAAATTGACTGCTAACCAGCAAGGAATTAAGACCATTATCCCCATGAATCCGCGTAGCAACACACTCTTTCCCCATATGCCACTGGCTTTGGGATAAAGAACAACTAACGCAAGTGCTAAAACCCACCATATAACAGAAATATATAATAAAGTGACAATCGGTAGCTCTAGCGATACCGCTAATAAGGCCAATGTAATCACGGGATAAATCAAACTAAGTGATATTTTCTTTACTCCCATAAAGAATGACCATTCCCATGCGCCTATTAGAACAAAGACGCCTGTTAAAATACAAAATCCGATAGGAGGAAGCTTAAGCACCAACGCAACAAATAAAGGAATTAAAATGAGAGCTGTGATAATACGATATTTAAGCATAATCTTTTGCCTTTAATTGTTCACTTGTACGACCAAACCGTCGCTCTCTATTTTCAAAAAATAAAAAAGCTTTTTCTAATTCAGCCGTATTAAAATCGGGCCAAAGTGTCTCAGTAAAATAGAGTTCCGTATAAGCTAACTGCCAAAGTATAAAATTGCTAATACGTTGTTCGCCACTCGTGCGAATAAAAAGATCAGGATCCGGTAGATCTGCTTGGGTTAGCTTACTCTGAATTAACTCAGGAGAGATATCACGATGGGTCAACTTACCTTGTTCTATATCTAACGCAATGTCACACATCGCGGCATTAATATCCCAGCGACCGCCATAATTTGCTGCAATAACTAACTTCAATCCGGTATTTTTTGCTGTCATTTGCTCAGCAATATTGATTTGTTGACGTAACTTATCGTCAAACCGACTGCGGTCACCAATAATACGTAGTTGAATATTTTGCTTATGGAGTTTTTTTATTTCGCGTTTTAAAGCAGTAATGAATAATTCCATTAAATAATTGACTTCTTGCTCGGGACGCTGCCAATTTTCACTACTAAAAGCAAAAAGAGTTAGGACTTCAATTTTTTTTTCTACACAAACTTTGACTGTTTCTCGTACTGCATCAACGCCTGCTTTGTGACCGGCAACGCGCGGTAAATGCCGTTGCTTCGCCCAGCGGCCGTTTCCATCCATGATAACAGCAATATGTCTAGGAAGTATGGTCATCTGCTTTTATATTCTCTTATCAGCTTTTAGATTTGCCATTACTTTATCATTCCCGTGATTCTTTTCTTATATTTTTTTATTTTTCCAAAGACTTTGTCATTCCCGCGAAAGCGGGAATCTATCCTCACTCTAAGCCATTTTCACCAAGACTCCGCTTAGAGCCCTTCTATCAAATCGCCATCAAATCTGTTTCTTTTGTGGTTAACAACCCATCAACTTCCGCAATATACTTATCTGTTAGTTTTTGCGTACCATCGGTCAACCGACGCTCTTCATCTTCAACAATTTCTTTCTTCTTTGTTAATTCTTTAAGCGCATTATTTGCATCGCGTCTGACATTACGGATATTAACGCGTGCATTTTCAGCTTCACTTTTTACAACTTTAATTAAATCTTTACGACGCTCTTCCGTCAAAGCAGGCAATGGTACACGGATAATATCACCTGATGCAGCAGGATTTAAGCCTAAATCAGAGGTCAAAATAGCTTTTTCAATAATAGGTGTTAAGCGTTTTTCCCAAGGCGTAATAACAAGAGTACGCGCATCACCAATAGATACATTGGCAACCTGGCTTAATGGTGTTTCATTTCCATAATAATCTATGCGGATATGATCTAATAAACTAGGATGAGCACGTCCAGTACGTAATCGAGATAATTCATGTTTATATGCCTCAATGCATTTCTGCATACGAGTTTCAGCGTCCTTTAATATATTATGCATGATTATTCTCCAGCCTTAATTAATGTGCCAACATCCTCACCTTCAATGATACGTTGTAATGCGCCTTGTTTATTCATATTAAACACACGTAAAGGGAGCTCATGATCTTTACACAACAGAATTGCGTTTAAATCCATGACACCTAAACGTTGTTCAAGAACTTCATCATACGTTAAAGAAGTGAAGCGTTTTGCTTTAGGATTTTTAACAGGATCAGCATCAAAAACACCATCGACTTTTGTTGCTTTAATAACAATATCCGCACCGGTTTCTATACCGCGCAAAGCTGCTGCTGTATCAGTGGTTACTAAAGGATTACCTGTTCCACCGACGAAAATAATGACATTAGATTGTTGTAATGATGATTTAGCTTTCGCTCTATCATAAAAATCAACTAATCCAGGAACGGCTATAGCTGACATAACTTGTACAGAAATAGATTTGCGTTCGAATGCATCACGCAATGCTAAGCCATTGATAACGGTAGCAAGCATTCCCATCTGATCTGCAGTTACTCGATCAAAACCCGTTGTATAAAGATCTGCACCACGAATGATGTTACCACCACCTATTACCAATGAAACTTGCACACCTAACTTTACAATACTGGCAATTTCGGTGCTAACACGAGTCAATTTACCTGGGTCAATACCAAATAAATGATCTCCTTGTAAAGCCTCTCCACTCAGTTTGAGTACAATACGTTGATAAATGGGTTGAGCTGTTTTTTGCATATTTCTATCCTGCTTTTATCTTATTCTGACTTTTAGCAATGACTAGACTCTATTACAACAATTTAGATTTTATTTTCTGAACCATAAGTGTTATGAAAGATAACGTTTATGGTTCAGATTAAACAATTAACCGCCTTTTACCTGAGCCATAACCGCTTCAACAAAATCTTCAGACTCTTTTTCAATACCTTCACCTACTTCAAAGCGGGTAAACGATATCACTTTGGCACGGTTCTTACCTAGTAAACTAGATACCATGACTTCTGGATCTTTTACAAAAGCTTGACCCAATAAGCTAATTTCATCCAAGAATTTCTTCAACTTGCCGCCAACCATCTTTTCAATAATGTCTTGAGGTTTGCCACTGGTTGCTGCTTGAGCCATGTAGATTTCTTTTTCATTGGCTACTAATTCTTGTGGAACATCCGTTGGGGAAATAACTAATGGTTTGCTAGCTGCGATATGCATAGCAATATCTTTCGCTAAGTCTTGATTGTCAGTATCTAACTCAACAAGAACACCAATTCGGTTACCATGTAAATATGTACCGATGCTTCCTGCTGTAGCAGAATTAGCTAATGCAACACGACGTACATTGATATTTTCACCAATCTTCGCAATCAAAGCTTGACGAGCTTCTTCTACTGTCATGCCAGTAGAACCCATAGGCAACGTCATGAGCGCCGCTACGTCTTGCGCTTGAGCTGCTACTGCTGTCTCTAATACAGCATCAGCAAAAGCTAAAAAGCTTTCATCACGCGCTGCAAAATCTGTTTCGCTATTAATTTCAAGAATAACGTTCTTTCTAATCAAAACCACGCCTTCAGCAGCCACACGACCTGCTTTTTTGTCTGCTTTTGCACGACCTGATTTACGTAATTCTTCAATTGCAATCTTCATATCGCCGTCAGCTGCTACTAAAGCTTTTTTGCATTCCATCATGCCAACGCCTGTGCGCTCGCGTAATTCTTTTACTTGTGCTGCAGTGATTTCTGCCATAACAATACCTCTGTTTTAAATCTAGGAATTTATTCGCTATTCATGCTCTTAAAAAGCGAATGTCATCATTCGCTTTTTAAGTAACGACACATTTTACTTGTCGCTATCTTCGTCTTCTGAAACGTGTATAGGAGCTTCGATTACTTCAACAAACTCATCTGGCACTAAATCTGGGTTACTGCCACGTGCTTCTAACACACAATCTGCTACGCTCTTAACATAAAGATGAATAGCACGAATGGAATCGTCATTACCTGGAATAACATAATCTACGCCTTCAGGGCTGTTGTTTGTATCAACAATCCCGATAACAGGAATGCCTAAACGGTTTGCTTCGCGAATAGCGATTTTTTCATGGCCAACGTCGATAACAAATAAAGCATCTGGCAAGCCGCCCATGTTCTTAATACCGCCTAAGCTACGTTCTAATTTCGCTTTATCACGGGTTAAATTAAGAATTTCTTTCTTTGTTAAACGACCGAAGCTGCTTTTTTCAAACATTGCTTCTAATTCTTTTAAACGGCGAATGGATTGACGAATAGTTTTATAGTTGGTCAACATTCCACCCAACCAACGATGATTCACGTATGGCATGTTACAACGTTGCGCTTCATCTTTGATCAAATCTTGCGCAGCATCTTTTGTGCCTACGAATAGAATTTTGCCTTTCTTAGATGCTATGCTGCTCATAAAGTTCAGCGCATCTTTAAATAAAGGAACGGTTTTTTCTAAGTTAATAATATGAATTTTATTGCGTGCACCATAAATGAACGTTGCCATTTTTGGGTTCCAGTGGCAGGTTTGGTGACCAAAATGTACGCCTGCTTTAAGCATTTCACGCATATTAACAGCTAAAGATGTCATTGATTTTTCTCCAATATTTGGGTTAGGCCTCCACGTATTCTATTTACCAACTCTTTCGAGCACCCGGTAAACAGCTAAGATACGTGTGTGGGGTTAAATTTCATTTGCTAATGAAAGCTCGCCTTTATAACATAGAAGCATTATTCCAACAACATTTAAGTATTAAAAAGACTCTATGGAAATCACAATTAAAACCCCTGAAGAAATCGAAAAAATGCGTGTAGCTGGTCGTTTAGCAGCAGAAGTATTAGAAATGATAGAACCTCATGTGCGTATTGGGGTTACAACGGATGAGCTTAACCAAATTTGTCATGACTATATCGTTAACGTCCAAAAAGCAATTCCCGCTCCCTTGAATTATAACGGATTTCCTAAATCGATCTGTACCTCTGTTAATCATCAAGTTTGTCACGGCATCCCTAGCGATCGCAAACTCAAAGATGGAGACATCGTGAATGTGGATGTCACTGTCATTAAAGATGAATTTCATGGTGATACCAGCAAAATGTTTACTTTAGGCAAGCCTTCTATCTTAGCTGAGCGCCTAATCAAGGTGACACAAGAATGTCTCTATTTAGGGATTCAACAAGTCAAACCAGGTGCGCATTTAGGAGATATCGGGGCTGTGATACAAAAACATGCCGAATCGAATCGATTCTCTGTGGTACGTGAGTATTGCGGACATGGGATTGGAAGAATTTTCCATGAACCACCGAATATATTGCATTATGGAACGCATGGCTCGGGTGCAGAATTACGTCCTGGGATGATTTTTACGATTGAGCCTATGATTAATGCAGGCGGAAGAGCGGTTAAGTTATTACCTGATAATTGGACTGTCGTGACAAAAGATCATAGCTTGTCGGCTCAATGGGAACATACTATCGTTGTTACAGATTCAGGATGTGAAATCTTAACAAAAAGAACTGAAGAAGCTATTTAGGCTACACGATGGCTTCATCTACAACGACCTATTCCACGGTTACAGAAACAAAAGAAGAAAAAACTCCCCTGCCTTTTCCAACTCTAAAAGGCATGGCTACCCTCGCGCTCATACAACACCTAGGAGGCTGGGGTAGCAGACCCGCTGAAGAACGCATCAAAACTGAAGAATGTTTCCAACTTTTTCAACCATCGCTTAATATAATCTGTGAAGGTGATAAAGAAAGCCGTATTTATCCTCTAATGTCCATAC
>Ga0075365_10000959_pt1 | contig 12253 bp, 11 predicted proteins | sample EndMetdeltDD1765_FD_71387 | JGI IMG/M metagenome (GOLD analysis project Ga0075365, IMG submission 71387) | Populus endosphere microbial communities from Tennessee, USA - Endosphere MetaG P. deltoides DD176-5 | ecosystem: Host-associated > Plants > Roots > Endosphere | place: USA: Tennessee... | reverse complement strand
GGCAACCTCTCCTTCAACCCGATCTCGGCGCTGACCGGCTCCACGCTTGCCGCAATCGTCGCCGACGAAGGCACCCGCGCGCTTGCCCGCACGATGATGCTGGAGGCGCAAGCGATCGGCGAAAGCCTCGGCGTGCGTTTTCCGATCGGGGTCGACCGCCGCATCAAGGGCGCCGGCGATGTCGGCGAGCACAAGACCTCGATGCTGCAGGACCTGGAACGGGGCCGACCGATGGAAATCGACGCGCTGGTGAGCGCGGTGCAGGAGCTTGGCCGGCTGACGGACAAGCCGACGCCGACCATAGACATGGTGTCAGCACTGGTGCGCCGGCTGGCAGTGGAGCGGGGGTGTTACGGGTGATGGCGGCACGGCGGGCCGAACCTTGACGCGCTGACGCCCTGCCCAACATATCGTGGGCCGCCCTCGTTGCCGATCCGAGATGGGCGTGCCGAAACAGATATGCCCTGACCCGCATCCAGCCTTTGGTTTCAAGGAACCGCCACCATGCTCCGATATGCCTGCCTCCTCGGAATTCTGGCCATGACAACGGCTCATCCCGCGATGGCACAGAGCGATGATGAAATGAAAGCGTGCGTCGACCGGTCCGGCGGCGCCACGTCGCAAATGCTGGATTGCGGGAAGACCGAGATCGACAAGTTCGATGCCAGGTTGAACGCGGCTTACAATACGCTGATGCATCGCGAACTTGGCCCTCAACGTGCCCGGTTGCAGCGCGAGCAGCGCGCCTGGCTGAAACATCATCTGCGGGAAGCGCATCGTCTTGCCGCCGATCCGAACAACGGATCGGCCGCCTTCCTTACATCTCAAAGCTTTGAATTGGACGATTTGAGCGCGCGCACGGCCGAACTCGAAAAACGTGTCCAGCAAAACCCGTAGTCGCTCAACCGGGGGTCATCGTTCGCCGGCACCCTGGCGTGGCCCGATCAATCGCGCCCGGTCGATCTGGAACTGATCAGTGCTTGCCCTGTCGCTTGAGAAGCCGCGCATAAAGTTCGCCGACAATGCCGCGCCGGAAGACCAGCACGCACACCATGAAGATCAGCCCGGTGGCGATGGTCACCGGGAAACCGGAGGTGGCAAGCGTGTTCTCCAGCCCGACGACGAGGCTGGCGCCGACAATCGGCCCGACCATAGTGCCGATGCCGCCCAGAAGCGTCATCAGGATCACCTCACCCGACATCTGCCAGGTGACGTCGGTGAGCGTGGCGAACTGGAAGACGATCGCCTTGAGGGAGCCTGCCAGCCCGGCCAGCGCCGCCGACATGACGAAGGCGCCGAGCTTGTAGTTGGCGACGGAATAGCCCAGCGAAATGGCGCGGCTCTCGTTTTCCCGGATCGAGCGCAGGATCATGCCGAAGGGTGAATTGACGATGCGCCAGATGGCGAAAACGCCGATCAGGAATACCGCGAGCACGAAGTAATACATATTCAGCGAGACGTTCAGGTCGAGGACACCGAACAGCATGCCGCGCGGTACGCCCTGAATGCCGTCCTCACCCTCGGTGAAAGGCGCCTGCACGCAGAAGAAGAAGAACATCTGTGATAGCGCCAGGGTGATCATGGCGAAATAGATGCCTTGCCGGCGAATGGCGAAGAAGCCCATGACCAGGCCGAGCAGCGCGCCGCCCGCCATGCCGAGCAGGATGCCGGCTTCCGGCGGCCAGCCCCACACCTTGACGGCATGCGCGGTGAAATAGGCGGCGCCGCCAAAGAAGGTGGCGTGGCCGAACGACAGCAGGCCGGTGTAGCCGAGCAGGAGATTGAACGCGCAGGCAAGCAGCGCGAAACACAGCATCTTCATCAGGAAGATCGGGTAAACCAGGAAGGGCGCTACCAGCAGCGCCGCTATGCCGAGCCCGACCAGCGTCCATTCGAGCCATGCCGGGGTTCCGGCTGATGTCTCGCGACGCGACAGCCCGGCCATGTCAGATGTCCCTTCCGACATGTCAGGCATCCCTTCCGAACAGGCCGGCCGGCCGGACCAGAAGCACGATCGCCATGATGACGAAGACCACGAGGTTGGAGGCCTCGGGATAGAAGACCTTGGTCAGGCCCTCGGCGAGGCCGAGCATGTAGCCGGTGACGATCGCGCCAAGAATCGACCCCATGCCGCCGATGACGACGACCGCGAAGACGACGATGATGAGATCCGATCCCATCAGCGGGCTCACCTGATAGACGGGGGCGGCCAGAATGCCGGCAAGCCCGGCAAGGGCGGAACCGAGGCCGTAGGTCAGTGTCAGCAGCAACGGTACGTTGACGCCGAAGGCCTGGACGAGACGGGGATTCTCGGTTGCCGCGCGCAGATAGGAGCCGAGCCTGGTCTTCTCGATCAGCGCCCAGGTTCCGAAGCAGACGATCAGCGAGGCGACCACGACCCAGCCGCGATAGTTGGGCAGGAACATGAAGCCGAGATTGGTGCCGCCCGCAAGCAGCGGCGGCACGGCGTAGGGGTTTCCCGACACGCCGTAGTAATAGCGGAATATGCCTTCGAGCACGAGCGCGAGACCGAAGGTGAAAAGCAGGCCATAGAGCGGATCGGTGTCGTAAAGCCGCGACAGCGCCAGGCGCTCGACCACGATGCCGAAGAGGCCGACGATCAGCGGCGCGAGGATCAGCGCGGGCCAGTAACCGATGCCGAGATAAGTGAGCAGCAGATAGCCTACGAAGGCGCCGAGCATATACTGGGCGCCATGGGCGAAATTGATGACGCGCAGCAAGCCGAAAATGACGGCCAGACCCAGGCTCAGCATGGCGTAGAAGGAGCCGTTGATCAGCCCCACCAGCAATTGGCCAAGCAGTGCCTGGACGGGGATTCCGAAGATCATCGTCATGGCGTCCTCATACACCCAGAACGTCGTGGAGCTGCCCCATGCGGTTCGTCAGTTCGCCGACCGGGAACCCGGCGACGACCTTGCCGTGCTCCATCAGGTAGAAGCGATCGGCGACACGGCTGGCGAAGCGGAAATTCTGCTCGACCAGCAGGATCGTCATGCCGCGCTTCTTCAACGTCACCAGCAACTCGCCGATGCGCTGCACGATGACGGGAGCCAGGCCCTCGGTCGGCTCGTCGAGAAGCAGCATCTTGACGCCGGTTCGCAGCATGCGGGCGATCGCCAGCATCTGCTGTTCGCCGCCCGACAGCCTCGTGCCGGGACTGTTGCGGCGCTCCTTCAGATTGGGGAAGAGGTCGAATATCTCCGCGACGCTCATGCCGCCCTCGGCGACGACCGGCGGCAGCACCAGATTCTCGTCGACCGTCAGCGTCGCGAAAATGCCGCGCTCCTCCGGCACGAAGCCGATGCCTTGATGCGCGGTGCGGTGCAGCGGCAGGCGCATCAGATCCGCACCGTCGAAAACGACCTCGCCGGTCCGCGTGCGGATCAGCCCCATGATGGCGCGCAGCGTCGTCGTCTTGCCGACGCCGTTGCGGCCGAGCAGCGTGACCGTCTCGCCGGCAAACACCTCCAGATCGACGCCGTGCAGCGCATGGCCCTCGCCATACCAGGCGTTGAGGCCGCGGACCGCAAGCAGGGGGGCGGCACTAGTCATCGGCGGTGCCCATGTAAGCGACCTTCACCCGCTCGTCGCGGCTGACCGTCGCGTAGTCGCCGGCGGCGAGCACCTCGCCGCGCTGCATGACGGTTATCCAGTCGCAGAGATCGGCGACAACAGTCAGATTGTGCTCGACCATCAGCACCGCGCGCTCGCTCGCCACCGAACGGATGAGGTCGGAAACCATGGCGACGTCCTCATGCCCCATGCCGGCCATCGGCTCGTCCAACAGCAGCACCTTCGGGTCGAGAGCCAGGGTCGTGGCGATCTCCAGCGCGCGCTTCCTTCCATAGGAAAGATCGCCGGCCAGCCTGTTCCTGGCGTCGTCGAGACCAACGGAGCGCAACAGTTCGACGGCTCGCGGCGTCAGCCTATCGAGCGCCGCCAGGGAACGCCAGAACTGGACGCCGAGCCCACCCGGCCGCTGCAATGCGACGCGCACATTGTCGAGCACGCTAAGGTGCGGAAAGATCGCCGATATCTGGAACGAGCGCACCAGCCCCATGCGCGCCACCTTTGCCGGTGGCGTGCGGGTGATGTCGTGGCCGAGCAGTTCGATCCTGCCGCTGGTCGGCGCCAGGAACTTGGTGAGCAGGTTGAAAACGGTCGTCTTGCCGGCGCCGTTAGGCCCGATCAGCGCATGGATGTTGCGATGGCGGACGTCGAGATCGACATTCCTGACGGCGACGAAGCCGGCAAAATCACGCCGCAGCCCGCGGGCGGAGAGCACCACCGGCGGCTCGTCGGCGTTGAGATCAGACGGCGCCACGGGCCGCGCCGATCACTGGGCCGCGGTTGGACAGCCGCTTTCCTTCTCGCTCAGGAAGGCCTCGTTGCCGGGGATGGTTGCGAGATATTTGTAATAGTCCCAGTCCTTGGTGCTCTCGCTGGGCGCCTTGACCTGGTAGAGATACATGTCGTGGACCATGTTGCCGTCCGCCTGCACCTTGCCGTTGGTCGTCACGGCGTCGTCAACCGGCATCGAATGCAATTGCTTGGCGACGGCCTCGGTCTCGTCGGTGCCGGCTTTGTCGATCGCCTTCAGATACTGCGTCACCGCCGAATAGGTCGCGGCCTGGATCATGTTCGGCATGCGGTTGGTGCGTTTGAAAAAGCGCTGTCCGAATTCGCGGCTCTTGTCGTCGCGATCCCAGTAGTAGCCCTCGGTCAGCACGACGCCCTGCGCGGCCTGAAGGCCCAACCCATGTACCTCGGCCAGCGTGAACAGAAGTGCCGCAAGGCGCTGGCCGCCCTGGACAATGCCGAATTCGGCCGCCTGCTTGATGGAATTGGACGTGTCAAGGCCGGCATTGGCCAGCCCGATGACCTTGGCGCCCGACGACTGCGCCTGCAGGAGGAAGGATGAATAATCGGTCGACCCCAGGGGATAACGCACTTCGCCCAGCACCTTGCCGCCGTGGCTCTCGACGAATTTGGCGGTCTGCTCCTTGAGCGAATAGCCGAACGCATAGTCGACGGTGACGAAGAACCAGCTGTCGCCGCCCTGCTGCACGAGGGAGCCGCCGGTTCCCACCGCCTGCGAATGGGTGTCATAGGCCCAGTGGAAGCCGTAGGGCGAGCATTGCTTGCCGGTGAGATCGGTGGTTGCCGCGCCGGTAACGATGTCGATCTTCTTCTTTTCCTTGGAAATCCCCTGGACGGCGAGCGCGACCGATGAGGTTGTCAGCTCCATGATGGCATCGACCTGTTCGGTGTCGTACCATTGCCGCGCGATGTTGGAGGCGATGTCAGGCTTGTTCTGATGGTCGGCGCTGATGATCTCGATCGGCGCGCCCTGTACCTTGCCGCCGAAATCCTCGACCGCCATCTTGGCCGCCTCGACCGACCATTTGCCGCCGAAATCGGCATAGACGCCGGATTGATCATTGAGGATGCCGATCTTGACTTTTCCGTCGGAAATTTCGGCGGCCGAGGCGGGGATAGCGGCCGCGGCAAGAAGCGCGGCGGAAACGAAATAGCATACCTTCATTATCGACTTCCTCCCATGATGAATCCGACCGTTCCCCCGGACGATCACCAGCAAGCGGTATTGAACATGAGCAAGATGGGGATGAACGGCAAGGGGCCGATGCGGATTTCTGGTTCGAAGCAGCCCTTCCTCGCCGGGAGTTTACCGAGGGCAGCCAAGCCGATTGGCGATCACGCCAGCCGGAAACCTCGGAAGCAGCAAGACCATGTGAACCGTGACCGGCGGCTTGGCGAGACCGCGCGTCCATGCCCACGAACTTAGTCGGGAGTATTGACTCGACCGCCGGAGTCGCAACGCTTAGATTGCGTACGGATCACTAGCCTTTCCACGGGGGAAGCCAACTGAGGTATCAGGGTGGCTTTGGCAATGAACAGGTCGATAACTGCCATTACTGTGACGCACAACAGCGCGCATACCGTGCGGGGCGCGCTCGCTCGCCTGCCTCCAGGGGTGGAGATCGTATGCGTCGACAATGCAAGTACTGACGATCTTTCCACCGCGCTGTCCGGCCTTGCCGTTCATCGTATCGACAATCCTGTAAACCTCGGCTTCGGGCGCGCCTGCAACATCGGGGCGGCGGCGGCGACGGGGGAGTTTCTGCTGTTCGTCAACCCCGACGTGCGTCTTGGGACGGACGCCGTCGATGCGCTCATGCAGGCGGCTGAACGCTATCCAAATTGCGGCGTCTTCGTGCCGCGCACCAATACGGTGGATGGCCGGCTCTGGTTTCGCGAGGAGAGCGAGATCGATCGCCTTTCCGGCGTGTCGCTGCCCACACGCATCCGGCAGGTCTGGGGAGATTGTTGCGTCCGCTTCGTCAATGGCGGCGTGTTTATGATCAAACGAACGCTCTTCCTCGATACGGGCGGGTTTGACGAGGATATTTTCCTGTATTTCGAAGATGACGACCTTTCATATCGTCTGCTGCAGCGTGACGAACCCATGATCCTTGTCAGCGGCGCGCATGCTGTCCACGACATTGGCACGTCGGTTGCGCAATCAACCCGGTCGCGCATTTTCCGGTATCGCTCGAAGATGCGATCGGAGATCCACTTGCGCAAGAAATACGGCATCGCCTATAGCCCGTTTGTGGACATACTCCGTTACTCGACGAAAATTGGCTTCTATTGCCTGACGCTTAATCGAAACAGATTGATCAATTCCCTGGGCCGACTGATTGGCATATTCGACAGCATCCTTGACCGATCGCGCGCGAATCGGAACGGCGGCTATGTCGCCTGACGCTGCCGACACGAGGGGCGCCTTGCCTGATGTCCTGTCCAGCGAGCCGCGAAAAAGCGACGCCGACCCAAGCAGTGCCGTGAGCGAAATCCACATCCACGCGCCAGGACGCTATATCGTCGAGTTTCGGCCGACAGAGAGGTGGATGCCGTTTCTCCGGCTCGATGTGCGCCGCCCCGGACATGCGGACAGAACCGTCTATGTGCCGGTCACCACGCGGACGTCCTATCTGCTCACAAGCAGCGAAGGCGGCCTGGTGCTGCAATTTGATAGAGGCGACGTCGTTGCGGCGCGTGTTAGGCCCTTAACCATCGGGGATATTGGCGCGCTGCTGCGTCGGCGCCGTCGCCACAAGCGATTTCAGCTGCCGCTTGGCGAAGGCCTGGTCTTGCAGCCTCTTTTCCACGTCTCGGGATCGCAAGGGCGTGAATTGGCCCGGGCGCTCGGCAGTCTTGCCGGTTGGGGCTTTGGCACTGCAAGCGACAATCTGCAGAAGACCCTGTCGCGGCACTTTGATGGTCCGCCAGCCGAGGCCCCCGAGCGCCGGCCCACCGTCGAGCCGAAGATTGCCGTAGCGCTTCACCTGCATTACCCCGATCTCTGGCCCGAGTTCGAGGCGTTGCTGGAAGCAACCGGTCGTCAATTCCAGCTCTTTCTCACGCTGACCCAGCCTGACGCGGCACTTGCGCAACGCGTTCAGGCAAGATTTCCGGGTGCCGAGATCACGGTCTACGAAAATCGTGGCCGCGACGTCGGCCCTTTCATCCAATTGCTTCGCGAAGGAAAGTTCGATCCCTTCGATCTTATCTGCAAGCTGCATGGCAAGAAGTCGGGGCAGAGCGGGCCGCGCATGGTTCTCGGCGAGATCTGGCGCCAGGTGAGCGCGTTCGACCTGATCGGATCCCGCGGCGTGGTCGACCGCATCATCGCTGAGTTCGAGCGTTCCCCCGAAACCCAGATGATTGGATCCAGACGCTTTCGGCTGCCCAATGAATGGAAGGGGGAGAAGGCTGCGTGGGGCGAGAACAGGGCGATGGCCCTCAATCTGCTGGAGGCAATGGGGATGCCCGGTTCTCGCCTCGATTTCTTTGCCGGGACGATGTTCTGGGTCCGCCGCGGCGCGCTGGAACCACTGCGACGGCTGGATCTGCCTTTGGCAGCCTTTCCCGAAGAGGCAGGCCAACAAGACGGCACATTGCAGCATGCCCTCGAGCGTGTTCTTGGAATGATCTGCACAAAGATCGGCGTTGCCTCGGATGGTGACATGACGACGGATTCCCGCGAGGCAGACCCGATTGGATAGATCCGAATTTTTGATCTTTGTAAGATCGCTCACCAGCAGAAGCCGATGGAAGAGATTTCGCCTGCGGCAACGAATTCGGGCCAGCGGCCTGTTCGATGTGTCGTGGTATATGGTTCAAAATCCGGATTTAGCCCGGAGCGGGAAAGATCCGATCCTGCATTACATCAGGTACGGTGCCGCGGAGTCCCGAAACCCGAGTCCGGACTTCGACAACGAATACTATCTGGCGAAAAATCCCGACGTGGCCGCCGCGTCGATGAATCCGTTGGATCACTACATTCGTTTCGGCAAGAGCGAGGGGCGCAGCCCCCGACGTGCTCCGGGCACAAATGCCGGCGCCATCCAGAGACCCGACACCTACGTGCCGCGATCCAACGAGAGGCGACCCGCCGCATTAAAGGCGCGCCTCATTGCCTTCTACCTACCACAGTTTCATCCGATTCCTGAAAATGACGCCTTTTGGGGAAAGGGCTTCACGGAATGGACGAATGTGACACGCGCGACGCCGCAGTTCGACGATCATTATCAGCCCAGGCGGCCGGCGGACCTCGGCTTCTACGATCTGAGGGTGAAGGACATCCAGAAGGAACAGATCGAGATTGCCCTTCAGTACGGCGTCTCGGGGTTCTGCTTTCACTTCTACTGGTTCAACGGCAAGCGCGTCCTCGAGATGCCGATCACACAATTTGTCGAAAATGACGCGCACGAACTGGGCTTCTGCATCAATTGGGCAAATGAACCCTGGAGCCGCCGTTGGGATGGGCGCGAGCAGGAGGTGCTGATTGCGCAATCGCATTCACCCGAAGACGACCTGGCCTTCATCGAATATGTATCCCGCTATTTTCGCGACCGGCGATACATCCGCATCGGCGGCAAGCCACTCCTGATGATTTACCGGCCCGGATTGTTTCCGTCAGCCGCTGAAACAGCACAACGCTGGAGAGCCTATTGCCGGGAAGCCGGCATCGGCGAGATTTTTCTTGCCTATCCGCAGTCGTTCGACAAGGACGATCCCGCCAAATTCGGATTCGACGCCGCCGTCGAATTTCCACCGAATCTTGGGAAATTTCGCGAGATCAGCGACAGAATTCCAACGCTCAAGAGCGGCTTCAGGGGAAAGATCTTCGACTGGACGGAGCTCCTCAATCGCAGCCGCGCCTACCCACAGGTTCCCTACACGCTGTTTCGCGGACTTTGCCCTTCCTGGGACAACACCGCACGGAGAATGGAGGCAGCCCACATTCTGATGAACGCATCACCGTCGCGCTACGCAGAATGGCTCGCCAACGCGGTCGCCGATACGTGCGATCGTTTCGCCGATTTCGACAGCCGCCTGATCTTCGTCAATGCCTGGAACGAGTGGGCGGAGGGAGCCTATCTCGAGCCCGACGCCCGCTATGGCTATGCCTATCTGCAAGAGACGCGGAACGTCCTGTCGGCTCCGTCAGCGGCCGGTAAATTCCCCGGGGATGCGTCCTGGCGCGTTTTGTTCGTTTCGCACGATGCGGCTCTCGGTGGGGCGCAGGCTTCGTTGATCGACATCGTCCAATGGCTGCAATCGCACACGGAGCTGGAGGTCAAGGTGCTGTGCCTGGCAGGCGGTGAACGGCTCGAACAGTTTCGACGCATCGTCGATACCGCCCTTCTGGACGATCTGGTTTCGCCGACCGAGACGACCGCCACGAAGCTGGCCCGCATCGCCGATTGGTACGGTGGCAGACCGGACCTGATCTATTGCAACAGCCTGGCCACCGGCCGTGTGCATGCGCTGCTTGGTGAACTGGACATTCCTATCCTGACGCATGCCAGGGAATTGGCAGCGAGCGTCGCCCGATACGCCAAGGACGATATGGAGGATGTCGTTTCCCACACGCGGAGATTCGTTGCGTGTTCGCCAAGCGTCCGGGACTACCTGGTGGCCGAGCACAAGGTCGAAACGAACGCCATCGACGTCATTCCAAGCGCGGTTCCGCAGCCCGGCGCCGATCCCGGTCAGACGGAAATCCAGCGTCTTGAACGTCGCCGGCTGGCCGGCTGGCCCGTGGACAAGACCATCGTCCTGGGATCCGGCCTCGCAATGCCATTCCGCAAGGGTGCCGACCTGTTTATCGAGGTGGCCCGAATTCTTCGGGCGCGGGGGATTGAGGACTATCATTTCTACTGGCTCGGCTCGTTTCCGGAGCGGGAACGGGATGAGGTTCTCGGCACCTGGTCGCAGCACCTCGACCGGATGCGGGCGGACGGGTTGGACGAAAAAGTTACATTTCTGGGCGATGTCGACGATGTGAGCGGCTATCTTCGGGCTGCCGATCTGTTTCTTCTGACATCCCGCGAAGAGCCGTTCGGCCGCGTCATGCTGGAGGCGGCATTCGCCGAGTTGCCGGTGATCTGCTTCGCAGGCAGCGGCGGGGCGCCGGATTTCGTCGAGGACGATGCCGGCATCATCGTCGAACGGGTCGATCCGGCCGCCATGGCCGATGCCACGCTGAAACTGATCCGGAACCAGCCGTTGCGGATGCAGCTCGGCAGGCAGGCGGGCGCCAAGGCGCGGCGGCATTTTTCCACCGACCAGGTCTTTCCGCGCCTGCTGTCGACCATGCGGAAGGTTGCAGGCCAGACGCCCGCGGTTCCGATCATCGTGCCTAACTAAATTATGCCCGCCTATGTACGATCAGCGCCGTGCAACTGCTTCCGCCGCCAGGCGGCAGGCGCTTCGCCGACGCGTCCGCGGAAGAACCTTTGAGAAATAGGCGGGGTCGTCGAAGCCGATCTCGTAGGCGATGTCTTCGACCGTGCGCACGGTGAACAGCAAGAGCCGCTTGGCTTCCAGCAACTGCCGTTCGCTGACGACGCGCTTGACGCCGCTGCCCAGCAACATCCGCGCGGCCTTGTCGAGAAGATGCGGCGTCGTGGCCAGCGTCTCGACGTAGCGGTCGACCGGCCAGTTATCGCGGAAAATGCGCATGACCGTGGAAAGTTCTGCCGCGACGAACCGAACGCCTCAGCTCTCACCCTCGATCAGACCCTCCAGGAGATCGAGCAGCTGCTCTAGCTTCTCATGCCCAAGCCGCCGCTCGATGTCGTCGTAGATGACGCGGCGCTCGGGCGACAGGGCGTCGATCAGGGCGGAACCGGCCGGGGCGATGGTCAGCACGACGCGGCGGCCGTCGCCTTCCGCCTTGTTGCGGGTGATGAACCTTCGGCCCTCGAGCGCCTTGATGATGCGCGTCAGGCTGGGCGGCAGCACCGATGCACGATCGGCGAGCTCGGTCGCCTCGACCGGGCCGGCCTCACTCAGCACGCGCAGCACACGCCATTGCTGCTCGGTGACGTCATGCGCGGCGAGCATCGGGCGAAACCGCGCCATCACCACTTCGCGGGCATGAAGCAGCGCCATTGGTAAGGAGCGGCGGGTGTTCTCGGGCAGCAAGTGAAATTCTCTCCAGCGCAGGCTTGCAATCGGCAGGCTTTGCCGAGCGCTAGCCCTAAAGCCGGTCACCTTCATCCCGTATCGTCGCCTCAGGCCTGATGCAAGGCTTGACTTCCGATGTCCCCGGATCGCGGCGCGCTGGCGCCATGGTCGGTCCGGCGCCGTCTTGTGCTCCCGCCCTTCAGATTTTTGAGAGAATATTCCCGGCTTTGCCGAGAACGGCGAAACACGTTCTTTGATAAAATCGATAGAATTTCTGACGATGTGACCAAGCTTGGGCAATCCGCCTTGCTGTCATGACTTCACAACCGCAGAGATCAATCATGTCCGACGTCAACAACACTTTGCCCTCGTCCCTTTGGTCAACCCTCAACCGGCGCGGCGGCCTTGCTCTGCTGTTCGCATCGGCCGTGGCGGTCGGCAGCCTGATGGCACCGCATGCGTCCTTCGCCGAGGACAAGAAGGCAATCAAGGTCGGCATCATCAGCGGCGAGGACGAGGATGTCTGGCGCGTCGTCACCGCCGAGGCGGCCAAGAAAGGGCTGACGATCGAGACCATCGTCTTCAACGACTACACCCAGCCCAACGAGGCGCTGGAACGCGGCGAGATCGACGCCAACGCCTTCCAGCACAGGCCCTATCTCGACAATCAGATCAAGACTCAAGGCTATCACATCGTGCCGGTCGGCTATACCGGCGTCTGGCCGATCGG
>Ga0075365_10000958_pt1 | contig 12253 bp, 17 predicted proteins | sample EndMetdeltDD1765_FD_71387 | JGI IMG/M metagenome (GOLD analysis project Ga0075365, IMG submission 71387) | Populus endosphere microbial communities from Tennessee, USA - Endosphere MetaG P. deltoides DD176-5 | ecosystem: Host-associated > Plants > Roots > Endosphere | place: USA: Tennessee... | reverse complement strand
TGACCAAGGTTGCGAACTGGTTATTGTGGCCTGCAACACGGCAACCTGTCAGGCGCTACGCTTTATACAGCAGCAGTTTTTGCCCACTTACGCGCCAAAGCGGCGTGTACTGGGCGTTATTATCCCGGCAGCCGAAGCGGCCGTTATGGCAACCCAGGCAAATCGCATTGGCGTGCTTGCCACCCAAGGCACCGTACAGTCGCGCTCTTTTGCCGAGGAAATACAAAAGCTGCGCCCAGAGGCGGCGGTGTATCAACAGGCTGCGCCCGACCTTGTGCCAATGATTGAATCTGGTCTACACAAAAGCCGCGAAATGGGCATGATGCTGCGTCACTATTTGCAGCCCCTGGTGCAGGCGCAGATCGACACGTTGGTGCTTGGCTGCACGCATTATGAGCTTATTGCTGACCAAATTGCGGCGATTGTTGGTCCGAATATTACCATTGTGCACGAAGGCCCGGTTGTGGCCGAGCGACTGCAGGACTACTTATTTAGGCATCCAGAAATTTCGCACAAGCTTGCCATGGGTACGGGCGGTCAGCGGGTGTTTTATAGCTCGAACGCTGCCGTTTTTGCAGGGCTCGGCGGTGAGTTTTATGGAGCGCCCGTAGTAGCCGAGCAGGCCACGCTTTCGTAATTTTTAGATATTTTGTACTTTTGCGTGGCAAGTGTTCGTCTATCTTTGGTATAGTGAAATTATATGCGAGACTTACTGAAAATACTTTTAACGGCAAAAAATTTATGGCCGTATTACCTTATTATTACCGTATCCTCGGTTCTTTTGGCACTGAGCAATCAGGTTATCCCGTTTGTTGTAAAAGCCGTTGCCGACATGGTGACGCATGTGGTGCAAGGCGGTCAGGCCGACTATTCGCAGGCCTTGTGGTTGGCGTTGGCGCTGTTTGGCGCAGATGTTGCCGGCACGCTTTTGAGCAACTGGGGCGGCTATTATGGCGATATTATGGCGGCAAAGCTTCGTAAGCAACTAAGCGAAGAATACTATCAGCACCTACTGAAGCTGCCGCAAAGCTACTACGATAATGAACTAACCGGTACTATTATCAACCGGCTCAACCGCACTATTTCTGAGCTGACGAACTTTATGAATTTCTTTAGTAATAACTTTTTCCAGATGATTTTGACCATGGTCTTTACGCTGGTGGTGGTTTTTTACTACAGCTGGGAAGTTGCGGCGCTGCTATTTGTGATTTATCCGCTTTTTTTGTGGCTCACCAGCCTCACCAGCAAGCATTGGCAAAAGCTACAAAAGGAAAAAAACGTGCACACCGATATCGCCAGTGGGCGTTTTGCCGAGGCGGTATCGCAAATTCGCGTGGTGAAGTCGTTTAACCAAGAGTCGCGAGAGCTGCGCCATTTAAAGCATCATTTTCAAAAAACTATCGACGTTACATACGATCAGTCGCGTCAGTGGCACAAGATGGACATTGTCAGGCGGCTGGTGCTTAATGTTATTTTCTTTGTCATTATGGGATTTGTATTTTGGCAAACGCTGCGCGGAAGGTTTACGGTGGGCGAGATGTTTTTGCTGATTCAATTTGCCAACCTCATGCGCATACCGCTGTTTAGCATGAGCTTTATTGTGGACCAAACACAGCGCGCGATTGCTGGTAGCCGCGATTACTTTGAGGTTATGGAGCTAAAGCCCTCCATTGCCGATAAACCAGGCGCAAAAGACCTTGCGATCAAGAAGGGAAAGATCGTTTATAAAGATGTGACGTTTAGCTACAGTGGCGACGAGCAAGTACTGAAGAGCGTGAGCTTTGAGGTAAAACCAGGCAAAAAATTGGCGCTTGTGGGCGAAAGCGGCGAAGGCAAATCTACCATTGCCAGCCTGCTGATGCGTTTGTATGAGCCAGGCAAGGGGCAGATTACTATTGACGGCACGGATATTTCGACCATCACGCAAAAGAGCCTCCGCGACCACATTGCTGTGGTGTTTCAGGAACCTGCACCGTTCAGCGGGACGGTGTCCGAAAACATTGCCTATGCGCGGCCGGATGCTAGCGAACAGGCTATCATTAAAGCCGCCAAAGCCGCCAATGCACACGACTTTATTAGCAAATTGCCTGACGGTTATCGCACCGAAATTGGCGAACGCGGCGTGCGACTGAGCGGTGGTCAAAAGCAGCGACTTGCCATTGCCCGGGCGCTTTTGAAAGACGCACCGATTCTTATTTTGGACGAAGCAACAAGCTCGCTTGATAGCCGTGCAGAAGCCCAAGTACAAGAGGCGCTTGAAACGCTCATGCAGGATCGTACCACGCTGATTATTGCGCACCGCCTCAGTACTATTGCGCATGTTGACCAAATTGTGACAATCAAAAATGGTACAGTAGATGAAAAGGGCACGCCAAAAACACTCGCCAAAACAAATGGCATCTACGCTGAGCTGCTGCGGCTCCAAATGGGTGTTGATAGCACGGCCCGCGAAAAGCTCAAAGAATTTGATATGGTAACGGAGTAATTTTGGTGACTAAACAGACAGCGCGCGCGATTATTTTTAACGACGAGGGTAAGCTGCTTATGATTGAGCGCCACAAGGACGGCGAGCACTACTTTTCGTTGCCGGGCGGCCATGTTGACCCGGGCGAAACGCCCATAGAAGCAGCAGGCCGAGAGGTTTTAGAGGAAACTGGCCTGCTGGTGACGGTCGAGAAGTTGTTATATACGTCTCACGATATGCTTGGGAATGACCAGTCGCTTTTTTTGTGTAATTATTTGGGCGGAGAGCCAGTGTTGCAGCCAGATAGCAAGGAGGCGGAAATCCAAAATAGCGGTGAGCCACAGGCGTGGATCCCTGGATGGTTTACGTTTGACGAGCTTGAGGGCAAGACGGTGTATCCGATTGGATTGGTGAAATATTTGGAGGAAGATAAGCAAGCCGGATATCACCACAACCCTTATAAAATTTTAGAGCGACGCGTATAATAGCTGGTAGTGTAAGTGGGTGAACACTCCTGTGTTGTCGGCACGTGCGGGTCACGATTTGTGGTGGTGTACCACAAATCGAGCTTCCGAGCTGCCTCCAACTACAAAAGTATCCACCCACCCCAGCCAATTCGTAAAATTCAGGGAGAGTAGAGAATGGCAGTAAACAAAACAACCGTACAGCGTATTACCATTGCTGTGATTGCAGTCGTTATGACCGTTGGTACGCTCGGCGCGTACTTTGTTGTGATTATGCAAAATAACGAGCAAAGTAGTGCGACCCAGAAACCGCAAACAGAAAAGAAAACATTAACGGTCGATCCAACGGCCTATAAAGTGGAGGGTAAAGTGACTGAGCTACAAAAGACTGATTTGACTGAGGGTACGGGTGATGCTGCCGTAAAAGTTGGCGATACCGTTCGCATACAATACAAAGGTACATTAGCTCAGACTGGCGAGAAATTTGATAGTAGTTACGACCGCGGCCAGCCTGCCGAGTTTAAGCTTGGTAGTGACATGATAAAAGGATTCGTCGAGGGCATGGAAGGTATGAAGGTTGATGGTAAACGGCGGATACTTATACCATCTGACCTTGGATATGGCAGCGAAGGCAGGCCTAGCGGGGGTATTCCTGCGAATGCCGATTTGGTGTTTGAGATAGAGCTTCTGGCAATCAATCCACCACAAAAAACCGACTCGCAGCAATAATTTATACAACATATGGTGTCTTGCCATCGAGTCGGACACTATATATACTAAAGTGAGATAGGGAAGGGTTACTTATAATGGCAAAAACAATTAGTATTTACACCACCAATACCTGCGTGTACTGCGCGCAAGTTAAAAAGTTTCTGGAAGGCAAAGGCCTGACATACACGCTTATTAATTTAGATGAGCAGCCAGAACGTACCAATGAACTCTTGGAGTTAACTGGCCAGCTGGCGGTTCCTGTGACGGTTGTTGCTGACGCCGAAAATCCTGACGCGCCAAAAGATGTGACAGTTGGTTGGAACCCCGGCAAGCTGACCGCAGCTATCGCGCCAATGCTAAACCAAGCTGATCACGGTTTGGCGGCGTAGGAGCTCGTATGGCCGACCAACACGTGCATGATTTGGCTATTATTGGCGCTGGTCCGGCTGCGCTTTCGGCGGCAGTGTACACCACTCGTGAGGATATCGATACGGTGTTGATTGAAAAAGGCGCTATCGGTGGCCTTGCGGCGGTAACCGATTGGATCGATAACTACCCCGGATTCCGCAAGGGAATTAGTGGTATGGATTTGGCTGAAGAGCTCGAAGCCCAGGCCGAGCGTTTTGGTGCCAAAATCGAATACGGCGAGGTCACGGACATTACCGAACAGGGTGGCCTGCGCAAACTTGCAACAAGCAACGGCGACGTGTTGGCAAAAGCGGTCCTTATTGCAACCGGGACAGATTATAAAAAGCTTGGCATCCCCGGCGAGGCCGAGTACTACGGCCGCGGTGTGCATTACTGCGCCACCTGTGACGGTGCGTTTTATCGCGACAAGCGCTTGGTTGTTGTGGGCGGGGGTAATTCTGGCGTGCAAGAAGCGCTGTTTTTGACGCGCTTTGCAACACACATCGATTTGCTAGTACGCACAACGGTTAAGGCCTCCGAGGTGCTTCAGCACGAGCTCGATAAAATGACCGACAAGATTACGGTTCATCTTAATACTACAACCGACCAAATTGTGGGCGGCGACGATAAAAAAGTACACACCGTTGTAGGTACGAAAGACGGCACGAAAGTCGAGTTCGAGACTGATGGCGTTTTTGTTTTTATCGGGCTTAAGCCAAACACGCAATTTTTGCAGGGCGGCGCAATTAATCTTGATGCGCAAGGGTTTGTGGCTACAAACGCCACTCTCGAGACAAACATGTCTGGCGTCTTTTGCGCTGGTGACGTGCGCGCTGGGGCCACGATGCAGATTGCAACCGCAGTTGGGGAAGGCGCAACGGCAGCGTTGCAAATTCGCCACTATTTGCAAGAATACCAACGTACGCACGCTGAGTAATTTTAAAATATTGCAAGTGAACAAGCCCCGGACGTTAGTCGCGGGGCTGTTCTCGGTCGGCTGGGCCTATGCGACGCTTGTCGTCAAAAGAGTCGCGAATGCCCAGTAGATGGTGGTGTGGCATTGCTCGAGCGGATTTCCGCTCAACCAAAAGCTATTGTGGTAGCAGACTGCTACCGTGGGCAGCTCGCCGCGGATGCGTTGGACGGCCACTTGGTCTACGGGCTCGGGAGCGAATACTCCTGACACAAGCGAGCATACCGCGTCGGCTTGCCAAACGCTATATTTGCTAGCTAGGTTTTGTGCAATCTGCGGCAACCGCATGGGAAGCGCCAGTCGCCCTACTTGAATTTGGATTTTGTCGGGCAATACCTCCGTGAAGCGCGGATCTTCAAGCACGAAACTGGTGCGAACACATCTGCCCCCCGAAAAGATGGTTTTTGTGTCGACACCGTGCATGCGCATGCTCCAATCGCCGAGTAGAGAACGAATAGCATAATACACCAAAATAATTAGTTCGTAAATGAACAGGCCCTGCCACCCGGTGAGGGGCGGCAGGGCCGTGTCCGTCAGAACAGCGCGTCGTTGAGCTTGAACAGTGCTGTTTCGATGCGCTCTCGCATCATTTCCATGTCGGGCAGGTGCGCCCTGGCGTAGCCGATTGTGACCTCGAAGCAGCGTTCGCCTGCTTCGTGCTTGGTCGTGACCCTGACGCTGCCGACCTCTGGAACTTCGAACAAGTCGACCATCAGCAGGTAGCCGAACAGCGCCCTGAAGCGGTCCGACGCTGGCTGGTCGGCAAAGTAGCCGATCCCCGAGGTCACCAGCTCGTTGTGCTGGGCGCGCGTCCAGGTTTGCGCGAAGTCGTCGGGCGGCATCGCGTCCAGGAGTGCGCTTTTTCCGCTCAGCGCAGTTGACCTACTGCAAGCGGCGTCCTCGAATACGAGGCGCTCATGCACGATCAAGGGCATGGTTCTCCTTCTGGGATTAGCGGTGTGTTTCGATGAGCTCCTGCTGGAACAGTTCCAGCGTGGCACCGACGTGCGCCCCCAGCTCGTTCACATCGGTGGGCTGTGCGCCCAGGATGACTTCCAGGATGGGGTCGTTCACGCCTTCGATCATGCCGTGCTCCAGGCTGACAACCACCACGCCTGGCAGCTCGAACAGCCGCGTGAACAGCGCCTGGATGGCTGCCTGTATGCCGGCCGATGGGTAGTTCCCATTGACGGAGTACATGCCTCCTCGCGACACGAGGTCGTAGTGCTGGTCCCTTGCGGTGGGGAGCTGCATGATGCCGGGCAGGTAGTACGGCAGTTGTGAATCGCTGATGCGATACCGTATCTGTGTCGGCTGACTCTGAGTGAGCGGGCTGATCTGCACGGTAGTTCCTCCGAGCTGTTCGGGTTCAAGACGGACTGATAGATAATATAATAATTTTATAGTATTGTCGATACTTACTATCGGCACTTATCCCTTGACTACAAGTAACTAACAAGCTATACTTCTAACAGATATGAAAAACAAATTCAGCCTATCCCAATTCAATGCCCGCTTCCCGAACGACGATGTTTGCCTGGAAGAAGTCAAACAGCTCGTTTTTGGCGATGAGTTCAACTGCCCTAACTGCGACAAGACCAACAAGTTCTACCGCGTTAAAGGCCGCAGCGCCTATGCCTGCTCATTCTGCGGGCACCACGTCTATCCGCTACGAGGAACTATCTTCCACCACTCAAGTACGCCACTTACCATGTGGTTCTACGCTATTTACCTTATGGCTCAGACCCGCAGCGGTATGTCGGCTAAAACGCTCGAACGTATGCTAGGAGTGACCTACAAGACTGCCTGGCGCATGTTCAAGCAGATTCGTATGCTCATGGCCGAGGATGACGACATGTTGACCGGCCTCGTGGAAGTCGATGAGGTGTATTTCCACCCTAATCCCGCGAAGCGCACTACCGCAAAGGCCCACAATAGCCAGATCGTCTTCGGGATGGTGGAACGAGGCGGCCGAGCCAAGGTGACACACGTTAGGAGCTCTGGTGCCCGAGTGCTTGTTCCTGAAATTCTAGAGAATATCTCAGGCTCGACATATATCTACAGCGATAAGGCTCGTGCCTACAATAAGCTGCCGGTGTGGGGCTATCGCCATGCATCAATCGACCACGGCAATGGCGAGTACGTGAAGGGTCACATCCACACGCAGAATGTCGAAAATCTGTGGTCGCACATGAAGCTCGGCATCAAAGGTGTATATCGCCACGTCAGTCCGAAGTATCTCCAGCAGTACGTCAATGAGTACGCATTTCGCTACTCAAACCGGCAGTATCCGAAGCAGATGTTTGATCTGATCTTGAGCAATATCGCTCGCTAATTATTTTTGTTTCTTTTCTGGAGGATGGTAGACGAGAGCTACCATTTGCACAACTTTCGCCGCCCGATCAATAAAAAACATTCCGCGATAGCTTGTGGCATCGAATTCGCTCACTTCCGCGTCGGGTGAGAGGCCCGCAAAGAACTGCGAGTAGTAGCCGCTATCATTAACTTTCTTCATGTCCATTGGTAGGTTGTAGATTTCAGCCTCAGTGGTGCATCTCGTTATATTTTTATAGCCCTCCAACACCTTACGTAGTGCCGCAACTGGCATAGCCTTCACTTGGCATAAATCATCTTTGTAGTATTGATAGCCAAGCGTGAAAGAACTTCCGCCCTCCTCGGCGGTTTCTTTTGCTAAGGCCACGCCCTCCAGCAACTTTTGTTTAGACGCCGGGGAGGATGCCTTAGCCGCTTTCTCTAGTTGCTTAAGCCGTCGCTTCTCTGCTTTGGACATCGCTGAGAAGTTTTGCATAAAACGTTTTCATTCGAGTGGGGTCAATCTCGATATTAGTGGGCTCATTAATCTCTGCGTTCCCACGGGCTTCAATCCAGGGCTCTTCATTGTGCGTTAGCAACTCAAGGTAGTTGCCGTCATATTTTCCGTATACAGCCCAAACATTATCGAGAGTATTTTGTATCTTCTCGTCAAAGGCAGGAAGGGCTGGGCTGGCTTTTATTCCAAGGTAGCCGTACTCCCGGTACTTCAAGTACAAGGACTTAATGGCTGGTCCATGAATCCAGGCTTCGATAGGGTCTTTGAACATAACGTCATCATTGAAAACTAGATTCCAAGCCTGTGCGTAGTATGCAAGTTTCTGAAGTTTTTTGTTTGTAAGCGGCCTGCTAGCCTGATTCGATTTCACTAGAAAGAAGTCAGTCACTTTCTGTAACGTCTCACTGGGTTGTGCAGATGGCATTGCTATGGCATTACTCATACCTTTAGTATAGAGCCATTAGGCCGACGGCAGCAACACCAAATATTTTATATTATGGTCAAGCTTATCTCTGTTAGCAAGGGCAAACTTCGTTTTTGCAAATTCTAATTTTTATGTCTTTATTGCGGTGGTGTATAATGGGTTTGTCTAGGCATACAACGGAATTTTTCATCTTCGGATGAGTGTTTGCATCTATCCAGAGGCAACTCACTCGAAAGCAATTTGGATGCAAATCCGTTGTTGGCCTAGACAACCTAGAGTGGGTTGTCTCTTTATTTTTGCGGCAGCCTGCTTGTCATTAACCCAATACAAGGAGGCTCACGCCATGAACCAACAAACTTATCACGACTCGCACACGCTGCGGAAGAAATGGCTAACGGCCTTATTACTGTCGATCTTTCTCGGGGGCTTCGGGATTGACCGCTTCTATCTCGGTCATGTCGGGCTAGGACTCGGTAAGCTTTTCACCTTTGGTGGGTTCGGCATTTGGGCGCTGATCGACATCATCATGATCGCCACCCGCAACGTCCGTGGCGTTGAATGGGTTGAATAAGAAGCTATAATAGAGCTATGGCAGAGCAACCAAAATCCAAGAAACTCACCCCAGCGGACAAAGCGATCAACGACTTCGTGAAGAAGGGTGGCCGTGAAGGTGCCGCCAAGGACTTTGGTGCTATCTTGAAGCGTGCGACCCAGCCGCCAAAACCACCCAAACCTCCCAAGAAATAGAGTATAATTACAAACAGAAAAGAGGCCGCACCGTCAAGTTTAGCCTCTTCTCCAATTTAGTCCGAGCTACTTAGTCACTACTGTGCCTGGTAGCTCGTTTCTTGTTGTTGACGAGTTCACACTCTACATCCTTCCCCAATTAAAAATATCCGTGGCTTGGACGGCGTGGCGACGAAAAACTCGATTTGGCGATTTTACCACGCCATCCAAAACACGGATGTCGTTCGTGAGTTCATCGTCGTTGAGGCTCGCCAAAGCCTACCCTCAGGATAGTACCACTGGTGGTGCTGCCAAGAACTTTGAAATCACAGCATAGGCGCTATTGTTTGTGTCCGCATTTCTATGTACAATAAAAACAAGCGGACCGCCCGGTCCGATCCGAGTACAAACAAAAAAGCCTCCGATTATGGAGGCTTTTTCGTGCCACTGTGGGGCGAGGTACGGGAGTCAAACCCGTAGCTTCCGAGTACAAAACGGACGTGTTATCGCTAACACCAACCTCGCCATAAGAAAAGAGCACCCATAAGCGATGTGGTGGTTTAGCTTACCACAACGCATACAGACGCTCTTGTCGTGTGCGGGCTGCTTGCTAAACCTTATACCCAACTACCCTCCTGGGACTGTCTATTATTTTACCTCTCTTATACCAGAGGTGGATAGTGTAGCGATTACAACGTGGAATTGTTACTTGTATTTAGGGTATAAGTGCCTTACTATCGAACTTCGTCGAACTTGTTTGGATAGTTCGTAACAATCCCATCAACACCAAGGCGCTTGAGCTGCTTGGCTTCCTCAACGCTGTTTACGGTGTAGGCATATGTGTAAAGGCCTTTGCGTTTTGCCAGCGCAATAATAAATGGTGTGAGTGCCGAGATGTGGTAAAACCCGACTGCACTCAGTTTGACACTGCTAAGCCAGCGGAACCGTACTGGCCAAATCTGTAGTAACCCAAGCGGGATGCTTTTGTCGAGTTCTTGCGCAGCGCGCAAAACTGCTGGCGAGAATGATGAAATCAAAAAGTGTGATTTTACGTAGCCTTTTTTGAAATACTTTTGAACAAGCTCAACAACTTGCGGTACACAGTCGGGGCTTTTAATTTCGATATTAACTTTGGCTTTTTTGCCGATAAGTTCAATTGCTTCTTCGAGCGTGGGGATAGCGTGGCCGCGTTTCATTTCGATTTCTTGCAGCTCACTCATGGCGCTTTTGCTGACAACGAGCCGTTTTTTGGCAACACGACCAGTGTGGCTGTCGTGAACTAACACGATATGGCCGTCTTTAGTGCGTCGTACATCAAACTCAATCCAGTCTGCCTTTGCCGCGAGCCCTTCGGCAATACTGGCAATTGTGTTCTCAGGCGCAAGACCTGCTGCGCCACGATGTCCCATGATTTGCATACTACTAGTGTACCACTTTAGCCTGCAAGGAACCTGATGTTGTTTTGACAAAGATGCGAGGGTGCCGCCTCCGGGGTCGTTATGGACCCTCGGAGGCGGCGTGGCCAAGGCGTTAAAGGCTGATGCCTGCCTCGGTGAGCATGGTTTCGACGTACGGTACGGCTCCCTGTGGCGACCGAGCGGTGGAGCCGAGGACGCGGTTGTCAACTTCAAATGGAATGTATCGCGGCAGGTCGTGTAGTGTGGGCAGCATCAAGATGGCGATGTGCTTGCCGCCTTCCCAAATAGTGCCGAAGTCCATGTATAGGGCTAGCCGGTGACCCCTAACGCGTACGTCGTACTTGACGACAGCGCACGCAACGTCCCCAATGTAAAACAGCTCGTCGCTGCATTTTTGGATGGGGCGCGTCGATTTTGTGATGCCGTGGAGGTTGGCCATATTTTCACTCCAGTAGAGGGCATTCGTACAAATATACAATAAACTTAAAAATGTAGTCTGTCAAAAAAAATAAGTGTATGGTGAGGCGCCACCTCCCCCAGCGAAAATGCTGTTGGGGGAGGGGCGCGTCAAGGTGTGGTGACCCGTCAGTCTTCCAGGCCGAGGTGACGCAGTACGCTCCGCACGACACCGGCTTGATCGCGGTGGTTGAAGCGCGCGAGCGTGTGCAGGCTGAGCTCGACGCCGCGGTAGGTGATGCGGGCGTTGTCGGCCGGGTCGGCTACCTGCAGGAGGCCCAGCACGAAGTCCTCGCCGCTGACGTGGTTCGTCTGTACCCAGAACGAAACCATGCAGCCGGTGTCGACCTCGACGTCGTAGCGCTGGAATCGGCGCGCGTCACGGCGATCCAGCAGGAAGTCGGCCGTGAAGTTGCTTGCCTGGCACAGGAACTCGATGCACATGATGCGCGGCGTGACGCCAGCACGAAGCTGCACGGTACGAGCCGTGGTCGGTGTTGCCATGACTGTCCTCCCAAAAGGGGCAAGAGCGTGGTGGAACCTTGACAAAAAGTAACTTTACTCCTATAACAGTTCGACGTCAAGAGGTTTTTTGTAAGATGTGCTACACTAGTCGTGTTGCATATAACAAAAGGATATTTCTATGGCTGATTTTAACCAAGTTTTGACTCCTGGCGATGTTGACGGCGGCGTAATTAACACCGTTGTTGAAATCTCAGAAGGTTCAATGCTCAAAATTGAATGGGACCGCGAGCGTGCTGCATTTATGCTGGACCGCGTGGAGCCGGCAATCTTTGCAAAGCCTTGTAACTACGGTTTTATTCCAGGTACCATCGACGAAGACGGCGACGAGCTCGACACTCTTGTTGTGACTGCCGAACCAATTCCTACCGGTGTATGGCTGAAGGCTAAAATCGTTGGCGTTTTAAACTTTGATGACGGTGGCGAAGCTGACCATAAGATTGTTGTCGTACCAGAAGACGACCGCAACACTGGCGACAATATCAACACGCTGGATGACCTCGGCGAGCGCTGGAAGCAAAAGATCGAGCATCATTTTACGCACTACAAAGACCTCAAAAAACCAGGCACAACCAACGTACTTGGCTGGGGTGATGTAGAGGCTGCCAAGCAGATTGTTCGAGAGTGTATTGAGCGTTTCGAGCAAAAATAGCTGTATTTGAAGCAAACGTGACAAGCCGCCGCACAAAGTAGTTTTGTGCGGCGGCGTTTGCTTTTGGGCCGAAAACTGGCCCAAGAAGTGGATTGTTTGTGGGGCGCGAGCGACATTAGTGCCGCCCAAAAAACAGCAAAAGGCTGCCGAAACCGCCAATACTGCCACAGATCAGCATGACGGCGATGTAGTAGTGCGGGCCGCT
>Ga0075365_10000957_pt1 | contig 12255 bp, 14 predicted proteins | sample EndMetdeltDD1765_FD_71387 | JGI IMG/M metagenome (GOLD analysis project Ga0075365, IMG submission 71387) | Populus endosphere microbial communities from Tennessee, USA - Endosphere MetaG P. deltoides DD176-5 | ecosystem: Host-associated > Plants > Roots > Endosphere | place: USA: Tennessee... | reverse complement strand
TGTTCCAGGCAAACAGCAGGTCGGCGAAACGATCATAGAAAAAGCGCGTGATGGGCAGGATCACCGGATTGCCGAACAGCGCTGCGAGCCAGCGTTCACCTTCGGTGGCACGCCAGATCGCGATCGCGACGTCCGCACCGATGATCAGCCGCCCCTGTGCGTCCGTGGCATGCAGCCGGCGGCGGACATCGTCCAGCGACGCGCCATAGGCGGCAAGCGCCTCCGGCTCCAGGTTGATGTCATCAAACACGATCTCGCCGGCACGCACAGCGGCCAGCAGCTTGTTGCGCTGACGGTCGATCCCGGCGTTGCACACAGGACAACGCGTGTTGTACCAGACGGTGAGGCGCGGGGCGGGCATGGCAGCGATCATAAAGCAGCGGCGGGCAGTGGCGAATGGGTTTGTCGCAAATGACCCCGCGCTCCCTACCCCGCAAATCCCGCGAGCCGCAGCAACGCGGCGGTGCCGGAGCCGGCGATCACGGCGACGATGTCGCTGCGCGTGAGCGCCATCGCCAGCATCGCGGCGAGCACCGCAGCGATGGCGACGCTGCCGCCCTGCACTGCGACGGGCAACACGGCAGCGGCGATCACCGAGCCGGGCAGCGCGTTGAGCATGCGCCGCACGCGCGGCGTCACCGTCACGTAGCTCATCAGAAAATAGCCGCCGAGCCGCAGCGAGATCGTCACTGCCGTCATTAGCGCGATGGCGAGCATCACATTGCCATGCACGATGCTACTCATCGAGCACTCCCGCCGCCAGCGCGCCGGAGATGGCGCCGGCGACGATGTACCAGTAGCCGGCCACGAACCAGTTCACGGCAACCGCGACGAGGCCCGCGACAAGCCACGGCAGCGCACGGCGCGCGCCCCGCCAGGCCGGGATCAGCAGCGCTGCGAAAAAACACGGGATCAGCAGATCGACGCCGAGCGCTCTTGGGTTGCTGAGCCATGACGAGAACACGAAGCCGATGCCGGTCATCAGCACCCAGGTGACCCAAAGCAACAGCCCGCCGCCGAGAAAGAAGCCGACATCGTTGCCGCCCTCGTCGCGGTAGCGCATGGTGCGCAGCCAGTTCGCATCGGTAATGAAGGCCAGTGTCGGATAGACCTGCCAGGCCGGCAGCGCGCCGAGCCAGGGACGGAAGGTGAGACTCATCAGGAAGAAGCGCAGGTTCACCGCAAAGGTCGCCAGCATCAGCGCAAACAGCGCACCCAGGGTGAATTCGCTCGGCCACGACTGCAGCCCCACCACCTGCGACAGCCCCCCATAGACCGCACCGCTCATGGTCACGGTCTCGGCGAACGTCAGCCCCTTCTGCGCGGCAAACGTGCCGAACACGATGCCGAACGCCGACTGGCTCAGCACGATCGGCGACATCGAGACGGCGCCGTCAAGCAGGCCTGCGCGGGAGAAGTAGGGAGTTTTTGGCGGAGAGGTCATCGCGGATCGCAAGCGATCGCAACCTTGCCGGTTGCTGTCAACGCTGCAGACTTTCCCTGCAGCAGAGCGGTGTGGATTGGCAACAAAACTGCGGTCGTCCTCCACTACACGGCCTTTTGTTTCCCGCGCAGACCCACGTTGCGTCCTCTACCGGGAACCAAAGCCGTATGGTCCGGTTTTCCTTGCAGTTTTCTGCAACACAGCGGGTGCGGCTTGCCGGCGGCCATCGAAGACTATGCCTTGATCGGCGACTGCCAGACGGCAGCACTCGTGAGCCGCGAGGGCTCGATCGACTGGCTGTGCTGGCCGACCTTCGATTCCGATGCCTGCTTCGCCGCCCTGCTCGGCACCGAGCAACACGGCCGCTGGAAGATCGCCCCGGCCGCCGGCGGCGTGCGCATCCAACGTCGCTATCAACCTGGCACCCTGATCCTGGAAACCACATTCATCACCGACGACGGCGAAGTCGTCCTGATCGACTTCATGCCGGTGAAGGATGCCACCTCCGACGTGGTTCGCATCGTGCGCGGTCTGCACGGCTGTGTGCGAATGAGCCTCGAACTGGTCGTGCGGTTCGGCTCAGGCTGCAACGTGCCGTGGGTGCGCACGCTGCGGGACGGCACCTGGCATGCGATCGCGGGCCCGGACATGGTCGTGTTGCGCACGCCGGTGCCACTGCTTGGCAAGGACCTGACAACCGTTGCCGAATTCGACGTCAAGCGGGGCGACGAGATTCCTTTCGTGTTGACGTACGAGCTGTCGCATCTGCCGCTGCCGAAAGCGATCAATCCTTTGCGCGCGCTGCACGCGACCCAGGATCTCTGGAGCAAGTGGTCCGCCCGCTGCACCTACGAAGGTGAAGCACGCGAACTGGTCCTGCGTTCGCTGATCACGCTGAAGGCGCTGACCTTCGCGCCAACCGGCGGCATCGTCGCGGCGCCCACATCGTCGCTGCCGGAAAAGCTCGGCGGCGGGCGCAACTGGGATTACCGTTTCTGCTGGCTCCGCGATGCGACCTTCACCCTGCTCGCGCTGGTCAACGCCGGCTACACCGACGAAGCGGCGGCCTGGCACAACTGGCTGCTGCGCGCGGTCGCCGGCTCGCCCGCCGACATGCAGATCATGTACGGCATCGCCGGTCAGCGGCGCCTGCTCGAATGGGAAGCCCCTTGGCTGCCCGGCTACGAGGGCGCAAGGCCCGTTCGGTTCGGCAACGCGGCGCATGCGCAGCTGCAGCTCGACACCTATGGCGAGCTGATGGACGCGATCCGCCAGGCGCGGGCCTCCGGCATCGATCTCGACACCCACATGTGGGATTTCGAGACGACGCTGCTCGATCACCTCGAAAAGATCTGGCGGCATCCCGACAGCGGCATCTGGGAGCATCGCGGTCCGCCGCAGCACTACGTGCTGTCGAAGGTCATGTGCTGGGTGGCCTTCGATCGCGGCATCAAGAGCGCCGAGGAATTCGGCTTCGAGTGCCCGCTGGAGCACTGGAAGGCTGTGCGAGCGGAGATCCGCAAGGAGGTTTGCGCGAACGGGGTCGACAAGGAGAGCCACTCGTTCGTCGAGGCCTACGGCTCGCGCTACCTCGACGCCGGCCTGTTGCTGCTGCCGTCCGTCGGCTTCATCAAGGCGGACCATCCGTGCATGCGCGGCACGGTCGACAGCATCGAACGCCATCTGATGCGCGACGGCCTCGTATTGCGCCACGACCCGCGGCAGGAGCGCCCCGGTGAGACGCCGCCGTTCGAAGGCGCGTTTCTCGCCTGCACCCTCTGGCTCGCCGACGTGCATGTGCTGGCAGGCGACATCGGCCGCGCCCGCGAACTGTTCGAGCGGGTCACCGCCGTCGCCAACGATCTTGGTCTGCTCGCCGAGGAATACGACGTCGACGCGCGCCGCCAGACCGGCAATTTTCCGCAGGCGCTGACGCACATCGCGCTGATCAACACCGCCCAAAACATCCATCACGCGCTCAACCCCGAACGCGAGCCTGCGCAACAGCGCGCGAAAGGCACGCCGGAAACCGGCGCCGAGATGCCCAAGCGGGAGGCTGCGGAATGACGCGCGACGTGACGAAATCTCCGTGCGCATCTTCCGCGCGCAGGCCGGGAAAGGTCGCACGATCGAGCAACGCCTTGATTTTCCTCAAGAGCGGATATCCGCCGGGACGCGATACTACAGCGACCGAAGGTGAATTCTGACGTCTATGAAAGTCTGGAGGGTCTCATGTCTGGTCTCGCGCTGATACAGCGGCTGCGCATCGCTTGCGTCGTTGCAAGCCTCGGCCTTGTCTTGTCCGGATGCGGCGTCAATACCATCCCGACGCTCGAGGAGCAGGCGAAAGCGCGCTGGAGCGACGTGCAGAACCAGTATCAGCGCCGCGCAGACCTCATTCCAAACCTCGTCGAGACGGTGAAGGGCTACGCCAAGCAGGAGCAGGAAACGCTGACGCGCGTGATCGAAGCGCGGGCGAAGGCCACATCGATCAAGGTCGACGCATCGACGGTCACTGATCCGCAAAAATTCAAGGAGTTTCAGGACGCGCAGAACCAGCTGTCCAGCGTGCTCGGCCGGCTGATCGCCATCACCGAGAATTATCCCGACCTGAAGTCCAACCAGAACTTCCTGGCCCTGCAGAGCCAACTGGAGGGCACCGAGAACCGGATCTCCGTCGCACGGCGCGACTATGTCAACGCTGTGCAGAGCTACAACACCGAGGTGCGCACGTTCCCGGGCCTTCTTTGGGCAATGGTCTGGCGCGCGAAGCCGATGGAGACCTTCACCGCCACACCCGAAAGCCAGCGCACACCGCAAGTGAAGTTCTGAGCAAGTGACGCGCATGCTGCACCGTCTGACGGCGGCATTGGTCGCGACGATCGCCATCCTCGTGACGGCGACGGCGTTTGCCCTGACATTTCCGCAGCTGACCGGGCGCGTGGTGGACGAAGCAGGCGTCATCGACGCGGCGACACGACAGGCGATCACCGACAAGCTCGCAGCCGTGGAGGCCAAAAGCGGCGACCAGATCGTCGTCGTCACGCTAAAGTCGCTGCAGGACACCTCGATGGAGGATTACGGTTATCAACTCGGCCGCGCCTGGGGCATCGGTGAGAAGGCGAAGAACAACGGCGCACTGCTGATCGTCGCGCCGAACGAGCGCAAGGTGCGCATCGAGGTGGGCTATGGTCTCGAGGGCGCCCTGACCGATGCGGTCACGCGGCTGATCATCCAGAACGCCATCCTGCCGCGTTTTCGCGTCAGCGATTTTGCCGGCGGAATCTCGCGCGGCGTCGATGACATCATTCAGGTGGTGTCGGGCGATGCCGAGGAATTCCAGCGCCGCGCCGCGCAGCGTCCGGACAAGGCGCCGCAGGGCATCGACGCCGCAACCTTCATCTTCGTCATCTTCATGCTGCTGGTCGTTTTCATGATGCTGCGAAATGCCCAGGGTGGCCGTCGAACCCTGGGCCGGCGTGGCGGCTATGCGGGGCCGATCTTCATTCCGTCGGGCGGCTCGTGGTCGTCAGGCTCGGGCGGCAGCTCGTCGTCGGGGAGCGACGGTGGCTTCTCGGGCGGCGGCGGCTCGTTCGGCGGCGGCGGATCTTCCGGGAGCTGGTGATGCTGACGGACGCCGATCGCGCACGCGTTATCGACACCATCCGTGCCGCGGAAATGCGAACCTCCGGCGAAATCTACTGCGTCGTGACCCGCGCCTGCAGCAGCTATCGCGTGTTTCCGCTCGCCTATGCCGCAAGCATTGCGCTGCTGGTGCCGCTGCCGCTGCTTCACTTCACGGCATGGCCCGCAATGACGATCTATCTCCTGCAGTTGCTTACCTTCCTGGCCGTGCTGTACGTCGCGACGCGCGACAGCATTCGCTACCGCCTGGTGCCGCGCAGCACGCGGCGCGAGCGCGCGCACCAGGAGGCGTTGCGGCAGTTCGGCGGGCACGGCCTGCAGCACACCGAGCTTCGCACCGGGGTCCTGATCTTCGTGTCCCTGGCCGAGCGTTATGCAGAGGTGATCGCCGACGCCGGCATCGACAGCAAGGTGCCGGCGGAGGTCTGGCAGGATTGCGTGAAATCGCTGATCAAGGACGTCGCGGCCGGCCGCATTGCCGACGGCTTCGTTGTCGCGATCGAAAAGTGCGCCGACGTTCTCGCGACGCACTTTCCGCCGGGCCGGGTCAACCGGGACGAGCTGCCAAACGCGATCGTCGAACTCTGGCCGCTGAAGCGGGAGTAACCCGCCCCTCCCCGCGGGCAATCAAGCAAGCGAACCATGGAACCTGACCAATGCGTGAGTGAACTCGCGCCCTTGTCCGGCGTTTTCCTGTTCAAGGGTGCTCACCGCTTCGATGGGAGATTGCCATGGCCCCACTTAAATCGATGCCGGCGGCGCTGGTCGCAGCACTGCTCCTGATCCCGGTCGCGGCAGAGGCAGGTCCGTTTTCAACGCTGGCGGGCGCCTGGTCAGGCTCCGGGCGGATGACCTTGGCCGACGGCAACACCGAGCAGTTGCGATGCCGCGCGTCCTATGATGTGGGCGGCACGGGCGACAACCTGCGCCTCACCATCCGCTGCGCGAGCCAAGGCTACAATTTCGACCTCGGCGGCAACGTCGCCTATCGCGGCGGACGGATCTCCGGCACCTGGAGCGAAGCCAGCCGCAACGCCGGCGGCTCGGTCACAGGCACCGCCAACGAGAACATGATCCAGGCGACGGCCACAGGCGAGAATTTCTCCGCAAGCCTGTCGCTGAACACGCGCGGCGACAAGCAAACCGTTGCGATCCGCTCGCAGGGCACCGACATCTCCGGCGTGTCGCTGGCGCTGAACCGGAATTGATCCTTCACCTCTCCCCGCAATGCGGGGAGAGGTGAATCAGTATCGTGCGGTTCGGCCGTTCAATGAATCGCGCTTTCGTTCGACTGGGAATGGTCGCCGCCCGGCCGTGAGATCTGGCTCAGCGCCTCGCCGGCCGTTCCGTTGCCGTCGACGAGCGCCACGTCACCCAACGCCAGCACACCGACGAGCCGCTTTCGCCGGTCGAGCACCGGCAGCCGGCGGAGCTGCTGCTCACCCATGTTTTGCGCGACATCGTCCAGGTCTTCGTCCTCGAAGCAGTACTTCACCTCCGCTGTCATCACATCGCGCACTGGTGTCTTCGGTCCCATTCCACTGCCGACAGCGCGGACAGCAATGTCGCGATCGGTAATCATGCCGATCAGCCGATCGTTGTCCCTCACCGGCAAGCAACCGATATCGGCATCGCACATCAGGCGAGCAATCTCCTCCAGTGTCTGGTCGGGGGAAGCCATGCAGACGGTTCGGGTCATTGCTTCGCTGACTCTCATGGAACTCTCCGTGCGTGGTGAAGGATTGCCCTCGGCCCAAAGGCCAACGCCGATGCAAACGAGCAGTTCCGCGTGCTGATCGTCACGGGAAGCGTGCAGACAGGACACGCGGCGCGCGTGTGCCGGCTAGTTGCGGCGGCCGGCCAACAGCGCTGTCACCGCCCCGGCAGATCCGATGCCGACCGCATAGGTCGCAATGTCGGCGAACGAAAAGTAGCGGCCGAGCAGCAGCACGCCGATGGTGGTGCGGCGGAACGCATCAAGCCATGCGGGATGCCAGAGCTGGCTTGCTTCGACCGCGGCGGCGATGACGAAGGCCAGCAGCATCAGCAGGACGACGGCAAGCCGCGGCAGGCACACGCCGATCACGCAGAAGACCATCGCGCCCCAGAGCGAGGAGCCGAGATATTTTGCGACCTCCGGAGGCCACACAATCAGGGGCAGGCGCGTCAACAAGCCGACGCCAATCAAAAGAATTGCGGTCGCCGCAAAAGCGCTGCGGCCGATCATCCGGCGGTCTCCGGCGCGTCGCGCAGCACCCGCGAGGCGGCTCGGCCTTTCATGACCTGCGGCCGGTTCACCAGCGAGACCAGCGTGTAGCTGATCATCAGCAGCAGGAACCATGAGCCGATCTTGGCGAATGATACCGGCGACCAGCCGTGCAACTGCGATGGATAAAGCCAGGTTCTGGTGAAGGTGCCGATGTTCTCGCCGATCCAGATGAACAGCGTGACCAGCACAAAGCCGAGCAGGAGCGGCATCGACCGATAGACGCGCCACACCTTGAAATAGACGACCGTGCGGCCGAACAGCACGACTGAGGCCGCAAACAGCGCAATGCGGACATCCACGATGTAGTGGTGCGCAAAGAAATTCACGTAGATCGCAACCGACAGCGCGATCAGCCCCCAGCGCTGCGGATGATGGGTGAAGCGGAAATCGAACAGCCGCCAGGCGCGGCAGAGGTAGCTGCCGATGCAGGCGTACATGAAGCCGGTGAACAGCGGCACGCCCGCGATGCGAAAGAAGCTCGGCTCCGGATAGATCCAGGAACCGACCGATGTCTTGAAGATCTCCATGATCGTGCCGACCACATGGTAGATCAGGATGACTTTTGCTTCCTCGAGCGTCTCCAGCCGCAGCGAGATGAGCGTGATCTGCACCGCGACCATGCTGAGGAACAGAAAGTCGTAGCGCGAGAGCACAGCGTTCTTCGGATAGAGATAGGCGGTCGCGATCAGGAGCAACACCGCCACGCCGCCGAACAGGCAGGCCCAGGCCTGTTTCATGCCGAAACGAAGGAATTCGTAGAGCGCCGCTGTCCAGGGATTGCGCGCCATCCGCGCGCCGATGGCCCGTTCACGGGCGATGAAGCGGCGCAGGACCGGCCAATTGGCCGCGGCGCTTGGCACTTCGCGGGGCGGCTTCAGTGGCGGCACGAACATGAACTTTAGTTTGCCGGAGCTTTGTGGCAGTTCAAACAGATGGAAGCAATCCACGTTTTTCTTCGTCATTCCGGGATCGGCGACGGTCCAGAGCCGGAATCCAATTTCTCATGCGATCCTCATGGTAAGGAGCCCGGCGCAGCAAGAGCGACGCCGGCCAACATCTCGAACCATGCGACCACGGCGTGGCCACGTTTGATGCAAGGAATGCCCTTTGTCTGAAACACGGATGCTCGACCGGCGCCCTCTCTCGACGCCGCTGCCGCCCGCACTTCCAGTAACCTTGATCATCTGGGCCGCGCTCGGCATCGCCTTGAACATTGGCGCTGCGCGCTTCACCTATGGCGTGATGCTCCCCTCGCTGCGCCGCGACCTTGGACTGGACTATCTCACCGGCGGAGCGTTGGACGCCGTGCATCTGCTCGGCTACCTGATCGGAACACTGGCGGCGCCCTCGCTCGCGCGCAACACGACAATGGCGCGATTCTCGATGTTCTCGTTTGGGGTCGTCGCGATCGGTGCGGTGGTTTGCGCGATCGCGCCGCAGGCACCGGTGTCGGGTCCGTTGGTTCTGGGTGCCGGACGACTGATCACCGGGCTCGGCGCCGGCGGCGGCATCATGGCGGTGATGGTCATCGCATTTGCGGCCGTGTCTGCCCAACGACGGGCGCTGGTCAGCGCCGTGGTCTGGTCCGGCATGGGCGTTGCAACCATGCTGAGTGGCCTGGCAGCGCCGCTGCTGCTTGCGAACGCCTCCGGCTGGCGCACGGCGTTCGCTGCCTCCGCCGTGCTTGCGCTGCTGATCGCGATCTTCTTTCCTCCACGCAGAGCCGTCGCGGATGTGGCGCAGGCCGAGCCGGCGGACAACGCGCAGTTCGGTTTGCGACAGCTTGTCACCGCACGCTGGCTGTTTCTGCTCGCGAGCTACTTCATGTTTGCGTTCGGCTACATCGCCTGGTCGACTTTTGCAGGCGCGCGGTTGGCAGCCACCAACGCACCCATGAGTTTGATCCAGTCCACCTGGATCGTGTTCGGCGCAGCGACCATGGTCGGCGCAGCACTTACGGTGCCGCTCTCGAACGCTCCGAGGCTGAGGCATTTCGCCCTGTCCGTGTCGTTCATCCTGGCCGCACCCGGCGCCTTCCTCTCGGCCTTCGATGCGGGCGCCGCGGCGCTGATTGGTGCGCTGTTCGTCGGCCTCGGTGCTGGAGCCACGCCGACCATCGTCTCGGCCTGCGCACGCGATCGTTGCAGCGCTGAAGACTATGCGCGCGCTTTCAGCTTCGCGGCGGCCGCGCTCGGCGTCGGCCAGTTGATAGGTCCGATCGTCGCCGGACAATTTGCCGATCTGTTCGGGACGATCGCGGTACCCCTGCTTGCGGCCGGCGTCTATGCCGTCGGCGCGCTGCTTGCCATCATCGACGGGCGGATAGCCAGCCGCAAGTCGTAGACGACCCCATCGCCGCCATGATGTGGACGCCGATACCGCTTGTGCGGTACTGGATTGCTTCGCTTCGCGCGCAATGACCGGCTAAGATCGTGTGGTAGAGGGGCTGGTGGACATGCCGTGCATGCTGGGTTGACAATATTGGCAAGGCGTCTGGCTTGCGCCGCCCTGCTCGCTTTCGCGTGCGCCGCGCCGGCTGTGGCCGACGAGGTCGTCATCAAGCTGACCGTCGATGCGGACCCGGTGAAGGCGAACGGCAGCCCATGGGACGGCTATCCGGCCGTCAACGGCAAGATCATCGCGCCTGATTCGAGCAACGCGCCGGACATCGCCGTGTGCGTGGTGCAGGCGACCGGCGCGCCGGATTGCGTCTGGCGCATCGAGCGCAAGCGACGGGGGTCGCACTGCCCCGATTCGACCACCTGCACGATCCCCGGCATCCGCCTGAGCGGCCTTCCCGTCGGCCTGATCTTCCTGGACGTCGACCTCGTACGCCACGACCTGATCGATTTCGTCATCCTGACCGACAAGGCAAGCGTGGCCAGCGACATCGCCAAGGTGGAAGCGAACCTGCGCGCCGCGATGGCCAACCTCACACCCGGCCTGACGCCACGGGAACGAGAACACCGGCAACGCAAGGCCCGCGTGCTGCCGATGGACCTGTGCGTCGGCAAGAGCGCGAAGTGCGATCTCACCCAGTCACGGTTCTGGCTGGAGAAGCAGTAAGGCTACTTCTCTCCTTACTTCGCCTTCTCGATCTTCGTTGCGGTGAACTGGCCGTCGACGCGTTCGGGGACGAACTTGATCTTGTCGCCGGCCTTGACGGTCTTCAGCGCGTCAGGATCACCGGCGCGGAACACCATGGTCATGCCCTCGTCCATGCCGAACTGTTGCAGCGGGCCGTGCTTGATCGTGATCTTGCCGGCCGACTGATCGACCTTGGTGACCTGACCGTCCACGGGCGCGCTTTGTGCAAAGGCGGGGGCTGCGCCGACGGAGAGCGCGATCATCAGCGCGGCGAGCATTCCATTGAGCTTCATCTTTGATCTCCTTTCCTGCTTGCGCGTCACTTGACGACGACCGACCCCAGCATGCCGCTCTCGCGGTGGCCGGGAATGTTGCAGGCGAACTCGAACGTACCCGCCTTGGTGAACTTCCAGAGGATTTCGGTTTTCTTGCCCGCCTGAACGGTCTTGCCGTTCGGATCGTCATGCTCCATGTCGGGGTACTCCTTCATCATCGCCGCGTGCTTGAGATTCGCCGCGGTGTCGGCGAGCACGAATTCGTGGACGATCGCCCCCGCATTGGTGATGATGAACTTCACCTGCTCGCCGCGCTTCACCTCCAGCGTTGAGGGAACGAACGACATCTTGCCGTCACCATCGTGCATGGTCACGAGCACGGTGCGGAACGGTTGCTTGGGATTGCCTGGCTCGCCGGCGACGAAATGCACGTCGTCGTGAGCCTCGTGTGCGGACAGCCTCACGGGCGCGACCACGCCGAGCAGCGCGACCGCGCAAAGGCAGGCCAGGGATTTTCGAGCATTCATGGCATTCTCCTGTTAGTGCTCATGTTTGGTCCTGGACTTCGCGCCGGGCTTGATGACGCTGAATTCGGCGGCGGGCGGACGCGCGGACGGGTTGTCGGGATTTTTCGGCGCCGCGGGTGCTGCGGCGCTTGCCACTTCGAAGGCGACGGTGCCCGGCGGATGCTTGTAGGGGCCGGGATCCTTGTAGTCGTCGCGGGCGATGCCTTTGCGCACCTTCACCACCGAGAACATGCCGCCCATCTCCATCGGCCCGAACTGGCCGAAGCCGGTCATCATCGGCAGCGTGTTGTCCGGCATCGGCATTTCCATCTCGCCCATCTCGGCCATGCCGGATGAGCCCATCGGCATGTAGTCCGGCACGAGCTTGCGGATGGTGCGGGCGATGTCCTTCTTGTCGACACCGATGAACGTCTTCACCTCGTGGCCCATCGCATTCATCGTGTGATGCGACTTGTGGCAATGGATCGCCCAGTCACCGGGTTCGTCGGCGGTGAACTCGATCGTACGCATCGCGCCGACAGGCACGTCCGTCGTCACCTCCGGATTGCGCGACGCCTCCTTTGTCCAGCCGCCATCGGTGCACGTCACCTCGAACGGCGCGCCGTGCTTGTGGATCGGGTGGTTGGTCATGGTGAGGTTGCCGATGCGGATCCGCACCTTGTCGCCGAGGTTCGCCACGAACGGATCGATCCCCGGAAACACGCGGCTGTTCCAGGCCCAGAGATTGAAGTCGGTCATGGTCATGACCTTCGGCATGTAGCTGCCGGGATCGATGTCGTAGCTCTGCATCACGAAGACGAAATCGCGGTCGACCGGCATGAATTTCCGATCGCGCGGATGCACGACGAACGAGCCCATCATCCCCATCGCCATCTGCACCATCTCGTCCGCATGCGGGTGGTACATGAAGGTGCCGCTGCGCCTGAGCTCGAACTCGTAGGCGAAGGTCTTGCCCGGCTTGATGTGCGGCTGCGTCAGGCCGCCGACGCCGTCCATGCCGTTCGGCAG
>Ga0075365_10000956_pt1 | contig 12267 bp, 18 predicted proteins | sample EndMetdeltDD1765_FD_71387 | JGI IMG/M metagenome (GOLD analysis project Ga0075365, IMG submission 71387) | Populus endosphere microbial communities from Tennessee, USA - Endosphere MetaG P. deltoides DD176-5 | ecosystem: Host-associated > Plants > Roots > Endosphere | place: USA: Tennessee... | reverse complement strand
CCATGTATGCACGCCCTAAACTCAGTTTCGGGACAATATGTCCCATAAGCCCAAAAGCCAGACGCCAATCCCATGAATAATTCCAAGAGGAAAAAACAGGGCGCCGAGAAGCAAGAAGCCCCAAGTCTTCTCCGTAAAGCAGACGTAGATATGATTGATCCAGCCACCGCATGAAGCAATAAATAAAAACAAGCTGGCAAGATTTCTCATGGTCTCACGCCTTCCTGAGTGATCATGAAGCGCGGCATCGGGTTGAAATTCGCGATCAACCTCGGCGTCTTCGTGGCCGCCACTTCCGAAATCTGGACCAGACTAAGGACGCCCCCGGCGCTTTGCCGTTCAAACGTCTGATCCTTTGATTCCGTCCGTCATTAAAAGGGATGAAGGATCAGAACAAGGGTGGCGTCGAAACCTATCATTGTAAGACGTGGAAGCCGTCGTTTGTAACGAACCTCCCGTCCCCGCCTGAGTCGGAATAACCTGCAACAATATGCGCGATTGGTGCGACGAGGCTGGCTGCCCAGTGCTCGACGCATGGTCTTCGAAAAGCCGGAACAACGATGGCAGCCGAGAACGGCCCGACCGACAATGAACTTATGGCGATCTTCGGCTGGACCACAAAAAAGCAGACGGCGCACTATACGAAAACGGCAAGCCGGAAGAAGCTCGCCGCGTCAGGAATTACGAAATTAAAGCTAGAACAAACCAGAACAGAGATTTGTCCCACCCCCGAAGGGATTGATAAAGTGGTACAAAAACCGCGAAAAAATCGAGCCAAATCAATGCTCGAAAAATGGAATGGTGCCCAGAAGAGGACTCGAACGTCCACAATCTGACGCCACTAACCTATTGAACTATATGACAATCCGAGCCAAGTTCATGACTCTACTATCACAGAAGCGATTACATCTGCAACGCCAGTTTGGTGTAAAAATGAATGGAAACCTCCTTCTCATAAAGGGCATGGGGACCCTGGGAATCCTTAGCGTAAAATCAAAATTCCTGGCCGATTTTCAAGTCACTCACCAACGTCAAAAATCGCTTCACTGACCGACGATGAGCACCGTTGGCGGTCTTTGAATTTGAGTGGTAACAGGACCTTGAGAAGGAGGCCCGCCCATTGATAGGCGCCCTGCCTCAACATCCGTAACCTTTGTCGCCGAACCTTGCCTCCATCCATGCAAAATCATGCAACGCTTGAGAAACTCTTGGCGTCGGATTTCATTGCCGATCGCATTGCCAAGCTGTGCGCCAAAGACATAGCCCGCGGATCCCACCGCAAACATTCCCTGCTCCGTCGACGATGCGGCGATCTCGCATCGAGCCAAAGCGTATTCAAGATCGGGTCCAGCACCGATTTTCGTATAAGATAGTGTGCTTTGGCAGCCGGTCAGAGCCGTTGCTATTCCCACTGCAAGAACAACCTTCACATCCCATCGACTGACCATGCGCGCCCCCGATCTGCATCATGACAATGCCGAAAAATATCTAATTTTTGGATAATCCGAAAATCGGATTACCGCCGATCGATCGAGATTGGTGGCTATGGCGAAGACGCTCTATTCCGAAAAGCATAAACGACTGACGGAGCTCCTTATCGCACAGAGGAAGGCGGCCGGGCTCACCCAGGCGGAGGTTGCCAAAGCACTCGGCCGCCATCAGCCCTTCATCGCAAATATTGAGAACGGCGAACGTCGCCTGGACGTGATCGAATTTCTGGATTTGGCTGAGGTGGTCGGGTTCGATCCAGGAGAGTTTCTCATGCTATTGCGAGAAGCGAACTAGATCTGAGACGGGCGCGGAATCGAGCCCGATGAGACTACTCGACCCACCGCTCAGGACAGGTCCCTGCCCTTTTTGTAAAGCAGGCATGGAACGTGAGTGGTTCTCGTTTTGGACAAGGGTGAACCTCATCGACCACACGCTGCAATTCCTCATCCATCTGCGCGTATTCGAGTGGTGTGCTTATCGATGAGCATCCATCAAAGCCTGCCAATGCCCCAGAACAGGAGTGGCCTCGTAATTCGCAGCGCGTCACGAAAAAAAATTACACTAGTATTTCTGAATCGTCAGATGATGCCGGGAATACAGTGCTTTGTGCGTAGATACCAAACAAGGGTAGGACTAGGATTGGAAGAAATACGCGAAAAGCTTGGTCTGCCAGATTGGAGAGACGAAGCAGGCTATGCTGAGTGTAACACATGGTCGAATGATCGTTGGCGGTGGGAATTCCTACGCCGCCGACCCGATGTACGCGAAGCGTTCGAAACTCACAAAGATGAGACCTACGAATTGAACCTGCGCCAGCAAGCAAAGGACGGCGAGGAAGCTGAGAAGCCAAGCGACCCTGGTTTTTTAGCTATGACGCTTGAACCGATGCCCTTCGGGATGGTTGGGATACCCAATCCCGCCATAGGTGATCAGCCTATTCTGTCCGGTCTCTTCACAAAGCCAAAAGGAGTCAAACTCGAGCGTGGGACGATTGCGACATACGATGATATTTTGAACGAGCGGGCAAGACGCAATCTTTTCGTCCATGAAGTCGCCGTTGTTCTCGATCGTCGGTTTCCGCTTGCGCAGCAGTTGGTTGAAGCCAAGAAACTGCTAACCCCGATCATGATGGACCGCAAAACGCGAGAGAAGAAAAGCGCATGGGTTAAGCATCTTCGTGTTCTGGACGCGAGGTCTTGTGGCGCGAGCTATCGGGAGATCGCGGAAGTCTTATTTCCTGGCAAGGAAAATCCCAATCAAAACGCTGCTACGGCGGTGAAGTCCGCTGAGGAGGTAAGGGATAATATAATTTAGTAATCCTTACTATTCGCTGCTCGAGTTCTGATCGATATTCAAAGTCAGGATGCCCGATAACATTCGTACATAACCTTAGATGAATTGTATCGGACCCTTATCCTGCAAATGAACTCAATCAGAAATGGTTTTTGATCCATTACTCGAGGAAAAGAGTATGCGTAGACACATCACTTCATCCGGCCCAAAGGTGCCGAACACATCGATCCAGCCGAGTATCGGTTTCGCCGACGACATGTCTCTTCTCTGCGAATGGGGGGACGCGACCGGCTGGTCCCTCCGCATGGCGCGGCGGCATCCGCTGCTCGGCCTGACGGCGCAGGCGATGCCTCGCCTCGTCAACAAGGCACTTGCGCTTGCGGCAGCAGCCGGGGTGAGTGTCCGGTCGGTTTGGTCCTTGGAAGACCTCCTCGAACCGAGGCTGTTTCGGACGGTGATGGTTGAGGCGGACAAGCATCTGCCCGCTTATCAGGCGTCGCAATTGCAAGTGCTGCTGATTGCAATCGCCCGTGACTGGGTGATGCTGTCTGAACGTGCCATCGCCGACCTGCAGGCGATCGTACCGCCGCTCCCTGCCCCGCACTTTCGCTCTTACGGCCGGACACGTCGGTCTGTCGCGGCGCACCGGGCTGGGCCGATGATCGCGGCAACCGTCGCCACCAAGGTGAATGCCTGAGCAACGCAGCGACCGGAGTTCTTAATACCATGAACCGTTTTTCTTCCCTCTCCTCTCATCTGCACGACGTCGATGCACCGATCGGTGCAGTGATCAATCGCGACCTGGAGTCAACCCTGACGCCATCGTTTAAGCAGCAGATCGAAGCCTTCCTGGCCTCACCGTCGGCCGTGGCGGATCCGCACGGCGGGCCGTGGGTCAGCAATCTCGATCCGACGAACCTCCGTCGATTCGTGCTTGCCGCGACCCAAGCGCTGATCGAAGAAGGGATTGACCCTCGCTTGATCCGCCGGCTTGACGACATGCTGTCGAACACGGCCCTATGCCTGATCCTCGGACATTTCGGCAGAAACGACGGGTTCGGCTTCTATGTTGCCCTGTCGCTCATCCGGGTCGCCGAGTTCTGCGTGGCGGGGCCGTCAGACACCCTCACCCGCCTGCAGGTCTTGGCGTCCGCCATGGCCCCGGTAACATATCGCCACTGAGGCGATAAAGCCGATCGGCCGGCCCTATCGGCATATCGAAGCTCTGCTTACCCTCTTCTATTCTCTCATCTCCCCTTCCTGTCCCTGGCTCACCTGACCGACGTCGATCCACGTCGTCGGATACCGCTGCTATGTCACTCACAACGCAGCGAGGTGACCCTTGCCCATCGAGGATTTCTATGCGCGAGCAAAACACCAAACCCAACCTGGCTGACGTGCTTGACGCGATCACGCGTCGTCCGGTCAACAATCGGCCGCGTCGCCGGGCACAGATCGCTGGGCTCCACAAAATGTCTCTCTGGACCGGTCGGCCGCTAGCCGACATTCCGGCGGACATCCCGCATCTGCGCACTCTCTTCGCTCAGGTCAAAAAATCCGGCACCACCCTGAAGCCGCACTCGTTTGCCAACGTCAAGTTCGCAGTGCTGAATGCAGTCGGCCATTCCGGGCTCATTGATGCCAGCGTCGGCCAAGGACGGCTGCTGCACGCGTTCTCGCCGGCATGCGCAGCCTTCTACATGCGATTGCAGGATAAGCATTTGCGCATCTGCTTGACGCGACTGTGCCACTATCTCAGCGAACAGGGGCTCAGCCCGACCAACGTCGACGATGACGTTTTTGCACGCTACGTCGCGCATTTGTACGACGTATCGTTGCAGGAAAATCTACCGCTGCTGGTGCGTCGCACGGCACTTGCCTGGAACAAGGCCATACTACTCCAACCCGATGCCAATCTGAAACCGGTCACACCGCCGCCGTCGCGGCGGGTCCGCACGCTTTTGCGCCTGGAAGACCTGCCGCCATCGTTTCAGGCGGAAGTTGCGCGTTTTGTCAACTGGGCGGGGCATGCGGATATCTTTGCTCAGAACGTCCGCAAGAAAAAGCTGTCGCCAAACACGATCGGCAAGCTCCTGCAGGATTTCCGACGAGCAGCAACGCTGCTCGTCAGGAGCGGTTTTCAAAGCGACGAAATCGTTTCCTTCAAGGTGATGTTAACCCTCGATAACTTTACCAAAATCCTGCGTGAAGCCCACAAGGAGAAGAACGGCGCGGAGAGCGCTTACAATTTTCAATTAGCATTGTCACTGATGGTCGTCGGCCGCGACCTTTTTCGGCTGGACCCCGACACCGTCGCTGCTCTCACGACACTCACCTATCGCGTTCCTCGTCCCAAACCACAGATGAATGTCAAAAACCAGCGGTTGATCGAGCGCTTCGACGACAGCGATGCGCTGCTCAGGTTGATCGAGGCGCCGCGCGAGCTGTGGCAGCTTGTGCGATCGGCAGAAAATTCCAATCGCTGGACGCTCACCAAGGCTCAAGCCGCCTTGGCGATTGCCCTTCTGCCGATCATTCCGATCCGCCTGGAAAATCTGACGTCATTGACCTTCGACGAGCACATCTTCCTGCGGCCGCATGGCGTTTCGACCCTTCGCATTCCAGCGGAAGAGAACAAGTCGGGCACTGCGCTCAACTTCGATATCCCCCCGGATCTCGCGGCGATGATGATCGAGTATCGCGATGACATTGCTCCGGAAATCATCGGCTGCCGGCCGCGCTATCTGTTTTGTCGCCACGATGGCGGCCTCAAGAATTTCGCGACAGTGCGCAGTCTGATCGAGACCTATATCCAACGTTACCTCGGATTCCACATGAACCCGCAGGTCTTCCGGCATCTGGCGGCGAAGATCACGCTGGACCAGGATCCCGGCGCGCATGTGCAGGTTCAGCAATTTCTGGGTCACAAGAAGCTGTCAACCACGGCAAATTACTATTCCGGCTGGGAAACCGCACGGGCACAGAAGGGCCATATCAAAAACCTCGAGAAGACCCTTGCGGCCAAGGCCGAGAACCGCAAGACGAAAAAGAGGAAGTTGGATCATGGCAAAGCGAATTAACCGAGCACTCGCCTACCGTGATTGGCCCCTGGAGGCCAAAACGCTTTTTCATGAAGGTCACCCGCGTGGTGACCTCTTCGATCTCAGGCCGAATGCCGATCTGTCCGATCGTACCATCTATATGCGCAAGATCGTCTATGGTCAGTTTTTGCTTTTGCTCAGCGAGGAGCAGCCAGAGGTCCTAAGGCTCTCCCCTGATCGATACACGACACCGGCGACGCTCGATCTGTTCATCGCCCGTCTGCGGCGCAATTGCACGGAGACGACCGTGTACAGCGCACTACAATGCGTCTATCTCGTTAGCCGTGCCATGCTGCCGAACATCGACTGGCAGTGGATCTATACGGCCCAACGCCGGATCCAGAAGGCCGCAAAGCCGCTCAAACATCGGGAGGTGCTAAGCGACGAACTCTATCTGGCCGGCCTCACCCTGATCGATCAAGCCATCGAAGCAAGCCGTGAGCGCGGTACTCCGACGTTGCCGGACGCCGAAATGTTTCGGGACGGTTTCATGATCGCCCTTCTGGCCGAGAAGGTGATGCGGCGCAAAGAGATCGCCAGCATCAAGATCGACGCGCATCTGAAGAAGATCGACGACCTCTGGGTCATCACTGTGCCGCCGGAGGCTGTCAAGACTCACCTGGAACCGGTCTACCGACTCTCCCCTCGCCTGTCCGGCTTGATGGATCTCTATCTTGAAACTTATAGGCCTTTGTTTCCAAATGCTGACGGTCATCAGGGTCTCTGGCCGTACGGGGACCGGCCAATGGTCGACAAGATGATCCGTCGCTATGTGCGCAAGCATACGGAAGAGGCGCTGGGCTATGCGGTGACCCCGCACCGGTTCCGCAATGCCGCCGCGACCTTCACCTCGGTGGTCGATCCAAAAAACATCCGCATGGCAAAGGGGCTGCTCGGGCACACCACCTTTGCCATGACCGAAAAGCACTATATCGGCGGATCACGATCCCGCATAGCCGGTCGCGCCCATGCGAAAACTTGGAAAGACCTGGCGACCCGGATCCGGAAGAGTGCCGGGAATGCGGCTGGTTGATAGCCAGCCCTTGGTCTTCCAGTTCAAACCTCCGTAGCCCGCGTTCTAAAAGGAGCGTGGGCGTTTTGTTGTGATCAGCTTACGATCAAATGCACCCCGTCTAATCCAAGCAATAAATCGCTTACGCAAAAGCTGTCGGGCTTGTTGGTATGCTGGAAAGTCTCAACGCAGGTGATCCGAGCTTCGTGCCGACCATGCGAGCAAAATTCGTACAAACGGAGGATGCCCCGGACTCCAAAATCCACAAACGCGCAACACCGCAACCTTAGATCGCCAAAATCGCAGCATAATCCCAAAAATAGAAACGGTTTCCAAGTGTTTCCAACTTTTTCTGGCCGTTTTAACCGTCAACGAAGGCACACCACAGGCGGCCGTAGCGAAGTGTTGCGAACAGCGAATAACCTCAGCGAGGTTGTATCTGAAGTGGCAGCGGACCAGCTCCGTTCCCGAACATAGTTGAACTCGAAGAGGAGGGCTTGCTCTCCTGCAGGATAACCACGCCCATGCGATCAATAACACCGGCAGACAAGGAACCCGTGCCGATGAATATCAAGTCGGTCCCGTCCCGCTATCTCGCAGAAATCGTGAGCCGTTGTGGGCATTTGCTGGCCTTTTTTGTACACTTCTGCTATACAAACAACCAGACAATCTCATTGCGGAAAAATGGCTTTCCACCAGGTCGGGGCGACGAACGCCATCGGTATCGGTGGCAGAAGAACACAGTGTTTTGCGAGAAATCCGATGGCAAAGTGTTTAAGGATTGTTAGAGTCGCGACCGCATGATTTCCGGCGCCCGATTATCGTATTGAAGTAAGATCTACGCCTTTTTAGAGCCGAAAGCCGACCCGTTTGGGTATGCGGCGCGCTCCCAGCGTTTTTGTCGAGTTGACATCGCTGTGATCGAGCGAGCGCTGGAGAGCTGTGCTCTAATCGCCGAACAGTCATCGTTGCCACAGAACGGCGGACTGGAGCGGAGACACGTTCCAGAATGTGAACCCATGACCGCGCACGTCCAGCCGATGCAATCGCATCCAGCGGGTCCGCGGCCGACAAACTGTGCCTGTCGTTTGAGCAGGTCATCGAGATAGCATAAGAAGGGATCTGGAATGGGATACTGGGAAACCCCCGGCAAATCTAACGAGTGGCATACGCCTTAATATGTCTTCGATGCGCTAGGCTGCACGTTCGATCTCGACGTCGCTGCCTCCAGCCAACGGCGGTACGTGTCGACGAAATGCTGGCTGACGGAATACGACGGCAGCCTGAAATATGCGCGCTACTGGCATGGATTCATCTGGATGAACCCGCCGTTCGGTGGTCGGAACGGTCTGGAGCCTTGGCTCGATGCATTCTTCCGCCACAGCAATGGTGTTGCACCGGTTCCCGACCGCACGAGTGCGCCATGGTTTCGGGCAGCCTGGGCGAAATCCGACCTCGTTCTGTTCACCGCGAAAATCCGTTTCCTTCGTCTTGACGGAACACTGGGCATGTCGCCATCCAACGGCACAGCGCTGATCGCCGCCGGCATAAAAGGTATCGAGGCCCTGACCCGCGCTGCGCATCAAGGCCTCGGCATTCTGGCGCAGCCTGTCCGAAATCTGGAGCGGGCTGCGTGACCATCCCGCCGACGGAGACCCGATCGACATAAAGGCCCGATGCCCTGCCGTCCTCTTGAGGTAAGCGCATCTCGAGCCAGCGCCTGTCTGCACTCCGAGCGATAGACCGGCTGGTCGGGCATCCGTCGATAGAGACCCTTCACTGTAATTGAAAACGTAAACGCGCGGGCAAAAGCTTTGGCGCGGAGGATAAACCATGTCTGCATTACCACCTGAACATTCCAAACCCTATCGAGAAGGCGGCCATTTTCCGGCTCGGCTTAGACTGGCGGCCCGGGAGGCAAAGGCAATCGAAGGCTACGGCGCGAGCGGCGACGACACAATAGCAGGGCAACGCTGATGATCGGCGACAGCGCGAATCGCCTTGCCGAACTCCGAGCGAACTCGATCGACCTGACCGTTACGAGCCCTCCTTATGACGATCTGCGGAGCTACAAGGGCTTTGTTTTCGACTTTGAAACAATCGCCCGTGAGCTTTATCGGGTCACGAAGCCAGGCGGCGTTGTCGTGTGGATCGTCGGTGACGCGACCATCAAGGGTAACGAAACAGGGTCGAGCTTCCGCCAAGCCCTGTTCTTTAGGGACGCATGTGGTTTTAACCTCGCTGACACGATGATCTATCAGAAGACCGACGTGGCATTCCCTCGCTACGGCCACAAGAAATATCCGGCTGCCTTCGAATACATGTTCATCCTCTCGAAGGGATCCATTCGCAAATTCGACATCATTCGGGACAAAGCTAACAAGCATTCCGGACAGATCATGAGCGGTTCGGTTCGGCAGGAAGACGGAACCGTCAAACCCAGCCGCGCGACGGGAAAGCTCGTCGCTGAAATGGGCGCCCGATCCAACGTATGGGGCTACTCGACCGGTTACCGGAAGTCCGCGACCGAGGACTTCGTTTACGAGCACCCGGCGATTTTTCCGGAGGCCTTGGCACGGGACCACATCCTGTCATGGTCCGAGCCAGGCAATCTCGTGCTCGACCCATTCATGGGAAGCGGCACGACCGGAAAAATGGCTATTGCGCACGATCGGCGATTCATCGGCATTGAGATCGCGCCCGAGTATTTCGCCATCGCAAGACGGCGCCTTACCGCCTCCAAAGTCAGAGAGAGAGAGAGAGAGAGAGAGAGAGAGAGAGAGAGAAGAATGACGGCTCGTTCGTCCGATCCGCTCCTTCCTCTCGTCAACTTTTCCCGTTCGATTGTAAATGAGGGCGTACAAGCGGAGTGCTGCGGGCAACTCACCTCGGGTACGCACCTATGAGATGATAGAGGATCTGCCGGAGGACGTGCTGGACGACGTTCTTCCGACGGGTCATCAGCGCGACATTTCTGAAGGTGATCGGCCTGCAGGCTATAAGACATCTGAGCAACCTGTTGACGATCTCCGCCAGGGTCAAATCCTGCCAAGGGACCGTTGAGGTGGGGGCATGAAGCTGGTGGGTGTTCGCGCTACCGCGGCAAATGCTGAAGATCGGCACGTCTGACACAGAGATGTAACATTTCGCCGATACTTGAGTATGGTCGGCGCAGTCCCTTCTGGCTTTTCCCATGCCGACGTATTTGGCCCGCTTCGTGCGGGCTTTTCTTTCAGCTTGCCGACGACGGTCGCCGCGCTATTTGCGAACAACGGAGGTATCCGATGGCCGAACCCGATGACGTCACCAAGAGCGAGCGCAAGCGCCGAGACTTCGAAGAAACGAGCCGGGTGGCTGCAGAGGCATCGCGGCAATCGCTGGACGCTTCGCGCGAGAAAACGGAGCGGTTACGTGCTCTTCGCTTGGCGAAAGAAAGCAACTCTAGTGATGGGTCTGACTGGGCGCGCCTTGCACCGCGCCGACGCGATCCATCAGATCATTGACCTTGAATAAGGAAGCACGAAGTGCCGTCAGTCGACGGCGATACTCGGCAAGACGAGCGAGATATTGTTGAGAAACGACTTCGGGCTCTCGTTCGTCGGCGAATCAATGAATTCCGTCATTATGGCTCTGATCAAAAGAGTGGGTTATCCGGCGATGATCTACCCGAATCCTTGAGCTATGTTTAAGATTAGAAGCTTGCCCCGCACTATTATCGGAAAATTCTAGAACGGCTCAAAAAATGTCCGTCACTGGCCAATGCCGCGCGACATCATCATCTGGCGTCATGATGGGTCAGCGGCGTATCTCGCGCTACGCCCGGCCTTTTTGAAGCGACTTGCCCAGTTCACGCAGCATTTTATCGATTGGGCTGACCCGTGCCGGGGAGCGCATTCTGATCCGACGGCCGAGCCGGAGTGTCGTACTGGTTGCCCGAGGGGCTCGGCGGGTTGCTTGGCGCCGTATTCGGGACTAGCGACACGAACACACTTACTGCCAGAGCGAGCACGGCTACAATGGCCGCACCGCATAAGGCAAACGTCGTGCGGCGCGGGTTCTGCTTGAACATTCCAAAAGCCATTGCGCCACCAAGTGCCGCAGCTCCACCCGCAACAATGATCAGCCATATGATATTCATGTGTTTCTCCTTTTCGGTCGAACACATGCTCAGCGGTAAATGTTCCTATGCTTCTCGCCGCTTCTTTCCACCAGAATTCGGAGTCTACAGCGGCCAGTCGCCAGAACGAAAATGACCCGACGGTGGATCGATCTCGTCGGGTCAAGTTGGTGCTGATCCATAAGAGAGGGATCGCTAATTTAGATACGCGATTCTCAGGCTTCCTGACAAGGTTCCTAAAGAAGACCAGGGCAAGAGCTGTAGAGTTGACTGCGGAGATATTGCCGCATCTCCTGGGCGTGAACGGTTTCGTTATAGGGCGCTTTGTCTCGGTTCTCCAGATGGAAATTATCAAAATCCAGGTGCGACTTGAGCGCCATGAGTTTCTCCTCGGAATTCAATCTTCCGAGTAAAGGAACCTTTCGGACCATTTTGCGTTCGCGCTGGGATTTGCATGAGGGTCCACATGTCTACGAACGTTCCCTACATTGAAACTGAAGGTTTGAGGGAAGTTGTCAGCGTAGCTGATTTCGTTCGCCGCTATCGTCTCTCGAAAGATGAGGAAGTCCGCTTGCTAAAGCTGTTCGGCCCGTTTGCGGCGAAGCACGAACTGCTGATGAATGCGCGCCATGAGCCAAGGATCCGTTGAGATGACCCGGGCAGTCTCGTCTTGGCTTTTGAAACGTTACCGTCGATTAATCCTGGTAGATTACCTTCCGCCACTCGCGATCATGTGCGGCGGCCTCTGGCTGACTGCCGTTGTGATTGGCATCTGATCCGCTCAGTTCATCTGGGTCTCTCAAGCCTTTGCGACACGCAACGCGCTCACCTTCGTTAGCGTTGGATTAACCGGCGCGTGATGAACTCCTGACGTGCCGGAACTTGTGATCCGCCGTATCGGTACCAAAAGGCTCGCCATCTCGGGGCGAGCCTTTTTTCATTTCGCTATGAAAAAGGTCTCGGAATACACTGAGCCCCTAGTGACGACCGCATCTCTCGGGACGTCTGCGCCTCAAATATACTGACCCGCCTTAGCTATGCAGTGGCTTTAATGGCCTGGAATTCACTTGGCCGTCACACGCCGATCAAGTACCAATTGACCGGCTTATGAGCGTAATGCTTGGCGTCAGGATGCTTCACCGTGATGTTTTCTTCCCACCACACTACCAGAACCGGTCAAGTCTCGGGGTTCGGGGGTGTCATGAGATGAGAAAACCTTGTTTCCCCATTCTTCCCACGCTCCCTTATTCGGT
>Ga0075365_10000955_pt1 | contig 12269 bp, 10 predicted proteins | sample EndMetdeltDD1765_FD_71387 | JGI IMG/M metagenome (GOLD analysis project Ga0075365, IMG submission 71387) | Populus endosphere microbial communities from Tennessee, USA - Endosphere MetaG P. deltoides DD176-5 | ecosystem: Host-associated > Plants > Roots > Endosphere | place: USA: Tennessee... | reverse complement strand
GATCGCCTCCTTCAGACGCTGGAAGCGCTCGGGCGGATCGGGCCAGTCGAGGCCCAGCGTCACCTCGTTGAGCGCCTCGCCCGTGCCGACGCCGAGGATGATCCGGTCGGGGAACATGACGCCGAGGGTGGCGAATGCCTGCGCCACCACGGCGGGGTGGTAGCGGAAGGTCGGGGTGAGGACGGAGGTGCCGAGCAGGATGCGGGACGTGCGGGCCCCGACGGCGGCGAGCCAGGGGATCGCCGCCGGTGCGTGGCCGCCCTCGTGCATCCAGGGCTGGAAGTGGTCCGACACCATCACGGAGTCGAAGCCGACCTCCTCGGCGAGAACCGCCAGATCGGCGAGCTCGGCGGGACCGAACTGCTCGGCGGAGGCCTTGTAGCCCAGACGCAGGGGAAGGGTCATGATGGTCGCTTTCTCGTGCCCGCGACGGGCGCGCTGGTGAATTCGGTGCCGTCCGCCGCGGCGAGCCGCCGGCGGAAGTCTTCGACGGTGCCGGGCCACAGGAGCGTCAACCGGCCCGAGCGGTCGTCGACGTACCAGTTCCGGCATCCGCCGGTCAGCCAGGGAGTGGACCGCGCCGCGTCGTCGATCTCGGCGGTGTAGGCGCGTTCGGCTGCCGGGTCGGCGCGGAGGACGTCGGTCGGTGCTGCGCGACGTGCGAGGCTCCGGACGAGGTAGGCGCACTGCTCCTCGATCATCAGGATGGCGGAGTTGTGCCCGAGCGACGCGTTGGGCCCGTTCAGCACGAACATGTTCGGGAATCCGCTCACGACGGTCGATGCGAACGAAGTCATCCCGTCCGCCCAGTGGTCGGCGAGGGTGGCCTCCTCGCCGACGACGAGGTCCGCATACGGCTGCCGTGCCGACGCGAAGCCCGTCGCGAAGACGATCGCGTCGGCGTCGAACCGCCGCCCCCGGGCCGAGACGAGCGTGCGACCCTCCACCCGCGCGAGCGCCGACGGCTCCAGCGTCACGGCGTCCGACGCGACCGACGGGTAGAAGTCGTCGGAGATCAGCACTCTCTTGCAGCCGAAGGCGTAGCCGGGGGTCAGCGCGCGGCGGAGGTCCGCGTCGGGCACCTGCGCGGCCAGGTGGGCCCGCGCAGCGCGTTCCGCGACGGCGGCCGCCCGCGGGTCGCCGGACCGGGAGGCGAACCGGTCCTCCCCCTGCGCCAGCGCGACGGCCCGCCGGGCATCGAGGGCCTCGGGGTGTGCGGCGAGCCAGGCGCGTTCGGCCGGCGGATGGCGCCGCCCGTGGCGCGGGACGATCCACGCGGGGGTGCGCTGGAAGAGGGTCACCCGGGAGTCGCGGGCGAGCTGCGGCACGATCTGGACCGCGCTCGCCCCCGTCCCGACGACCGCGACCCGGCTCCCGGCGAGGTCGACGTCGTGGTCCCAGCGCGCGGAGTGGAACAGCGCGCCCGGGAATCCGGTGAGCCCGGGGATCTCCGGGATCGCCGGCTCGGTGAGCCGGCCGCACGCGAGCACGAGGATCTCGGCCTCCACCGTGACGGGGTCGGGACCGCCGGTGTCGACCCGCCACCGGCCGGCATCGGGGAGCCAGGTCGCGGCCACGAGCGGGGACCGCAGCCGCAGGTGCGCCGAGAGATCCTCGCGGGCGACCACGTCTTCCAGGTAGTCCGCGATCTCGCGACCGGTCGCGAACGTCCCCGACCACGTGGGGTTCGGGTGGGAGGCGAAGCAATAGAGCGCGCTCGGCACATCGCAGGCGACGCCGGGGTAGGTGTTGTCGCGCCACGCGCCGCCGACCGCGGCGGCGCGTTCGATCATCACGAAGGAGTGCCTCCCGGCGCGCCGGAGCGCGAGCGCGGCGGCGATCCCGGCGAAGCCCGCTCCCACGATCGCGACCTCGACACGAACGCTCACCGCGGCGCGACCTTCCGATCCGCGGGCGGCTCCTGGTAGAGCGTGGTGCGCTGGCGGAGCGGCCGGAACAGCGGCGCGACCAGCGCCGCCGCGCTCGTCATCGGCAGCTCGCGTCCGGCTTCCGCACCGGCATCCGGACGGACGCGCCCGTCGAGGAGGGTGCCGCCGAGGTCGTCCCCGCCGGCGCCGAGGAGCGTGCCGACGGTCTCGGCGCTGTGCCTCGTCCACGGGATCTGGATGTGCGGGATGCTCCCCGACAGGAGGAGGCGCGAGACCGCCACCATCGCGCGATGCTCGTCGCGCTCGCCGCGTCCCGGGCGGAGCGGCCGGAGCGGGCCGATCGTCGGCATCGGGACGAACTCGGTGAACCCTCCGGTCCGGTCCTGGATGCGGCGCAGCGCACGCAGGTGCGCGATCCGTTCCCGTGCCGTCTCGACGCTGCCGTAGACGAGCACCGACGACGACCGCAGCCCGAGGCCGTGCGCGGTCTCCACGGTGTCGACCCAGCGGTCGATCTCGACATCGTCCGGTGCGACGGCGGCGCGGACGCGTTCGTTCAACACCTTCACGCCGGTGCCCGGCATCGAGCGCATGCCCGCCGCGTGCAGGCGGCGCAGCGCCTCGGCGACCCCGATGCCCGCCCGGTCCGCGAAATCGCAGACGTCCTGAGGGCGGTACGCGTGCAGGTGCAGGCGCGGGGCGGCGGAGGAGACCGCGCGCAGGAGGTCGGGATACCCGTCTGCCGACGCGCCGGCTGGCAGCCGGCCCTGCACGCAGAGCTCCGTGGCACCCCGCTCCCAGGCGTCGGCGGCGATCCCCGCGACCGTGGCGAGGTCGATCCCGTGGCCCCCGGCGGGCGCGCCGAACCCGGAGGACGCCAGGTTGCGGTTGACCACGATGCTCACCGCCTCGCCGACGGTGAAGCGTCGCACCTCGTCGGCGACGCGGACCACCGTCTCGAGCTCGTCGCCGGAGGCGTCGAGCAGCAGCGCCCACTCCGCGTCGTCGAGGCTGCGGGGATCGGCCGCCGCGGCGTCCGCGAGCGCGCGGAGGCCCCGGTCGGTGATCGCGCCCCGCGCGGCACGGGGCGCGCCGGCGGCGCGGGCGAGGCCGGACACCGGGTCGGCGTGCGCCGCGACGGCGGCCCGGAGCGCCGGGTCGATCCACCCTTCCGGGTCGAGGATGTAGGGAGGCTGCGCCGTGAGCCGCTCCTGCAGCACGAACCCGGCGTCCCGCGTCGCCGCGGCGAGGTCGGCGAGATGCGGCCAGGGCCGCTCCGGGTTCACATGGTCGGCCGTGAGCGGGGACACGCCGCCCCAGTCGTCCGCGCCGGCGCGGAGGACCAGCTCGAGCTCGGCGGCATCGGTGAGATTCGGGGGGACCTGGATGCGGACGTCCGGGCCCATCACGATCCGGGCGGTCGCGATCGCCGCGATGAACTCGGAGAGGTCGGCATCCGGATGCCCGCTCATCGCGGTGCGGGGCTTCGCGCGGAAGTTCTGGACGATCACCTCCTGGAGGTGTCCGTGCGCGGCGTGCGCCTCGCGGAGCGCGATCAGTGACTCCGCGCGCTCGCGCACCGTCTCCCCGATGCCCACCAGGATCCCGGTGGTGAAGGGGACACGCGCGCGTCCGGCCTGCGCGATGACCGCCAGGCGGAGGTCCGGGTCCTTGTCGGGCGACCCGAAGTGGACCTCGCCGCGCTGTTCGTACAGCCGCCGGGACGTGGTCTCGAGCATCATGCCCATCGAGGGCGCGACCCGGCGGAGCGTCCGCAGTTCCTCCGGCGACATGACCCCCGGGTTGGCGTGGCAGAGGAGACCGGTCTCGGCGGTGATCGCCCGGGCCATGTCGGCGACGTAGTCGATGGTCGACGCGTAGCCGTGCGCGTCCAGCCATTCCCGGGCTTCCGGCCATCGGTCCTCGGGCCGGTCGCCGAGGGTCAGGAGCGCCTCCTTGCAGCCGGCGGCGCTGCCCTGTCGGGCGACGGCCAGGACGCGTTCGAGGTCCATGTAGGGGGCTTGTCGCTTCTTGCGCAACTGCGCAGGGGTGTCCACGAAGGCGCAGTAGTGGCAGCGGTCCCGGCAGAGCGTGGTGAGCGGGATGAAGACCTTGCGCGAGTAGGTGACGACCCCCGGCCGTCCGGCCCTGCGGGCACCCTCGTCGCGCAGCTCACCGGCGCGTTCGAGGAGGGCGTCGAGTGCCGCGCCGCGGGCGCCCAGCATCCGTGTCGCCTGCGTGACCGAGACGGCGGGCAGGTCGCGGCGGCCGTCTCCGACCGTCGGGCCGGCGGTGTTCGCCGCATCGATGAGGGTCACGCACCGAGTGTGACATACCCACCAGTAAAATGTCACTCAAGAATATTGATACTTCAGATCTGTGAAAGACGGGCGCGTGGCCGCCCCGCGGAGGCTGCGGCGTTCGGTTTTCCAAGGCGAGGTCGCTAGCGTGTGGTCCGGCGTCGCGCGGGGCGGCGTCCGCCCCGCGTCGCGGGGGCCGGCACACGAGGGAGCGTGCACGATGGTCGAGGCTACGGATGTGGTCCAGGGCGAGGAGATGTTCCGGGGGATCCTGGCGCAGATCGGGTCGGCGCCGCCGACCGTCAGCGCCGTGACGGAGTTCGTGCGCCTCCATCCCGCGCTCGCCGCGATCGAGATCGTCGAGGTCGACATCGCCGGAGCGGCCGGAGCCGTGCCGGCGCGCGCGTACCGCCCCGCGGGGGAACCGCTCGCGGGCATGGTCTGGGTGCACGGCGGCGGCTTCATCGACGGCGACCTCAACATGCCCGAGGCGGAGTGGATCGCGCTGGAGCTCGCCGCGCGGGGGATCGCCGTGCTGAGCGTGGACTACCGGAAGGCCCTCGACGGGGTGCACCATCCGGCGCCGTCGGACGACCTCCTCGCCGCGTGGCTCCGCGCGACGGCGGATGCGGACATCCTGGGTGTCCCGCGCTCACGACTGCACCTCGGCGGCGCGAGTGCGGGCGCGACCCTCAGCGCGGGCGTCGCGCTCCGGCTCGTGGCCGGCGCCGGCGTCGTGCCCGCCTCCCTCGTGCTCGTCTATCCGCTGCTGCACAGCGTCCTTCCGGAGGCGCAGCCCGCGGCGGCGGCGGCCGCGGCGACGCTTCGTGCGGACCAGCGCTTCTCGCCGTCCCTGGTCCGCGCGCTGAACGTGAACTACGCCGGGGGGCCCGAGGGGCTCGACGACCCGATCGCCTTCCCCGCCAACGCCGATGCGGCCGGTCTCCCGGCCGTGCTGATGATCAACGCGGAGGCCGACGACCTGCGTGCGTCCGGAGAGGCCTACGCGCAGCAGCTGACGGCGGCGCGCGTTCCCACGGTCATGGAGACCGAGCGGGGCACCGCGCACGGGTATCTGAACCTGCCCGGCGACCCGTCAGCGATCCGCACCATCGATCGGATCGCCGAGTGGGTGCGTGCGGGCGGTCCCGCGCACTGACGCGGTGCGGGGCGGGCGCGCGGCGCCGCCCCGCACCCCTCTGTCAGGAGGCGAACGACGCGACGACCTCCTCGGTGGAGGCGATCGTCGTGATGTTCGTCAGCGCGTAGCCGAGGGCGACCCGCTGCCAGTCGGCGTTGATGCTCGAGGTCGCGTCGGAGACGACGGTCACCCGGTAGCCGAAGTCCGCGGCGTCGCGCGCGGTGTGCTCGACGGCCATGTTGGTCCAGACGCCCACCACGACGACGTCGGTCACGCCGAGGTTGCGCAGCATGACATCCAGCGCGCTGCCGTGGAAGGCGCTCATCCGGATGCGGTCCAGGACGATCTCGTCCGCACGCGGGTCGAGACCGTCGATGATCTCCGCTCCCCAGGAGCCGACCTTGAGGCTCTCCGGGCCGATCATGCCGAAGATGGGCGCGTTGTCGCCGCCGATGCCCTGCGGGGTCGGGTAGGCGACGATCCGGTTGTGGAAGACGGGAGCGCCGGCGGCGCGGGCGGCATCGAGCACGGCGCGGACGTTCGCGACGACGTTCTGCTCCGTCGCGTGCGCTGCGGCGCCCGTGCTCGCGAACGCGCCGTCGGGGTGCAGGTTGTCGTTCTGCATGTCGATCACGAGGACCGCGGTCTGGGAGGCGGGGGAAGAGGGCATGGAGTCACTTTCCGGATGGGAGCGGGGCGCGCGCACCAGGATGGGGGCGCGCCGGGGACCCTCGAGACAAGAGCAGACCGGAGACCGGTATTCCCCATAGCTGTCGATTTCAGAACCAATCGGGCCGCAATTGGTACGCTCGGAGGAACAATCTCGGAGTAAGGGTGCTGCATGGAGATTCGTGACCTGGAGGCCTTCGTCGCCGTCGCCGAGGAGCTGCACTTCGGGCGTGCGGCGGAGCGGTTGCACATCTCGCAGCCCCCGCTGAGCAGCAGGGTCCGTCAGCTGGAGGGCGAGCTCGGCCTGCAGCTGTTCACCCGCAGCACGCGCAGCGTCGCGCTGACGGCCGCGGGCGAGCGGCTGCTCCCCTCCGCGCAGCAGGTGCTGGAGCGCCTGCGCCAGACGCGCGTGATCGCGGACTCGATCAAGACGGGGGAGGAGGGCCTCGTCCGGCTGGGGTTCGCCGGCGCCTCGAGCCAGCGCGTCCTGCCGCAGCTGAGTCGCGCGGTGCGGGAGGCGTATCCCGGGATCGAGCTGCAGCTGCAGTCGCAGACGTACGTCTACACCGCGATCGAGAAGCTCATGGCGGGCTCCATCGACCTCGCGTTCGCACGGCTGCCGTCGCATCCGGGGCTGGCCTCCCGCGTGATCGAGGTCGAGGAGCTCGTGTGCGCGCTGCCGGAGGAGCATCCGCTCGCGTCGCGCACGAGCGTCACGATGGAGGACCTGCGCGAGTGCGGCTTCGTCAGCCTGCCCGACGACCAGGGCTCCATCCTGCAGGCGACGATGGCGGCGCTGTGCGTGGCGGCGGGCTTCCGGCCGCGGATCGCCCAGGTCGCCCCGGACTCGGCCACCGTGCTCGCCCTGGTCGCCGCCGGGGTGGGCGTCACGATCACGTTGACCTCGGTCGTGGCCTCCTCCGCCGTGGCGATCGTGTGCGTCCCCATCGAGGACATCCACCCCCGTCACATGTTCGCGACACTCGCCTGGCGGGCCGACGATCCCTCGCCCGCGCTGCGCCGTGTGCTGGAGATCTCGGAGCGCGCCCTGCCCACCCCCGATCTTTCGGGTATGGAGAATAATCCATTCCTCATGAGTATTGGACGCGAATGAATTCGCCGATCTAACGTCGAAGGACAGGGGCTCTCCCGCCCGATGCCCGCACAGTTCGATGGAGCCTGGATGAGCAGCGAAACCGTCCTCACCGACGTCGGCGTCGACCCCTGGCCGTCGACCGCGACCGAGCGGATCGTCGCGATCCGCGCGATCCCCTACGCGATCCCCTATCTCAAGCCGCTGCGGTTCGCGAGCGGATCGATCGACGTCGCCGACAACGTGCTCGTCGAGGTCGAGACCTCCAGCGGAGCGATCGGGATCGCCGAGGCGCCGCCGCGGCCCTACACCTACGGCGAGACGCAGGAGTCCATCGTCGCCGTGATCGAGCGGCTCTTCGCGCCGGGTCTGGTCGGACTGGCGCTGTCGGATCGCGAGAAGATGCGCGAGCGGATGGCGCGCACCGTCGGCAATCCCACGGCGAAGTCGGCGATCGACATGGCCGTCTGGGATGCCACGGGCAGGCTGCTGGGGATGCCCGTGCACCGCCTGCTCGGCGGGTACACCGACCGGCTCCGCGTCAGTCACATGCTCGGGTTCGACGACCCGTCCGTCGTCGCCGAGGAGGCCCTCGCCCTCCGGGAGACGCTCGGCATCGACTCGTTCAAGGTCAAGGTCGGCCGGCGTCCGATCGACGACGACGTCGCCGTCTGCCGCGCGGTGCGCGACGCGCTCGGCGACGCCACCGAGATCTACATCGACGGCAATCGTGGCTGGAGCGCGAGCGAGTCGGCACGCGCCCTGCGCCTGCTCGAGGACGTCGGCCTGTCGCGGGTCGAGGAGCTCTGCCCCGCCGACGACGTCCTCGGCCGCCGCTGGCTCGTCGCGCAGTCCTCGGTGCCGTTCGTCGCCGACGAGAGCGTGCCCACCCCGGCCGACGTCACCCGCGAGATCCTCGCCGGTGCGGCGACGGCGATCAGCATCAAGACGGCGCGGACGGGCTTCTCCGACTCCCTGCGGGTGTCGCACCTCGCCGAGGGGCTCGGTGTCGAGACCGTGATCGGCAACCAGATCGACGGACATCTCGGCACGGTATGCTCGCTCGTCTTCGGAGCGTCGCAGGCGTCGACGGCTCGTCACGCGGCGGAGCTGTCGAACTACCTCGATCTGGCGGACCACCTGCTCGCCGAACCGCTCGTGATCGCGAACGGCGAGATGGTGCTCTCCGACCGGCCGGGGATCGGTGCCGATCTCGATGCGGAAAAGGTGGCCCGCTACCGAACCGACGGGTGACCTCGCCCGCATCCCGCGTCTCCGAACGCGCAGACCCAGCGCCGCACGGCGCACCCAGTGAAAGGACAGGCCCATGGCTCAGCTTCGACTCCACCACGTGAACGTCACGTCCGACGACATGTCGATCCTCACGAAGTTCTACCGCGATGCCCTCGGCATGGAGATGCTGCCGTCCCCGCCCATGATCGCGACCTCCGCGGCGGAGACCGACGACGGCGACGCGGCGTGGGACAACAGCGCCAAGTTCTTCGACGCCGGCGACCCGACCGAGCTGCAGATCCACGCCACGCAGCGCCAGCCCTACCTCGCCGCGCAGGAGGGCCACTCGGTCAACCCGCTCATCGGCGGGCACTTCGCGCTGCGCACCGACGACATCCAGGAAGTCATGGCGCAGCTGACCGCCAACGGCATCCCGTTCGACGACTGGGGCATCTGGTCGGTCAAGGGCTGGTACCAGATCTTCCTGACCGACCCGGCGGGCAACATGATCGAGATCCACCAGGTCATGGACCCGGCCGGCGACCAGGCCATGGACACCTCGGGCGAATGACCGCCTCGGTGCCGGCGGGCGGCGGGACGGGGTTCCCGACGTACGCGGATCTCCGTGCCCGGCCGGAACCGCTCACCGGCACCGCATGGGGGGTGTTCGGGGACGACGACGAGCTCGGCACCCTGAACCACCTGACGCCGGAGCGCGTGCGTGCGGCGGCGACCTCGATCCGGCGGGGCGAGACGTTCTCGCTCAACCTGTCGCTGAGCGCGTTCGACCCGCCGCTCATCGCCCACCGCGGCGCGATCGAGCACCACGTCTTCGGGCTCAACGAGTTCCACCGCGACGAGCGCATCGACAACCTCTTCACGCAGGCTTCCACCCAGATCGACGGACTGCGCCACTTCGCCCATCCGGACCGCGGCTTCTACAACGGCGTCGCGGGCGCCGACGTGAGCGCCGAGACGGACGTCCTCGGCATCCAGCGGGTCGCCGAGCGCGGCATCGTCGGGCGGGGTGTGCTGATCGACGTCGGGGCGTACCGCGAGGCGCAGGGACGCCCGATCGACGACGCGCACAGCGAGCAGATCGATGTGGACGACCTCGATGCCACGCTCGCCTGGCAGGGGGCGACGATCGCGCCGGGCGACATCGCCCTCATCCGGTTCGGCTGGCTCGAGCGGATGCGGGGCACCGCGCGCGAGCCGGGAGCGCCGCTCACGAGCGCGGGTCTGGCGCACTCCGAGCGCACGGCGGCGTGGCTCTGGGACCATCAGGTCTCCGTGGCGGCCGCGGACAACGTGGCGCTCGAGGCCTGGCCGGTCCGGGACTCCGAGATCGTCACCGAGGCGGAGACCCGGGGCACGCTCGCGGCGTCCAGCCACACCGGCATGCTGCACCGCATCCTGATCCCCCTGCTCGGCCTCACCATCGGCGAGCTGTGGGACCTCGACGCCCTGGCGCGCGCCTGCCACGCCGCGCGGCGCTACGACGCGTTCGTCGTGGCCGAACCTCTGCACATCCGCGGCGGCGTGGGCAGCCCCGCCAACGCGATCGCGGTCATCTGAGACCGCACGACACGAAGGGACATCGACGACGATGAGCGTTGCCGAAGAAGTGGTGATCGTCACCGGAGGCGGATCCGGGATCGGATTCGAGTGCGCGGCCCAGGCCGCCGAGCGCGGGGCGAACGTCGCCATCCTCGACATCAGCGCCGAGGCCGCCGAGGCGGCCGTGGCGCGTCTCGCGCCGGGGCGACACCTCGCGGTGACGGCGAACGTCGCAGACGACGCCTCGGTGCGCGCCGGCGTGGAGCGGATCGTCGCCGAGATCGGCGCCCCGACCGGTGTCGTGGCGGCGGCCGGGATCGTCTCGCGCACGCCGCTGAAGGACGTGTCGCCGGAGGAGTTCCGCCGGGTTCTCGCGGTGAACGTCGAGGGCGTGCAGAACGTCATCGCCGCGGCCGCTCCCCACCTGATCGAGGCGGGCGAGCGCGGTGCGATCGTCGTGCTCGGCAGCGTGGCGGCGAGCACCGGCGGCGGTCTCATGGGCAGCGGCGTCTACGCGATGTCCAAGGCCGCGGTGATCGGCCTCGTCCGCGGGTACGCGCGGGAACTCGCCCCCTGGCGCGTGCGGGCGAACCTCGTGGCCCCCGCGGCGACCGACACCCCCATGACGCAGGTGCTCAGCGACGAGGAGAAGCAGCGCATCGCGAGCATGTCGCTGATCGGCCGGCTGAGCCGGCCCGAGGAGATCGCGTCCGTCGTGAGCTTCCTGCTCGGTCCGGGTGCCGCGGCGATCACGGGTCAGGTCGTGCAGCCGAACGGCGGGGTGCACTTCAACTGACCGCGGCGGGGACGGGACGGGGTAATGTAGTCAAAACTTTTACTACATGCCCTGCCGGGCCACGTGGACAGGAGCGCCCGATGCGCAGCGATTCCCCCGATCCGTCGTCACCGATCTTCTTCTCCGACCTCACGTTGCGGACGGATGCGGAGCGCGAACGCGCCGCCGCGGTCATCGCCGCCGCGCGCGCCCTGCGGCCGCTCCTGCGGGCCGACCAGGACGCCGCGGATCTGCGTGGCACGTACTCCGCGGAGATCCAGGAGGCCATGCTCGCCGGCCGGCTGTTCGACATCACGACCCCGGCACGGTTCGGCGGGCTCCAGCTGCCGCTGTCCGTGCTCACCGCCGTGATCATGGAGATCTCGACCGGCAACCCCGGGAGCGGATGGTGCTTCGCGCTCGCCGCCCAGCACACCACCACGATCGCGGCCCACTGGCCGGCCGCGGTGCAGGAGGAGGTGCTCGCCGCCGGCCCGTTCCTCGCCCCGCACCAGTTCGCGCGTCCCGGTGACGTCCGCGCCGTCGACGGCGGCTACCTCGTGGACGGCGACTACCCGTTCTGCTCGGGGTCGCCCTACTCGACCCATCTGATGATCACGGCGGTCGTCCGCGACTCCGGGGAGCAGATCACCCTCGTCGCGCCGCGCGCGGACTACGAGGTGCTCGACGACTGGGACCGGGCGCTCGGGATGAAGGCGTCGGGCAGCAACTCCGTGCGCTTCGAGAAGGTGTTCGTCGATGCCGCGCACGTCATCGCCGGCATCGGCGAGGACCTGGAGGTGATCCCGCCGGGGGTCGCCCTCCACGACGACGCCCTCTACCTCGGCCGCCTGTCGGCGTACCACCCCGCCGGGCTCGCGGCGATCGCGGTCGGCACCGCGCGGGCGGCGCTCGAGGAGTTCGAGGACATGATCCGCTCGAGCACGAGCCGCAACATCCAGGGCGTGCCCAAGAGCGAGGACCCCTTCTTCCAGCTGACGCTCGGACGCGCGACCGCGGATGCGGATGCCGCCGAGGCGCTGGTGTACGCCGGCGTCGACGCGTACACGGCCGCCGCGCGCCGGCAGGTGGAGACGGGTGTCGCGGTGACGGCGGCGGACATCGCGCGGATGGCGGGGGTGGCCACGAGCGCGATCGAGCTCGCCCATCGCGCGGTCGACGCGATCTTCGAGCACATCGGGACGCTCCGCGTCGCAGACGGCACGCGGATGCAGCGCTACTTCCGCGACATGTCGATGCTCCGCACCCACGGCCGGTTCCACCCGACCGGTGTCGCCGTCGCCCGCGGGGCGGCGGTGCTCGCCGGCGACTGAGCGGTCAGTGGCGCTCGCGCGCGTCGGACGGCGCGCCGGCGAGCACCGCGCGAAGCAGACGGACGAGCTCGCCGCGGTCCGCATCCGACAGTGCCGAGGCCCAGGCGCTCTCGCGCGCGTTCTGGGCCCGGAACAGCTCCGGTGCACGTTCGCGGCCCTGGGAGGTGAGGGCGAGCACGACCGCGCGACCGTCTCCGTCCGACCGGGAGCGCTCCACCCACCCGTCGCGTTCGAGCGTCTTGGTCATGGCCGACAGCGCGGCGCGACTCATGCCG
>Ga0075365_10000954_pt1 | contig 12271 bp, 9 predicted proteins | sample EndMetdeltDD1765_FD_71387 | JGI IMG/M metagenome (GOLD analysis project Ga0075365, IMG submission 71387) | Populus endosphere microbial communities from Tennessee, USA - Endosphere MetaG P. deltoides DD176-5 | ecosystem: Host-associated > Plants > Roots > Endosphere | place: USA: Tennessee... | reverse complement strand
CGCCGAGGCAGTCGCACCCGAGCTCCAGCGGGTTCGTGAACCGGCCGAACAGGTACTCCCCGAGGTCGAAGTAGTTCTGCCAGAACCGGATGGGCGAGGGGTCGCCGTAGGGGACGACCATCTCGCTGATCGAGGCGCGGTAGACGATCGGGCGCTCTTCCGTCCCGTCATTCCATGCGAGGTTGCGCAGGACCAGCCCTTCACGCATGTCGAAGCCGATGCGGAAGCGCCAGTTCGCCCACGAGATCGTCTCCCCCTCGACCTGGAAGCTCGGGCCTTCGGGCTGGGTGATCTCGATCGGCCTCAGGCCGGTGAGCGGCGGACCCTGCACCGCCGGATCGTCGAAGTTGCCCGACTCCGACGGGACGGGCTCCACTCCGGTGTCGATCAGGCGCGTGATCCGCCGGTCGGCCATGTCCACGTACGCGCACAGGCCCTCGATCGGGTGTGCCCACGGGTGGTCGCGGGGGTGGTCCTGCCGGAAGGCGAGCGTGCGGATGATGCGACGACCGGCCTCCTCCGGCAAACCGTAGTTCCCCGCGGACAGCGGCACGCACGTCACGTCGTCGATCGTCAGGCCGCGGGCGTCGAGCGCCGCGATCCATCGCGGGTCCTCGGCGACGATCGGGCCGATGGCGTCGAACTCCTCGACGAGGATCGGGAGCTGGCCGACCGAGCCGTCGAGTTCGACGACGGATTCCACGGCCGGCTCCTCGAGGGAGACGAGCACGTCCGTCGAGCGCCCCGAGGCCATGTCGAGGAGCATGGCACGCGCACGCCTCGCCGGCGCGGGCCCGATCCCGTTCTGGTGATCGAGGACCGCACTCTTGGCCGGCTCATCCAGGCCGACGTAGACGAACCGCGTGGTGTCGTTCCAATCGGCCTGCGAGGCGATGACCGTCCGTACGGTGTCGATCTCGCCGGCGGTGAGACTCGCGAGTGGGGAGATACCGGCGGCGGGGAGGTCGTGATGGTTCATGGTGATTCCTGTCAGGGGCGAGGGTCAGCGCGGATCGATGGGGGTGAGCGTGCCGTGGGTGCGTTCGAGAACCTCGCCGACATCGAGCAGGCGGGCCTCGTCGAATCGGCGCCCGACCAGTTGGACGCCGACGGGAAGCCCCCCGTCCACGCCGATGGGGACACTGAGTCCGGGACTTCCCAGCAGGGGGAGCGCCATCATCGACCACTGCGCATCCATCGCCGACCGCATCCCCGCCACGCTCTCGATGTCCTGGTCCTGGGGAAGCGCCTGTTCCGCGGATGCCGGGAGGATGAGCGTCGGGCACGACTCGAGGAACTCCTGGAGGCGGCGTCCGAGGGTGGCGCGGCGCGCGTATCCGGCGATGTACTGCTCCAGGCTCGGCGACTCGCCCCACCATTCCGCGGCATTCGCGAGATAGTGCGCGGCCGCCCGCTGCATACCCTCGTCGCCGACCTCCCGTACCAGCGGGAGCGCTGTCGCGAACTCCTGCATCACGAGCAGGTACCACAGCCGGTACGCCTCAGCGAACAGCGGCAACTCGACCTCCTCCACCACGTACCCGGCAGCCTCGAGCGTCGCCGCGGCGGACGTCAGTGCCGCGTCGACCGCGGGCGACGGGCGACGGACGCCGGGGTCGCGGAGGAGGCCCACCGTGCGCTCGTTGCCGGTGGGAGCAGGTGTCGGATCCCCCGGCACCTGCCAGAAGTCACGGACGTCCGGGGAACGCATCGCCCCGACAGCGAGGCGGACGTCGCCCACGGTGCGCGCGAGCGGGCCTTCGACGGCCATGGTCTGGGTCGACAGGTTCCGCTCCGGCGTCCCGGTCGCCGTCGAATAGGCGATGAGGCCGGGCGTCGGACGCAGCCCGACGACACCGGTCGCGAACGCGGGATATCTGACGGAACCGCCGATGTCGTTGCCCTGGGCCACCGGCACCATTCCGCTCGCCACCGCCGAGGCCGCGCCGCCGCTCGATCCGCCCGGCGTCCGACCCGCGTCCCACGGATTCATCGTGCGCCCGTGCAGGTCGTTGTTGGCGAACCAGCGGAACGCGAACGCCGGTGAGTTGGTTCGGCCGGTGAGGATCGCACCGGAACGGCGCAGCGCGCTCACCACGGGGGCGTCCGCGTCGGCGATCGCCTCTGACCACGCCGTCACTCCGTCCGTGGTGGCGTATCCGACCTGTTCCGTGTTGATCTTCACGGCGACGGGGACCCCCAGGAGAGCACCGTCGAGTCCGGCGTGGATCGCGGCATCCGCCCGGTCCGCGGCGGCGAGCGCCTCCTCGGGGCGCACCTCGACGATCGCGTTGAGCGACGTGTTGACATCGTCGATTCGAGCGAGGCAACTCGTGACGATGTCACGTGACGAGATCGTGCCCTCGACGAGTGCTGCGCGCAGCGCGGTCGCGGTCCAGCTCCAGAGGTCTTCGGAGGGTGACATGACGGTTGACGTCCTTTCAATGAGGGGCTTAGGAGAGGATCAAAAGGTCCGACACGACCTGCGCGGTGTCCGCGGAGGCGGGCGAGTCGTAGACGATCCGGCCGGAATCCATGACGAGCACGCGATGCACCGACCGGCTCACCCATTGGGGTGATTGGTCGACGACGAGCACGCCGACACCCGATCGCGCGACATCCTCGAGCACACGGAACACCTGGGCGACGATGGACGGCTGCAGGCCCTGGGTCAGCTCGTCGACGACGATGAGACGCGAGCCCGCGTAGATGGCACGCGCGATCCCGACCAGCTGCTGCTGCCCTCCCGAAAGGGTGCCCATCGCCTGGTTCGCGCGCTCGCGCAGCATCGGGAACTCCTCGAGCGGGTCCACCGCGGGCGCATAACCGTGCCGCCGAGCGAGCCGGAGGTTGTCGCGAACCGAGAGCGCAGCCATCACGCCGCGATCCTCGGGCATGAAGGTCGCGCCGCGTCGGGCCATGGCGTCCGGCTGTTCGAGCGGAACACCGTCGAGCATGACCGTGCCGGAGAATCGGCGGGCCATACCGAACAGCGCCTTCATGGTCGTCGACTTACCCATGCCGTTGCGACCGACGAGTCCGACGAACTCGCCGGACTCGATCGACAGGTCGACGTCGTGAACCACCTCGGCTGCCCCGTAGCCGGCACGGAGTCCACGGATCTCGAGAACACCCATCAGCTGGCACCTCCCAGATATGCGCCCCGGACCTCTTCGTGCGCCACGACGTCGTCCATCGACCCCTCGGCGATGACACGTCCCTGCGCGAGGACGACGACGCGATCGGCGAGCACTCGCACCAGCTCCATGTCGTGTTCGACGATCACCACACCGCACCCTCTCTCAGCGGCCACCGACCGGATCCGCGCGGCGAGGGCGACGGTCTCGTCGTGGGAAAGACCGGCTGCCGGTTCGTCCAGCAGGAGCAGGCTCCTGTGCCCTTCGAGGACCATGTCCAGTTCGAGATGGCGACGGTGCGCCATCGACAGCGCCGCTGCGGGAAGCGCCTCCTCCACGGCGGTGAATGCCGGCGGTCGCACCCCGCTCATGACGGCGGCGATCCTCCGGTTGTCGGCGACGGTGAGCGCGTCGAAGATGCTGGGGATCTGGAACATCCGGCCCAGTCCCCGCCGCGCCCGCGTGTGCACGGGGAGGTAGGTGACCTCGTGGCCACCGATCGTGACCCGCCCGGTCCCGACGGGCACGGTCCCGGCGATCGCCCCGAGGAGTGTCGATTTGCCTGCGCCGTTCGGCCCGATCAGGCAGACGCACTCGCCTGCCGCAACGGAGAAGTCGACGCCGTTGAGGATCGGCGATCCGCCGAGCGATACGCGGAGGTCGGTCACCTCCAGCAGAGGGCCGGTCGAATGCGCCGGTTCGGCACTCTCGAGAATCCGCACCCGTCGGGGCACCGCAGGGATGTCGGATCCGGCAGCCAGGCGTCGCACGATGGCGGCCAGCCCACCGGGGGCGACCTTCACGACGACCACGAAGACGACTGCCATGCCCAGGATCCACCAGCTCTGCAGGGTGCTCCCGAGCATCTGGGTGCCGAAGGTGATCGCGATCGCGCCGACGAACGGACCGGCGATCGAACGCCGCCCTCCGATCGCCACCCAGATCAGGACCGAGGTCGACAGTGCAAGTCCCACCGAGTTCGGTGTGACGATTCCGGACACGGTGGCGAACAAGACTCCCGCGATCGCCGACACCGCGGCGGAGACCGCGAAGGCGACGAGCCGGGTCCGGTGGCCGTTCACGCCGAGGTGAGCCGCTCGGGACGGGTTGCTGAGCACCGCGAGCTGAAGCATCCCGCGGCGGCCGTTCACGACGAACACGATCGTGATCGCCAGACACAGCAGGACTACCCCGAGCACGGTGTAGTAGCCGGGAATGAGAGTCAGCGGCGTGAGGAAGGCGCCGTTGGTGCCGCCTGTGACGTCGGTGGCCGATGCGGCGATGCGCTGACCGAGCAGGCTGACGCCGAGCGTGAGAAGGATGAACAGCGGTGCGCTGAGGCTGTCGGGCACGGAGAAGGCGACCATTGCGATCACGATCGCGACCACGACCGCCAGCAGTACCGCGATCGACGAGCTCAGCAGGATCGGGCTGTCCAAACGGTCGGCCAGAGCGGCTCCGTATGCGCCGATGCCGAAGAACGCCGCCTGTCCGACGCTGAGGAGGCCCACGCGCCCCCATGACAGGTCGAGTCCGTACGCGAACAGCCCGTAGACGAGCCCGAGGGTCAGGATGCCGAGGGGCCAGGGGCCGATGACGAACGGTGCCACCACGAGCGCGACGCAGACCCCCAGCCCGGCGATGATCTGGGACCGCCGGGCCGCGGCGACGCGACGCGGCCCGGCGGTGCTGACGGATGGAGAAGTCAACGGCAGCTCACGCCCTGATCGTCGACGAGGCCGTTCGCCGCGGCTTCCGTGTATGCCCCGTCCGCGATCGCATAGGTGAACATGTCCGCCTGGAACAGGTTGCTCGCTCCGGTCGATTCGAAGTGCGTGCCCTCGCCCAGGGGCGAGTCGTAGCTGAAGTCCGCGAGTGCAGCCGAGAGCCCCTCGCGGGTCGTGGCGTCCGCGCTGTTCGCTGCCGCCGCGATGAACTGGATGGCGTAGTAGGCGATGGCAGCGGTCTCGGGGACCGGTCCGGTCGTGTCGGTCTTCGCGCGATACGCCGCCACGAAGGCCGCGCTGTCGTCGTCCTCGAGTCCGTCCGCCCAGCGCGTCACGTGCTGGCGCCCATCGACGAGGTCCGCCACGGCCGGGTAGTAGTCGGCATCGAGCGCGGCGCCTTCGAGCCCCATCTCGTCCGTGAGGAGTCCGAACTGCTGCCCCTGCTGGGCGAAGGTCACCGCGTCGCTCCCGACGACGTAGCTCAGCACCGCGTCGGGTTCCGAGCCGGCCAGACGCGAGATGGTCGCCGAGAAGTCCGTCGTTCCGAGCGGGCTGTACTCCTCTGCGACGAGTTCCCCGCCGTTCGCCGCGATGATCTCCGTCGCCGCGACGGCGACATCGTGCGGGAAGTTGTAATCGGATCCCACGAACGCGATCCGCGGGCCGTACTGGGCGATGAGGTTCGCAACCTGCAGCTGCAGGAGCTGCCGGTTCGACGCTCCGAAGGGCCACCAGTTCACCGAGCAGACAGACGGATCACCGTACACCGCCGTGGCGAAGGGGATCTCCGACTCGTCGGCGATGGGCGCGACCGCCGCAGCGGCGTCTCCCGCCACGGTTCCGAACAGAAGATCGACGGCCGGGTCCTGTGCGAAGCGGCGCGCGATCAGCGTGGTCGACGCCGGGTCACCGCCGTCGTCCTGAGCATCGAAGACGATGTCGGCGCCTCCGACTCCGCCCTCCGCGTTCACCTTCTCGACGCCGAGTTCGAACCCGGCCTGCATGGCCAGTCCGATCGATGAGACCGGTCCCGTGGCAGGGACGATGAATCCGATCGAGAGCCCCGCGTCGTCCGACTCCGCGGTCGTCGCTCCGAAGCTCCCTCCGCTGCAACCGCTGAGCACGGTGGCGGCGCTGACGGCGAGCGCGACAGCGATCCCGGTACGAGTGCGTCTCATGCGCGAGGAGCGAAAGAGCGCGGGCGTGTTGCGATCCATGTGATGAACCTCCTGATGTGTGGGTTGGCGCGGATGACGACGGCGGTGAGAACGACGACGTAGAAGAGGGTCTCGGCGACGGCGTCGGTCACGATTTGGCGGAGCAGCACCTGCGCCGCCACGACGAAGACGACGGCGATCACCGGGGCGATGAAGGACCCGGCGCGCGTCATCAGCACGGCGACGAATCCGGGTACGAGCAGAGAGAACCCCATGGCGGGGGACACACCGAGGACAGGACTGTAGAGGTACCCGGCCGCGACGACGAGAACTCCTCCGGCGGTGAACGCCAGCGCCCGCGTGCGCCCCGGGCGAGCGCCGAAGAACGCCGCCATCGACGGATTCTCCGCGACCGCACGAAGCCTCAGTCCGGCGCGGCTGCCGTAGACGTAGGCGATCACGGCGCCGACGAGGACGATCGCGATGAGCGCGATGACGATCCGGTATACCGGGTACTCGACCCCGAGCAGGTTCACGGATCCACCCAGAGGTGCGTCCACGCTCCGGCCGGTCGACGTGAACACCACTTCGAGGACCTGCCTGATGACGATCCCGATGCCCCACGTCACGAGCATCCCGGCCATGGGATCCGAGATGCGCGAGAGGAGCCCGCGGTCCAGCACGTAGAACAGCGGAGCCAGGATGATCATCGCGAGGGGAAGTCCGAGCCAGAACGGCAGCGCCGAGAGGGCGACGGCCGCGTATGCGCCGAGGACGACGAAGTCGCCGACCGCCAGGTTCATGAAACGGCTCGTGCCGAACACCAGCGCCAGCGACAGCGCAATGAGCCCGTAGAGGCCGAACTGCGTGAGCAATGCGAGCAGGAAGTCTGACATCTGGTCTTTCCGATAGGAGGGGCGCTGTCGAGATCACGCTAAGGAGCCGTCAGGGGTCACGTCCGGTCCGCGAGCGCCGGGAACTTGGTCCTCCGTGCCCGGGTTCCGACGCAGACACATGATCGAAATCGACGCGATATGGGCGGGAATCATCCCGGACGTACGCTGACGCGCCGGAGCTCCTCGAACCTTCGCGATTGGGAAGCGCATGACTGTTGTTGTAGAAGACACTGAGGCCGGAAGCGTCGTGTCCGGGTATCTCGGTGCACCCTCCAGCGCCCTGGACGACGGCATTCTCGTCACCGGAGACTCCGACCTCGTCACCGGGTTCTCCAGCTGGCGTACCGGGACGCTGATCGGATGCGACGTCGAGTTCGACACGCGCTCCACCGTCCGGCCTCGGAGCGGCGACGGCACGAGCGATGTGTTCATCGTGGGGACGCTCCTGTCCGGTTCGGCCACGTTCGTGAGCACCGAAGGTTCGAACGCGATCGCACCGTCATCGGTCCTCGTGTACCCGGCGATGGTCCCCTTCTATTTCGAGTTCGAGGGGCCGTTCCACTACTCGCTCATCACCGTGACGGCAGCGGAGCTGGGTGTGACGTCACGCGCGCTGCAACGACTCGCCGGCCGGGTGCAGATCCAGGACTCGCCGTTCAGCGCGGCGCTCGTCGGAATACTCGGATCGGCGCGGCCGGCGAGCGGGACGCTCGGCGACAGCGCTCTGGCCTCGGTCGGCGAGAGCGCCATGCACATGCTGCGTCAGATCGTTGCTCTCTCCGACCACGATCATTTCGCTGCCCGGTCCGACCATCGGATCGGGCGGGTCTTGGAATGGATCGACGAACACCTGACCGCCCCCGACCTCACCCCGGACGTCGTGGCCGCCGAGCTTCACATGTCGCTCCGGCAGCTGCACCGGCTGTTCGGCGCGACGGACTTCACCTGCGGGCAGTACGTCCTCGATCGTCGTCTTCAACGAATCCGCGACGATATCCCGAGAGCGGGGGCCGACGTCTCGCTGACCGAGATCGCCGCCCGCTGGGGCGTGCTCGACGCGTCGCACTTCTCGAAGGCGTTCCGCCGCCGCTTCGGACTGTCGCCGCGAGAATATCGTCGTCTCGTCCAGAGGTGACCGGCCGATCTCGTCGGCCCGAACGTGCGACACGAGGCGGCTCCGGTTCCCAGACGGACCGACCTCCGCCGTCCCTGCGCCGTCGAGGCGCGGATCGCCCTCATGGACGATGCGGCGTCAGCTCCTCATCCGCGTCTCGCCCCAGCGTCGCCGTGCGCTCGGCGGCGAGCGCCGCAAGATCCCAGCCCGCATGCGGCACGGAGTCCACCAGCAGGCGCGTGTATGCGGAGGTCGGCCGCGCGAGCAGCTCGCGGGTCGCGCCCTGTTCGACGACGCTCCCCCGCTGTAAGACGAGGGTGCGCTCGCAGAGCCCCTGCACGACGGCGAGGTCGTGGCTCACGAACACGAGGGCGAGTCCGCGTTCGGCACGGATCTCGGCAAGCAGCTCGAGCACCTGCGCCTGCACGGAGACGTCCAGGGCGCTCGTGGCCTCGTCGAGCACCAGCAGGTCGGGGTCGACCGCGAGCGCCCGCGCGATCGCGGCGCGCTGGCGCTGACCACCGGAGAGCCGTCGCGGCACGGACTGCGCCTGTTGCTCACCGAGTCCGACGCGCGCCAAGAGCCCGCGGACCCGCGCGACGTTGCCCGGCCTCCCCGGGTAGTGCAGCTCCATGACGTCCTCGACGGCCCGGCCGACCGGGCGCCGCGGATCGAGGGAGAGGTACGGATCCTGGAAGACGATCTGCCGGGCGCGCGCCCGCGCCAGGCGGGCCGCGCGACCGCGCCGACCCGCCGCGACGGCGAGGTCGGTGTGCACGATCGATCCGCTGTCGGCACGTTCGAGGCCGACCAGCATCCGGGCGATGGTGGACTTGCCGGAGCCCGATTCGCCGACGATTCCGAAGGCTTCACCGCGCCGCACGGTGAACGAGACGCCGTCGACGGCGGTACTGCTGCCGAAGGGCGTCCGATACGTCTTGCGGAGGTCCGACACGGACAGGATGGGCGTCTCCGTCCCCGGTGCGTCAGGGGTCGGGACGTCCGAGGTCCGCGGCTCGAGCGTCGGTGTCGCGGCCAGCAACCGGCGGGTGTAGTCGGCACGCGGCGCGCGGAACACCTCGTCGGCGGGCCCGGACTCCACCACGGACCCCTGCTGCATCACGTAGACGCGGTCGCAGATCGCGGCGGCGAGATTGAGGTCGTGGGTGATGAACAGCATCCCCATCCCGCGCTGCTCCTTCTGCTCGAGCAGGACGCGGATGATCTCCGCCTGCGTCGTGACGTCGAGCGCCGTGGTGGGCTCGTCGCACAGCAGCAGACGCGGCTCGGTACTGAGAGCTGCCGCGATCATGACTCGTTGCAGCATGCCGCCGGACAGCTCGTGCGGGTACTGCGCGTAGTGGCGATCGGGGTGAGGGAGCCGTACGGCGTCGAGAAGCTCGAGCGCCCTCCGCTTCGCCCGCGATGCGTCCCATCCGTGGCAGAGGCGCAACGACTCGGTCATGAAGTCGCCGATCCGTCGGACCGGGTTCACGCCGGATCGCGGATCTTGGAAGACCATCGACACGTCGTTGCGTCTGCGCGTGCGCGCCGTGGCTGCGTCCGCGGTCGCCATGTCGGTGTCTCCGAGCAGCACGGTGCCGGTGACGGCGCTGCGTTCCGGCAGCAGCCCGAGCACCGCACGCGCCGTCAACGACTTGCCCGATCCGCTCTCGCCGACGAGCCCGACGATCTCCCCGGCATCGACGTGCAGCGTGAGTCCGTTCAGGAGCTCGCGGCCGGAGCCCCCCTCGAGTCGCAGCGCGAGGTCGGTGACGGTGAGCAGTCGAGTCACGAACGGGTCCTTCCGGCGAGACGGTCGGCGAGGTCGTCGCCGACGACGTTGACAGCGACGACCGCGAGCACCACGGCGATGGCGGGAACGACCGCGGAGAGCGGATGGCCGGCGAGTACGGCCGCACGCGACTCGTTGATCATGGCCCCCCAGTCGGCGGTGGGCGGCTGCACCCCGAGCCCCAGGAACGAGAGCGCCGCGAGATCCATGAGCGCGTACCCGAAGTTGAGCGTGGACTGCGCGAGGATCGTCGGGCTCACGTTGGGGAGTACGCGCCGCAGCGCCGTCCAGGGGCCGCTGAAGCCCTGCACCCGATAGGCCGCGACATAGGGGCGGGAGCCTTCCGCGAGCACGAGCGAGCGGACCAGGATCGCGACGTACGGGGAGTAGGCGAGGGCCACCGCGATCACCGGCGCGGTCAGGCCCTTGCCGAAGAGCGCGACGCCGAGCATCGCCAGCAGGAGGGCGGGGAAGGCGAACAGCACGTCGAAGACGCGGGTCAGGATCCCGTCCACGACCCCGCCGGCCCAGGCGGCGACCAGTCCGAGGAGGGTGCCGACGATGGTGGCGACGAGGATCGCGAGCAGCGGGGCGGTCAAGGACAGCCGGGCCCCGTACATCAGGCGCGAGAGCGTGTCGCGGCCGGTGCCGTCCGTGCCCAGCCAGTGGGCGGCGGAGGGACCGGAGTAGACGTTCGCCAGGTCGATCGCGTCGGGGTCGTAGGGGGCGATCCACGGTGCGAGCACGGCGACGAGCACGAACACCCCGAGGATGATCGCGGAGGCGAGCACGAGCGCGGGCGAGGACCGGATGAGGCGTCCTGCGCGCGTCTGGCGTTCGACGGGCACGGTGGTCATCGGGCGGCCTCCCGAGCGGCGGAGCGCGGGTCGATCAGTGGCTGGAGCACCGTGACGATCGCGTTGACGACCACGAAGACCGTGACGATGAGCAGCACGATCGCCTGTGCGACGGGGAAGTCCTTCCGGTCGACGGCCGAGACCAGCAGCGACCCGATGCCTGCCACGCCGAAGCTCTGCTCGACGACGGTGCTCGAGACCATGAGCCCGGCGATGAGGATGCCCGCGATCGTCGTGATGGGGCCGAGCGCGTTCCGGAAGACGTGCCGGCGGATGACGCTCGGCCGGCTCAGGCCGCGGCTCTCGGCCACCTCGACGTGTTCGCGCCCGAGCTGATCGAGCATGGACGAGCGCGTGATGCGTCCGAGCATCGCGATGAACGTGAACGCGAGCGCGATGGCGGGCAGCGTGAGGTGCGGGATCATCCCGAGCCCCTCCCCTGCTCCGAAGGAAGGAAACCACTGCAACTGCACGGCGAACACGGCGATGAGCACGATCGCTGCGACGAACGACGGGATGGCGGCGAAGCCGGACAGCACGACGAGCACGATGCGGTCGAGCGCACGACCGCGATGCAGCGCCGCGGCGATGCCGGAGATCACTCCGACGACCACGATGATCAGGCCCGCGTAGACGAGCAGTGCCATGGTCGTGGGTAGCCGCGACCACACCAGCGACGTGACATCGTCGCGGAACTGGAAGGATCTCCCGAAATCGCCGCGGAAGGCGCCGCCGAGCCAGTCCAGATACCGCACGACGAACGGGCGATCGAGTCCGTACTGTTCCGTGACCGCGGCGACCGCTTCCGGGCTCGGCTCCCTCCCCTGCAGCAGGAAGCTGAGGGGATCGCCGGGCACGAGGTACATCGAGCCGAAGACCAGGAACGACGACACCAGGAGGGTGATCGCGAGAGTGAGGAGTCGTTTGAGGATCGTCAGGACCATCGTGAGCTCACCCTCCTGCTGTCGGTCATCTGCGCGTGCTCGTTCTCGGCCGCACGCGTCAGCCCGCGGCGCCGATGGCGGCCGCCCACGGGTAGTACATGTAGTTGATCGACGGCGACACCCCGGTGATGTCGTTCGACAGGAACACGGTGGTCGGTGTGGTGTACAGGGGCAGCCACGGCAGCTCCTCCGCGGCGATCACCTGCGCCTGCGCGGTGAGCTCGCCACGCGCATCCGCGTCGAACTCGCCGATGGCCCGGTTCACGACGTCGTCGAACTCGGTGTTCGACCAGTTGCCGTAGTTCGAGAACTCGCCCGTGCGCAGCACGCTGTACATCTCGAGCGCGTCGGGGCCGGAGAGGTACCAGTTCGTGTAGAAGAGGTCGATCCCCTCGCGGGACGCCGGGTCGGAGAACAGCGCCGTGTACTGGTCGGGCGAGATCGTCTTGATGGTCGGCTTCAGTCCGATCGCGGTGGCCGCGGCGGCGACCGCCTGGCTGAGCACATCAGCGGCCGCGCTCACCGGGGCGGTCGCGATGACGAGCTCTTCTCCCTCGATCCCCGCGTCGGCGACCAGGGCCTTGGCCGCATCCAGGTCGTACTCGTAGGAGGGCAGATCCTCGTAGGCGGCGTCGACGACGCCG
>Ga0075365_10000952_pt1 | contig 12277 bp, 10 predicted proteins | sample EndMetdeltDD1765_FD_71387 | JGI IMG/M metagenome (GOLD analysis project Ga0075365, IMG submission 71387) | Populus endosphere microbial communities from Tennessee, USA - Endosphere MetaG P. deltoides DD176-5 | ecosystem: Host-associated > Plants > Roots > Endosphere | place: USA: Tennessee... | reverse complement strand
CAAGGGCGTGGCTTGCAGGGCTTGGGACTGAGACATTTACGCGACGACCTCAACTCTCTCTATTTCTACGTCCGCAGCCGCGGATCGAGCAGATCGCGCAACGCGTCGCCCAGAAGGTTGGCGCCGAACACCACCAGGCTGATGGCGACGCCGGGGAAGATCACCAGCCATGGCGCGGTGCGGATGTATTCAGCTGCCGACTCCGACAGCATGCGCCCCCAGGACGGATAGGGTTCCGGCACACCGAGTCCGAGGAACGACAGCGACGCCTCGACCAGGATCGCCGAGCCGAACTGCGCGGTGGCGAGCACGATCAGCGGCGCCAGCGTGTTCGGCAGCACGTGCCGCACGGCAATCCACATCTCGTTGATGCCGATGGCGCGGGCTGCCTCGACAAACGGCATCTCCTTCAGCGCCAGCGTATTGGAGCGGACAATGCGTGCGATGCTCGGGACCAGCGGAATGGCGATGGCGATGATGGTGTTCTGCAGCGAGGGCCCAAGCGATGCGGCCATCACCAGCGCCATGACGAGCAGCGGCAGCGACTGCATGATGTCGATGAAGCGCTGCACGATGAGATCGATCCAGCCGCCAAAATAGCCCGACGCCAGCCCGATCGGGACGCCGACGGTCAACCCCAGCGCGGTGGCGCCCATGCCGACGGCGAGCGAGATCTGCGCCCCGCCGATGATACGGCTGAGGATATCTCGCCCCATGAAGTCGGCGCCGAGCCAGTGCGCCGAGCTTGGGAACGCCAGCGACGCGCGCGCATTCGTGGTGGTCGGATCGTAGGGCGCGATCCAGCCCGCAAACAGCGCGGTCAGTGTGAAGATGATGATGATGACTGCACCAAATGCACCCAGCGGGTAGCGGCGAGCGAGGAACAGCATCGCCTGCCAGCGGTTGCTGACGTTGGCGCCCGCCTTGGCAAGTTCGACGCTATGATCGATCGTCGTCGTCATGGCAAAGCTCCGTTCACGCTTCCAGCCGGATGCGCGGATCGAGCGCGGTGTAGGCAAGATCGACGAGGAAGTTGATGGTCACCACCACGAGCGCGATGAACATGACGAGGTTCTGCACGATTGGATAGTCGCGCGAGCGGATCGCCTCGACCAGGAAGCGGGCGACGCCGGGAATGTTGAACACGGTCTCGGTGACGATCAGCCCGCCGATCAGGAAGGCGGCCTCGATGCCGATGATGGTGACGACCGGCAGCAGCGCATTGCCCAAGGCATGCTGATAGTTGACCGACTGCTCCGAGGCGCCCTTCGATCGCGCGGTGCGGATGTAATCCTGCTTCAGCACCTCGAGCATCGAGGAGCGCGTCAGGCGCATCACCAGCGCCGAGCTGCGGAAGCCCACCACCAGCGCCGGGATCGTCAACAGCCCGATCTCGGCCCATATCGTGTCCGGCTGGCGGTTGTAGATCGGAATCCAGCCCAGGACCTGGACGAACCCCATCAGCACCAGCAGCCCCAGCCAGAACGACGGCATCGACAGCCCGGAGAGACTGACCACGCGCAACAGATAGTCGAGGAACGTATTGCGGTGGACAGCGCTGATGACGCCGAGCGGCAGGCCGATCAGGATCGAGAACACCAGCGCCAGCACGGCAAGTTTCGCCGTCACCGGAATCCGCGGCGCGATCTCCTCGATCGCCGGCCGCTCGCTGACATAGGCATAGCCGAGGTCGCCGCGCGCGAGGCCTGAGATCCACTGCCAGTACTGGATGACCAGCGGCTGGTCGAGGCCGAGCTCACGCTCGATCTTCAGCTTCTGCTTCGGATCGATGATGCCGGCGGAATCGACCAGGATGTCGGCGATGTTGCCCGGCACCAGCCGCATCACCAGGAAGATCAGGATCGACATGCCGAACAGCGTCAGCAGCATCAGCGCGAAACGGCGCATCAGATAGCCGGACATCGATGGCGCCCTCCCCGCAGCTTGATCCCTGATCCGCCTTGTCGCATCCCGTCGCGCCGCGGATCATCGCGCGAAGGTCGGCATCCTTCCCGTGCCGGCGCTATTTGTCCAGCCACGTATCCTCGAACCGCGTGTTATTATAAATGCTGTTGGCGTGCGCGGTGTAGCCCTTGACGTGCGCGTGCCAGCAGTTCCCGGACACGCCGTGGTAAATGATCGGCCGCGCGGCATCCTCCACCAGCATGCGCTCGATCTCCCAGACGAGCTGTCGCCGCTTTTCCTTGTCCGCTTCCTGCGATTGCCTGACCAGCAGCTTGTCGACTTCGGCGTTGCAATATTGCGTGTAATTGCGCTCCGACTTGCAGGAATAATTTTCCACCAGGTTGGCGTCAGGATCGTCGACGCTGACGCCGGTCAAGTTGAAGCCGATCGTGTAATCCTTGCGCGCCACTTTCGGGTACCATTGCGGCGTGTCGACAACCTCGAGCTCCGACTCGATGTAGATCTTCTTCAACTGCTCGATCAGGATCACCGCCGGATCGCGATAAGTCGGCAGGTTGCGGGTGGGCAACTTCATCCTCAGGGTCTTGCCTTCGCCGTAACCGAGCTTCCGCATGATCGCCTGGGCCTGGTTGAGCCGGCCGGCATAGTCCGAACTATAGCCCGGCAGCGAGGCGACCACTTCTTCCGGCATACCCCACTGCCCCGCCGGACGCGCCAGCATGGCGCCGCCGTATGATGCCTGTCCTTCCTGCAGAATGGTGTTGAACTCGTCGCGGTTGAACGCAAGCGACATCGCCCTGCGGATTTCGGGATTGTCGAAGGGCGGGCGCTCGCGGTTGACGATCAAATTGGAGCTGACGCCTGACGGGTTGAGCACGCAGGTGGCCTTCGGCGCCTGCGCCTTCATGTCCTTCATCAGCGGCACGGTGATGTCGGATGGATAGGTGATGTCGAACTCGCCGGTTGTGAATGCCAGCAGCCGCGTCGAGCGGTTGTCTATGATCTTGTAGGTGATGCCGTCGAGATAGGGTTTTCCGGGCTTGAAGTAGTCCGGGTTGCGGGTCAGCGCGATCGACTCGCCGCGCTTGAACTCGACGAACTTGAACGGACCCGTGCCGACCGGCTTCGTGCGCATCGCCTGCTGCGGCACATGGCAGGGATAGACCGCCGAGAAGCCGCTCGCGAGCAGCATGATCAGCGCAGGCTGCGGCGATTTGAGATTGAACGTCGCCTCATAGTCGCCGCTGATCGTCACCTCGCTCAGGTTCTCGTACCAGACCTTTCGCGGGTTCTTGCGGAAGTCGGCGACGTCGCCCTTGCCGATCAGCATGTGCCAGGTGCACTGCACGTCCTTGGCCGTAAACGGCTTGCCGTCATGCCACTTCACGCCCTGGCGCAGCTTGAAGGTGAGCCTCGTTTTCGTGTCGTCCCACGACCAGCTTTCGGCCAGGTCAGGCACGATCGTGTCCATGCTCTCGTTCGGCTTCATCTGGTCGAACATGACGAGGTTATTGAACACAGCCATGAACGGGCCGGTCGCCGACACAGTGGATTCCTCCAGCAGCGAGGCGCTGGGCGGGTTGTCGTTGTGATACATCCGCAAGGTTCCGCCGCGCTTCTGCGCCTCCGCCGGCATCGCCGTCATCATCGCCAGCGCGGCCAGTACCGCTGAAACGTTTCCAATGAAGCCCACCGCACGTCCAGCGCGCATTGCAACCTCCCAAAACGTTTATGTCTTGCTCGATTACACGACGCGCTTGATGCGCGCTTCTCGTTGGATGGATTGTGACCGCGCCTCTAGTGTCTGATCCAGCTTCGCTGAATCAGACACGTCGTTCATCTATCTGTTTGTGCATGATCTATTCCGAAAACCGGCTCCCACTTTTCGGGATCATGCACTAGCGGCGCGGCTCCGTTACTTGTCCAGCCAGAGGTCCTCGAAACGCGTGTTGTTGTAGATCGAGTTGTCGTGCACGACGAAGTTCTTCACATACGGGTGCCAGCAGGTGCCCGCGATGTTGTGGTCGATGATCGGACGTGCCGCATCGTCGACCAGGAGCTTCTCGATCTGCCAGACGATCTCCTTGCGCTTCTGCTTGTCGGACTCTCTTGATTGCACGCCTAGCAGGCGATCGACTTCCGGGTTGCAGTATTCCGTGTAGTTGCGCTCGCTCTTGCAGGCGTAATTCTCGACCAGATTGCCGTCCGGATCATCGACGCTGACGCCGGTGAGATTCATGCCGACAGAGTAATCCTTGCGTGCCACCTTGGGATACCACTGCGGTGTATCGACGTTTTCCAGCTCACCCTCGATGTGGATCTTCTTGAGCTGGTCGATCAGGATGACCGCCGCATCGCGATAGACCGCGATGTTGCGGGTCGCGACCTTGACCTTGAGCGGCTTGCCCGGACCGTAGCCAAGACCTTCCATGATCTTGCGCGCCTCGGCCTGGTTCTGCTCGACGGTGCCGCCATAGCCGGCCAGCTTCTCGAGCAACTCCTTCGGCATGCCCCACTCGCCCTGCGGCGCCGGCAGCATGGCGCCGCCGATCTTCGACTGGCCTTCGGCCAGGATCTTGCTGAACGAGTCCCGATCGAGCGCGAGCGACATCGCTCTGCGGACTTCCGGTTTGTCGAACGGCGCAGCGCTTCGGTTGACGATCAGGTTGTTGGCGACGCCCGTCGGCGCATATTCGCAGATCGCCTTGGGTGCCTGCGACTTCATATCCCGCCCGAGCGGAACGGTGATGTCGGTCGGAAAGGTTATGTCGAAATCCCCTGCAGCGAAGGCGAGGATACGGGTCGAACGGTTCTCGACGATCTTGAACTCGATGCCGTCGAGGTAAGGCTTGCCCTTCTTCCAGTAGTCCGGGTTCTTCACGAGCTTGATCGATTCGCCGCGCCTGTATTCGACGAACTTGAACGGTCCGGTGCCGATCGGCTTTGTGCGCATGTCGCGCTGGGAGACGTGACACGGGTAGACCGGCGAGTAGCCCGAAGCGAGCAGCAGCGGGAACGCCGGCTGCGGCTCCTTCAGCACGAAGGTCGCCTCATAGTCGCCGTTGATCGTCACCTCGCTGAGATTCTGGTACCAGATCGCACGCGGGTTCTTGCGGAAATCCTGCGTGTCGCTCTTGCCGATCAGCATGTGCCAGGTGCACTGCACGTCCTTCGCCGTGAACGGCTTGCCGTCGTGCCACTTCACGCCCTCGCGCAGCTTGAAGGTGAGCTTCTTCTTCGCGTCGTCCCACGCCCAGCTTTCGGCGAGATCGGGCACGATCGTGTCTGCGCTCTCATGCGCCTTGGCGTTATCGAACATGACGAGGTTGTTGTAGATCGACATGTAGGGAATGGTGACCGAGATGGTCGCCTCTTCCAGAATCGACGCGCTCGGTGGGTTGTCCCGATGCGGTATTCGGAGCGTGCCCCCCGCCTTTTGCGCCAATGCGGCGCCCATATCGATGGCAAGCAACGAAGCGACCGCGACTGTCGCGGTCAAGACACGTCCGAACATGAATCCTCCAAGCAATTTCTGACGCTTACAGCGCTCTTGTTTCGCAACGCGAACCTAACACGGCTGCAAGGCGGAGCAATGGGCTGCGTCAAGACGCGCAGGGCGCGCATTGCAGCAATGGAACAACGATTGTACGAAATCGGACTTGCCATTGCCCTCGCCCGATCGCCATGATCCGGGCCGCGGCACGAAACGAGATGACGTACGGCCCGCCCCTCGTTAACTGACCTCCCAGCGCAAGGCGCCCTGCTCGATGCGACATTTTCCGCCACGCCGGATCGTCTGTCTGACCGAGGAAACGGTCGAGACGCTCTATCTGCTCGGCGAGCAGGACCGGATCGTTGGCGTCTCCGGATATGCGGTACGGCCGCCGCAGGTGCGCAAGGAGAAGCCCCGGGTGTCCGCCTTCATCTCCGCGGATATTCCGAAGATTCTGGCGCTCGAGCCCGACCTGGTGCTGGCGTTTTCCGACCTGCAGGCCCAGCTCGCTGCCGATCTTGCGAAGGCCGGCGTAGCCGTGCACGTGTTCAACCAGCGCGACATCGCCGGCATTTTTGCCATGATCCGCATGGTCGGTGCGCTGGTGGATGCCTCGCCCAGGGCCGAAGCGCTCGCCGGTCAACTGCAGCGGAGGCTCGATGACGTCGCGACCAACGCCGCGCGCCACGCCACCAAGCCGAAAGTCTACTTCGAGGAGTGGAATGATCCGCTGATCACCGGCATCGGCTGGGTCTCGGAGCTGATCGAGGTTGCCGGCGGCATCGACGCCTTTCCAGAGCTGCGTCGCGAGCAGAGCGCCAGGCAGCGCATCATCGATCCGTCACAGGTCGTCGCTGCGGCGCCCGACATCATCCTCGCCTCCTGGTGCGGCAAGAAGGTGCGGATGAAGGATTTTTACGAGCGCCCCGGCTGGAACGAGATTCCTGCGGTGAAGAGCAACCGCATCGTCGAGATCAAGTCGACCATCATCCTGCAGCCGGGGCCGGCGGCCTTGACCGACGGTCTCGACGCGATCTGCGCGGCACTGCGTCCGCAGGAGACCAGCCTCGCCGCAAACGCCTGACCAGTGCAGCTCCGAACTTCAGCGGAACAGCTTGTTGATGGCTTCCGCTCCCAGACCGACCTTCTCGTAGTGCTCGCGGCACATGGCGATGTACTGGTGCACGTCGAAGAAGCCGTCGGGCTTGCCGTCGTCGTTGAGCCAGATCAGCGGGCCCTTGACGATGAACAGCGTCCGCATCGGATCCTTGTGCTCGTAGGCGACCAGCGTGTGGCTCTCGCCCGGCGTCTCGTAGACGAAATCGCCTGCGGTGGCCGTCCAGTCATGTTCGAGATAGCCCCACTTGCCCGAGATCGTGTAGGCGAACACTTCGTGCGGATGATAGTGCCGGTTGACCAGACCGGCGCCCTTCGCCATCAGGATATCGCACCACTTGTTCTGGCTCGGCGATATCCAGAGCGGCCGTGACGAGACGGTCTCGGTGAACGGCACGTAGTAGCGCTCATCATCCGTCACGGCGCCGGCGATGTAGACGTCTTTCAACGCGTCCGGCTGGAACACCGGGCTCACCGGCTTCAGCGACTTCCAGAACTCATGGTTCGGCATCTCGGGCATGATGATCTCCTCGCTTGTGCGCCAGGCGACGGCGCAAGTGGCTCACACGTGCATCCCGCCGTCGGCCATCAGCACGCTGCCGGTCGTAAAGCTGCTTCTGTCCGAGGCGAGGAACAGCACGGCCTCGGCGATCTCGTCCGCGCGGCCGTGCCGGTGCATGGGAATGACGGCGTCGAGGAAGGCACCGCCATCGCGACCGAGCACGCCCGTCAAACCGCGCTCGACCTCGCGCTGAAATCCGTTGTCGATCGGCCCCGGCGCCACCGCGTTCACACGGATGCCGCGTCCGGCAGTCTCCTTGGCAATCGTCCGCATCAAGCCGATCAGCGCGTGCTTTGAGGCCGCGTAGGCTGAGATGCCGGGATCGGAGGTGACGCCGACCACGCTTGCCGTCATGACGATGCTTCCGCCGTCGCGCATCACCGGCAGCACATATTTGCAGGCGAGAAACGACCCTTTCAGGTTGACTGCCAGCACACGGTCGAACACCTCCTCCGGATAATCCGTCACCGGGAGAATGGGTCCGCTGATGCCAGCGTTGCTGAAGAGCACGTCAACGGCGCCGAACTCGGCAACCGTTGCAGCGACATAGCCGCGGGTCGCGACGCTGTCTGCAACATCCGCGGCGGCGGTCGCAACCCGGTTCGCCGGCGCGCCAAGCGTGTACGCCGTATCGATGAGCGGTCCGGCCTCACGGTCGACCAGCATCACCCGCGCGCCCTCTTCGATGAAGCGCGCTGCCACCGCGCGGCCGAGGCTGCCGGCCGCACCCGTGACGATGCAGACCTTGTCCTTGAGGACAGTCATTTGCCTCCCGCTCGCAATCGACACGGGGCAGGCTTTCGCCCGCCCCGCGTCGGAGCCCCCGCTATTTCCAGGCTGGCTTCGGCGTGACCATGGCCGCCGCGCCTGAACGTTGCGGTGCGACGCCGACGAAGAAGCCGTCCTGCCACTGCCCGATGTGCCAGAACGCGTCCTTCGGCATGTTGTTCTCGAGCTTGATCTTGCCGATGACGGTGTCGAACGTGCCCGTTTGCAGCTCCTTGACGATCGCCTCGCGGTCGATCTTGCCGACCCGTTCCACCGCCTGCTCGAGCATCTGCAGCGAGGCATAGCCGACCTGGCTGCCCCAGCGATCGGGCCCGCGGTTGAACATTTCCTCGTGCTTCTTCGCGTAAGCCTGCGTCGAGGCATTGTCGCGCGACCAGCCGCCGAGCGAGATGATGCCCTCCGTATTGGCTCCGAACCGCTGCGGATAGAGCGGGAAGCCGACGCCCACGCCCAGGAACATCACCTTCGGCGCGAACGAGGCGACCTTCGACTGCTCGGTCAGGGCCATCGTATCCGGCGGATAGCTGAAGGCCACGAACGTGTCGGCGCCCGACGCCTTCGCATCCGCGATGATCGGCGCGAGATCCTGCGTGCCGACCGGATAGCTCTTGTCGTAGCTGAGCTTGAAGCCAGCGTCCGCAAAGCCTTTGCGGGCGGCGCCGGAGAGATCGATGCCAAAGCCGTCAGCGACGCTGATCATGGCGATGTTGGGGTTGATCTTGCCGTCGTCGCGCAGCTTCTTGAGCAACGCGGCAAGCGAGTCGACATATTGGGCGCTGGTGCCGAGCAGCCAGAAGCTGTTCGGCCAGCGTTTTGCGAGCTCCGGCGCCCGGTCTGTCACCGCGCTGAAGGCCAGTTGCGGATAGCCGTGCTTGTTGAACACGGGTCCGACCGCGAGATTGAGCCCGGTGCCCCACGGCGGGAACAGGAGGTCGACCTTGTCCTGGGTGACCAGTCGCTCCACAGCGCGGATCGCTTCCTCGGCGGTCGAGCGGTCGTCATACTCGATCACCTCGATCGGAACCCGCTTGCCCGACAGCATCAGGCCGCCTTTGGCATTCACCTCCTTCACCCACATCTCGTAATTCGGAATCTGGGTAATGTTGGCGCCGCCGGCGTTCGGTCCCGATTTCGAAATCGCGTAGCCGACCTTGATCTTATCTTGCGCTGCGGCAAAACCCGGGGCGCCCGCGACCATCGCCGCGGTCATCGCCAGCAGAAACGCCTGCCTTCTGTCCATGGAAACCTCCCCTCGCAAGGACCGCGGAGCTTTCGATGTGCTCCGTCAGTCGTCGTCTGCGTTGAATTTGCTTCAGGCATGCGCCGCGGCCGGTTTGACACTGGATGGCCTGACGCTTGACTAGGGAAGCCAGACCCCGATGGACTGACAATGGACGAAACTGGCCAAAGATTGCAGGGAACCGGTCGATGGCGTACGAGCACAGTCCGTTGCCTGCAAAATTCTCGAAGTCCACAATCATCAACAACAAGAACGAGGAACGCGCGATGGACGAGGAAACGCCGAAAGGCGCAAGGCTGCCGGATGCCGGCATTCGCGCGCTCTATACCCTGGAGAACCGCTGGCAGGCCTGGCTCGATGTCGAGGCGGCGCTCGCGCGTGCGCAGGCCGATCTCGGCATCGTGCCGCGGGACTGCGCCGACCGGATCGCTGAATGCGCCAAACTGAGCCTGCTCGATCGCGCGCGCATCGATGAAGCCGACAAGCGAACCGGTCACACCATCGTGCCGCTGGTGTGGGAATTGTCGCGCATCTGCGGCGAGCCCGCCGGTGGCTGGGTGCACTGGGGCGCGACCACCCAGAACATCGTGCAGACCGGCGACCTCCTGGTGCTGCGGCAGGCACACCGGATCTTCGTCAGCCTCATCCTCAAGACGCTGAACGCAATGGCCGACCTCACCGAGCGCTCAGCCGACATGGTTTTGCCCGCCCGCACCCACGGCCAGCACGCGGTCCCCGCGACCTTCGGCTTCAAGGTCGCCGTCTGGATCGACGAATTCCTGCGCCATCTCGAACGCTTCCGTCAGCTCGAGCCGCGCGTGTTCGTGGCGATGCTGGGTGGTGCCGCCGGCACCTATGCTTCGCTCGGCGCGCAGGGCCCCGCCGTTCAGGCCGGTATCGCCAAATATCTCGATATGGTGCCGATGATGGTGCCGGCGCGCACGCTCGGCGACCACCTTGCCGAATACGTCTCGTTGCTCGGCCTGTTCGGCGCGACCGGTGGCAAGATCGGCCGCGAGATCTACACGCTGATGAAGACCGAGTTCGGTGAAGCCGAGGAGCCGGTGCCGCCGGGCACGGTCGGCTCGTCGACCATGCCACAGAAGCGCAATCCGAAAGTCTGCCAGGAGATCATCGCACAGTCGGCGGAGCTCCGTTCGCTGGTGCCGCTGGCGCTGGAGGCGGCGATGACCGAGCACGAGGCCGACCGCGCCACCAGCCTGATGATCCGCGAGGCGACGTCGCGCGCGGTCATCCTCACCGGCGACATGCTGATCCGTCTCGACTACGTGCTGTCCGGCCTGCAGCTCGATCCTGCGCGCATGCGCGCCAACCTCGATCTCGGCGGCGGGCTGATCATGGCCGAAGCGGTGATGCTCGACCTCGGCGCCACCATCGGCCGGCAGCACGCCCATGACATCGTCTACGACGCGGCACAGACGGCGTTCGTCGAGAAGAAGTCGTTCGCCGATCTCCTGGCCGCCGACAAGCGCGTCACCGAGCATCTGTCGACGGCAGAGATCCGCGACCTGATCAACCCGGTCGGCTATATCGGCTTGTGCGCCGAGATGGCACGGGAGGCGGCGAAGCGGGCGCGGGCCGCGTCGTAACAACAACGACAACAACACGAGGTGTGCCGATGAGCGCCGTGGCGTTCGACTTACCCGAGGATGTGATCACCGTTCGCGACGGCGTCCTGCGCTTCGTCGAGAGCGAAATCGTCCCGCGCGTCGAGAACAACCACGCGCTGTTCGAGGACCAGCGGCAGCTCTATGACGAGAGCGGCCGCTACTCGGCGCCGGTGCAGCGGCTGATCCGCGAGACGCGCTCGCTGTCGGCGAAGGCCGGCTTCTTTGCCATGTGTGCGCCGGAAGAGCTCGGCGGCGGCGGGTTCGGCCACCTCGCCTACTATGTCGCCTGGGAGGCGATCAACCGGCGGCTCGGCTCGCACACCATCCTGACCCCGTGGGTCATTTCGCACTGGGCGTTCGGGCCAAGCCGGGTGCTCACCCAGGTGACGCCGGAAGCGTCAAAGCGCTGCCTTGCAGGCATGATGTCCGGCGAAACATCGATGTGCTTCGGCCTCTCCGAACCCGGCGCCGGCTCCGACGCCAGCATGCTGAAGACCCGCGCCGTCAAGACTGACCGGGGCTGGCGCATCACCGGGCGCAAGCTCTGGACCACCAACAGCCCCACGGCAGATTGGTGCATCGTCTTCGCCATCACCGATCCTGCAAAAGCCGAGCGCAAGGCCGGCGGCATCAGCGCCTTCCTGGTGCCGACAAGTGCGAAGGGCTTTTCCGTCGAAAGCATCGTCAAACTGTTCGGCGACGCCGGCGGCAACGAGGGCGCGCTGGTGCTGGAGGATGTCGAAGTCGAGCCGTGGCAGCTGGTCGGCAAGCTCGACGAAGGCTTCAGGATCGCGGTCTATGGCGTCTCGCTTGGCCGCATCTACAACTCTGCCCGCGCGGTCGGGCTCGGCCGCTGGGCGCTGGAGCGCGCGGTGGAGTATTCGCAGCAGCGCGAGGCGTTCGGCCAGAAGATCGCCAGCTTTCAGGCGGTGTCGCATCCGCTCGCGGATGCTGCCACCGAGTTGCACGCCGCCCACCTGCTCGGCCTCAACGCCGCCATGCTGCTCGACCGCGGTGAACGCGCGATCAAGGAGCTGTCGATGGCGAAGAGCTATTCCGTGCAGGCCGGCTTCCGCGCCATCGACCGGGCGATGCAGACGTTCGGCGGCATGGGGCTGACCAACGAGATCGGCCTGGTCCACATCTGGCACACGCTGCGCATCATCAACATCGCCGACGGCACCAACGAGATTCTGGCGCGCACGATTTCGCAGAGGCTGTTGGCGGGGGATCTGGAGCTGTAGGCCTGTAGCCCGGATGGAGCGAAGCTAAATCCGGAGCAGACTGAACGAGAGCCGTAGACTCAGCCCCGGATTTCGCTTCGCTCCATCCGGGCTACAGGACGCTGAGTGCCCGCCACCGCCGAGCGAAGCGATGCCGTTCCTCGAACGACGATGGCGGGCATGACGCCAGAGACTATTTCCACGGCGTCGGCGATGGCACGTCGCAGACCGCGTCGACGTCGACGGTGCCGAAATCGGCGGGGCTGACGATTTCGAGGTACTCCATGTCCTTGGAGT
>Ga0075365_10000951_pt1 | contig 12285 bp, 13 predicted proteins | sample EndMetdeltDD1765_FD_71387 | JGI IMG/M metagenome (GOLD analysis project Ga0075365, IMG submission 71387) | Populus endosphere microbial communities from Tennessee, USA - Endosphere MetaG P. deltoides DD176-5 | ecosystem: Host-associated > Plants > Roots > Endosphere | place: USA: Tennessee... | reverse complement strand
GCCTCACGCCTCACGCCTCACGCCTCACGCCTCACGCCTCACGCCTCACGCCTCACGCCTCGCGCCTCGCGCCTCCCGCTTCTCGCTTCTCGCCTGGCTTCCAGTTGCAGATTTGCGCGACTCGCATATATGCTTCTCACATATATGGCACCCGACGCCCTGACCGAGCTCAAGAAAGGCAGCGCCGTCACCCTGGTCCTCGCCGTCCTCGAGGACGGCACGCGTCACGGCTACGACCTGGCCAAGGAGATCGACCGCCGGTCGGCCGGACGGCTGATCTTTCACGTCGCGACGCTCTACACGACGCTGTACCGCATGGAGCACGACGGGCTGATCGCCGGCCGCTGGGTCGAGAAGGCGGGGCACCGCCGCCGCCGGTTCTATCGCATCACCCCGCCCGGCCGCCGCCATCTGGCGGCCGCCCGCCGCACCTGGCAGGACTTCGTCAGCGCCATCGACGGCGTCGTCCTGAAGCCGGCATGACCCTGATGACCACCGCGCAGTGGGCCGCGCGGGCGCGCGAGCGGCTGGCGCCGCTGCTCGGCGGGCCGCCTGACCCGGAGTTCGTCGACGAGGTGGCGGCGCACCTGGCGCAGGCCTACGAGGAGGCCCGCCGCGACGGGCGATCCGAGGCGGAGAGCCGGCAGGCGGCGCTCCGGCTCCTCGAGGAATCGAGCCCGTGGATCGAGGCCGCGCGGGAACGCGCCCGCCGTCCGCTCGCGCGGCGCGTGCAGGAATGGACCAGGCAGGAGTCGCCGCCCCCCGGCGACCGGGGAGGTTTCGTGCAGAGACTTGGCTTGGCCCGCGACATCCGTCACGCGCTCCGCATGCTGCTGCGTGCGCCCGCCTTCAGCCTGATCGCGATCATGACCTTCGCCGTCGGCATCGGCGCGAACGCCGCTGTCTTCAGCGTCGTGGACGGCGTGCTCCTCCGCCCGCTGCCGTACCCCGACGCGGATCGGATCACGATGGTGTGGCTCGACAACCGGCGGGAGCAGATCAAGGAGGACATCACTTCCTACCCGAACTACCGCGACTGGCGCGATCAGAACACGTCGTACCAGCATCTCGCCGGCTACAGCGAGTCGGCGTTCGCGCTGACCGGTGCCGGCGAGCCGGAACGGCTGTTCGGCGCGCAGGTGACCGCCAACTTTTTCGACGTGATGGGCCTCACGCCGATGATCGGCCGGCTGTTCACGACGGCGAACGAAACCGAAGGGCAGGACGCCGTCGTCGTGATCTCGCACGGATTGTGGCAGCGGCGCTTCGGCGGCGCCGCGGACGTCGTCGGCAAGACCATCACGCTCAGCACCCGCGCCCACGAAATCATCGGCGTGATGCCGCCGGAGCTCAAGTGGCCGGAGCGGGCGGAGCTGTGGAAGCCGCTGGCGCCCTCGCAGCAGGTGCGCGAGGCGCGCGGTTCGTTCTGGCTGCCGGTCGTCGGGCGCCTGAAACCGGGCATCGGCGTCGCGAGCGCGCAGACCGAGATGGCGGGCATCTCGACCCGCCTGGAGCAGGCGTATCCCGGGAACCGCGGCTATGGCGCCAATGTCGTGGCGCTGCGCGATCAGATGGTCGGCGGCGTCGAACGCGCGTTGAAGGTGCTGATGGGCGCCGTCGCGTTCGTGCTCCTGATTGCGTGCGCCAACCTCGCGAATCTGATGCTCGGCCGGACCTCGGCCCGGCGCCGCGAGCTCGCCATCCGAACCGCGCTCGGCGCCGGCCGGGCACGCCTGATCCGCCAGATCGTGACGGAGGCCCTGGTGCTCGCGGTGTTCGGCGGCACCGCCGGCGTGCTGCTGGCGATCTGGGCCACGAAATCGTTCGTCGCGCTCGCGGGGAATACCCTGCCGGCCGGGGCCACGATCGGCCTCGACGCTCGCGTCGTCCTGTTCGCGGTCGCCGTCGCGACGCTGGCGGCGTTGCTGTCGGGGCTGCTGCCCGCGCTGCACGCGTCGCGCGCCGCGGTGTCGGACTCGTTGCGAGAGGGCGGACGGCAGGGCGGTCCGGCCGGCAGCCGGCGGACGCGCAACGTGCTCGTCGCCGCGGAAGTCGCGCTCGCCCTGGTGCTCCTGACCGGCGCCGGCCTGCTGATGCGCACGTTCTGGGGCATGCAGCACGTGGACCGCGGGTTCGCGGTCGACCGCGTCGCGATGGCGACGGTGAGCTTGCCGGGGCCGTCCTATCGGACGCCCGACCTCATCCGCGCCTTCTACAACCGCTTCCTCGAGCGCGTGCGCGCCGTCCCCGGCGTCGAATCGGCCTCGCTGACCACCGGTGTCCTGCTGCCGCTGCTCGCCAATTCGGGAACGTTCGCGTTCGAGGGGAAGCCCCTGCCGCCGCCGGATCAGCGCCTCGAGTATCCCATCGAGTTCGTCTCGCCTGGGTTCTTCGAGACGATCGGCGCGCGGATGGTCGCCGGCCGATCGTTCACGGAGCAGGACAACGAGCGCGGCACGCCGGCGGCGATCGTCAACGAGACGCTGGCCCGCAGCATCTGGCCTGGAGAAGACCCGATCGGCAAGCGGCTCAAGCCCGGCGACGGCACCGACAATCGACCGTGGGTCACGGTGGTGGGCGTGGTCAGGGATCTGCGTCGCGCCGACGTCAAGCGCCCGATCCGCGGCGAGATCTATGCCTGTACGCTGCAGACGACTCCGCGGACCCAGACGCTGCTGCTGCGCGCGGCCGGCGATCCCGCCGCGGTCATGTCGAGCGTGCGCCGCGAGCTTCAAGCGATCGATCCGCAGCTGCCGCTGTTCCGGGTCACGACGCTCGGCGCCCAGGTGTCCGACACGCTGAACCAGCCACGATTCCAGGCGACGCTGCTCGGCGGCTTCGCGGCCATCGCGCTGCTGCTCGCCACGATCGGCATCTACGGTGTGACGTCCCACGCGGTGGGCCAGCGGACGCAGGAGGTCGGCATTCGCATGGCGATGGGCGCAAGGCGCTCGGACGTGCGGTGGCTGATCCTGCGGCAGCACGTCACGCCCGCCGTCGTCGGGATCGCGATCGGCATCGCCGGCGCGTTCGTCCTGAACCGGTTCCTCGGCTCGCTGCTCTACGGGGTTGGCGCGGTCGATCCGCTGACGTATGCGCTCGTGACGGTGGGTGTCGTGGGCGTCGCGGTCGCGGCCTGCTGGATTCCGGCCAGCCGCGCCATGCGGGTCGATCCGTTGGTGGCGCTGCGGCCGGAATAGGCTACCGGACGACCAGCGGCTTGAGGGTCGTCTGCGAGCCCGACTTCTCGAACCAGTCGATGCCCTCGCTGACCAGATCGAATTTCAGCAGGTAGCGCCCGGGCGTGTCCGGGGCCTTCACGGTGATGGGAATGTCCATCGTCGCGCCGGCCTGGAGGTGTGCCGGGAGCCAGGCGCGCTCGTAGTCGCGGTTGATCAGCGTGCCGTCCTCGGCGCAGAGCTGCGCGCCGAGCCTGACCAGGCGCCGACCGTAGCTGGCCTGGGCCGGGAAGGGCCGGGTCGACAGGTTCGTCACGCGCGTCCGGATCTCGAGCGGCTGGCCGGCCTGTGCTTTCATCGGCGCTCCGCCGATCTTCTCGAGCCAGGACGAGGCTTCGATGTCGATCCGCGCGCGCGGCGTCGCCCCGGGAATGGCGTTGCCGAGATTGTTCTGGTCCCAGATTTCCTGCTCGATGCGCGCCCGATCCGGCGCGCCGGCCATGAACCGCCGGGAGAACATGTTCTCGGGGTGATCGGTGATCTCCCAGCTCAGGCGATCGACGCCGATCTCGCCGGCCATCGTCCGCGCCAGCGCCATTTCCTCGTCGCTGTCGTTGTGGGAGAAGAGGATGTAGCGCCAGTTCACGAACGGTACGTCGAGGCCGTTCTTCTTCTTTTCGTCGCAGACCGCCGTCAGGTTGCGGATGGCCTTGGCGAAGTCGCCCCGCTGGCGGTACTTCACATAGCTCTCCGGGGTCGCGCCGTCGATCGAGAAGGTCACCTCGTCGATGCCCGATCGCGCCAGCCGGCGCGCCCCTTCCTCGGTCAGGGCAAGCCCGTTGGTGCTCGTGTAGAGGTAGACGTGCGGGTGCCGCGACTTGATGTACTCGACCATGTCGAGCGCCCGCTTGTGGAGGAAGGCCTCGCCGTAGTTGAAGAAGTCGATGCGGCCGACCGACGGCCCGGCTTCGTCCACGACGCGCGTGAAGAGGTCGTAGTCGAGCATGCCGGCCTGGCGCGTGCGGGTGATGCCCGTTTCCGGCGCGCAGCAGGCCTGGCTGCAGGAGATGTTGCAGGCGGCGGTGCACTCGATGTAGAGACGCGAGGGGAGCGGGCCGACGTCGAGCGGGCGCTGCGGCGGCAGGTCGTCCTTCTTGAGCGGCAGCTTCAGCGGGCAGTCACCGCAGAACTTGGAGCCGCCGGCGACGATGTCCTTGCGCAGGTTCGCCGCGGTGTCACCGGTCCAGACCTGCGAGACCGACGCGGTCCGCACGTCGCCGAGGACGCGCGTGCCGTAGGGATCGGCGCAGCCGCAGACCAGCCGGCCGTCGCACAGGAGCACCATCGTGCTCCATGGCCAGCTGCACGTGAAACGCGTGGCCAGGTAGTTGAGAGACAGCCTACTCCTCCGGCAGTTTCTTCACGTACGCTCCCAGCCGCTCGTTTTCGTAGGAGACGATGTTGAGAAACAGGCTCTCGGAGAGGTAGTGACGGCGCTCCTCGTCGGACATCTGCTCGATGATGTGCTGAATCTCGCGCGCCATGTCCTCGAAGGTCGATTGCAGCGCGATGTTCGCGGAGATCTCCTTGTAGAGGACCTCGAGGACCGACAGCAGGTCGCCGTCCAGCGTCAGCGCCGCGCCCGTTGTCAGTTTGATGGTGCGCATCTCAGGCTCCGAAGCTTTTGACGGCGCTGGGCTCATCAGGGTGTACCTCTATGAAGTTCTGCGCCCCGGTCATCGTGAGCATCGTCTCGACCCGCTTCTGGACGCCGGCGAGCTTGAGGGCGCCGCCGGCGGCGCTGGCCTGCCGGTAGAGGTCCATCAGGCAGCCGATTGTCGCGCTGTCCACATAGCCGACCGCGGAGAGGTCGACGACGACGCGGCGTTCGCCCGAGACGATCAGTTTCTGCACGGCCGCCGAGAACTCCGACAGGAGGGGGTACATCAGGCGGGATTCGCCGACCCTGACGACCGCGATGCCGTTGGCGTGTTCGGTCGTGATGTTCATTCAGAAACTCCTACCATTCACTGCTTGATACCAGGCCGGATCGCGCCGCGCTTCCGCGCCTTGACCGGCTGGTTCTCCTGCAGGCGCCTCAGTTGGTGCGCCAGCTCGATGCGCCCGCGGTTGATGCGGGACTTGACCGTTCCCTCGGGCAGCCCGAGGCGTTCGGCGATTTCCTGGTACGACAGCTCCTGCAGGTCGCGCAGCACCACCGCGGTGCGCAGCGTCAGCGGCAGCGTCTCGAGCGCCTGGCGGAGCTGCGCCCGCAGGTCCTGGTGCTCGGCCTGCGCGTAGGGGCCGCGCTCCGGCGTGGCCGGCTGCAGGTCGTTCGAGTCGACGTCGCGCGCGATCGTCTGCCGTTCCTTGCGCACGCTGCGATAGTGGTCGATGCAGAGGTTGCGGCTGATGCTGATGATCCAGGTCTGGAAGTTGGCGCGGCGATCGAAGGTCTTCAGCGCCTTGAAGATCTTCAGGAAGATGTCCTGCGTGAGATCTTCGGCCTCGTCGTGCTTGCCGACGAATTTGTACGCGACGTTGAAGACCTTGCGCCAGTTCTGGCGTACGATCTGTTCCCAGGCGATCTGATCGCCGGCCAGGCACTGCTCGATGAGGCTGTCAGGCGTGGCGGGCTGCGCAGCCGCGGAATCAGCAGACATGCGTCTTTATCTGATATCTTACACTTTTTTGCTGAGAACACTCTGACCGGCTTCTACAGACAGGGACCGTCGCTCGTCTGCGACGGCGTACCGCTCGACACCATCGCCGCCGCAGAGGGCACGCCCCTCTACGTCTACAGCGCCGCGACGATCGCCGGGCGCTATCGCGCCATCGACCAGGCGTTCGCCGGCTATCCTCACGCCGTCCACTACGCGCTCAAGGCGAACTCGACGCTGGCGATCACGCGTCTCCTGCGCGGCCTCGGCAGCAGCGCCGACGCCAACTCCGGCGGCGAGATCGACGTCGCGCTGCGGGCCGGGTTCATCCCGGCGCAAGTGGTCTTCACCGGCGTCGGCAAGACCATGGCCGAACTCGCCCAGGCCATCGATCTCGGCGTCCGCACCATCAACGTCGAGTCCGCCGGGGAGATCGAGCGCGTCGACGCCCTCTCGCGCGAGCGGCAGACGCGGACGAAGATCGCGATCCGGATCAATCCCGACGTCGACGCGAAGACCCATCCGCACATCTCGACCGGCCTCAAGGCCAACAAGTTCGGCATCGCGCGGGGGGACATCAAGGCGCTGTGCGCCCACGCGCGCGGCCTGCAGGGCGTCGAGGTGGTCGGCCTGCACGCCCACATCGGATCCCAGATCGTCGATCTCGACCCGCTGGCGCGCGCCGCGCGCGCGCTGGTCGAGCTGTCGCGCGAGCTGGCCGCCGACGGGACGCGCATCGAGCACCTCGATCTGGGCGGCGGCCTGGGCGTGTCGTACGACGGATCGCGCGTGCCGACCGCGCAGGAATACGCCGACGTGGTCCTGCCGATCGTCCGCGAGTCCGGTCTGGCGATCGTCCTCGAGCCGGGACGCCAGATCGTCGCCCCCGCCGGCGCGCTGCTGACCCGCGTCGTCGACGTCAAGGAAGCGGGAGGCCGGAGGGCGGCGGACGGTGCCGAGCGGCTGTTCGTCATCATGGACGCCGGGATGACGGAGCTGATCCGGCCGATGCTCTACAACGCCTTCCACCGGATCGAGCCCGTCGTGCAGAGCGGCGCCCCTCTGACGTCGTGCGATGTCGTCGGGCCGTTGTGCGAGAGCAGCGACACGCTCGGGAAGGACCGGACGCTGCCGCGCCCGCAGGTCGGCGAGCTGTACGCCGTCCTGGACGCCGGCGCCTACGGGTCGGTCATGGCGTCGAACTACAACCGGCGCCTGATGCCGGCCGAGGTTCTCGTCGAGGACGGTACGGCACGGCTGATCCGCCGCCGCCAGACGCTCGACGATGTGCTCGCCCTCGAGTTGTGAGGCTCTGGTGTTAATTCCCAACTCCGCAACTTCACAACTTCCAATTAACGTCCAAGTCCCAACGCCCAAAACTCTGAAGCCAAAAGGGGAAACTGGGAGGCCGCGTTTTCGGGGGGAGTTTTTTGGAGATTTTGGGAATTTTGGAGTTGGACGTTGGGCGTTGATTGGGCGTTGGGAATTGTGAAGTTGTGGAGTTGACAACACCCGCCGGCCTCCTCATCGCCTTCGAAGGTCTCGATCAGAGCGGCAAGCAGACCCAGGCGGAGCGGCTGAAGGCGCATGTCGAGACGCGCGGGCGGACGGCGGTTCTCCTCGACTTTCCCGCCTATGAAACACACATCGGCCGTGAGATTCACGACGCCCTGCACGGCGCGCGCGAGTACGGGCCCGAGCTCATGCAGCTTCTCTACGTCGCGAACCGTTACGAGAAGAAGCCGGAGATCGACAAGATGCTCGCGGCCGGGACCGTCATCATCTGCGATCGCTACCTGGCGTCCAGCATCGCCTATGGCGAAGCCCAGGGCGTGGACGGCGCCTGGCTGCGCGAGATCCAGCGCCACCTGCCGCCGCCCGACCTGACGATCCTGCTCGACATCGCGCCGGAGACCGCGGCCGGCCGCAAGACGGCCAATCGCGACAAGTACGAGCGCGACCTCGCGCTGCTCGCGCGGGTGCGCGAGAGCTACCGGCGCCAGGCGGACGCCGCCGGATGGCTCCGCCTCGACGGCGAACGCGCCAAGGATCGTGTCGCGGCCGATGTGCTTTCGACGGTCGCGCCGCTCCTCACGCGGCAGTAAGCGGATCGTTTGTCAATTCCCAACTTCACAACTCCGCAACTTCCAATCAACGCCCAACCACCAAGTTCCAAAACGTCCAAAACTCTCAAACGTCCAAGCTAAGAATGAACGTTGAGGATCAGTCTTTTTCCTTGGGGAGTTTTGGTAGTTTTGGGAGTTGGAGGTTGGGCGTTACTTGGACGTTGGGCGTTGCGAAGTTGAGGAGTGACACCCAATCACCTGCTCACCGTAGCCTTGCCAATCAACGCCCAACCACCAAGTTCCAAAACGTCCAAAACTCTCAAACGTTCAAGCTAGGAATGAACGTTGAGGATCGGTCTTCTTCCTTGGGGAGTTTTTGGCAGTTTTGGGAGTTGGACGTTGGGCGTTACTTGGGCGTTGGGAGTTGCGAAGTTGAGGAGTTGAGGAGTTGACACCCAATCACCTGCTCACCGCAGCCTCGCCACGGCTCGAGCGGCCGTAAGCGCGCGGACGTCCGCCGCTCCCGCGTCCAGGAGCACGCCCGCGCAGGCATTCACCGTCGCCCCTGTCGTGCTCACGTCGTCCACCAGGACGATCGTCCGTCCCTTCACGGCCACCTGCGGCCGCCACGAAAAGGCGCCGCGCACGTTCGCGTGACGCCGGGCCGCCGGCAGGTCCGCCTGCGACGCCGTCCGCCGTGTGCGCGTCAGCGCGTCCGCGATCGGAAGGCCAAGGTGACGCCCGAGCTCGCGCGCCTGATTGAAGCCGCGGGCGCGTTCGCGCGATCGATGGAGTGGCACGGGGACCACCAGGTCGGCCCCGTTCAGCGCCTCGGCGCCGGCCGCGCGCATCCGCGCCGCAAGGTGCCGCGCGATCGTGGGACGGCCGTCGTACTTGAGCGCGTGGACAATCGCGCGCAGCGTCCCCTCGTAGGGCCCGACGGCCCGCGCCAGCGACACCAGGGGCGTCCGGCGCCGGCAGCGCGGGCACCGCGCGTCGGCGACGCTCTGGACCCGCCAGGTCGGCAGCGGGTCGCCGCAGGTCCGGCAGCAGGGCGGCGTGATCGGGACAATGGCGGCCCAGCAGGGTGGGCAGACGGCGCCGCGGGTGGGCTGATCGAGCGGGCGGCGGCAGGCGGCACAGATCGGGGCGAGGAGCACCGCGACCGCGCCGTCGGCCAGCGGACGGAGGAACTCGTCAGCGGCTGCGCGGAGGAGGAGGTTCGTCGGACACCTCGATGCGCTCGGCATCACCCCACAGGCGCTCGAGCGAGTAGAAGTCGCGCGTCTGCGGCGTGAAGACGTGCACGATGAACGTGAAGAAATCCATCAGGACCCATTCGGCCCGCTTGTAGCCTTCCACGTGCGCCGGCTTGACCTTCACCGCGCGCAGCGCTTCCTCCACCGCATCGGCGATCGCCTGGACCTGCCGGGTGTTCTGCCCCGAGCAGAGCAGGAAGAAGTCCGTGAACGCGGGCGTGTGCCGCAGGTCGAGCACCACCACGTCGAGCGCTTTCTTGTCGAGCGCCGCGCGCACCGCTTTGGCGATGTCTCCGGTCAGTTTCCTGGTCGCCGTCGTGGGTCGCCGTCGTTCAGTTTTGGCCATGCAGCTCATTTGCCGATGCGTCCACCTTCGCCTCGGCGGAGGTGACGTACAACCGATGTTGAAGAATGTGTGCCTCGACGAGGCGCGGCACAAGGCCGGAGATCGCGTCGCCGTGCCGCAGGCGTTCGCGCACCAGCGTGGACGAGACCTCTGGTGTCGGCGCCTCGAGCAGGTAAATCAGCGGACTCCCGCCGTCGACGGTTCCTGTATCCGATCGCATGCGGTCCGCGAGCCGCGGAAGCCGCGACGGCAGCGCGCCGATGCGATGGCCGGGCCGCGACACCACGACGAAGTTCGCGAGATCGAGGACCTCCGGATAGCGCTTCCAGGTCGCGATATCCGCGAAGGCGTCGGCGCCGGTAATGAAAAACATCTCCGACGGTCGCAGGCCGCCGGCCAGCTGACGATCGAGTGTCTCCGCGGTGAAGGAGGGGCCGTCGAGCCGCAGCTCGTCGTCGCTCGCCAGCAGCTTCGGCAGGCCAGACACCGCGAGCGAGGCCATCGCGAAGCGGTGGAACGGCGAGGCCAGCGGCTGAACCGCGCGGTGCGGCGGGATGCGCGAGGGAAGGACGAGCACCTCCGAAAGATCGAACGCGTCGCGGACCGCGACGGCCGCGGCCAGGTGGCCGCAGTGAATCGGGTCGAGCGTGCCGCCGAGGATGCCGATGCGTCGACGGCCGAGAACCGACCGGCCGATCATCGATCCTCGAACCTCGATCCGCGGTCTGTGATGCGCGAACCGCGCGGCCTGGCCGGCGTGCCATCGTCAATCTTCGATCCGCGGTCCTCGATCGCGCGCACCGCGTTCGCGGCCAGCTTCTTCCAGACCGCTTCGAGCAGCAGCGGCAGCCCCTCGCCCGTCGCGGCCGAGACCGCGTAGAGCGGCACTCCCCGGGTCTTCAGGTGTTTGCGCAGCCGATCGAGCCGCTCGGGATCGTCGAGCGCGTCAATCTTGTTGGCCGCGACGACGATCGGCTTGTCCTGGAGCCGCTCGCCTGAGGCGTCGCGGCCGGGAAACAGTGCGAGCTCGCGCGTGATGACCGTGAAATCCTCGATCGGATCGCGTCCTTCGGTCGAAGAGACGTCGATGACCTGGACGAGCACGCGCGTCCGCTCGAGATGGCTGAGGAAGCGGTGGCCCAGGCCGTGTCCCTCGTGCGCCCCTTCGATCAGGCCCGGCACGTCGGCGACGACGAACGAGCGGTCACCAGAGAGACCGACCACGCCCAGGTTGGGCACGAGCGTGGTAAAGGGATAGGCGGCGATCTTCGGCTTGGCGGCGGAGATGCGCGAGATGATCGTCGACTTGCCCGCGTTCGGGTAGCCGACGAGCCCGACATCGGCCAGCAGCTTGAGCTGGAGGCGGAGGTCCTTTTCTTCGCCGGGCAGTCCGGGCTGGGTGCGGCGCGGGGCGCGGTTGGTCGACGTCGCGTAGCGGGCGTTGCCCTGGCCGCCGAGGCCGCCCTTGGCGAGCACGATCTGCTGCTCGTCCTCGGTGAGATCGGCGACGAGGTGGTAGACCGCGGGATCCTCGATGCTTCGCTCGAACACCTGCGTGCCGACCGGCACGGCCAGGGTGATGTCGCTGCCGGTCTTGCCGGTGCGGTTGGAGCCTTCGCCGCCCGCGCCGTTGCCGGCCTCGAAGATCTTCTGAAACCGGAAATTGAGGAGGGTGTTGAGATTCGCGTGGGCGACGAGATAGACGTGGCCGCCGGGTCCGCCGTCGCCCCCGTCCGGTCCGCCGCGCGGAACGAACTTCTCGCGGCGGAAGCTCAGCGCGCCTTTGCCGCCATGACCGGCCGCAACGTGGATTTCGACTTCGTCTACGAACATTCTTTGGCGCTCGGCGCCGCCGCTGTCGCGGCGGGTCCTTCCTGCGCCTCGTTTAGGCTCCTCCCCCTACGCTCGCGCGGGCGCCGATCGCTCCGTTGCGTCGCGTCGGCCGAGTGGAGGCCTACTCGAGGGGAAGAATCGAGATGACCCGCCCGCGCGCGCCGTGGTCCGAGAATTTCACCGTGCCGTCGACCTTGGCGAAGAGGGTGTCGTCCTTGCCGAGCCCGACGTTGAGCCCGGGCCGGAACTTCCGCCCGCGCTGGCGGACCAGGATCGATCCGCCGGTCACGACGTTGCCGTCGAACCGCTTGACGCCGAGGCGCTGGGAGTTGCTGTCGCGCCCGTTACGGGAGCTGCCCTGTCCTTTTTTTGTAGCCATGGCTAGATCACGAATTCCTTGATGCGCACCCGCGTGAGCGTGCTGCGATGACCCTTGGTGCGGCGCATGCCCTTCCGGCGCTTCTTCTTGAAGACGCGGATTTTCGGACCGCGCGACTCGCCGTCGACCACGCCGACGACCTTCACGTTGGCCACGAAGGGAGCGCCGGCGAACACCTCGCCGCCGTCCTTCTCGAGGAACAGCACGCGATCGATGCTCACTTCGTCGCCCGGCTGGGCGTCGATCCGGTCGACCTCGACGATGGACCCCGGGGTGACCTTGACCTGACGGCCACCGCTTTCAATGATTGCGAACACCCTACCGACTCCTTGCTGGGGGAGGCAAAACTCTAGGATAGCACAAGGCAGGCGTTTGGGCCCTGGGCTTTCGGCTTTCGGCGAGGCGTTCGGGACGAGCGAAGCCCCCACGAACGCCTGAGGCCACGCCTACTTGAGGAGCACCCGTGTGCCGCGGATTTTCTGGGCGGAAAGGGTGCTCAGGAACGAGGGCATGACGCGGTCCATCAGCTCGAAGTAGGTGGACAGCGCGGGCACGCTCTGCTG
>Ga0075365_10000949_pt1 | contig 12296 bp, 9 predicted proteins | sample EndMetdeltDD1765_FD_71387 | JGI IMG/M metagenome (GOLD analysis project Ga0075365, IMG submission 71387) | Populus endosphere microbial communities from Tennessee, USA - Endosphere MetaG P. deltoides DD176-5 | ecosystem: Host-associated > Plants > Roots > Endosphere | place: USA: Tennessee... | reverse complement strand
CTCCTGTGATCACCCACGTCGTGACGTTCCGCTGGAAGCCCGAGACCACCGCCGAGCAGGTCGCCGCGATCGCGGCTGCGCTGGCGACGATGCCCGACCTCGTGCCGTCGATCAAGACGTATCGGTTCGGCGCTGACGAAGGCGCGAACGGCACGGCCAACATGGACTTCGCCGTCGTGGCGACGTTCGAAACGATCGACGATTGGCGCGCCTACGACCAGCACCCCGAGCACGACCGCATTCGCGCGGAGACTATTCGGCCGTGGATCGCGGACCGGGCATCGGTGCAGTTCCGGAGCTGACGACGTCGCTGTCGGGCGGCGCGAAACCGGCCGGCTCGAACGCGACGTAGCCGTCCGGCACGGGCGCGCTGTCATCCGGGTCGATTCGAGAAGCCACGCTCAACACCTCGATGTCCAAGGGGTCGAACTCGTGTGTTGCGGTGGCGACGGCGGTGATCCGCTCGCGGCGCAGCATGATCAGGCTCAGTGCTGCCTGCGGTGAGACGGGCGCGGCGACCTCCCGTGCAGCCGAGCGGTGCTGCGCGGCCACGTGAACGTTGCTGACCGGGGCGAGCGCGTTGTGACGGAACTCGCGGGGCACGTCGCCGAGCACCGTGGACAGCGCGAACAGTCGGTCTGCGCCCCGCTCGTAGTTGTCGACGAGGCGGCTGTAGAGCGCGCAGGCCTCGGCGTGCTCGGCCGCGTCGGTGGCGAGCAGTGCGTTCACGAAGCTGCCGTCGAGCAACACCTTGCGCACCTTTGGCCGCGCCGACCGGGCGGTCCCTCTCACGCCGGAACCGAAGCCGTGAGGAACAGCCGGGCCCGGTCGGCGCGCACGCGCAGCTGGCGGCGCTCGAACCAGCCCCAGAACCAGAACGACAAGCCGACCAACAGCCAGCCGACGAGACCGTCGATCACCCAGTGCTCACCGAAGTACACCAACGACGTCAACATCATCACGGGAAAGCAGAGCACGAGAGCCTTGAGCCAGATCGGTTTGATCCGCGGCAGGAAGAACGCGGGCACGAACAGTGCGAACGCCGAGTGCAACGACGGCATCGCGGCCACCGCGTTGCCCCAGTCGAGCGCGGACTGCCAGGAGCGGACGAAGCCATGCAGCCCGAGCGAGCTGAAGCCGCGACTCGTGTGGCGGGCAAGCGGAGCGATGATGCGGTAGTTCCTGCCGGCCGCCATCCACGGCGGGATGGTGGGCAGGATGACGAACATCGCGCACGAGACCAACAACAGTGAGGCGAAGCGGCGCATGAACCGCGCCCATTCACGATGGCTGGTGACCCACAGCACCGCGATCGCGATCACGGGGAAGATGAAGTGGGTGAAGTAGGTGACCGATGCGACCTTGTCGTACCAGTGGATCACGTTCTTGTTGTAGAAGTGGCGTTGTAACCACACGTTTGGATCGGTGCCGAAGAACAGGAACCGGTCGATGTTGCGCGGTGCTTCGACCTGCCACTCGAAACCCGCTCGATCGGCCCAGCCACGACTCTCCTCGTAGCAGAACCACATCACGCAGTAGCACAGCAGATCGAACGCGAGCCATCCCCAACGGCGCAGTGGCCGGCCGAGGTGACCGATGGCGATGAAGATCAAGACCGAGATCCCGACGGAGATCCTGTCGATGATGAGGCCCTTCTCGACGAACCACAGCACGTAGAAGATCGAGAAGAGGGCGAACCCGGCGAGCCGGACGTAGTACCACGGATCGTCGGGGACGACGGCCTCGAGCGGCCATCGTGTCGGCGTCGTCGGTTGCGCTGTGGACCCGTCGTTCGGGCCGCTGTCTTCGGCGTCAGCGCGGACGAGGGTGGATTCCGACACGAGTGTTCACGCTACACAGAGCGACGCAGCGAGTGACGGCGCGGTGAACGCCAGATGAACGCCCGGATCGTGGAAGGTGTCAGCGCGTGCTGGCCGCAAGTGCGCGGCGCACGAGCGTCTGTGCCAGGTGAGTGCGGTACTCGACGCTGGCGTTCAGATCGGCCTGGGGCTCGGCGTCGGCAGCGGCGAGCTGGGCCGCATCCTCGATGCTCGCCCCTGCGGCGATGGCGTCGGAGACCTGCGTCGCCAGGATCGGTACGGATCCCATGTTGACCAGGCCGACACCGGAACGTGTGCCGTCGCGCCACGCGGCGACACCGACGATGGCCCAGTCCTGCGCGCGGCGGTTGAACTTCTGGAAGTTCCAGCCGGCACCGCCCATCTTCGGGACGCGGATCTCGGTGAGGATCTCGTCGGGGGCAAGGGCGGACTCGAGGAAGCCGAGGTAGAAGTCCTTGGCCGCGATCTCGCGCGTGCCGCCGGGACCCTGCACCACGTACGTCGCGCCGAGCGCGAGCGTGGTGGCGGGCAGATCGGAGGCGGGGTCGGCGTGCGCGATCGAGCCGCCGATCGTGCCGCGATGGCGCACCTGGGCGTCGCCGACGTAGCCGGCCGCGTTGGCGAGCAACGGCACGTGCTCGGCGAGCACCGCCGACTTCTCGACGTCCATGTGCCGCGTCAGGGCGCCGATCGCGATGTGATCGCCGGCGTCTGTGATGTACGACAGGTCGCTGAGCCGACCGATGTCGATCAGCACCGACGGCTGTGCCAGGCGCAGCTTCATCAACGGCAGCAACGAGTGCCCACCCGCGATGAACTTGGCATCCTCGCCGTATTCGCCGACGAGGCTGATCGCCTCGGCTGCCGAACCGGCCCGCTTGTAATCGAACGCTGCTGGAATCATCACTTGCTCCCGGCGGTGGCGGCCGCGGCGAGCACGGACTTGACGATGTTGTGGTAGCCGGTGCAACGGCAGAGGTTGCCTTCGAGGCCGTAGCGCACCTCTTCCTCGGTGGGGTTGGGGTTCTCGTTGAGCAACCCGATCGACGCCATCACCATGCCGGGGGTGCAGTACCCGCACTGCAGGCCATGGTTCTCCATGAACGCCTGCTGCATCGGGTGCAGCGTGCCGTCGGCGGCCGCGAGGCTTTCGATCGTGGCGATGTCCTGGCCATCGGCCTGGACGGCGAGGATCGTGCAGCTCTTCACCGCCTCCCCGTTGAGGTGCAGCGTGCAGGCGCCGCATGACGAGGTGTCGCAGCCGACGTTGGTGCCCGTCAGCCCGAGGTTCTCTCGTACGTAGTGCACGAGCAGCGTGCGCGGCTCGACATCGTCCGTGTGTGTTGTGCCGTTCACTGTGACGCTGATCTGCACGTTGGGGTCCCTTCGAAGTCGATGGAAGGCACATCGCCCCCGCAACGGGTGCAATCATGCCTCAATTTGAGAGGCCTATGCCAACGGAGCCGGGGGACGGAACCGTTCGGCAGTCGCCTGGGTCAAGCGATCGAGCATCATCGCCATCAGCGCGAGCGCGATGGCGACCTCGAAGCCTTTGCCGACGTGGTTGCCGGTGAACGCGTCGACGATCTCGTATCCGAGCGCGCCACCGCCCGTGAGCCCCGCGATGATCACCATCGAGACGGTGATCAGCACGACCTGGTTGAGCGCGACGACGAGCGCCGACATCGCCAGCGGCAGGCGGATGCCGTACAGCAGCTGACGCTTCGTGGCCCCGAACGTCGTCGCGGCCTCGATCGCCGGCTCGGGAACCTGCTTGATGCCGAGTGCCGTGACGCGGATGCCGGGAGCAATGGCATACAGGACGGACGCGATGATCCCGCCGGGCACCATGCTGACGCCGATCAGGTACACGAAGATGATCGCGTACAGCAGCGACGGCACCGTCTGCAGGGCATCGAGGACCGGCAGCATCACCTTCTCGACGCGAGGACGGCGACCGGCCCATATCCCGAGCGGAAGGGCGACGACCATCGCGATCGCTGTCGCGAGGATCACCTGAACCGTGGTCTGCAGGGACTGCGCCCAGAAACCGGTGAGGCCGATCACGACCGTGCTGATGCCGAAGAACAACGCGAGCCGCCAGCCCTTGGCCCACCAGGCGAGCAGAACCGCGGCGAGGACGATGACCGGCCACGGCGTGCTGACCAGCCAGTCGCCGATGCGGATGTACACGTCGCGGACGAAGTGATCGTTGGCCCACGTGATCTGGTCGCGGAAGTGGTCGCGGACCCAGGTCAGGAAGTCGTCGAACGGGTCGGCCCACTTGAGCCCCCAGTGCATCGGAAACGAGGTCCAGCCAGCGGCGCGCCCGACGATCGCAGCGGCGACGACGCCGAGCGACACGGCGGGCGCGACCCAACGCTTGCGATACGGATCAGGCGCAGCTCGGCGGGGCTCGACGAAGGATCGGCTGATCCGGTCGAGGACGATCGCCAGCGCGACGAGCGATGCTCCGATGACCAGACCCCGCCCCGGGGCGCGCTGGCGCAGCGACTCGAGCGCTTCCTGGCCGAGGCCACCGGCGCCGATGAGGGCTGCGATCACGACGATGCCGATGCCGAGGTTGATGGTCTGGTTGATGCCGGTCATGATCGAAGGCACGGCCTGCGGCAGTTGCACCTTCGTCAGCAGCTGGCGACGCGACGAGCCGAACATGTGCCCGGCATCGACCGTCGACGACGGCACGCCGCGGATGCCGAGGCTGGTGAGGCGAACCACCGGCGGCAGGGCGAACAGCACCAGTGAGACCGCGGCCGGCACCTTGCCGATGCTGAAGAAGAGGATCGACGGGACGAGGTAGACCGTTGACGGAACCGTCTGCATCGCGTCGAGCACGGGACGCAGGAACGAATCGAAGCCCTTGCTCAGTGCGGCGACGACGCCGAGCGGCACGCCGACGAGGACGCAGATCGCCACCGCGACGAGCAGCAACGCGAGGGTTTCCATCGTCGGCTCCCACAGGCCGACGGCGCCGGGGAAGATCATCAACAGCCCGGCGACGACAGCTGTGGCCCACTGGCGAGTGCGCCCGATGACCGCGAACACCAGCAGCGGGAGCGCGTACCACGGCAGGAGCTGCAGCTCGTCGGCGAGACGGTCGAAGGTGCTCTCGATGAAGTCGCTGATCGGTGTGAAGAAGTAGCGCCACACGGGATGGGTGGCCTTGTGATCGATGATCCAGCTCTGAAAGTCGTCGATCGGGTCGCGCAGGTTCATGTTCCAGTTGGTCGGGAACACCCCGACGGAACGCAGGATCAGACCGAGCACGATCAACGCGCCGAGACCGATCAGGGGCGCGTACCGGCGCGTCCCGGCAACCTTCGCGTGGAACGCGCCACGTGAGGCGACCACCGCAGCTGTCACCTGCCTTCGTCCTCGAGCATGTGCGCGATGTCGGCGGGACCGACGGAGCCGATGCACTGCCCGTTTTCGTCGACGACCGACAGTGGGGTCGAGTCGGCCATCAGCATCGGCACGAGCGCGCCCACCCTTACGGTTGCAGCCACCGTGCGGACGCCATCCGTCGCGCCGCTGCGCATGACCGCCCGCGCGCTGAGCACCTTCGTCTTGGGGACATCGGTGGTGAACTCGCGGACGTACTCGGTGGCCGGCGCGGCAACGATCTCCTCCGGAGTGCCGACTTGGTCGAACGCACCGTCTTTCATGATCGCGATCCGGTTGCCGAGCCGCAGCGCCTCGGAGAAATCGTGGGTGATGAACACGATCGTGCGCGGACGCCGGGCCTGCAGCGCAAGCAGCTCGTCCTGCATGCCCTTGCGGATCAGCGGATCGAGCGCCGAGAAGGGCTCGTCGAAGTACAGGATCTCAGGGTCGAGCACCAGCGCCCTGGCGATGCCGACGCGTTGCTGCATGCCGCCAGACAGTTGCTGGGGGTAGTGGTTGGCCCACGGGCTCAAGCCCACGGTCTCCAGCATCTCTGCGGCGCGCGCGTGGCGCTCGGCCTTGCCGATGCCCTGCACCTCCAACCCGTAAGCGGCGTTGTCGATGACCCGCTTGTGCGGGAACAGCCCGAAGTGCTGGAACACCATCGACATCTTCGTGCGGCGCACCTCACGCAGCTGCTCGACGGTCATGGCCAACAGGTCGGCGCCGTCGATCTGGATCGACCCGCTGGACGGCTCGATCAGGCGCGACATCGCCCGGATCAGCGTCGACTTGCCGCTGCCCGACAGGCCCATGACCACGAACGTCTCCCCGCGCTGGACGCTGAAGGACACGTCGCGGACCCCGATCGTGCAGCCCGTCGCCTTCTGGATCTCGGCCCTGGTGGCGCCGTCGCGTGCCATGCCGATCGGCAGATCGGATCGTGCCGTGCCGAAGACCTTCCAGATGTTGGCGACATCGACCATCGGGCTGCTCGTGGTCATCCTGTCTCCCCAGTCGCCGGACGAGTCGTGTTCTCGCGATGCGGATAATAGTCGATAGACGGGAAAGGAATTGCCCGTTTCCCCTTGTCGCTCGCGATGCACTCTGCCACACTGACCGGGCAACACGGGCCGCTCGTTCGGTCGACACACAGCTGAGACGGAGAACCAGGGGGACCATGGATCGCAGAACATTCCTGCAAGCGGTGACTGGCGCGGCGGGAGGAGCGTGGTTCCTTGCGGCATGCGGCAGTGACTCGAAGTCGAGTGGCAACACGTCCGCGGCGTCGTCGGGGACTGCGGCCACCGGCGGCGGCACGCAGAAGATCGTGCTCGTCAAGAACGCCTGGACCGCCTCGGCCCTCGACGCCGAGATCGCCAAGCAGCTGATCGAAAAGCAGCTGGGCAACCCCGTCGAGATCACAGCGATCGACGAGAACACGATGTACGACGGGCTGTCGAGCGGAAAGCTCGATGCGTGCCTCGAGGTGTGGCCGTCGGGCCTGAGCCCCGATGAGATGAAGTACTACGACAACAAGAGCGTCGTCGACATCGGCAAGCTCGGCGCGGTCGGCAGGATCGGTTGGTACACGCCGTCGTACGTGCTCGAGCAGTACCCGTCGCTGAAGACGTGGGAAGGCCTCAAGGATCCCGAGATCGCCAAGGCGTTCGCCAGCGCCGAAACGGGCTCGAAGGGTCGCTTCCTCGGCACCGACCCGTCGTACTCGCAAGCCGATGAGGCGATCATCACCAACCTCGAGCTGCCGTTCCAGGTCGTGTACTCGGGCTCTGAGGCCGCCACCGTGGCCGCCGTCGACGGTGCCGTTGCCGCGAAGAAGCCGATCCTCCTCTACTGGTGGACGCCGACCGCCGCGACTGCCAAGTACGACCTCGTCTCCATCGAGCTGCCGGCGTACACCCCCGAATGCTGGGCCGATCCAGCGAAGGTCGCGTGCGCGTATCCGGAGGACGTGCTGCTGAAGGCGGCGTCGGCCAAGCTGCAGGCCAAGGATCCAAAGGTGTGGGCCTTCCTGTCCAAGTTCACCCTGACCAACGATCAGCAGCTCAGCCTGCTGCCCGCGGTCGAGATCGACAAGCGCGATGCCGCAGAAGTGGCCGCCGAGTGGATCACGGCCAACGAAACGGTCTGGAAGGCCTGGCTCTGATCGAGTAGCTGATACTCACGACCGCTCGTGGCCGCATCCGTACGGTGGCGACCATGAGCAGAACGAGTTCGATCGTCGGTGCCGTCGTCCTCACGGCGTGATCGGCGCCGGCCGGCTGACAGTGAACCGAAGTGTCACATCGGCTGCGGGGCTAGCTGGACGCGCAAACCGCCTCCGCCGAGCGGACGTGGGCGACCTGTCCGTACAGACTCAATCCGCGCAGGCGAAACGTGCAGAATCTGGTCGCCGACACGATCGCGAACCGGGCTGAGACGATGCCGGCGAACACCCTAGAATGACGTACTCCGCTCTGTGGGAGATTCCCGCTACGCGGCGAAAGGGAGAGCTGTGCCGAGCCCGGTGACATACGACTACGTGATCGTTGGAGGCGGCTCGGCGGGATGCGCGCTGGCCAACCGGCTCAGCGCCGATCCGACCAAGACGGTGCTCGTGCTCGAAGCCGGTCGGCGTGACTACAAGTGGGACGTCTTCATCCACATGCCGGCCGCGCTCGCGTTTCCGATCGGCAGCCGGTTCTACGACTGGAAGTACGAGTCCGAGCCGGAGCCGTTCATGAACGGCCGTCGTGTGTACCACGCCCGCGGCAAGGTTCTCGGTGGGTCGAGCAGCATCAACGGGATGATCTTCCAGCGCGGCAACCCGCTCGACTACGAGCGCTGGGCCGCCGACCCTGGAATGGAGTCGTGGGACTACGCGCACTGCCTGCCGTACTTCAAGAAGATGGAGAAATGCATGGCCGCCAAGGCCTCGCCGGGAGCCGACGAGTTCCGCGGCACGAAGGGACCTCTCGTGCTCGAACGGGGCGCGGCCGACACATCGTTGTTCGACGCGTTCTTCGCGGCGGTGCAACAGGCCGGCTATCCGATCACGAAGGACGTCAACGGATATCAGCAGGAGGGCTTCGCCAAGTTCGACCGCAACATCCGCCGCGGCCGCCGGCTGAGCGCGGCACGGGCCTACCTCCACCCGGTGTTGAAGCGGCCCAACCTCACGCTCACGTGCCGGGCGATGGTGAGCAAGGTGCTGTTCGACGGCACGACCGCCACGGGCGTCGAGTACGCGGTCGGGCGCGGCGCGCCGCAAACGGCGCTGGCAAAGGAGGTCGTGCTCTGCGGCGGCGCGATCAACACACCGCAGTTGTTGCAACTGAGCGGCATCGGCAATGCCGACGATCTGACCGCGCTCGGCATCCCGGTCGTGCACCACCTGCCAGGTGTCGGCGAGCACATGCAGGATCACCTCGAGGTCTACATCCAACACCGGTGCAAGCAGCCGGTGACCATGCAGCCGGCCCTGAAGATGTGGAAGCGGCCGTGGATCGGGTTCAAGTGGCTGTTCTTCCGGCGCGGCGAGGGGGCAACGAACCACTTCGAAGCCGGTGGTTTCGTTCGCTCGAACGAGGACGTGAAGTACCCGAACCTGATGTTCCACTTCCTGCCGATCGCGATCCGCTACGACGGCTCGATGCCGCCCGGCGCAGATGGGAAACCGGAGAAGATCGAGCACGGCTATCAGGTGCACATCGGACCGATGTACAGCGACTCACGGGGTTCGGTGAAGATCACGTCGAAGGACCCACGCGTGAAGCCGGCGCTGCGGTTCAACTACCTCTCCACCGATCAGGACCGGCGCGAGTGGGTGGAGGCGATTCGCGTGACGCGCAGCATCCTGGGCGCTCCGGCGTTCGACGACTTCAGCCTCGGCGAGATCTCGCCCGGCGCCGAGGTGCAGACCGACGAGCAGATCCTGGAGTGGGTGGCGAACGATGCCGAGACCGCCCTGCATCCGTCGTGCACGTGCCGGATGGGTACCGATGAGCTGTCGGTGGTGGACCCGCTGACGATGAAGGTGCACGGCACCGACGGCCTGCGCGTCTGCGACGCCTCGGCGATGCCCTACGTCACCAACGGCAACATCTACGCGCCCGTGATGATGATGGCCGAGAAGGCCGCCGACCTGATCGCCGGCAACAAGCCCCTCGCCCCCGAACACGTCGAGTTCTACCGCCACCAGCCGCGTTGACGGCCCGACGGCGGGGCCGTCTCGCTCTACCTGCGCGGTTGCAAGATGAACCCAGATGAGGCAGCCTGCCGCAATGTCGTGGTGGGTGTTCTCTCCCCAAATCCTGTCACTGAAGTCGCCGATCCAGATGGACGCGCTTGCGGGAATCAGCACCGACTGCCGGGTCGTCCAGTTCGACTCGCTCCTCAGCGACGAGGACTTCAGCCTGCTCGCACGCGTGCTCGAAGATCACCCGCAGATCACCCTGCGAACCTTCGGCAATACTGACGGCTCAATCACGAACCTTGACTTCCTCAGCCACTTTCCCCGACTGAGACGGTTCCGAGCAGACGCGCTCTACGAACTTGCCGACATCAGTGGTCTGATGCACCTGCCGAGAGATCTCGAACACCTCGGCCTCGGTCAAACACGGAAGCGGTTCTCGCTCGACGTCCTGCGGCGTTTCTCCGCACTCAAGCGGCTGTGGCTCGAGCGTCATACGAAGGACATCGAGGTGCTCGCGGAACTTGCGGAACTCGAGGACTTGACGCTTCGCTCGATCACGCTTCCTGACCTTTCCCTCCTCACCTCGATGCGGCATCTCCGCGCGCTCGACCTCAAGCTCGGCGGCACGAAGGAGTTGGCGTTGCTCCCAGGCGTCGGTCGCCTGGAGTACGTCGAACTCTGGATGGTCCGCGGCCTCGCCGACCTATCGCCGCTGAGTGCGGTGCCAACTCTGCGGTACTTGTTCCTGCAATCACTCGCCAACGTCAGCTCGCTGCCGATCCTCGACGCAGCGACGAACCTGATCGGTGTCCATCTCGAGACCATGAAGGGCGTTGCCGGCCTCGCGCCGTTGGCGTCTGCGCCAGCCCTCGAACAGCTCGAGGTTCGCGACCTTCCTCGACTGCAACCGAGCGATCTGCAGGTTCTCGTTGGGCACCCGACGCTGCGTGAAGCGACGATCGTGTTGGGCCGTCGCAGCGAGGACGCAGTCCGTGCCATCCTTCCGCTCCCTCGCGTCGTCAAGTCCGGCCGATCGTGGAGACAGGCGGTCAGCGACACGATCGTATGAGATGTGGAGCAGTCGGCCGACGTGCTCGCCGGATGGGTCGCTTCGGCCTGGTGGCCCCGCGGGGAATTGCCCCACGGTGCGGTCTACGGCGGACAGGTCGCGGGTTGTCGCCCCGCGGGGCGATCCTTGGCAGACGCCGGGTGGCCGCCTAGAGAGCGATCAGCCGCGGGACACTCCGAGTAGGCGGCCGCGCAGTTCGGCTTCGTGCTCGGTGGCGTCGAGGTCGAACTCGGTGGACAGCTGCCACTCGTCGAAGTGCTCGGGGTCGGCGAGGATCTGCAACACCGTCCATCGGCGCGTGCCGTTGTCCTCGCTGACCTCGAAGCGATGCGGGCCGCGGGCGTCGCCGTCGATGCCGATTGCGTCATGCTCGGCGAAGTACGGCGCGAACTCGGCCTGCAGTGACTCCGCGCTCCAACGGTGGTCGCCGGCGTCGACGAGATCCTCGTGCAGCGCGTCCCAGCGGCGACCAGCAGCGAGCTGTACCCAGCGGAACACCCGGCTGCGGATGAGCGCGCGCAGGGCTGCCGGCCGGCGCACGAGATCGCCGGCGTTGGGCAGGTCCGGAACCACAACGGGGACAGGTGCGTCGTCGCGCATCGCCTGCCACTCGTCGATCAGGCTTGAGTCCGTGGCACGGATGACGCCGTCGAGCCAGTCGGCGATCTCGATGATCTCGTCGGTCTTGGCGTCGTCGGGGATCGTGCGCGTGATCGTGCGATAGGCGTCGCTGAGGTAGCGCAGCAGTGTTCCCTCCGATCGCTTGAGGCCATAGTGGCGGATGAACGTCGGGAAGTCCATCGCCCGCTCCCACATGTCGCGGACGACGCCCTTGGGTGACACGTTGGCGCCGTCGATCCAACGATGGCCGACGCGCCATTGGTCGAACGCGGCGTAGATCTCCTCGGCCATCGGCTTCGGCCATGTCACCTTGTCGAGCCGCTCGATGCGTTCCTCGTACTCGATGCCGGCCGCCTTCATCGCAGCCATCGCCTCGGTCTTGGCGCGGTCGCGCTGGGCGAACAGCACCTGGCGTGGATCGTCGAGAACGCTCTCCACTGCCGCCAGCACCGCATAGCCGTGGCCGGCGTCGTCCTTGTCGAGCAACGGCAACAGGTCGAGCAGGAACGGCGCGAGAGGTTGGTTGAGTGCGAAGTCGCGCTGCAGTGACCTGTCGACCCGCACTCGCCGCCCGTCGGCAAGTGGAGAATCCAACCGTTCGACGACTCCACTGGCGAGCAGCGAGCGATAGAGGCCGATCGCACGGCGCGCGTGACGCCGCTGCCGGACGCGGGGCTCGTGGTTGTCCATCAGCAACGACTTCACCGTCGTCCACGTGTCGGCCGGGCGGTCGAGGAGATGGAGCATCATCGCCGGTGTCACGGCGAAGCTCGACTCGAGTCGCTCTGGCGGAGCGATCTGCAGCGCCGCGAACGTCGCGTCGTCGTAGCGGACGTAGCCGCGCGGTGGCGGCGGTCGCGTCGCTTTGCGTTGCTTCTTCATGTCGGTGCCCGCCTTGGCCATCCGGTTCATGTACTCGGCTTCGTGGTCGGGCGCGAGCGCAACGACCAGACCCTCCGTGTCATAGCCGGCACGTCCGGCGCGTCCCGCGATCTGATGGAACTCGCGAGCGCTCAGCATCCGGCTGCCGCTGCCGTCGAACTTGTACAGCCGGGTGAAGACCACGGTCCGGATCGGGAGGTTGACGCCGACGCCGAGCGTGTCGGTGCCCGACACCACCTTGAGCACGCCACGCTGCGTCAGCCGTTCGACCAGGCGCCGGTGA
>Ga0075365_10000948_pt1 | contig 12297 bp, 12 predicted proteins | sample EndMetdeltDD1765_FD_71387 | JGI IMG/M metagenome (GOLD analysis project Ga0075365, IMG submission 71387) | Populus endosphere microbial communities from Tennessee, USA - Endosphere MetaG P. deltoides DD176-5 | ecosystem: Host-associated > Plants > Roots > Endosphere | place: USA: Tennessee... | reverse complement strand
CCAGCCAGCGAAAATAGACGAGTGCAAGCAAGACCGATGCGCCCAGCACAACGGATAAAAAGATCGACATTTCTTCCCCCAACGGCCCTGACGATCAGGGACGCCTATTCAGCAGCAGCCTCGCCAACCGGCTTTGGCCTTAACATATCCCGCGCTGCCAGCACCGCTCCGCCGGTGATCAGCAGGCACGCAAGCAGAATGCGCCAATCGGGCTCGGCGACGCCGGAAGCCACCAGGATTAGCGTAGAAAGAAGTGGTGCCGCATAGCTGGCCGCACCGATGATCTGGATATCGCCGTTCTTGACGCCATAGTCCCAGGCGTAAAAGCCGGCCCCGAGCGGCAACAGCCCGAGCCCGATCACGGCCGCCCATTCGCCCCCGTCAGCCGGCCAGACCGTCGTTTCCAGAGCCAGATGGCAAGCGAGCGACAGAAGCGACGTTCCCAGGCAAAATCCGGTCACCACATCCGTCGAAACCTTGTCGAAGCTGCGCGTCATCAGCGAGTAACCACACCAGGTGAAAGCGCAGAGGATTGCCGCGCCATAACCCAGCGCATAACCGCCTTCAAAGGAGATCCCGTTGCGGGAAACGATAGTGATCGTGCCGCAGAGCCCGATCAGCGCGCCGGCCACATGATACCAGCGCAGCTTTTCGCCCGGCAGCAACGCCGAGCCGACGACGATGAACAGCGGCCAGAGATAGGCGATCAGCCCCGCCTCGACCGCCGGCGCGTTCCTGAGCGCGGTGAAATACAGGAAGTGATACCCGAACAGGCCGCCGATACCGATGATCCACACCTTGGCGGGCTGTTTCAGAAACGCGATGCGCTCCGGCTTGACGGCAAAAAGGATGAGACCCGGCAGGCTGCCGATAGCGAAGGTCATCGCGTTCATCTGGAACGGCGGCACCTTGCCGGATGCGGCGGTCATCAGTGCAAGCAGCGACCACATCAGGATCGCCGTAAAGCCGATCAAAGTCCCGCGGATTTTCACCCCTGCTCCCCCAAAGCGCCGCTCCCTTTTGGCAAGCGCTCCATCACCGGCCGTATTTGACGGCCGTCACATAAACCTGCCCCATCCTTGTCGGAATGACGGCATAGACAGGAGCGTATACATTGACCGATTGGGCCTTGGCAAACCAGATTTCCATCGGTGTCTTGCGCAGGTATTCGATATCGCTGCGCCCCTTGCGGAAACCGGATTTCGGCACGTAGCGGATCGAGCAGACGATCGCCTCGCCCGCAAACCCATCGGTCTTGAATTCCTTCGTCCCCTTCGGCGTCAGCACCAGGTCCATGCGGCTTTCACCGTCATAGATCGGCAGGCGGCTGGGGCAGACTTTCGCATTGCCGGGGAAGATCAGCCCGCTCAGCGGATCGAGCACGGCGCGCAGATCCTTGTCGGTGACCGGGATCCAGGTTTCCGGATTGCGCTTCGGTTCCGGCTTCACCGTCGTCTCGGTCACATCGCCGTTTCGGTATTCGATATCGTAGACACGCGTGCGTTTGCCGGATGTATAAACGAGATTGTAGCGGTCGGCCTGCAGCTTGTCGGCCTGCATCCGGCCGCTGACGCTTGTCTCGGCCGAAATGCGGCTGATGATGTTGACGATGCCGGCCGATTTGAACGTGCCGTTGATCTTGTAGTCGCGATCGTCGAATTCCGTGGAAAAGGAAGCGGTGGCGATCGGCAATATGCCGAGCGATATGTCGTATTCGCTGACATGACGGACTTCGGCAGACCCGACGGGTGAGGCCGCAATCCCGAAGATGAGCATGAACGCGCTGACGATACGGCCTGTAAGGATCATGATTCCGTCCTGAACGATGAAGACGCCAGAACGTCTTTCCCATGACATATAGACTGCGCATAATGGCAAGAAAATAGCGGTATAAGCCCTTAGCCGATGGATTCTCTTCGGCAGGACTAGCGGTTTTGGCTTGACGCGGCTGACCTCACTGACTATAGAACCGCAACTTTCCAATCAGGACCAGTTGGATCGGCGCACCGGGCATTGCCTGGAAGAGCTATCCGATTGCAGAAGAACAAAGGTGTAATCATGTCTCGTGTGTGCGAACTGACCGGCAAGGGCGTTATGACCGGTAACAACGTTAGCCATGCCAACAACAAGACCCGTCGCCGGTTCCTGCCGAACCTCTGCCAGGTCACGCTTATTTCGGACGTTCTCGGCCAGCGTTACCGCCTGCGCGTTTCGGCTCACGCCCTGCGTTCGGTTGAACATCGCGGTGGCCTCGATGCCTTCCTGCTGAAGTCCAACGAAACCGAACTGTCGATGCGCGCTCGTCTGCTGCGCCGCCAGATCGCAAAGAAGACCGCAGAAGCAGCTGTCGCTGCTGCCTGATCGGCTCTCGACTTAGATACCGGCTTTGAGAAAGGCTTGAACGGGTAATACCGTACAAGCCTTTTCTCTTGCTTTACATTGTGGCTCCAACTGGTGGCATCACCCAGGATAAAAAAATGCTGAGCATCCGCTATACCCTTATCTATGCCCTGCTGATGACGGCGATCGTCGTCGCTTCCAACATCCTCGTGCAATTCCCGCTATCGGGTTCGCTCTGGGGCGTCGCCCTTGGCGATCTGTTGACCTGGGGCGCCTTCACCTATCCGATCGCCTTCCTGATCACCGACCTCACCAACCGCCAGTTCGGGCCGACCGTCGCCCGCCGCGTGGTCTTCGTCGGTTTCGTGGTTGGCGTCACCCTGTCCTTCTGGGCCTCGATCCCGCGCATTGCGGTCGCCTCCGGCACCGCCTTCCTGATCGGCCAGCTGCTCGACATCTCCGTCTTCAACAGGCTCCGCCGCCAGACCTGGTGGCAGGCACCGCTCGCCGGCTCTCTGCTCGGCTCGGTGCTGGATACGGTCCTGTTCTTCTCGATCGCCTTTGCGCCCGTCTTCGCCTTCATCGGTCCGAACGATGATTTCGCAATCGGCTGGGCACCGCTTCTCGGCGCATTCTCCACGGAAGCACCGCGCTGGATCTCCTGGGCGCTTGGCGATCTCTGCGTCAAGGTTCTGGTCGGCGTGGTGCTGCTGTTGCCCTATGGCGCGCTGATGAACGTGCTGAAGCCGATGCCGCAAGCGGCGAAGGCGGCTTGATTTTTCAGGGTAGCATTGGAGCCCGGAGCCCCTCACCCGGCCTCCGCTTCGCTCGGCCACCCTCTCCCCGTTGGGTAGAGGGGAATTAGCGACGCTGCGGCATCTTTCCCCTTCTCACCTTGGGGAGAAGGTGCCCGAAGGGCGGATGAGGGGGCCACGCGTTAAAATCCTTGCCGGCTAGTTATTCAGCCGAAATTCCAGCATCACATTCCGCTGCAGGAAATGATTGCCGTTATCGTCGGAAATCAGGATCACATGCGGCTTGCCGTCTGCCCCGGCGATCACGTCTACGCCTTCCATATTGTCGATGGCATAGCTCATATCCGCCTCCAGCAGCATCTCGCCATCGACCAGCGCGCCGGGGCGAATGTCGTCGCCCTTGATGCGCCTCAGCCGCATGCCGAGCCCGCCAAGCACGCTGAAGCGCCGCTCCAGCAGGAGAAGATCGCCGTTGGGCAGGAAGGCACCATCCGTCGCGTCATAGGGATCGTGCCGCTTGACCTTGAAGACGCCCTTCAGCGGCCCTTCGAGGATCGCTGCAAAGAGATTGCCGTCAGCATCCAAACTATGCTCGGTCACGACGATCGGCGAACCCTTGAGCGGTCCGGATTTCGGTGACACGGCCACCGTTTCCATACCGGCATTCATGCGGAACTCGTTGCGCGGGATCGGCAGGTCCAGCGTGCGCAGCGGCGCCGAAGTCTCGAAACCCGGATCGGGATAGGCGTCGACGCGATGCAGCTGCTCGAAACTGACCAGCACCTGGCCATCACGCAATGCCAGCCCTTCGGCATCCGTCGTGTATTTGGTGCCCACGCGCCCACCGCGGATCAGCATCGGGTTGACGATAACATCCGTCAGTCCTGAAAGCCTGCCCTTGGCGTCACGCTGGATACGGCCGGTCAGCCAATTGCCGGTATCGAGAACCGAAATGAAGTGCTCGCCATCCGGTCTGAAGCGGATGCTCGACAGCGACTGCATTCGATCATCGGAGGAAGAAAATTCGATGCCGCCCAGGAATTCCAGCGGCCCGAACTGCGTCTTTCCGCCGGGGGCGAATTGCGAAATCACTTTCGCCTGAACCGGGATGTCCGGCGTCGCCGTGGCAACCGGCGACGCAAGGGAAATCATAAAGCCGGCCCAGAGGGCGAAACGGAAAAGCTTCAAGCGTCGGGCCTCAGCTGGCCCGGCGCATGCCGCCAGCGGCGCGGCCATTGGTTTCGGCAAACAGCTCGGCAAGCTGCTCGGTCATCGCACCGGCCAGTTCGTCCGCATCGACGATCGTCACGGCCTTGCGGTAGTAGCGCGTCACGTCGTGACCGATACCGATTGCCAGAAGCTCCACCGGCGAGCGGGTCTCGATCTGCTCGATCACGGCGCGCAGATGCCGTTCCAGATAGTTGCCCGGATTGACCGACAGCGTCGAGTCGTCCACCGGCGCACCGTCCGAGATCATCATCATGATCTTGCGCTGCTCGCGCCGCGCGATGAGCCGGTTATGCGCCCACATCAGCGCTTCGCCGTCGATGTTTTCCTTCAGCAGGCCTTCGCGCATCATCAGGCCGAGATTGCGGCGCGAACGGCGCCACGGCGCATCGGCCGACTTGTAGACGATGTGGCGCAGGTCGTTGAGACGGCCGGGCGTCGGCGGTTTGCCGCTTGCCAGCCACTTTTCACGCGCCTGACCGCCCTTCCAGGCTTTGGTGGTAAACCCGAGGATCTCGACCTTGACGCCGCAACGCTCCAGCGTGCGGGCCAGTATGTCGGCGCAGGTGGCCGCAACCGTGATCGGCCGGCCACGCATCGAGCCGGAATTGTCGATGACGAGGGTCACGACTGTATCGCGAAACTGCGTGTCGCGCTCCTTCTTGAAGGAGAGCGGCTGCATCGGGTCGATGATCAGGCGCACGAGACGGGCCGGATCGAGGTAACCCTCTTCGAGGTCGAAATCCCAGGAGCGGTTCTGCTGCGCCATCAGGCGGCGCTGCAGACGGTTTGCCAGGCGGCCGACAGCACCCTGCAGATGCGCAAGCTGCTTGTCGAGGAAAGCGCGCAGCCGATCGAGTTCCGCTTCGTCGCAAAGCTCCTCGGCGGTGATTTCCTCGTCGAATTCTAGGCTGAAGATCTTGTAGTCGACCTTGTCGTTGAAATCGTCGAACGGGCTGTTCGGGCGGCGGGTTTCGCCGGGCGTCTCCGAATGTTCGTCGCTGTCGTCCGACATGTCGTCGTCAGACATTTCGGCGCCGTCCATCTCGCCGTCTTCCATCTCGTCGTCGGACTGGTCGCTCTGCTCGGCGGGCTGCGCATCGGCGCCGGCCTCTTCCTCGACGTCCTCATTGTCCGTCTCGTTGGAGCGCGGCTGGTCCTCCTCGGAGGGATTTTCCATCTCCTCCGGCTCGGCTTCCTCGTCGGCAAACTCTTCCGCCATCTGCATGGACGAGAGCATGTGCCGCACAAGCTTGGCGAAGGCCTGCTGGTCTTCGATCACGGTGCGGAGATTGTCGAGATCGCCGGTCGCCTTTTCCTCGATGAAGGGGCGCCAGAGATCGAGCACCTTGCCGGCACTGGCCGGCGGCTTCTGGCCGGTCAGCTTTTCGCGCACCAGCATGGCGACCGCTTCCGCGATCGGCGCATCCTCCTGACGTTCGATGCCGGTAAAATTCGCCTTGGCGTATTTTTCCGTCTGCATCGCGTTCAGGTTTGCGGCCATGCCAGCCATGCGCAGCGCGCCGATCGATTCGACACGCGCCTGCTCGACCGCATCGAACACAACGCGTGCATCGGCGCCCTGCGGCGACATGCTGGCATGCGTGGAGGTGTCGTGGCAGGCCAGACGCAGCGCCATCGAATCGCCAAGCCCGCGGGTCACCGCAAGCTCCTGCGCCGTCGGTCGCTTGGAGATTTCCGGCAGGCGGATACGCTCGCCGGCAAGGCCTGGACGCTCGTTGGCGAACGTGACCTCGACTTCCGCGTCGCCGGCAATCGACCGGACACAGCCGGTAATCGCCCGGCGCAACGGCTCGGTATCGACCGGGCCGCCTGGTTTGGCTTTCGAATTGTCTCCGCGACCTGCCATGACCGTCCCCTTTGCTTACGCTCCGAGAACGATGTTGGCGGCGCTTTCCTTCAGCTCGACACCGAAGGCGCGCTGGTACTGTTCGGCTACCAGCGTACGCTCAAGCTCATCGCACTTGTTGAGGAAGGTGATGCGGAAGGCGAAAGCAACGTCACCGAAGATCTCGGCGTTTTCCGCCCAGGTGATGACGGTACGCGGGCTCATGACGGTCGAAAGATCGCCATTGATGAAGGCTGAACGGGTAAGATCGGCAACGCGCACCATCTTGGAGACTGTTTCGCGGCCTTCCTTCGTGCTGCCGAAGGACTTCACCTTGGCGGCAACGATATCGACTTCCTTCTCGTGCGGCAGATAGTTCAGCGTCGTCACGATCGACCAACGGTCCATCTGCGCCTGGTTGATCTGCTGCGTGCCGTGATAGAGGCCGGTCGTATCGCCGAGGCCAACCGTGTTCGCGGTTGCGAAGATGCGGAAGGCAGGGTGAGGACGGATGACACGGCTCTGGTCGAGCAGCGTCAGGCGGCCGGAGGATTCCAGCACGCGCTGGATGACGAACATCACGTCCGGGCGGCCGGCATCGTATTCGTCGAAGACGAGTGCGACATTGTGCTGGTAGGCCCAGGGAAGGATGCCGTCCTTGAATTCGGTGACCTGCTTGCCGTCCTTCAGGACGATCGCGTCCTTGCCGACGAGGTCGATACGGCTGACATGGCTGTCGAGATTGATACGTACGCACGGCCAGTTAAGGCGGGCGGCGACCTGCTCGATATGGGTGGACTTGCCGGTCCCATGGAAGCCCGACACCATCACGCGGCGGTTATGGGCAAAGCCTGCGAGAATGGCGAGCGTCGTGTCGCGGTCGAACAGGTAATCCGGGTCGAGATCGGGAACGTAGGGATCGCCGTGGCTGTAGGCTGGAACCTTGATATCGGAATCGATGCCGAAAACTTCCCGGACCGAAACGGTGGTATCGGGAAGATTGGAAATGTCTAGATCAATCTTGCTCATCATCTCTCCAAGGCGCGAGCCGCCGCCCGGCCGTCGTCCTCACTGGCACTAATGTATACCGCTCTAGCAGAAACCCGCCTGCTTCAACAACTGGTATGCTTGAATGACGGCGCGAAAACGTTCTTCCGAACCGCGGTCACCACCATTGGCATCAGGGTGGTGCTTTTTCACCAATTCCTTGTATCGACTCTTGATCTCGGCGGACGTCGCATTGGCGCCGAGCTCCATAGTATCGAAGGCCTTGGCTTCGAGCGTCTTCAGCTTACGGCCCTGGGTCTCGAAACGAGACGTACCGTTGGCGCGCGCTTGCGACACGAAACCGAACGGGTCCTTGAAGCGCTGCTGCGGACCGCCGGGGCCTGCAGCGCCCGACCGCGCCGTGGAATGCAGCGGCGCGTCCTTGGCAGCCTTGTTGACGCCGACGGTCCAGGTCGGACGGTGGCCGGTGATCGCCTCTTTCTGGTAGCGGGCGATCTCGCCATCCGACAGGCCGGAAAAATAATTGTACCCCTTGTTGTACTCGCGCACGTGATCGAAGCAGAACATGAAAAACTGGCCTTCGGCATTGCGGCCCACGGGGGCGCGATGGGCACCGGGCTTGTCGCACCCGTCCCACTGACAGGTCGGCGCCTGGGGAGGTGCGTCCTCCGCCCGTTTCCGGCGCGTCCGGATGCGATCGAAATATTTGGAGTCGAGTTTCATGAGGCCCCTATTATGGGATGCAGGACGGATCGCGGCAAGAATTGACAAATGGCTTTGTTACTGGTTTTTGGGTTCCCCTTCTGCGTCGCCTTTGACGCGGCCCAGGAAGAGAAAAATGTCCGTCAAAACCCGGATCGAAGCCACGCTCACCGAAAATCTTGCGCCCGAGCGGCTGATCGTCATCGACGAAAGCCATCAGCACGCCGGTCATCAGCCCGATATAACCGGCACCGGCGAAACCCATATGCGGGTGCGTATCGTTTCGGAAAAATTTTCCGGAATGAGCCGGCTCGACCGGCACCGGACGGTGAATGCCCTGCTGAAGCCGGAACTCGACGCCGGCCTGCATGCGCTTGCGGTGGAGGCTGCGGCACCGGGTGAACCGACACGCTGGTGACCGATCTTAGATAGGCATGACGGAATGCCGGACCAAGACCTGGGCTCCGAATTGCAACAGGCCCCTACGTAAAAGCGTGATCTTTTCCCGTTAAGGCGACCGAATTCGGTTGCTCACGGTTCCGCTTTATTGATTATTCACGCGGGGTTGAACACACCGGCATTTTAGAGACGACAACGCACAGGCGCCTGTGACCATGCGCGTCGTACTGGAATGTCTATGGGCGTGACCTCGAAAAGATCGCGCTGATAGCTTGAGAATGACTGGAGGATCATACCATTCATGCCGAAGTCTGAAGCTTTTAAACAGATCGTTTCCTACTCCGCATGGCCGCTGGTATTCTTCGGCGGCCTTACCGGCGCCTATTTCACCTTTTCCGGCGAACATCCTCTCATCGCATTTTCAGCCGTCTATGCGGGCGCAGTCGCAGTTCTTTTCCTTCTCGAGCGTTATATTCCGTACGAAGGCAACTGGCTTGAACCGGATGGCGAGACGGCAAACGACATCGCCCACACGCTCCTCACCAAAGGCCTTCTCGAAGTGGCAGCACTCCTGGCCGCGATTTTCCCGATGTTGGCTGCGAGCATCCTGCAGCCGCTCGCCGCATTGCAATTCAGCCTTTGGCCTTCAGAATTGCCAATGATCGTTCAAGCGGCGCTTGGCGTGACGATCGCCGAATTCGGCCTCTACTGGTCGCATCGAATCGCCCATGAAAAACTGTTCTTCTGGCGTTTTCACGCGCTACATCACAGCGTCACCCGCCTCTGGGTCGTCAATACCGGCCGTTTTCATGTGATGGACTCGCTGTTCAAGATCACGCTCAGCCAAATTCCGCTGTATTTTCTCGGCGCGCCGCTGGAAGTCTTCTGGTGGCTCGGCGCCGTCACCGCCTTCATCGGCATCCTCACCCATTGCAATGTCGACATGAAGACCGGGGTCTTCGACTATGTCTTCAGCACCCCGCGGCTGCATCGCTGGCACCACTCGAAGGAAATCCGCGAAGGCAATACCAATTACGGCGAGAACATCGTCGTCTACGATCTTCTGTTCGGCACCTATTTCAACCCCGACCGCCCTTCCTCGACGGATATCGGCATCAAGGGACAGATCGCACAGGGCTTCCTGCCGCAATTGGCTCAGCCGTTCACGAAGGAAGGGGTGAGGCAGATTTTGGGGCTGAAACCGAAGCGTCGTTAGAAACGGCCTGCCGGCGTTAATCTTCCTTCGAACAAAAAGCGCCCCCGCGGTACGTCACGGAGGCGCGCTTTTCAGGGATCAATCGATTGCAATGAATGCCTGATCAGGCGTGCGCCAGTTCTCGCTGGTCCAATGTCTCGATATTCTTGGCGTTGTCATAGACGGATTGGTCGAGAATACCTTCGCGCTTGGCGACGATGGTCGGTATCAGCGCCTGACCTGCAACGTTTACAGCCGTTCTGCCCATATCCAAGATGGGATCGATGGCCAACAGCAGGCCGACGCCCTCAAGCGGCAAGCCGAGCGTCGAGAGCGTCAGCGTCAGCATGACGGTGGCGCCGGTGAGGCCGGCCGTAGCAGCAGAGCCGAGCACCGATACGAAGACGATCAGCAGGTATTCCTGGATGCCGAGCGGCACCTGGAAAAACTGCGCAATGAAGATCGCCGAAATGGCCGGATAGATCGCCGCGCAACCATCCATCTTCGTCGTTGCACCGAGCGGCACCGCAAAAGCGGCATATTCACGCGGTACGCCGAGACTTTTCTCGGTGACGGTTTCCGTGACGGACAGGGTTCCGATCGAGGAGCGCGACACGAAGGCAAGCTGGATTGCTGGCCAGGCGCCTTCGAAGAAGCGGGCAGGCTTCAGGCCATGCGCGATGAGCAGCGCCGGATAGACGACGAACAGCACCAGCGCCAGACCGATATAGACCGCAGCGGCATACCAGCCGAGTTGCGCAAGCGTCGTCCAGCCATATTGGTCGACGGCGCGACCGAGCAAACCGATGGTGCCGATCGGGGTAAGGCGGATAACCCACCAGAGGATCTTGCGGACGATCGCAAGCAGCGACTGGTTGAACGCCAGAAACGGTTCGGCAGCCTTGCCGGCCTTCAGCGCCGCAACGCCAAAGGCGATCGACACGACGAGGAGCTGCAAGACATTGAAATTCAGCGAAGTGGTCGCCGAACCGTTGCTGACACGTGTGGAGGCTTCAAGGCCGAGCACGTTGACCGGCACGAGGCCTTTCAGGAAGTCGAGCCACGAACCGGTGGAAGACGGTGCATGGGCCGCCGCCTGGCTGACGGTCGTGTTGAGACCCGGCTGGATGATGAGACCGAGCGCGATACCGATGACCACGGCGATTAGGGCAGTGATGGCGAACCACAACAGCGTCTGCCAGACCAGCTTGGCGGCGTTGCTCAGGTTCTGCAGATTGGCGATCGAGGCGACGATGGCGGTGAAGATCAGCGGCGGAACGAGCGCCCGCAGAAGCTGGACGAAGATGGTGCCGAGCGTCTGGAGCGTGACGGAAAGCCAGTTCGCGCTGCCGCCCGCGTCGGGGCCGATATTGCGCGCGATGAGACCGAGAGCCAGGCCGATGACCATGGCCGCCAGAACCTGGAAACCGAAATTGCGATAGAACGGCTTGGGAGCGGGAGAAGCTGGGGGAATGATTGCCTGCGGCATGGCTTTACGTCTTTCAAATGCAGGAAAGCGAGGTCGAGCGCTTGATGCCCAAATCCTCGCCTGATGCATATAAAATAGGCAAAACCATACACAGATTTAAGGTATGCATTTTCAAGCTTGTCATCTTTGGGATGATTTTATTCTTTTATCGCAGCTTCTCCGCAGGATAGTTTACATCTCGCGCCTGCCGCCACCTATTCCCCCGGCAAAACCGCTTCTTCCGCCGGTCGTATCCTTAGCCGGGTAATCCGGTTCTTTTCCCGTTTCATCACGATGAAGCGCTTGCCGTAGAATGTGAACGCCTGCCGCTCTTCTGGAATGAGCTTCGACTCGTTGATCACGAGCCCGGCAATCGTCGTCGCCTCGCTGTCCGGCAGGCTCCAGTCGAGCGCGCGGTTCAGGTCGCGGATCGGCACTGAGCCGTCGACGACGATCGAACCATCCGCCTCCTGGCGCACGCCCTGAATCTCGATATCGTGCTCGTCGGAAATGTCGCCGACGATCTCTTCCAAAATGTCCTCCAGCGTCACGATACCTTGCACCTCGCCATATTCGTCGACGACGACGGCGAAATGCTGCTTGCGGCGCAGGAAGGCGTTGAGCTGGTCCTTGAGACTGGTGCTGTCCGGCACGAACCACGGCTTTTGCGAAAGCTTGACGATATCGAGGTTTTCCGGCTCGACATTCGGCTCGGCCAGCGCCCTCAGAAGATCCTTGGCATGCACGACACCGATGATGTTTTCCGTCGAGTTGCGCCAGAGCGGCATGCGGGTAAACGGGCTTTCCAGCACCGTGCGCACCGCCACTTCCGGCGGATCGTCGGCGTTGACTGCCCGCATCACGGTGCGGTGCTTCATGACGTCGGAGACTTCCAGCTCTTCGAGCTCGAAAAGGCCGCTCAGTCGGTCGCGGTCTTCCTTGTCGAAATTGCCCTCGCGATGCGCCGCATCCAGCGCCTCGTGCAGATCGTCATGGCTGGAAAGCACCAGCGTCTCGTGAGACAGGGAAGTGCCGGAGACGCGAAGAAGCCCGCGGACGACCGCGTTGACGGTGCGTGACAACAGGCTTCCGTTCGAGGTCATTTCGGGCGCTTTTCCTCCAGGAAGCTCAAGACTTCCGACGACGGCACGTCATTGGCGATGAACGACTGGCCGACGCCGTGGGTCAGGATGAAGGTGAGCTTGCCGCTCTTGACCTTCTTGTCCTGGGCGATCGCGTCCATCAGCGTTTCGGCCGGCGGCAGGTCGCCCGGAATGTCGGACATGCGGGTCGGCAGGCCGACCTCCTTCAGATGCCGCTCGACGCGCCGCGCATCGTCCGGGCTTGCAAGGTT
>Ga0075365_10000946_pt1 | contig 12302 bp, 10 predicted proteins | sample EndMetdeltDD1765_FD_71387 | JGI IMG/M metagenome (GOLD analysis project Ga0075365, IMG submission 71387) | Populus endosphere microbial communities from Tennessee, USA - Endosphere MetaG P. deltoides DD176-5 | ecosystem: Host-associated > Plants > Roots > Endosphere | place: USA: Tennessee... | reverse complement strand
CTGGCCCGTGCCCTTGACGGCGCCCAGGCCGTAGCGAATCACCTTGTCGGTGACGGGCTCGAAGCGGTAGTTGCCGCGGTTCACGTCCGGCGGCTCGAAGGTGATGCCGAAGTTTTTCTGCGCGTCCTCGAACAACACCTTGAGCTTGTCGGTGTCGTCCATTTCCACGGTCATGTTGGCGCAGAAGAACTCGGCCGTGTAATGGACCTTGAGCCAACCCGTGTGGTACGCCAGCAGTGAATACGCGGCGGCATGCGACTTGTTGAAGCCGTAGCCCGCGAACTTCTCCATCAAGTCGAAGATCTCGTCGGCCTTGTCTTGCGGAATGCCGTGTGTCGAGAGTGCGCCCGCGCGGAATTTCTCGCGGTGCTCGGCCATCTCCTCGAGCTTCTTCTTGCCCATTGCGCGGCGCAGCAGGTCGGCGCCGCCGAGCGAGTAGCCGCCCAGGATCTGCGCGGTCTGCATCACCTGCTCCTGGTAGACCATGATCCCGTAGGTTTCGGACAGCATCTCGGCCACGGCCGGGTGCGGATACTCCACCTCTTCGCGGCCGTGCTTGCGTGCCACGAAGCTCGGAATCAGGTCCATCGGGCCCGGACGGTACAGCGCGTTGAGCGCAATCAGGTCCTCGAGCCGCGTCGGCCGCGCATCCTTCAGCATGCCCTGCATGCCGCGGCTTTCAAACTGGAACACCGCTTCCGTCTTGCCCTCGGAAAACAGCTTGTAGGTCTCGCGGTCGTCCAGCTTGATGTTCTCGTACGCGAAGCTCTCCTGGCCCTTGTGACGCTTGACGATGAACTCTTTCGCAATCTCGAGGATGGTGAGCGTGGCGAGGCCCAGAAAGTCGAACTTCACGAGGCCGATGGCCTCCACGTCGTCCTTGTCGTACTGGCTCACGGCCGAGTCGCTGCCGGGCTGCTGGTAGAGCGGGCAGAAATCGGTGAGCTTGCCGGGCGCAATCAGCACGCCGCCGGCGTGCATGCCGATGTTGCGGGTCATGCCTTCGAGCTTTTGCGCCAGCTCGACCAGCATGCGCACTTCTTCTTCCTTCTCGATGCGGGCCGCGAGCTGCGGCTCCATCTCGATGGCGTAGTTGTTCTTGTCGCCTTCCACCTTCGGGTCCGGCGGATACTGGATCGTGACGGGCTGGCCCGGCTTGTTCGGAATCAGCTTGCTGATGCCGTCGCAGAACATGTAGCTCATGTCCAGCACGCGGCCCACGTCGCGAATGGCGGCGCGCGCGGCCATTGTTCCGAAGGTCGCGATCTGGCTCACCGCGTCGCGGCCGTACTTGTCCTTCACGTAGTCGATCACGCGGTCGCGGTTGCCCTGGCAGAAGTCGATGTCGAAGTCGGGCATCGAGACGCGCTCGGGATTCAGGAAACGTTCGAACAGCAGCTTGTATTCGAGCGGATCGAGGTCGGTGATCTTCAGCGCATAGGCCACCAGCGAGCCCGCGCCCGAGCCCCGGCCCGGGCCCACCGGACAGCCGTTGTTCTTGGCCCACTTGATGAAGTCGCCCACGATCAGGAAGTAGCCGGGGAAACCCATGTTCAGGATCGTGTTGATCTCGAACTCGAGGCGCTCCACGTAGCGCGGCCGCTCGGCATCGCGCTTGGCGACGTCGGGGTAAAGATGCGCAAGACGCGCTTCCAGGCCTTCAAACGACTCCTGGCGGAAAAACTCGTCGATCGGCATGCGAACGCCTTCGCTGACGAAGGGCGTCGGGAAGTCGGGCAGCTGCGGCTTGCCGAGCACCAGCGTCAGGTTGCAGCGCTTGGCAATCTCGACCGTGTTGGCCAGCGCACTCGGCACGTCGGCAAAGAGCGCCTCCATCTCGGCGCTCGACTTGAAATACTGTTCTTCGGTGAACTTGCGCACCCGGCGCGGGTTGCCGAGGATTTCGCCTTCCGAGATGCAGACGCGCGCCTCGTGCGCCTCGTAGTCCTGGCGCTCGGCAAACTGCACCGGATGCGTGGCGACCACCGGCAGGCGCAGCCGGGCCGCGAGCTTCACCGCGGCAATCACATGCGGCTCGTCCTCGGGGCGGCCCGCGCGCTGCAGCTCGATGTAGAAGCGATGCGGGAACATGCCTGCCAGCTGCAACGCCAGTTCGGCGGCGCGTTCCTCCTGCCCCTGCAGCAGCGGCGCGCCCAGCGGACCGGCCTGCGCGCCCGAAAGCGCGATCAGCCCGCCCTGCAGTTCCTCGAGCCATTCGAGCTTGCAGGCCGCCTGCGACTGGCCCCGGCCCACGTTCTGCGTCCAGGCCCGTGCCAGCAGCTCGGACAGGTGCAGATAGCCTTCCATGTTCTGCACCAGCAGCACGATGCGCGTGAGCACGCCGGGCTCCTTGCCCAGCCCCTCGATGAAAATCTCGGCGCCGATGACCGGCTTGACGCCCTTGCCTCGCCCCTCTTTGTAGAACTTGACCGCGCCGAACAGGTTGTTCAGGTCGGTGATGGCGAGCGCGGGCTGCTTGTCGGCAGCGGCCGCCTTGACCGCTTCGTCGATTCGGTTGGTGCCGTCGACGACGGAAAACTCGGTGTGCAGGCGCAGGTGAACAAACATCCTTCCATTGTAGAAAGCCGCACTCCACGATGTGGGTTGACGATCCCTACAATTGCGCCCCGTGCAAGAGATTTTGAATATTGCGGCTTACAAATTCGTAGCCATCGACGACAGCCCCGTGCTGCGTGAAGACCTGCGCGAGCGCGCCCAGGCCCTGGGCCTCATGGGAACCATCCTGCTCGCCCCGGAGGGGATCAACCTGTTCCTGGCGGGCCTGCCCGACGCGATACGCGGTTTCGTGGCGGGCCTGCGCGCCGATGTGCGCTTCGCCGACCTCGAAACCAAGGAAAGCTGGTCCGCCGCGCAGCCCTTCCGCCGCATGCTGGTGAAGCTCAAGCGCGAGATCATCCGCATGGACCACCCGGCCATCCAGCCGGCCGCCGGGCGAGCGCCGGGCGTGGACGCCCCCACCCTCAAGCGCTGGCTCGATCAGGGACACGACGACGAAGGCCGCGAGATCGCCCTGCTCGACACGCGCAATGCCTTCGAGGTCGACGAAGGCACCTTCGACGGTGCGATCGACTGGCGCATCGCCAAGTTCACCGAATTCCCGCCCGCGCTGAAGGCGCATCGCGCCGACTTTGAAGGCAAGACGGTGGTGAGCTTCTGCACCGGCGGCATCCGCTGCGAGAAGGCGGCCATCCTGATGCGCGAAGAAGGCATCGAGAACGTGCTGCAGCTCGAAGGCGGCATCCTGAAATATTTCGAAGAGGTCGGCGGTGCGCACTACCACGGCGACTGCTTCGTGTTCGATGGCCGGCGCGCACTGGCGCCCGACCTGAGCGCACGCGCGGCCGATGCCAGCGCGCGCGCCTCGGAAGACATCGACCTGAGCAGCGGCCTGAAGAAATAGCCGGCGGGTTGCCCGCCACGCGCCCTGGAGATCAGACCGGCGTAGTGCCCACGTCGGGTTCGCGCACGCCAAAAGGCTTGCCCGGCAGCGGAATGAATTCGGTCTCGCCGGGCACGTGGCCCATGCGCTGTGCGGCCCAGTCGGAGCCGGCTTCGAGGATGCGTTCGCGTCGGCTGGAGACGAAATTCCAGGTGATATAGCGCGGCCCATCGAGCGGCGCGCCGCCGATCACCATCAGGCGCACCGCGGTGGTCGAAGCCAGCACCGCACCCTCGCCATCCGGCAGCACCGCCATCGTGTGGGCGGGGACGGGTTCGCCGTTGACGCTCGCATCGGCATCGACGGCATAGACCGCGAGCTCGGGCGCCAGCGCGGGCAACTCGAAACGCCCACCGGCAGGCAGCGCGATGTCGAGATAGATCGTCTGCGACAGCGTCTTGACCGGCGAGCGCTTTCCGAAAGCCTCGCCCACCAGCACCCGCACCGCCACGCCCTGCTCCACCAGCTCCGGAATGGCACTGGCCGGCGTGTGCTCGAAGCTCGGATCGGTTTCTTCATGCACCTGCGGCAAGGCAGCCCAGAGCTGCAGGCCGTGATTGACGTAGGTGTCGGCCTTGAGGCGTTCGGGCTTGCGCTCGGAATGCACGATGCCGCGGCCCGCCGTCATCCAGTTGATGGCACCGGGCAGGATCTCCTGCACGCTGCCAAGGCTGTCGCGATGCATCATCGCGCCTTCGAAAAGGTAGGTGACGGTGGAAAGGCCGATGTGCGGATGCGGCCGTACGTCGTGCTCCGTGCCGGGCTGCTCGGTGGCCGGGCCGAAGTGGTCGAAGAAGACGAAGGGCCCGACCGAGCGGCGCTTCGCGGCCGGCAGCAGGCGCCGTACCTTGAAGCCGCCGCCGAGGTCCTTGTCAGCGGGGTGCAGCGATAGAAGCGAGTCCATGCTGCATCATGCCTCAGGCCTTGCCGGCTGCCCAGCGGGCCGCGGCCTTGGCCACGCGCTCGCCGAAGAGGCGCGCGGTGTCCAGGTCGCCCTGGGCCATCTCGGCCGGCGACGAGTCCGAGGGCGATTGCGCCATCGCGCCGCTGAACGAGGCCACGTAGTTGATGTCGTTGCGCTGCGCCGCCTTGGTGTTGCTCGGCATGATTGCGGTGCCGACCCAGACGCCGCCCTGCTGCATTGCCAGCGTGAACAGGTAGTGCAGGGTCGAGAGCTTGTCGCCGTTCATCGATGCGCTGTTGGTGAAGCCGGCAAACATCTTGTCCTTCCAGGCCTGGGTGAACCAGGGCTTGGACGACGCATCCGCGAACTTCTTGAACTGCCAGCTCACGCTGCCCATGTAGGTGGGCGAACCCATGATGATGGCGTCGGCCGCGTTCAGCAGCTCCCAGCCGCCGGCCGGCAGGTTGCCGTCGGCGTCGATCTGGACCAGCTCTGCGTTGGCACCTTCCGCCACGGCCTGGGCCATGCGTTGCGTGTGGCCGTAGCCCGAATGAAAAACGACTGCGATCATGGTCATGAAGTTATCTTTGAGTTGTGTTTGTTGAAAAAGAAGTCAGGCGGAGTGGACGACGTGCATCCGATCAGCGCTTGTCGATGCTGAAGCGGCCAGGGCCGAAGGCAGCCAGAGCGAGCAGGCCGCCGGCGATGGCAATGTTCTTGTTGAAGTTGATCTGCTGCATCATCTTCATGGCGTCGGGCGCCGACCAGTACTTGTGGAAGAACAGCGCGGTGGCCACCGTGAAGACCGCCATGAGGATCGCGGTCCAGCGGGTCTTGAAGCCCACCAGCAGCGCGATGCCGAGGACGAGCTCGACCAGGATGGCAATCGCCGCCCCCACTTCAGGCAGCGGCAAGCCGACCGACGTGATGTAGCCCACGGTGCCCGAAAAGCCCATGAGCTTTCCGATGCCTGCCGGGATGAACAGGTACGCGATCAGGATGCGGCCGACGAGGGCCAGCGTGTCCTGTGCCGCATTGGGGGTGGCGGTCGCCGAGGTTGTGTTGAATGCGGTGGTTGCCATGATGATGAAACTCCTTGAGATTGATTGAATGAATGAAAGAATGGGGAAGCAAGACAAATGCCGGGCGGCGCGCGCCCGGCGCGGGAATCAGGCGGCCAGGTCGAACACCAGCACTTCGGCGTCCTTGCCGGCGCCCAGCGTGAGTTGCGATTCGCCTTCGAGCATTGCGGCGTCGCCGCCCGACAGCTTCTGGCCATTGACTTCGAGCTCGCCGCGCACCAGGTGCACGTAGCTCTTGCGCTCGGGGTCGAGCGCCAGGCTGGCCTTTTCGTCGCCGTCGATAAGGCCCGCGAACAGGCGCGCATCGGCATGCACCGTCACCGAACCGTCCGCGCCGTCGGGCGAGGCCACCAGGCGCAGCTTGCCGCGCTTTTCGTCGGTGCCGAACTTCTTCTGCTCGTAGCCGGGCGCAATGCCGCGCACGTTCGGCTCGATCCAGATCTGCAGGAAGTGCGTGGTCTCGTCGGCCTTGTGGTTGAACTCGCTGTGCATCACGCCGCGGCCCGCGCTCATGCGCTGCACGTCGCCCGGCGGAATCGACTCCACGTTGCCCATGCTGTCCTTGTGCGCCAATTCGCCCGAGAGCACGTAGCTGATGATTTCCATGTCCTTGTGGCCATGGGTGCCGAAACCGGCGCCCGCGGCCACGCGGTCTTCGTTGATCACCCGCAGATTGCCGAAACCCATGTGGGCCGGGTCGTAATAACCGGCGAAAGAAAAGCTGTGGAACGAGCGCAGCCAGCCGTGGTCGGCATAACCGCGTTCCTGTGATTTACGGACTTGCAACATCGTCAAACTCCTTCGGCCCTTTCCCCGAGGGGGATGCTCGGGCCTTCTTCGTATGCCGCGCCGGATGCGCAGCGGATGTGAAGAACTTTAGGCCCGCACCCCCGCCATAAAAGCGCCGGGGTTTGATGGCATCATTCAAATTTTTTGATCGATCAAACCATGGAGCCGCCATGCCCAGCGCCAGAGACGTACTGACCCCCGACGCGCTCGCCATGCTGCAGACCGTGGCCAGCACGGGCAGCTTTGCGGGCGCGGCCCGCGCCCTCAACCTGGTGCCCAGCGCGCTCAGCTACCGCGTGCGCCAGATCGAGGACGCGCTCGACGTTCTGCTGTTCGACCGCAGCGCGCGCCAGGCCCGCATCACCGAGGCGGGTGCCGAGCTGCTGCGCGAGGCGGCCCGGCTGCTGGGCGAAATCGATGCGGTGGCCAACCGCGTGAAGCGCGTGGCCACCGGCTGGGAGCCGATGCTCACCATCGCGGTCGACAGCGTGATTGCGCGCGATCCGCTGCTCGACCTGGCCACCGCCTTCTTCGCGCTCGATCCGCCCACGCGGCTCAAGCTGCGCGATGAAACCCTGCTCGGCACCATCGAGGCGCTGACCAGCGGCGAGGCCGACCTGGCCATCGGCGCGGTGCTGGATGCGGCGAGTCTCGCCTTCACGGCCACGGGCATCCGCAGCCGGCCGATCGGCGAGCTGTGCTTCGTCTATGCCGTGGCGCCGCATCATCCGCTGGCACGCCTGCCCGAGCCGTTGACCGATGAAGTGCTGCGCCAGCACCGCGCGGTCGCGGCCGCAGACTCGGTGCGCAGCGGGCCGAGCATGACGGTCAACCTCGTCGGCGGGCAGGACGTGCTCACGGTGCCGAGCATGCATGCCAAGCTGAATGCGCAGCTGCACGGCCTGGGCGGCGGCTTTCTGCCCGAGCCGATGGCACGGCCGTATATCGAGGCCGGCCACCTGGTCGAACGCAAGACCGAACGCCGCCCGCCGCTCGCGACCATGCACTGCGCATGGCGCGTACGCAGCGCGGGCGGGCCGGGCCGCGCGCTCGAATGGTGGCTCGCGCAATTCGACCACGAGGCCACGCGGCGGGCGCTGCTGGAGCGGCACCGGGGGCGCTGAGCGCCAGCCGTCCGGAAGCGCCCTTCGCAGACCGTTGTAGAGTCCGAATACATCCATCGTCTCCCCTACACAAGAAAAGAGTCCCTCATGACCACTCGCGCAACTGCAAAGGCGACCGACCGCCACCGAACACCCACCGCCCCACGCCACTACGCCGTCGTCGGCGCGGGCATTGCCGGCGTGGCCTGCGCCCGAACGCTGGTCCAGGCCGGCCACAAGGTCACGGTGTTCGAACGCGAAGCCGCGCCCGGCGGGCGCATGGCAAGCGTCGAAACCGCCTTTGGCCGCTTCGACAGCGGCGCGCAGTACTTCACGGTGCGCGATCCCCGCTTTGCGCTGGCGCTCGAAGCCACGCCCAGTCTCTGCCGGCCGTGGAGCGCAAACCTGGTGCGCGTGCTCGACGCGCATGGCCGCGTGGCCGAGGCGGCCCTGCCCGGACGCGAATCGCACTGGGTGGCCCAGCCCGGCATGGATGCGCTGGTGGCCCACTGGGCCGCACCGCTCGGCGACAGCCTCGTCGCCAACACGCAGGTCACGCAGATCGAGCCCGATGCGCTCGACCCCAAGCGCTGGCAGTTGCGCACTGCGAGCGAAGACGACTCGCAGCACGTGTACCCGGGCTTCGACGCCGTGCTGCTGGCCGTGCCGCCTTCGCGCACGCGGGTGCTGCTGGGCGACGGCAAGCTTTCCGCCTCCGTCAGCCAGAAGATCGAACCGGTTCGCATCGCACCCTGCTGGACGCTGATGATCGCGTTTCCCCAGGCCAACCAGGCCAACATGTCGCACCTGGGCCCGCAATGGAATGCGGCGCGCAGCACCCACCACCGCGTGGCGTGGCTGGCGCGCGAGTCGTCCAAGCCCGGCCGCGAACGCGTCGAGCGCTGGACGCTGCAGGCCAGCGCCACCTGGTCGCAAGAGCACCTGCGCGACGACGCCGCGCGCGTCGAAGCCAAGCTGCTGCGCGCCTTCGCCGAAATCACCGGCATCCACGCCACGCCCACGCACGCCCAGGCCCGCTGCTGGACCGAAGCCCAGACCCAGGTTCCCGTCGGCAAGAGCCACCTCTGGGACGCCAAGGCACGCATCGGCGTGGCCGGCGACTGGTGCACCGGGCACCGCGTGGAAGACGCGTTCCTTTCAGGCCTTTCGCTGGCGCTGGCAGTGATCTGATTCAAGGATGCGGGAGACCGGCCGTTTCGCGCCCTCGCCCACCGGCCCGCTGCATGCCGGCTCGCTGGTGGCCGCGCTTGCGAGCTGGCTCGACGTGCGCGCCCGCGGCCCGCAGGCGCGCTGGCTGATCCGCATCGAAGACGCCGACACCGAACGCTGCCTGCCCGGCATGGGCGAACACATCCTCCGGCAGCTGGCCGACTGCAGCCTGCTGCCCGATGAAACGCCGGTGTGGCAGACGCAGCGCACCGCCCGCTATGAAGCGGCGCTTGCCAGGCTGCAGGCTCTCGGCCTCGCCTACCCCTGCGGCTGCTCGCGCAAGGACATCGACGCGGCGCTGGCGCGCCTCGGCCGGCCGCACGCGCGCCACGGAGAGCGCGTCTATCCCGGCACCTGCCGCAACGGCCTGCACGGCAAGCCCGCGCGTGCCTGGCGCTTTGCCACCGAGAAGTTCGAATCCGCCCAGCCGGCGCTGCCGGACGGTGAACTCTGCTGGACCGACCGCCGCCTCGGCCGCCAGTGCCAGCACGTCGGCCGCGAAGTCGGCGACTTCGTGCTGCGCCGTGCCGACGGCCCCTGGGCCTACCAGCTCGCGGTGGTGGTCGACGACGCGGAACAGGACGTGACCGACGTCGTGCGCGGCGAAGACCTGGCCGACAACACCGCGCGCCAGATCCTGCTGCAGCGCGCGCTCGGCCTGCCCACGCCCAGCTACCTGCACACGCCGCTGGTGCGCGGCGCCGACGGCGACAAGCTCTCCAAGCAGAACGGCGCCACCTCCATCGATACCGGGGCGCCCGAGGCCGCGCTGGCCTCGCTCGACGCCGCCGCACGCGTGCTCGGCCTGGGTGCCGCGCAGGGCGGCTCATGCGCCGCGGCATTGGCCGGCTGGGTGCCCGAATGGCGCGATCTCTACAATTCGCGGCCGTAATGACCTCTTCCGACACCGTGCCCCACGATTCCCCGCCGAGCGACGACGCGGCCGACAAGCCGCACCCGCTGCACCGCCGCCTCAAGAGCTTCGTGAAGCGCGCCGGCCGCACCACCGAAGGCCAGGCGCGCGCCTTTGCCGAACTCGGCCCGCTGTTCCTCATCCCCTATACGCCCGAACCGCTCGACCTCACCGCCGCTTTTGGCGGCCGTGCCGCGCCGACCGTGCTCGAAATCGGGTTCGGCATGGGCGAAGCCACCGCGCACATCGCCACGGTGATGCCCGAGACCAACTTTCTCTGCTGCGAAGTGCACGAGCCCGGCGTGGGCGCGCTGCTCAAGCGCATCGGCGAGCAGTCGATCACCAACATCCGCATCTGCGCGCACGATGCGGTCGACGTGCTCGACCACATGCTGCGGCCCGATTCGCTGGCCGGCGTGCACGTGTTCTTTCCCGATCCGTGGCACAAGAAGCGCCACAACAAGCGGCGGCTGATCCAGCCCGAGTTCGTGAAAAAACTTGCCGAGCATCTGCGCCCGGGCGGCTACATCCATTGCGCCACCGACTGGCAGCCCTACGCCGAGCAGATGCTCGAGGTGCTGTCCGCTGAACCGCTGCTGCGCAACACGGCCGAAGGCTACGCGCCCAAGCCGGGCTACCGGCCGCTGACCAAGTTCGAGAACCGCGGCCTCAAGCTGGGCCATGGGGTCTGGGACCTGGTGTTCCAGCGCGCCTGAGCGGCACCCGCTTTTTTTCAGGCGGAAACTTCAGGGCTTTCGGCCCAAGGCGGCCCGCAGCCTGGTCGCGAGCTGCTGCGCATGCGCGGCGGAGCCGATGTTGGTGAAGCCCATCAGCAGCCCCTCGTCGCGAAACGCCGCCGTGCCTCGCCGGGACAACGGCTGGCAGTTCAGGCCGGCGAGCTGCGCGCGGCGGGCCAGTTCCTCGTCGCTTTCACGCCACCGGTCGAAGCGCGCGATCAGGTGCATGCCGCCGCTCTGCAGATCGATGCGCACGTCCTCGCCAAAGGCCTTCTGCAAGGCGGCCGCAAACACGCTGCGGCGGCGCGCATAGAGCAGCCGCATCTTCTTGAGGTGACGGGAGAAGTGGCCTTCGCGCATGAAGTCGGCCACCACCGCCTGCGTGAGCTGCGGGCATCCGTTGGACCAGGTCTGCGCGGCTTCGCCGAAGGCGCTCAGCAGCGAGTCGGGCGCGACCACGTAGCCCAGCGCCAACCCCGGGTAGAGCACCTTCGAGAAGCTGCCGGCATACAGCACGCGATCGTGGCCGTCCAGGCTCTTGAGGGCGGGCAACGGCGGGCCGGCGTAGCGGTACTCGCCGTCATAGTCGTCTTCGACGATCCAGGCCTTTGCCTCGGAGGCCCAGTCGAGCAGTTGCAGCCGGCGCGCGAGCGACATGGACACACCCAGCGGTGCCTGATGCGAAGGCGTGACGACGGCCATCTTCGCCTTTGCTGCCTTGCGCATGCCGTGCGCAACGTCCATCCCTTCCTGGTCCACCGGCACGGACACCGGGCGCTGGCCGGCGCCGCGCAGCACCTCGTGCGTGGGCGTGTAGCCCGGGTCTTCCACCCACACGCGGTCGTCCTTCGCGAGCAGCGTGTGCGAGATGAGCGCGAGAGACGCGCGGTAGCCACCGGTCACGAAGACCTGCGGCGGATGGCACGAGACGCCGCGCGACACCCGCAGATAGGCGGCAATGGCGGAGCGCAGCGCCGGGTGGCCCGAAGGGTCGCCATAGAACATGTCGGCCGCGGTCGTCGCCCTGACGCGACGCGCAGTCAGGCGCGCCCAGAGCTTGCGCGGAAACGCATCGAGCGCCGGTATGCCCAGCTGCAAAGGCGGCGGCGGGGCGGGCTCGGCAAGCGCCTGGCCGGCGGTTTCCGCCCCGGTTCTTCGAGGCCCGCGGCGCGCCGGCCGGCGGACGGGGAGCGAAGGAGAAACCACCGTGCCCGCCTGGCCCTGCGGCGAAAAATAGCCTTCGCCCGCAAGCTGGCCGTAGGCCGTCTCGATGGTGCCCCGCGCCACGCCCAGCTCGCTCGCCAGGCTGCGCGCGGATGCCACGCGATCACCCGGGCGAAGCACGCCCAGTTCGATGGCCGCCCTGAAGCGCTCGTAGACCTGCCGGTACAGCGGCGCAGGCGCCGCGCGATCGATTGCCAGGTGGGCGGCGGAAAAGGTCTTCTCTTGAATCATGGCCCATTCATTTTTACGGATCTTGGCTCTTTCGAGTGTGGCATCGAAAACCTAGGCTCGACCCGTCGAACAGCCAGCAAGAGAAAGGACATGCGATGAGCGAGAAGATATTCGTGGCGGGTGCGGCCGGCGCCATTGGCAGCGCGCTGGTCCCGCTGTTGATCGAGGCCGGCTACACCGTGTACGGCAGCACCCGGCGCGCCGAGCGCGCGCATGCGCTGGAGGCGCGCGGCGCACGTCCGGTCATCGTCGACGTGTTCGACGCCGAAGCTCTGCGCGTGGCACTGAAGCGCATTGCGCCAATGGCCGTGATCCACCAACTCACCGACCTGCCGCCCGACCTCGACCCCAAGCTGATGGCCGATGCCGCCCACCGCAACGCACGCGTGCGCAGCGAGGGCACGCGCAACCTCGTGGCCGCGGCGCTGGCGGCCGGCAGCCGCCGGCTGGTGGCCCAGAGCATCGCCTGGGTCTATGCACCGGGCCCCCTGCCCCACGTCGAAGAGCATCCGCTCGATCTCGAGGCCGAAGGCAGTCGCCGCGTCAGCGTGGACGGCGTGGCTGCGCTCGAGCGCAGCCACGCCGTCCACGCTGACGCGGCGACTGCCTTCGGCCTCGAGATCGAGCGG